>Ga0334894_1000260_pt1 | contig 73868 bp, 60 predicted proteins | sample GraSluR3_MG_6_FD_207225 | JGI IMG/M metagenome (GOLD analysis project Ga0334894, IMG submission 207225) | Sludge microbial communities from methane-producing bioreactor in Wageningen University, Netherlands - Granular Sludge_12_05 R3 | ecosystem: Engineered > Bioreactor > Anaerobic >...
AACGATTTGAATTGAATTAAAACACATCCCCAGATAATATTTCCGTATTAAGACGGAATATAACGAGAATTCATTATTTAAACGATTTTAATCGCGTTTCAAAAATTACATTTTGGAGAGGGGTATCCCCTTACAGCAGCTCGGATTTATCGTGAGATCCAAGAACTGGGATTCGCGGGCAGATATACGATCGTAAAAGACTATGTGAGAGAGGTACGACCTAAAATCGGTGTTCCTGCAGTATATCGCTACGAGACGAAGCCCGGAGTCCAAGCCCAAGTCGACTGGGCAGAATGCGGTTATATCGAGATCGACGGATCTCGGAGGAAGCTCTACTGTTTTACCATGGTCCTCGGCTATTCTCGGATGAGATATGCCGAGTTCACTCTTCGAATGGATGTTCATACCTTGATCCATTGTCATATTAACGCGTTCCAGTATTTCGGCGGCTACCCTCAGGAGATCCTGTACGACAACATGAAGCAGATCGTCCTGAATAGAGGACCCAAATCTTCAGATTCAGACTGGAATCCGAAGTTCGAGAACTTCTTCACCCATTACGGATTTGTACCCGCCTTTGCCGTCCCTACCGACCTCAGACGAAAGGGAAGATCGAGAGGACGGTGGGGTTCGTGAAGAGAGATTTTTTCATGGGCGGCAAATTCAGTTCATTCTCAAATCTCAATTCCCAGCTCCAAGGTTGGCTATCTCGGGTGAACTCGACGGTCCATGGAACAACCCACGAGATACCACGAAATCGTTTCAAAGAGGAGTCACTTCACCTCCAGCATGTCGATCAAGCCCATCCTTACCACAATGTCAGGGAAGAGACGAGAAAGATATCGAGGGACGCATACATCTCATATCTCGGCAACCTCTACTCAGTGCCGTATCGATTTGCGGGAAGGTCTTCCATTCTCCGTATATCCGATACGTCTTTCGTTGTCATCGTCGGGTCAGAGGAAGTCTGCACTCACGAAATCATCCCAGGTCGAGGTCGAGTGTCGCGAAACAAAGATCACTTCAAAGGACTTCTATCCGAGATCTTGAAACAGAACTCAGCGCATCCGATCAAGGGCTCTAACATTCTCAAATTCGACGATCCTGATGTGGAGCATAGATCCCTCACAGTTTAAGACGCCTTGATCGAGGGTGATCAGCGATGAGCCATATCGAGTATGAGAGGCTGCATCATAACCTCAAACGGCTGAAGTTGATGACCTTTGAGTCGATCCTGGACAACTATCTCGAAGCTGCGGCAAATGACGGCAAATCCATGATAGAGATTCTGGATCACCTCGTAGCTCAAGAGGTCCAGAGCAAAGAGTCCCGGTCGCTGGCATACAGAATGAGGATAGCTGGTTTTCCTGTAGAGAAGAGGCTCGAAGAGTTCGATTTCGAGTTTCAGCCTTCTCTTGACAGGGCTGTCATCAACGAGATATCTTCCCTCAAGTTCGTACACAACGCCGAGAACGTAGTATTCCTCGGACCTCCCGGTGTGGGCAAGACTCATCTAGCCATCGGACTCGGAATTGCAGCAGCAGAGGCGGGATTTAGAGTACATTTTGCCAACGTTTCGACCCTGGTGGAGGATCTTTCCAAGGCGGACGGGGAGAGGAAGCTCGAAGAGAAGATCCGTGGGTTGGCTAAATTTCAACTTCTGATCGTCGATGAGATGGGATATCTCCCTTTCGATGATCATGGTGCTCATTGCTTCTTCCAGCTCATATCCAGAAGATACGAGCGAGCTAGGACGATATTCACATCCAGAGCTCTGCGAAATACCCCTTCCGCGGTAAACTCGAATTCGTCGGGGTAATCACTGAAGATATCCGAAAGGCGCTCACGATACGGAAAATTTATCAAGTTAAGGTGTATTTGGGTCATTGGAGGGAACCACTGGGTACTTTGTCCCAACGATTAAAAACTTTTGGGAGAATGTATCCAGCCTCCAACTTAATCACTGGAAAAGTAGACAGTGCCCATCCAAATAAAAAAAACTACGAAAGGCGCCCAAGAATCCCCCTCTGCCCCCAGGACGGACGGGCGCCGCCTGGCGCCCGCCCTCCCGATGGCTCAGCATCCCTCCTTAAAGAGATGATCTTCACTCTTTCTTCAGCCAGGGCATCATCGCCCGAAGCTCTTTGCCCACGATCTCGATGGGGTGCTCGGACTCCTCGCGCTCCAGAGCCCTCTTCACCGGAAGCCCCGCCTGCCCCTCCAGGATCCACTCCCTTGCGAACTTGCCGGTCCGGATGTCGTCCAGGATCTCCGCCATCGCCTCTCTCGACTGCTCGTTGATGATCCGGTCGCCCCGGGTGAGGCCGCCGTACTCGGCGGTGTTGGAGACGTTCTCCCACATCCTCAAGAGGCCGCCCTCGTGGATCAGGTCGACGATCAGCTTCAGCTCGTGACAGGTCTCGAAGTATGCGATCTCGGGCTGGTATCCAGCCATCAACAGCGTCTCAAAGGAGGCCTTGATCAGCTCCGTGACCCCGCCGCAGAGGTCGACCTGCTCGCCGAAGAGGTCGGTCTCCGTCTCTTCCTCGAAGGTCGTCTCCAGGACCCCGGCGCGGGTTCCGCCGATACCCCGAGCGTAGGCCATCGCCTTCTCGAAGGCGATGCCTGAGAAGTCCTGCTGGATGGCGACGAGACAGGGCGTTCCTATCCCCTCCACGTAGGTCCTCCGGACCAGGTCACCGGGACCCTTCGGCGCCACCATGTAGACGTCGACGTTCTCGGGGGGTATGATCTGTGAGAAGTGAATATTGAAGCCATGAGAGAACCCCAGGGCGTTCCCCTCTTCAAGGTAGGGTTCTATGTCTTTTCTGTAGACAATGGGGTGGATCTCGTCGGGCAGGAGGATCTGGATCATGTCCGCCTCCTTCGCAGCCTCCGCCGCGGTGGCCACCCTCACCCCGTCTGCCTCGGCCCTCTTCCAGGCCCTCGATCCCGGGACGTCTGCTGCTACGACGTCGAGCCCCGAGTCCTGCAGGTTCTGGGCCTGGGCGTGCCCCTGGCTCCCGTACCCGATGATAGCGATCGTCTTTCCCTTCAGAACGCCGAGGTCGGCGTCCTCGTCATGGTATATCTTTGCCATTTCCTATTATCCTCCCTCTGAATTGAGATCCTTCTGTGAAACATCACGCATTCGATATAACTTGATCTGCGATTGGCTGATCCTGATCAATCCGGGTCAACCTGGATCAGCCCGAATCGACCTGATCGACCGAATCGACCCGGATCGATTCGAGTCTATTCGATTCGGATCGATTCCGGGCCGTTGATACGATCACGTCCGGGTCGAGCAGATCAGGGTCCCACAATCCTTGATCCCCTGACCATGGAGACCTTCCCCGTCCTAGCCATCTCCTTGATCCCGAACTGGCGGAGGAGGCGGACCATCGCCTCCACCTTGTCCTCGCTTCCGGTCACCTCGACGATCATCGACCTCGGCGATACGTCGATGATCTTCGCCCGGAAGACGCTCACGATCTGCATGATCTCGCTTCTGTCCTCTTTCTTCGCCGCCACCTTGATTATGGCGAGCTCCCGCTCTACCGACTCGGCGGGGTCGAGCTCGCTGACCCGGATGACGTTGATCAGCTTGTTCAGCTGCTTTGTCACCTGCTCGAGGACGACCTCGTCCCCGTCGACGGAGATCGTCATCCGGGCGCGGTCGGGCTTATCGGTGGCGCCGACGGTGAGGCTGTCGATGTTGAACCCGCGCCGGCTGAAGAGGGCCGCTATCCTCACCAGGACCCCGGGCTTGTTCTCGACGATGAGGGCTATGGTATGCTTCATTCTCACCCCTCCAGCTCCAGAATCTCGCTTGCGGCGGACCCCGCATACGACTTTTGGAATTGGCCGGACCCCTCCGCCCTCTCCAGCTCGAGGATCTCGCTCAGGGACGCGCCTGCGGGAACCATGGGAGAGACCTTCTCATCGGGGGATATGATGATATCGACGACGGTAACCACCTCCGAATCGATCGCCTCCTTCAGGACCGGCTCGATCTCCGAGGGCTTCGTCGCCCGTAGGCCCAGAGCCCCGTAGGCCTCGGCTACCTTCACGAAGTCGGGAACCCGATGGAGGGTGGTGCTGGAGAACCTCTTCTCGTAGAAGAGGTCCTGCCACTGCCGGACCATCCCCAGAACGCCGTTATTCAAAATGATCACCTTGACGGGTACCTCGTTGACGACGGCCGTGGCCAGTTCCTGGATGTTCATCTGGAAGCTCCCGTCCCCGGCTATGTCAAAGACCTCTTTATCGGGGCAGCCGAGCTTCGCCCCGATCGCCGCCGGAAACCCGTACCCCATCGTCCCCAGGCCCCCCGAAGATATGAAGTGCTTGGGATCCTTGTGGGTGAAAAACTGAGCGGCCCACATCTGATTCTGGCCGACCTCCGTCACTATGACGGCGTCGGGGCAGAGCTCGCAGATCGTCTCCAGGACCGCCTGGGGCTTTATCGAGTCGCCGTCCCTGGCGTAGCCGAGGGGGTGGTCGCTCTTCCAGCCCGCAACCTTGTCGTTCCAGGGGCTCCAGGGCTTATCCTCGACGACCTTGGCGAGCTCGGCCAGGGCCGACTTCGCGTCCCCGACGACGGGAATGTCGACTCTGACGTTCTTTCCGATCTCAGCGGGGTCGACGTCGACGTGGATGATCTTGGCCTGGGGCGCGAAGCTCGCTATCTTTCCCGTCACACGGTCGTCAAACCTGGCTCCCACCGCCAGGATCAGGTCCGACTCCTGGACGGCGTAGTTGGCGTACTTCGTCCCGTGCATCCCCAGCATCCCCAGGGATAGGGGATGGTCCTCGGGGAAGCAACCGATCCCCATCAGGGTCGTCGTCACTGGGGCCTTGATCTTCTCTGCGAGCGTGACAAGCTCCCGATGGCCGTCGGAGTACTTGACGCCCCCACCGACGTAGATGACGGGCCGTTCCGCCTCCATCAACGCCTGAGCCGCCCTCTTAATCTGGAGGCCGTGGACCTTCAGGTTGGGGCTATAGCCCGGCAGGTCGATCTCGGGATACTTGAAGTCCAGCTCGTTGACGGTGACGTCTCTTGGAAGGTCGATCAGAACGGGGCCGGGTCTTCCTGTCCTCGCTATGTAAAAGGCCTCCCTGAAGACGCGGGGGATCTCCTTCGCGTCTCTTACGAGGTAGCTGTGCTTGGTCACGGGCATCGTTATCCCCGTGATGTCGGCCTCCTGGAAGGCGTCCTTTCCGATCAGGTTGGTGGGGACCTGGCCGGTCATCGCCACCAACGGCACAGAGTCCATGTAGGCGGTGGCGATCCCGGTTACCAGGTTGGTGGCGCCGGGCCCGGAGGTCGCGATACATACCCCTACGCGCCCCGTGGCCCTCGCGTAACCGTCTGCAGCGTGCGCTGCCGCCTGTTCATGCCTCACAAGGATGTGCCTGATATCCGAATCGTAAATGGCGTCGTAGAGAGGCAACAGCACCCCGCCCGGAAGCCCGAAGATTATCTCGACCCCTTCGAGCTTCAGGCATTCCAGGATGGCCTCGGCCCCGCTCATCTTACCCATCTATCCGTCCTCCTCAAGTTGCATCAGCCTGTTGATCCCTTCCAAAACGGCCTCCACAGAGGCCATGATGATGTCCGCTCCCGCGCCTCGGGCGGTGATGCTCCGGTCGCCCATCGCCATCGTCACCCAGACCTCCACGAGGGCGTTCGTCCCGCCGGTGATGGCGTCGACGTGGTACTCCTCGAGCCTCACGTCCCTCTCCCCGGAGATCGCCCGCCGAACAGCGTTGACCGCCGCGTCCACGGGACCTACCCCCGTCCCAGCCTCCAGCATCTCCGTCCCGTTGACGGTAATCCTGACGCTGGCGGTGGGGATGGCGTGGTTGCCGCTGACGATGGTGAACTCGTTCAGCCTCACCTTCGGCTCCTTCTGAATAGATAAGACGATCTCCGCGATCGTCTGAAGGTCGGCGTCGGTGACCCTCTTTCCCTTGTCCCCCAGCTCCTTGACCCGGGCTAGGATCTCGGCCAGCTCTTCTTTGCTGCATTCTATCCCCAGCTCTCTCAAGGCCAGCTCGACGGAGCTTCTTCCAGCGTGCTTTCCGAGGACGATCCTCCTCTTCCTCCCCACCGTCTCGGGATGGATCGGCTCGTAGGTGGAGGTGTCGGCGAGGAGGCCGTGAACGTGGATCCCGGCCTCGTGGGTGAAGGCGTTCTCCCCCACGATCGCCTTGTTGGGGGCGACGGGTATTCCTGAAAGCCGACTGACGAGCCGGGAGATGGCATAAAGCTCCGAACAGCGGATCCCCGTTTTTATGCCGTAGAGAGATTCGAGGCTCATCACCACCTCCTCGAGGCAGGTGTTTCCTCCCCGCTCGCCGATCCCGTTGACGGTGACGTGGGCCATGGAGGCCCCGCCCCGGAGGGCAGCGACGGTATTTGCCGTGGCCATGCCGAAGTCGTCGTGACAGTGGACGCTCACCGGGACCGGAAGGTCCGAGAGGCGGGAGAATATCTCGACGGCCTTCTCCGGCACCAGAACCCCGACGGTGTCGCAGTAGCAGAGCCGATCGGCTCCGGCGGCGATCCCAGCTCGGTAGAGGGCCGTGAGATAGCCCTCATCGGCGCGGCTCGCGTCCTCGCCGGAGAGCTCCACCACGAGGCCGTGGTCTTTCGCGTACTCGGTCACCTCCAGCGCCGATCTCAAAACCGAGTCCCGGTCGGACCGGAGCTTGCTTTTGATGTGAAGGTCTGAGACCGGCACCACCAGGTGGAGGGAATCGACATCACAATTAAGAGCAAGGTCCACGTCATCGATTCTCGCGCGAACGTAGCTGGCGATCTCGGCCCGGAGCCCCTCCTCGGCCACGGCCTTCATGGCAGTTCTCTCGCCTTCGGAGGTCACCGCCGAGCCCGCCTCTATCACGTCAACGCCTAGGGCGTCCAGCTGCCGAGCGATCTCGAGCTTCTCGTCCAAGGAGAGAGAGACCCCAGGCGTCTGCTCTCCGTCGCGAAGCGTTGTGTCGAGCAATTGAACTCTACCAAATAAAGCGATCCCACGCATTCATCTTAGATCACCAAATAGATGCCATACAAATCATGGCTGATCTTCAATGGTGGGGTTTTTAATGGTTGATAAAGTTGACGACGGAACCTGCGACCGTTGCTGGGATCTGACGGGATCCAATCCTCCCAAATAAAGGAAAGATTTATCACTCTCTGGGGGTCATTACTCGCCTTCAGCCTAAAGGGCTGCTGAGTGACGAGGTTTCAAAGATGAGGGTCAGGTGCAAAAATGGGGTCAAGCGCAAAGATTGGATCAGATGCTGAGCTGAGGGGTGCGGGGACGTCGGGCGAGCTGGAGGTGGCAGAGCTTCTTTTGACGGCGGAGATCTACAACCGATCCGAGAACCTGACCGAGGACGACCTCCCGCCGAAGATCAGAAAGCACTACTTCGATCCCGCGACGAGGAAGGTGAAGCGTCCCGTTTACGTCACCGAAGGAGACGTCCAGGATATCTACGGCCTTGGGTCCGTCCGCGAGGCGGCGAAGAGCCTCCCCTTCGTCGACCGTGAGGGGTTACGAGACCAGCTGAGGCTCACCGTCTTCGACGTGGGAGCGAAGTGGTTTGTAAAACGCGAGACCCTGGAGAGGATCAGGTCCAATCCCACTCTGGCCTACTTCTACGAGAGCTACGACTCCCTCGACGTCAGCTACACCGAGGCGAAGAAGAGAAACCAGCCCCTTCTCACCGATCGGGAATGGATTCAGTCCAAGGTCCTGGAGATGACCGCAAAGGTGGAAGAGGCCGACGATATCCTGAAGCTCGTCCGGATCAAGGCCCCCGAAGACGTCCGCGATCAGATAGAAGATCTGGTCCTGACGAAGGAACAGGTGACGGAAATCGAGAAGGCCGCAAAGGCCCTGGAGCACCGCGATTACCTGAGAGAGGTGGGACTCTACGACATCGGTAAACTCCTCTTCGTTGGCCCGCCGGGGACCGGCAAGACCTCCACGGCCATGGCCCTCTCGGGAAAGTTCGGCCTCCCCCTCGTCGAGGTGAGGCTCTCGATGGTGACGAGCCAATATCTTGGCGAGACGAGCAAGAACATCGACAAGGTCTTCGACCTCGCAAAAACCCTCAGCCCCTGCATTCTCTTCATCGACGAGTTCGACTTCGTTGCCAAGACCAGAACCTCCGACGAGCACGGCGCCATCAAGAGGGCCGTCAACACCCTTCTCAAGGCGATCGACGACGTGAGCCTCGTTGAGGACGGGGTTTTGCTCATCGCCGCGACGAACCACCCCCAGCTCCTCGACTATGCTGCCTGGAGGCGGTTTGACAAGGTCGTCAGCTTCCCGCTCCCGGACCTTTTGATGAGGCAGAAGATCTTCGAGAAGGTCCTGGCAAAGATCGAGGCGGATGCGGATTGTGAGATCCTGGCCGAAAAGACCGAGGGCTACTCCGGATCCGACATCAGGCTGGTGGTGAGGGAGGCGGTCTTAAACGCCCTTCTGGAGGACAGAAGGTCCATCGACCAGGAGGAGATGCTTCAGGCGATCCAGGAGTTCGACCGGAGGATCACAGATCACCGAGGGAGCACCGCCCCATGAAGGTGACCCTCCTCGGGACCGGAGACGCCATAGGTACGCCGAAGATCGGATGCAGATGCCCCGCCTGCGTCGACGCCCTCTGCGGCGGGAGGAGCAGGAGGCTCAGGTTCTCGATCCTGGTGGAGAACGAGGAGGGAAAGGTCCTGATCGACACTAGCCCCGACCTCCGATGGCAGCTGATCAGGACGGGGATCAGCAGGGTCGACGGAGTGATCTGGACCCACGCCCATTACGACCACTATGCGGGCTTCGGCGACTTTCACCGGGTCCAAAGCAGGGTTCCCACCTACGCCCTGAAGGAGACGATGGACTACATCTTAAACTACCTTTACTTCATGAGGCCCAAGAGAAACGTCGTCGAGGTGGGCAAGCCCTTCGAGATCGCCGGGATGGAGTTCACCCTCATCGAGGTGAACCACCCGCCCATCTGCGAGGCCGCCGGCGTCGTCGTGAGGGAGGGGGGAAAAAAGTTGGCGGTGACGGGAGACACCACCCTCCAGATTCCCGAGGTGAGCCTGGAGCTGATGAGAGACGCCGACCTATTGATCGCTGACGCCATAACCCCGCCGGGATACAACCTCACAAAGCACATGAACTCCGAGGAGGCCCTCAGCCTCGCCCGCGACCTTGCGGCAAAAGACGTGGTATTGACCCATATAAGCCACCTCTTCCCGTCTCACGACGTCGCCGTCAAGAAGTGGCCCCTGGGGCATGACATGATGGCGATTGAGCTTTAATCGAAAGTTGTTTATCTTTTGCATCCCCGCAAGAGGGATATGCGGGGCGGGCGTCCTTGGGAGGGAGTTTTTGTCATTCTCTCTATCATCTCATTCTTGCTCATTGCGGCTCAAGCGGCCGACGATGATTTAGGCTGGGAGATGGACTTCGATGACCCGCTTCATGACCCGTTCCAGACGTTCACTATCCCCGAATTCGGGGCGGAGATGACCCCGCCCGGGAAGATCTTGAACTCCTCTCGAGAGACGAACGCCGGGGCCGAGCCGGCCGGAGGGCAGCTTCTCGTCATCGAGGATCTCTCCTATATGCGACCTGCTTCAAACAGCAGTGAAAAGGAGGAGAGATATCGGTGGGCTAACTTCTCCATCGAGCTTCCTGAAGGCTGGGATCCCGCCCTTGAAGGAGGCCGATATGAAGGGAACCTCACTCTGGAAGGGGCTTGTGCTCTTGTTCGCATAAGCTGGTTTGAGGATTCTGGCATCGACCCGGAGAGCTGCTTGAGGCAGGCGGTCAGGGCCTACAGGAGCGAATATCTCCGGTTTTCCGTCCTGACGGTGGAGGCTGGCGAACCCGTGGCCGTTGGCGGCCAGTGGGCCTCCAGCCTAAACGTATACTATAAGTATGGCGACCAGGAGGCGCAGAAACGGCTCATTGCCTGGTCCTCCCCCGTATCGGGGAGGTTCTTCTACGCCTTCTTCTGGTCCTGTCCCGAGGCCTGGGAGGCGAACCTGGAGAAGTTTGAGCTGCTTTTTGAGAGCTTCAGGGATGAGGGGTTCGAGAGGTATGTGGAGCTTGAGCCCCGACCCAACACCCTCGACGGCTGGGGTCTAGTCCTATCTGAGATCCTCTCGTCGTACCGCTTCGCGGCGGTGCCGACCCAGCCAAACCCCGAGGTGGAGGTTAAGGTCGTCATGAAGAGCCATCGAGAAGGGGGTCGGGTCAACCAGCTCGCCTCCGAGGAGATCGTCTCTCCGACTCGAAAGGGGGCAGTTCCACTGAGGGAGGAGGCCCTCCAAAAGCTCCTTAGGGATAGAGGCTACGGAGTTGCGATCCTTCAGAGGGGTGGAGCCTATTGGGTCGTGGTCCAGGATCCTCTGGGGAGGTGGCAGGCTATATCTTCCGTCGCCAGAGCCGAGAGGGGCCTTGGAACCCTGATCGGCCCCGGGGAGGCGGAGTGGTACCGGGGGCTGGTGGTCGACGGGCCTAAAGAGGCGACCAGTGAAGATGCGAAAGGCTCATCGGACCTGGTCGTCGAGAAGAACTGCGAGCCGCCTCGGGAGGTCCATCTAAAGCCCGCGGCCGAGGTGAACCTCACCTGGATCCTGGGCCTCCGGGACCTTCTGGACCGCTACAGATACAGCCAGGAAGAGTCCGAAAGTGGATCGTTTTTGAGGGCCCAGGTCTTGTGGGCCCTCCTCGAGAGGGAGGGGTACGATGCATGGCTCGTGACTGGCTACCAGGGCCATCCCCTTTACCAAGAGATGTGGGTGGTGCTGAGCCACCCGGGCGGGGGCTATGTGGCCGTGAGGCTCGCGGCCGCCGGAGATGGCGGCGGTCTCGGCGAGATCGTCAGCGATGTCGAACGCTTCGACGGCATCGCCTACGATACGAGCCTCCAGTACTCTTGCCTCCACCCAGATCGGGGCCTTTCCATCGACCCTGGGATGGTCAGGACCCCGGCTCCGGGTTAGAATCGATCCAGCAGATCAGTGAAAGACTTTAAGTTCCGGCATGCACCAAGGTGCTATTGTGACCTCCGACCTCCGCCCCCTCGGCCCCGAGGAGCGAGAGCGGCTCCTCTCAGCCCTGCGATCCGAGGGAGATAGGATAATGCTCCGGCTTCTCCTGGAGACGGGCCGCCCCTTGGACGACCTCCGGGGAGCGAGGGTCTCCGACCTCGACCTTGACTGGGGCCTCCTTCGGCTCCGGAGAGGGGGAAGAGACGTCGAGGAAAGAGAGACTGGAGAGAAAGGCGAGCAGGAGGCCGAGGAGATCTCCCTCTCGCCAGAGCTTTCAGCAGCGATCGGAGATTACGTCTACAGAAACCCGGGCAAAGTTCGCATCTTTGAAGGCAGATGCGGCAGGTCCATGGGGCCGAAGTGGATCCGGTGCACCCTCCTGCCCGCAGCCATTAGGTCAGGCCTTCGGGACCCTCGGGCCGAAAAGGACCAAGAATGACGAGGCAAAAAGGGGGTCAGGCCGATTTTCGGCAGCATACAAAGGCGAGGAGGACTCCGACGACGGCTAGGGCCGCCCCCAGGAGGACCGCCGCCGGCTCCAAGTGGAAGATGAGAAAGATGCAGGTGAGAATCCCGAAGACCGGCGGGACGGGAACCCAACCGAGGCTCATAGGGACCCGGAAGGGCCGGGGCCTCGTTGGATCTATCCGCCTCAGATAGATCAGGCTCGCGTTTATGACGACGAAGGTCGCGAAGAGGATGAAGTCGTTGGCGCTGGCGACGAAAGCTATGTCGCCGGAGAAGACGAACCCCATCGAGAGGAGCATTACGACGAGAATCGCGGCCCAGGGAGTCCTCCTTTTCGGATGGACCTTCGCGAGAAAGTCGGGCAGGGACGACGATTCGGCCATCCCGTAGGCGATCCTCGAACCGGCGAGGAGCATCAGAAGGACGGTGTTGGCGGTGGCGAATAAGGCTATGGCCGAGATGACGACGAAGGCGTCGGCCCCCAGGGCCTCGGCCGCCACCTCAGAGAAGGGGGCGTCGGAGGCGGCGAGAGTCTCCCAGGAGACGACGGAGACGACGCTCACCGCCACCAGCATGTAGAGGATGATGGTGATGGCGAGGGCCAGGATCAGGGCGAGGGGTATGTTTCTCTCGGGCTCTCTCGTCTCCTCCGAGAGCTTCACCATCTCCTCAAAGCCCATGTAGGCGAAGAAGATCAGGGCCGCCGCCTCGAAGACGCCGTTGAAGCCGTGGGGCATCTCGAAGTAGTCGACGCTCCCAAAATGAGGGAGTCCTATATAAATCACTATCAGTAGCCCCGCCGTCTCGATGAGGGTGAATACGATGGCAAACCAGGCCGAGATCTTGATCCCCCAGAGAAGCACCAGAGAGAGAAGGAGGATCAGCACAACGGCCGATGGGAGGACGGGAAGGCCCGTCAGGGCGAGAAAGTAGCCGCCAAAGCCGAGAGCGACGGTGGAGGCGCCGATGACCCCGCTGAAGATGATAAGCCACCCCACGACGAAGGCGAGCTTTCGCCCAAAGGCTCGATTCGTGTACTCGTACTCGGCGCTGGCCCTCGGAAATATCGACGATAGCTCGGCGTAGCTGAGTCCGGTAAAGACGGCGATGAGGGCCGCGATGGCAAAGGAGAGCCAGACGGAGTTTCCTGCCTGCGCCGCCGCCTTCCCGATGAGGGCATAGATCCCGGCCCCCAGGATTATCCCCACACCAGAGAGGGTCACCTCGAAGAGCCCCAGCTCCCGCTTCAGCTCCATCTTTTCTGGTTCTTTCATAATTGTTTAGACCCCGGCGGAAGATCAAGCCCCTGTCAGGTCCCGGCCCATATATATGGACGTTGCTCAACTCTGGAAGGCGTCCGGGTGTCGAAGATTGTTTATCTGCAAAGGTGACAAAGTTGGTTTCGACGATGACGAAAGATGAACCCAAGCCCCCCGAGAGCTTCCAAGAGATCATCCAGTTCTACCTCATCGACTACAGAACGCCCCCGGGCAAAGCGATCGACATCACGATAATCTTTTTGAACCTCCTAGTATGCGCCATATTCGTCATCGACACCTACAACATATCCGAAGCGACGAGGAGCTTCCTCTGGAGGCTGGAGCTCTTCGTCGTCGCGCTATTCGTCGTCGAGTACTTCGCCCGCCTATACGGCGCGCCGAGCAAGAGGGGGCAGCTCTTCGAGGTCCACAGCGTCATCGACCTCTTGGCGATACTTCCGACCCTCTTCGAAGCGGTACTCCCCTTCTTCGGCCTCTCTCTCGAGATCGCCTTCGTCAAGACGATCCGAGTCTTCAAAGCCTTCAGGATCTTTCGGTTCCTCCGGTTCCTCGCGGATCCGGACTTCTTCTTCGGGAGCGTCTCCCTGGAGGTTCTGAAGGTGGCGAGGCTCGTGACGACGATATTGATCATCTTCTTCGTAGGCTCAGGCATCTTCTACTACGTCGAGAGCCCCGCAAACGACGGGGTCAGAAACTTCGGCGACGCCTTCTACTTCACTGTGGTGGCCCTGACCACCGTCGGTTTCGGCGACATCACCCCAATCACAGAGGCCGGAAAGTGGGTCACGGTCCTGATGATCCTCTCGGGGATCATCCTAATACCCTGGCAGGCGAGCCAGATCGTCAAGGAGTGGATCCTCTTATCCAGGAAGATGACCCTCCTTTGCCCTCAGTGCGGCCTCAGCGAGCATGATATCGACGCAGACTACTGCAAGCGGTGCGGCCATTACCTCTACCATGAGGAGATCTCGGAGAAGGAGGAGGGGAATTTATCCCCTTAAGTTGGCCGGGACTTAGGGGTCTGAATGGTGAAACCGATCTCATCGCCCTCTCGCTCAGAGCAGTTATTTCGCGGATGTACTTTCCCTCACCTGGCGAAGAAGACTTCGAGGGTGAGTGGCTGATCTTCCCATATAAGGACGATCTTGGATTTTATCCTTTTAAATTAGAAGATCTATCCATAAAATCCTCTTTTGTCGTGTCACAACCATGTGAAACCAGATTTTCGGTATAATTTTCCGATTATGCCGATAAACAGAAAAATTCGTATTTTGATAAGATAATAGAAGATAATACGGCATTTAAAGAGTCTCAAACCCTCGGATCAACAGGTTTATTTACCTGATATAGATAATGCCGGGTTGGTAGACACATGACCGCGAATAACTTCGCAAACCACCTTGATGGTTATATTTCGAGGATATTATCCGGATTTAAGCCATCAAAGCCAGAAATAGGCAGCTTTAGCCGTGGAAAGGATATATCAGGATCATCAAAAATGATCGAACAGGCTATAACCAAAATTGCACCTCTCTTTAGGAGAGGTGAGGCCAATGTTTGATTCAACCTGCGTCTCCAGCGGCAAGAACGATTTTATAGCCGAATCCTCCGAAGATAAGCCTCCACAACGGGCTGAAACCGTCCATGAGCTCCTGACCCGCCTCGGCGGCGACATGGAGGAGATCGAGCGGGTAAAAAGAGTCTACCCCATGAAGATCAGCAGCCACTTCCTCGCCCTCATCCAGGAGAAGGGTGACCCCATCTGGAGACAGGCGGTCCCGTCCGCCGAGGAGCTCGCAGACTTTCGGAACGTCGCCGACCCCCTATCCGAGGGGAGGGATACGAAGGTTCCAGGGCTGATCCACCGCTACCCCGACAGGGTCCTCCTCTTGGTCAGTTCCAAGTGCGCCATGTACTGCAGGTTCTGTACCCGAAAGCGGTCCGTCGGCAGGGTCGAGCAGACCCCGATGCAGCAGATCTTCAAGGGGATCGATTACATCCGAGGCCACCCCGAGGTGAGAGACGTCCTCCTCAGCGGCGGCGATCCGCTCCTCCGAACCAACAGGGAGCTGGACATAATCCTCAGGGAGCTGAGGAGCATCCCTCACGTCGAGATCATCAGGATAGGTACGAGGGTCCCCTCGGTGATGCCCGAGAGGGTCACACCACGGCTCGTCAAGGTCCTCAAGAAGTATCATCCCCTCTACATGAACCTCCACTTCGAGCACCCGAGGGAGATCAACCCCGAGAGTGAGCGGGCCCTCAAGCTCCTGGCCGACGCCGGTATACCCCTGGGAAGCCAGACGGTCCTCCTCCGGGGCGTCAACGACGACCCCGAGGTGATGAAGGAGCTGATGCAAAAGCTCGTAAAAAACCGGGTCAGGCCCTACTACATCTACCTATGCGACCTGGTGAAGGGCGTCGAGCACTTCAGAACCCCCCTCCAGGCGGGCTTCGACGTCATCCATCACCTCCAGGGCCACACCTCGGGGCTCTGCGTCCCCCACCTGATCATCGACTCGCCGGGCGGAGGCAAGATCCCCATCCTGCCCCCTGACTACCTCCTCGCCTCGGAGGAGGAGAAGGCGGTCATATCCAACTACAAGGGCGAGGTCTACGAGTACCCCAACCCGAGGATCTGAGATGAAGGTCGCCCTCACCTGCAACACCCTCCCCCCAGACTACTCCCGGGAGTCGGGGGACGACACCTTCGCCGAGTTCGACTCTCCATCGACGATCTCAGCGATAAAAAAGGCCCTGCTGACCCATTGCGACTCGGTCGAGGTCGTCGAGGCGGACGAGGAGGCGTACGAGAGGCTCCGGCGCGGGAACTTCGACTTCGCCTTCAACATCGCCGAGGGGGTTCGGGGGGAGGCGAGAGAGGCCCAGATCCCGGCGATGCTGGAGATGCTGGGAATCCCCTACTCCGGTTCCGGGGTCACCACCCTCGCCATAACCCTGGACAAGAGGAGGACAAAGGAGGTCCTCCTGGCCAACGGGATCAGGACCCCGAAGTTCCAGCTTCTGAGCCGATCCGAGGATCTACGGTCGGATCTGAAGTTCCCCCTATTCTTGAAGCCGAACGGCGAGGGGTCGAGCCGGGGGATCACCGCCAGGTCTCTGGTGGGCTCGGAGGAGGAGCTGGAAGAGGTCGCCAGGGAGATGGTTGCAAAATACCGCCAGCCGGTCCTGGTCGAGGAATACCTGACCGGAAGGGAGTTCACTGTGGGGCTACTGGGAAACCCGCCCGAGGTCCTTCCCGTCGTCGAGGTTGGCTTTGAGGGCCTCCCCCCTGGAGCGCCAAAGTTCGACTGCTACGAGGTGAAGTGGATCTACGACTCCCTGGAGGCCAGGTACGACACTACCGTCTGTCCCGCCAGGGTGGACGACGACCTGCGGTCCAGGATCGCAGATACGGCGACGAGGACCTTCGAGGCCCTGGAGGTGAGAGACCTCTGCAGGCTCGACCTCCGCCTCGACGGTGACGGCGAGCCTTCCGTCTTTGACGTCAACGCCCTCCCCGGTCTCATCCCCGACCCCGCGGAGAACTCCCGCTTCCCCAAGGCTGCCTATGCCGCCGGATACTCCTACGAAGAGCTTATAGGCGAAGTCTTCAATGCAGCCCTCAGACGCGAGGGAATTTTGAGATGAAGGTGGCGATCCTCTACAACATCCCCGGCGAGGGCTCCGCAAGGAGCAAGACTGAGATGACGGCGGAGATCGAGGTCCTGGAGACGGTGACGGCCGCAAAACGGAGCCTCGAGGAGAGAGGGATAGAGGCCGTCCCCCTTCAATGCAGCCTGGAGGCGCTCTTCTCCCTGAAGAACTTCGATCTCGTATTCAACCTGGCCGAGGGCTTCGGCGACGACCTCCGGGCCGAGCCGAACGTCGCCGGATTCATCGAGCTTCTCGGCGTCCCGTACACCGGCTCCCCCCCCAGAGCCCTGGAGGTCGCAAGAGACAAGGGCCTCTCGAAGCTGATCCTCGAAAGAGAGGGGATATCCACTCCCCGGTTCCAGCTCTTTCGGACCCCAGACGAGCCGTTCAGCCTCGACTTTCCAGTAATTGTCAAGCCCGCCCTTGAGGATGCGAGCATCGGCATAACCTTCGACTCCATTGCGAGGGACGAGACGAATCTGCGGGCGAAGGTCGCCCGAATTCTTGAAACGTACGATCAACCCGCCCTGGTCGAGGAGTATGTCGAGGGAAGAGAGGTGAACGCCGCCCTCTTCATCGGCCCCTACGGTGCCGAGGTCCTCCCCATCTCCGAGATCGTCTTCAACCTCCCCGATGACGTCCCGAGGATCCTGGGCTTTGAGGCTAAGTGGCTGGAGGAGAGCCCCTTCTTCCAGAACACGATCCCCATCTGCCCCGCCCCCCTGGAGCCCGAGCTTAAAGATAGAATAGAAATCCTAGCAAAGGAGGCCTGCTCCGCCCTGGGGATCGAGAGCTACGCTCGGGTCGACTTTCGGATCAGGGAGGGGGACGATGAGCCTTTCGTCATCGAGGTGAACCCGAACCCCTGCATCAACCCATCGGGGAGCGGCTTTGCTCGGGCCGCTGCCGCCGCCGGCATGGACTACCCGACGCTTATCGAGAGGCTCGCGAGGTCCGCCCTAGACCGATTTCGAAAGGGGCATCTCTGGACCGAGGCAGGGAGCAAGGACGGAAAGGAGGGAATGGAAGGCGATGACGAGGGCTTCTCGGCGGGCGAGCTCGGCTTTCGGCGCGTGAGGGCAAAGGACGCTCCCCTGCTCTTCAGGTGGTTTGAGGACCGGGAATTGACCCGTTACATGGAGCCATCTTCGTCCCTCACCATCGATCAGCTCGAAGTCAGCATCCTCTGCTCCAAGGATGAGGACTTCGTAATTTATTGGGGTGATGCAGCAATCGGTTTTGCCTCCCTCTACGACAGGACCCCCTGCACCTGCGAGATCTCTTACCTGATCGGCGACCCCGATTACAGGGGGAGGGGCCTTGGGAGAAAGATCGTGGATGCGCTCCTGGACCACGGCTTCTCGCGCCTCGGACTCAAATCGATCTTCGCCTCGGCCACCGTCGAGAACCTCTCATCGATAAGGGCCCTGGAGGGGGCGGGCTTCAGAAGGATCGGGACCCGCCGGGACTGCTCCCGGCTGGGAGAGTTCTGTCTCGACGACATCCTCTTCGACATCACGAGGGAGGAGCATCTGGCCCGAAGATCTGGCTGCTATTGATGAGAACAGTGGTTGGAGGGGTGCACCCACCTCATCCTCCTCCGCCGCCCCGACCGGACTATTCAAAAGATGCTCGAGGCCTCCCCCCTACGATCGGAAGGGGCACGGGTCTTCGCCACCGGGAAGCCGATTGTATGGCCGCCTTCCAGGCTATCGGCCTGAAAGATAATTGTGTATCGATGCCGCGGCCGCTCTGCCCTCGCCCAGGGCCTGGATCACGGTTGCACCACCGCTCGTAGAATCGCCGCCTGCAAATACCCCCTCGATGTTTGTCATCAGATTCTCGTCGACCTTTATCGCTCCCCAGCCGGTCGTCTCCAGCTCAGGTGTCCTGCCTAGGAAAAGCCTGTTGGGCACAGTTCCGAGGGCGTTCACCACCGTATCCAGCTCCATGATGAACTCGCTGCCTTTGATCATTACCGGTCTGGGACGGCCGCTGCTGTCAGGCTCACCTAGCTTCATCCGGGCCAGCTCGATCCCTTTAACCCATCCGTCATCGCCGCCGAGCAACCTGGTGGGGTTGACCAGCTCCACGAATACAACCCCTTCCTCCAGGGCATGCCGTAGCTCCTCCTCCCTTGCTGGAGACTCTCTCTTCGTCCTCCGATAGAGAATATAAACTTCCTCTGCTCCCAGCCGAACTGCACATCGAGCAACGTCCATGGCCACATTGCCGGCGCCCATGACCCCCACCCTGGCCCCGCAGACGATGGGGGTATCGTGCTCCGGGAAGTCATACGCTTTCATCAAATTTACGCGGATGAGAAACTCGTTTGCCGAGTAGATCCCCATCAGCTCTTCGCCTTCAATGTTGAGGAATCGAGGCGCGCCTGCACCAGTTCCGACGAAGATGGCGTCGAACTCCCTACGCAGCTCGTCTAACATCACGTTCTGGCCTACGATGTGGTTGAGCCTGACGTCCACGCCGATCTTCAGGAGATAAGAGAGCTCGCAGTCTACGATATCTTTGGGCAGTCGGAAGGCGGGAATGCCGTATTGGAGAACGCCGCCCGCAACGTGAAGCGCCTCGAACATCGTTACCTGATATCCTAGCTTCCTTAAGTCAACGGCACAGCTGATGCCTGCAGGGCCCGAACCGATCACTGCAACTTTTTTGTCTTTCTCATCGATATGTAGCTCCTCTGTGACTCCATTTCGCATCGCCCAGTCGCCGATGAAAGCCTCAAGCTTCCCGATGTTTATGGCATCGGCCTTCTTTCCCATGGTGCAAACGGCCTCACACTGGCTCTCCTGGGGGCAGACCCTTCCGGAGATTGCTGGGATCGGGTTATCCTCTTTGGCTATCAAATAGGCCTCTTTGAAGTTCCCCTCGGCGATCGTCTCGATCATTGCACTAATTTTCATATTGACGGGACACCTCATCATGCAGGGGCGATCTTTGCACTGGATACAGCGCCGGGCCTCTGCCATCGCCTCCTCTTCAGAGTAGCCAAGGGGGACAGAGTCGAAATTTTTGACGCGATCTTTTACGGGTTGTTCTCGCATGGGAACTCGAATCCTATCCGCTTCCTTCATCATCTGGCTCCCGTCTTGCTTTTGTAGTATTCCATAGCCTCAACTTCTTTCTTCTTGAACATCGACAGCCTGTTTATGATGTCCTTGAAGTCGAGCTTGTGAGCATCAAACATCGGCCCATCGATACAGGTGAGCTTCATCTCTCCGTCTATAAAAACGCGGCATGAACCGCACATGCCCGTGGCGTCGATCATGATCTGTCGGACGGTGACGATCGTGGGTATGTCGTACGGCTCTGTGAGCTTTGACAGATCGCGCAGTGCTGGGATATCGCCTCCTGCAAATATGATGTCCACCTTCTCCTGGTAGAGAAGATCTCTTAGAAGATCGTTATAGTGGCCTTTGATGCCTCTTGAACCGTCCAGCGTAGTGAGGTAATACTCATCGCAAACTGCCTCGGACAGCTCTTCGGTGGGATAGACGTCGTCCTTGGTGGGAAAGGTCTGAATGGAGATCACATGGTTTCCGTCGATCTTCTGCAGCGCCTTACATAGGGCGTAGTTCTCGGCATGACCACAGACCAGATCGGAGGCGAAGACGACTTTGCCGTATCTCTTGATCTCAGGCGGATTTCCCAAAGGCCCTATGACCGATTCAAGGGAGTCGCCCACCTCAAAGCCGTCCAGCTCGATGGAGGTCTTCCCCAACCTCTTGATGAACATCGTTATTTTGCCGTCCTCCGCCTTCTGTATGGACATGGGAATCCTTTCACCCTGGGGAACGGTGATCAAGACGGTGAAGTTTCCTGGCCGGAATCTCTCAGCCACCATGGGCGCCTCGACTTCAATGAGGTAATCCATGGTATTGAGGTCCTCTTTCCGTGTTATCCTGTGCGGCATCTCTTTTCTCACCTTATATACAAGTTATAGCAGCACTGACCTGGTCATTTGCAATAATAATAACTGGGGATAAATTAGCTCGTTATGCGCTCATATCCCAAGCGCTCTTCGCTTCTCCTCGATTACCTCAATGATCTTCTCGGCTGATTTGTACGGATCGGCTTCGACGTAGAACTTCCCGCCAAAGATCTTTTCGACATCTTCGGTAAGCCACTTGACCGCCCTTTCACTTGCGGCCACGTTTGGCTGATCTCCGATATGTGTGAAGACTCCCAACGCCACCGTCCAGAACCCTATGGGAACCGCCTTTTCTGCGATATATTCTGGGGCAGACCCAGCTACAGGAAGCTGATCGATCCGCACGCCAAGATAACTTGCAGTTGCGTTCAGGACCTCTTCCAGCCTTGAGTTATCGACACATGCGCCCATGAAGATACATGGCGGAACCGCCTCAACTCCGTTGGCCTTGGCAATAGCGTTCATCACCGCCGCTAAATTCCTGCCGACACCGGGATAAGTGGGGTCGGGCTTCAGAAGGTCCCAGTAGGAGGCGATGGTCGCAACACATCCTGTAAGAAGGACCAAAACGTCGTTTTTGATCAGCTCCTTGATCAGGGTCACAGTCCTATATCCATAGTCGTCTCGGGGAGTAACACACCCGATTACTGCAGCAACTCCACGTATGTTACCGTTCTTTATGTTGTCCACGAGAGCGCCCAGGGGGTCTCCGGGCTTTGCTTTGTCGAGACAGGCTACCAGCTGTCGGGTAGAAAACCCGGCCAGCATTTCGCTCGGCTCGTAGTCGGGGATGTAAACTTTGCTCTGATCTCTGTTGGCGCGGTTCTCAACCGCCATTTTCACTAACTGTCTGCCGATCTCCTCCGCCCTCTCCGGCATGAACTCGATGTAAGTCGTCCCTTCCATCTTGGCCATAGGATCTGTGGTAACGATTTTCGTATGGAAGTGGGCTGCAGCATCAACAATTGCGGGTTGGGTGCACTGAATCTCTACGACTGCAAGCTCGACCGCTCCTGTCGCTATGACGAGTTCTTGTTGGAGGATGTCTCCTGCAAAGTTGATGCCTTTTCGCATCAGGACTTCCATGCCGGTGCAGCACATCCCAACTAAGTTGATCTTTGGTTCATTCTTCGGGTCAGAGTTGTATTCTTCGACGGCCGTTATGACCGCATCAGACAAGAATGGCTTATGGCCATGTAAAACTATATTGATCCTGTCAGCATTTAAGACGGTGATATTTGTTTTGACCTTTGTAATCGCGGGAACGCCAAGGAGGATGTCTTGAATGAGTGTTGCAGGATGCATTCCACAGTAGGCGTCAACGAGCCCCAATCGGCATGCTCCCAAGAGAAGGTTCTCCATATCGTGATCCATTCCCATGGCTATCCTGTTCATGGCCTCCATTATCTCGGTGCAACCTCCGTCGATGAGGATCCCTTTTTCTTCCCAGAGCTTCTTTCGCTCCTCTAAAGATCTGAACTGCAACATCTTGGGAGCGCCGTTTAGCTTTGATATGTCGTCCTGGATAGTTTCTGCGATCTCAACCAGCTTTTCGTTGTCCGATTTTGCGCCATCTAACCCCAGTCCATCGTATACTTCGTTCAGTCTCTCGGTATCTTTGACGGAATATCCCTTTATGGACCCTTCACCGACGCCTTTCATGATGGCGGTAACTCGCCTTGCATGTCCTACATGGGCTGCAGCTCCGATGGTGGTCTCTGAAACCAGGTTCTTTGCTATGATGACATCTCTGCTCATGCCGCACACGCCGGTCCGACGCACATCGACACATGGACCCTGCTGGCAGGTCGTACATGTAGCTTGGAACGGAGCATCCTTTGAACGAGCATGATTCTCTTTATACCTATGCCAAACGGTTCTTATTCCTAGCTCTTTGGCCCTCTTCCGCATTTCCATCGTCGCAGGATCTGCAACAAAACCTTCCTTTCCCATTTTTGTTACCTCCTCATTATAGATAGCGACACCTAGTTCGAGTTGTCGCTAATAAAGATTTCGAAAGATTTTATCATATTCTAATATTATAGCAACTTATCTTATACATATGATGTATCAATTAAGGCTGTATGTTTTAATTGTAATTTTTAAATTATCCAATTTGACATCGTACATATAGCCGATATCTCTCTGAATGATGCTATTCTGAGGTCAAAATCCAAAATTCGGATATAGGATCAACCTCTTATTTCGTATCGGATGACGAGCTTAAACGATAGGATCGAGGTCGCCCTCGGCGACATCACGAAAATGGAGGTCGACGCCATCGTCAACGCCGCAAACCCCTCTCTCCTGGGTGGCAAAGGCGTCGACGGCGCGATACACCGGGCGGCGGGCCCCGGCCTTCTGGAAGAGTGCCGAGGCCTCGACGGCTGCCCTCCCGGCGAGGCGCGGATCACGAGAGGGTACCGCCTTCCCGCTAAATATGTGATCCACACCGTGGGGCCGATCTGGCGGGGCGGTGGCTCTGGCGAGGACGAGCTTCTGGCAATGGCCTACCGGAGCACTCTCCTGATCGCCGAGGAAAACGGGATAAGGACTATCGCCTTTCCGGCCATCAGCACCGGAGCCTACGGGTTTCCGGTGGAGAGGGCATCATCGATCGCCGTCGCCGAGATCAGAGGATTTTTGGAGGAGAACGGCTCGATCGAGAAGGTGGTGTTGGTCTGCTTCAGCGAGAGGGCGAAAGAGTGCTATCTCGATGCGCTTTCGACATGTGAATAGGAGGGGTCTGGCAGATGGCGGAGTGCATCAACGAAACTCCAGCTCAGCTTCGATCTCTTCCTCGGTGTAACATCTGCCACCTTTCAGGTCCTCTAGCGCCTCTTCGATCCTCGTGAAGGTCTATTCGCTGAGGGGCTCATCATCCGTTGCCATGGTGACAAGCCGATCGACGACATCGCTGTAACTTTCCCGCGGGTGGCACTTCAGCTCGTCGAGGCGCGCCTTAGTCTCCTGGCGGATCACGATCGTAGTGGTCTCAGACATATATCTGGCTATATGGAGATATAATATATTAAAGCTGGCGAGACCAAAATTGCAATAGTATTCTTTTTCACTGTTCTCCCTGACCCTAGACCAATGTGAAATACCCAAAAAGATCATGCCTCTGAGCGCAAGAGTGATGTAGGCACAACGTCAACCCGTCTCCAGGCATAAACTAGCGAGGTATTCTCCATGGAACTTGATGAGATGGCAAAGACGCTGGTCGAGACACTCCACCTGGAAACTAACCCTGTGGGCGTGAAATTGATCAAAAGGGAAGAAGATATCCCCAAGGATATGAAGCTGATCGCCGAGCCGCTGCGCTACTGTGAGATGGTCCAGGCGGCGAGGCTCCGAGGCGAGACGACCCTCGCCAAGGTCGATATGCACTCCTGCAAGGGCGGAGCTTCGGGGTTGGGGTTAATGGAGTTTCCCGAGAACATTGCGTCGGGCAACCTCTACTTCTCGAAGCTTAACAAGGTCGTCACAAAGGAGGCGGGCTCGAAGATCGTCTCCTCATTCCCAGCCCAGAAGGCGGGGAGCACCGTGGCGACTCTGGTTGCGCCCCTCGATAAGATGTTGGTGAAGCCGGACGTCGTCATCTTCGTCGGAAAGCCCCTCCAAGCGAGAAGGGTCGTCCAGGCAGCCCTCTTCCATGAGGGGGGAAGGGTGGACTTCAACACCGCCGGCATCCAGTCCTTCTGCGTCGACGCCACATCTTCGCCGATTCTGAAGGGGGACGTGAACGTCTCCATGGGCTGCGACGGCGCCGCGAAGAATGCCGGATTGGAGGACGACTTCGTCGTTGTGGGGATCCCCTTCGATATGGCCGAGAAGATCGCGCCGATCCTCGCCGAGAGGGGCAAGATCTGGGACGACTGGATGAGGTCCTGATACCGGGGCCGACGTATACAGAAATTATCAGGGGAGGACCCTCCACCGGAGGAGGACTCCTCCGTCGATGAGATCGGCCGATATCAGCTCGAGCCGAGGAAAATCGCCACAGAAGCCGGGGCCGTCCACCAGGGTGGGCGCCCCCTCCCCGCCGATGATGAGGGGGCCGACGTAGACCGAGATCTCATCGACGAGCCCCGCCTCGACGAGGGACCAGTTCAATGTGGCGCCCCCCTCCACCATAATCCGGTCCACCCCCCTTCTCTTCAAAATTGACATGAGTTCCGCAAGGTCGACCTTTTCGTCTCCTGCGACGACGATCTCGCACCTTTTCCTCAAGGGGGCGACTCGCTCCTCGGAAGCCGCCTTCGAGACGGCGAGGATGCAGCCCTCCCCCAGGACCTCGGCATCGAGGGGGGTTCTCGCCCGGCTGTCCACGACCACCCGGAGGGGATCTTCGGGAAGCCCCCGGTCAGACCTCATCTTCTTCAGCTCCTGCGACTTGACCCGGAGGCCCGGATCGTCGGCCAAAACCGTCCCCACACCCACCATGATCGCGTCGCTTCTGGCCCGCAGTAGCCCGACCCTGTCCAAATCCTCGTGCCCCGATATCCTCACCTGCCGGCGCTCGAAGGAGCTGATCTTCCCGTCGGCGCTCATGGCGCTGTTGATGATTATGACGTTGGGCCTATCCATGATTATCTTCAGACCGGAGAGGAAAGCTAAATATTTTACCTGACCCGATCTTTCTCCTGATGGTGAAGACGGACGAGGTCGTCCTCTCGGGTACGATCCTCCTCGGCGAGGAGTTTGAGCCCTTCGAGGGGCACCTCATTCTTCGAGAAGGGGTTGTGGCAGAGTTGGGTTCCGAGAGGATCGAACCGGACTTCGAGGGGATAATCTCTCCGGCCCTCGTCAACGCCCACGTCCACCTGGGCGACTCCATATTCAAGGATCCTCCGTACATCCCCCTCAACGATCTGGTGGGGCCCGGGGGTCTCAAACAACAGGCTCTCGCCTCAGCCTCCCGCCAAGACTTGGTCGAGGGTATGAAAAGGTCGCTATCGGATATGGCCCGCTCAGGAACCTGTGCCTTCGCCGATTTCCGGGAGGGTGGCATCGAGGGGGTCGAGATGCTCCTCGAGGCGATGGAACAGGTTGAGAGGACCGATGGGGTGGATATGATCGGGAGGGTTCTAGGAAGGCCTGATCCCGGATCTGCGCGGGTCCATCAAAAATGCTGGGGGATCGGGATCAGCAGCACAAGAGATCATCCCCCTTCCTGGGTTGAGGAGGTGGTGGAGGCTGCGAGGGCCGAGGGGAAGAAGGTCGCCCTCCACGCTGGCGAGGCTGGAAGGGATGATATCGAGGACGCTCTGAGCCTTGAGCCCGATCTCCTCGTCCACCTGACGAAGGCCGAGCCCCGAGACCTGGCGAGGGTGGCGGAGGCTGAGGTTCCCGTCGTCGTCTGCCCTCGCTCCAACCTCGTCACGGGGGTGGGACTCCCCAACGTCTCCCGAATGCTGGAGATGGGAATTGTGGTGGGCCTCGGGACCGACAACGTCATGCTCAACAGTCCAAATCTCTTCACTGAGATGGAATTTTTGTCCAAGGCGCTGCTGCATAACGATAGACAGGTATTTATGATGTGCACGCTAAACGGCGCTCGTATCTTGGGCGCGGACGATGAGGCCGGACCTATCCGCGTGGGCAAGAAGTGCAGGATAATGGTCATCGACAGACGGTCGGAGAACATGGTGGGGGCGAAAGATCCCCTCGCAAGCCTGGTCAGGAGGGCGAGGCCCTCTGACGTTCTGGCCGTCCTCTAGAGGTTTTTACCATGTTTGAGAGGATAATGATAGCAACCGACGGCTCAAAACATAGCGAGCGGGCGGCAGAGGTGGGAATAGAGCTCGCCAGGCTTTCTGGAGGCGCCATCACCGTCGTCTACGTAGCCGATACGGGACGGCTGAGCCACCTTCCCGAGGACATGGCACTTGTGAGCATCAGAGATCTCTTGGTCAAAGAGGGGGAGGAGGCCACGGGCTTCATCGAGGAGATGGCCAAGAGGGCGGGCGTCACCTCTGCCAAGAAGGTCATTGAGGGCAACCCCGGCGAGGAGCTGGTCCGGTTTGCGGACGAAGCCGGTGTCGACGCCATCGTGATAGGAAGCTGCGGACGCTCTGGCCTTGAGAAGTTCCTCCTCGGAAGCGTGGCCGAGAAGGTGGTTCGCACCTCCACAGTTCCTGTCATCACGGTTCCGGGGGAGAAGGTTTGTGATTGATGTTCGAGCGAAAGATGTGATGGTGAAGGACGTCGCCTTCGTCTCGATCCCCGGGTATCGAGACCAGGTCCTGAAGACCCTGAAGGAGAGACGCGTCTCGGGGGTGCCGGTGGTAAAGGGCGGCGAGCTGGTGGGGATGGTGACCAGAACCGACCTCCTCAGAAACCCCGAGGAGGACCAGACCGCCCTCATCATGACCCGCGACCCCCTCTTGGTCCACCCCGAAGACAGCGTCGTCGAGGCGGCGAGGCTCCTGGCGGAGAATGATATCAGGCGTCTTCCCGTCGTCGAGGATGGGTCCCTCGTCGGGATCGTCAGCGTCGCCGATATAATCCGGGTGATCGCAGACCTGGAGATAAAAAGATCGATAGAGAGGTACTTTGAAAAGGCAACCGTCGCCCTCTGGGACGAGATGCCCCTGCCGGTGGCCGGAGCAGTGATGGAGTACGCCGACGTCCAGGCATCTCCGGTCCTCAACTCCGATCTGAACCTGGTGGGGATAATCTCCGACCGGGACCTGATAAACGCGAGCATAATCGAGGATTCCGTCGAGATGGCGAACATGTCCGCCGCCTCCGACGAGGACGAGTGGACCTGGGAGAGCACCCGGGACACCCTGAACTTCTACTATGGCGTCTCGCGGATAGCGCTGCGGAAGATCCCCGTGAAGCAGGCGATGGTCCCCGCCGTCACCGCCATCAAGAGCAACGAGGTGAGCGAATGCGCGAGGTTGATGATGAGGAGCAAGATCGACCAGCTCCCGGTGGTGACGGCCCATCAGAAGTTGGCGGGGATGCTGAAGGACTCCGACCTCCTCTGGGCGCTGATCGAGCACTCCCTCGAGGCCGGGAATTGAAATGGGCCAATAGGCCTGCAACTCCCACACACTCTTCAGAGACGAAGAGAGAGGAGATGGAACCAGACCTCACCCCGCCCCGCCCCTCTCGGCCTGGGATTTTATCAGGGCGCCGTAGGCCTCTCCCGCCTCTGTCAGGGTTATCGCCCCGTCGGTGACCTCGATCAGCCCCGCCAGCTCCAGCCGATGGAGGTGGTAGTCGAGCATCTTTGGACCTACAGCCTCGGCTATCCCTTCGACCGATCGACATCCCTCCACCATCATGATGATCATCCTTCTTCTGATCGGATTTTCGAGGGCGTGATGGACTAGGGCCATCTCCTCGGGGGACTCGGGCTTAGGCTTTCGTCCGACCTTCATGGAGATAGAATGGGTGGGGATCGAGTATCTCCCTTTCGGTTGCAGATTGAAGAGGGGGACGGAATTTTGGCAATCCTCAGCTCGGAAGTATCTTCTCGCGCTCCAGCTCCTTGGCCGGGATCGGGGCCTTCTCTTCGTCAGGATATCCAAAGGCGATCATCGACTCGACCCTGATACTTTCGGGAAGGCCGAGGACCGCCCGGATGTGCTCCTCAGAGGTCTGTGAATCGTCGTGCATCCTCAGCCTTATCTGGATCCAGCAGGAGCCGAGCCCCAGGCTCTCGCCCACAAGCTGCAGGATGATCGATGCGATGGAGCAGTCCTCAATCCAGACGTCCGATTCGTCCTCGTCGGCGCAGACGACGACCCCCAGACGCGCTCCTGCGAGGAAGGACGAGCCGCTCGGCTTCGCTTTCGATAGGGCCTCGAGCTTTCCTCGGTTCTCTACGAAGACGAACCTCCAGGGACGGAAGTTCCGGGAGGTGGGCGATCGGAGGGCCGCCTCCTTCAAGAGCTCCACGATCTCGGGCTCGATGTCCTTGTCTCTGTACTTTCTTATGCTCCTTCTTTTCCGAAGTATCTCTATCATTAATCCTCCTCCGGTTTTCTCATAGATTCCTCGTTGAAAGATAAATTCAATCTGAATCTCTATTAAAAAATGGGCCGGGGATCGTCCCGGCCACTGATTCGTTCCTACTGCTCGTAGATCCCGGCCCCGAGCCACCAGGTCTCGTCCACCTTCATCACGTAGCTGACCTTCGGCTCGGTCTGGTTTGTGAGGGGATTTCGCCACACGTACTCATAGAAGGCGCTGCCGTCGTTCAGGGCGATGGAGCGCATCTCGCGGTTGATATAAGCTCCCCGCTCGTCCTGGATGTCCAGCCGATAGGTTCCCACCTCGGGAGGAAGGTAGGGGAGAGCGAGGGCGGTGCCATTGAATTCGTGGGCGAAGATGTAGACATCGCCCCTGACCCAGGGGCCTTCGAGGTCCATGAAATCGGCCAAAGCCTTCTCTTTTCCCACCACCAGGGCGTGGCTTGTCGCCTCTTCGACGAAGCTTTTCAGCTCCACCCTGCTCTCTGGCTTCTTCTCGGAGATGCCTTCAGCCGAGGCCCGGGAGCCGTAGATCCCGGCCCCCAAAAACCAGGTCTCGTCCACCTTCGCCACACGGCTGAGCTTCAGCTCCAAAGTCATATTCTCTTTCGGGTTTGGGTAGAGGTAGTAGGACTCACCGCTGCCCCCTCTGGCAAGATTGAGGAAATCTCGGAGGAAAGCGACCCCGTTGGCATCTTCGATACCTATTCGGTTTTGGCCGACGATCTCGGGCTGGAAGGGGAGGGCGAGGACGGTGCCGTTGAAGTCGTAGGCGAAGATGTAAAGGTCACCCCGGACGAACTCTCCGGCGGGATCGTTGAAGGCCTCCAGAGCCTTATCCCTGCCGTTCTCGAGGGAATAGTTCAGGGCCTCGTTCACGAAAGCCTTCAGAGCCTCCCGAGCCTGGGGGCTGAAGCGGGGCGGCTGGGCTGATAGGTAGATCCCCGAGCCTATCCAGAGGTCGTCATCCACATTGAGGACAGAGACGAGCTTCAGCTCCTCGACGTTCTTCGCGGCGGGGTTGGGATAGACGTTGTAGAGGAAGCCTCCACCCAGCTCTGCCACCTCCATCAAGTTTTTGATCATGAGAACGCCGTTCGCGTCCACCAGGTCCAGGTTATTTCTGCCCACGATCTCAGGCAGGTAGGGGTGGGCGAGAAGGGTCCCGTTGAAGTCGTAGGCGAAGACGTAGAGGTCGCCTCTGACAAACTCCCCTTCAGGGTCGCCGAAGGTCCCGAGGGCCTCTTCTCTGCCGTTCTCCAGAACGTAATCTTTCGCCGCCTCCAAGAGGGAGACCAGCTCCTCCTTGGAGCTATCGCTGGCGATCGGCGTCAAATAGGGGCTTTGAGCCTCAGAGGGGGCCACCGACGCCCCTGCGTTGCCGAAGAGGCAAGCAGTCAAAAAAATTGAGAAAATGATCTTGATGTATGTCATTGACATAATCCTATTCTCGTCATGTTAATCCGTTATATCGGTTTTGGCGCCTGAGGCCTTCCGCGATAGTTGATCCACTGCGTCCGGACATTGATTTCTTCGGCTAAGAAGCTGATGATGCAATCGGAAATGTAACAGGAGATACAATCAAAAAATGCCAAAAACGGCTGTCACCGATTCTGATGCAGCTGAGCTTTCAAACTTGACCCCTCCCTCGCAATCTGCGCTGATGTACCGATTCAGCCTTTTAATGGCGTCGTACTTCTCCCTTCTATCCAGCTTCGCGTTCTCCAAGGCCTCTTTCAGGGTCGATATCGAATGGTCGAAGGTCTCCCTGTCGACGGGATATGGATAGCCGTCTTTGCCGCCGTGGGCGAAGCTGTACTTTGCCGGGTCCTTCCAGCAGGTCTCGGCCCCGTAGATCAGCTCGGAGATGAGGGCAAGTGCCCGGATTCTCTTGGGTCCCATCCCTTTGAGGGCGATCCAGTCCTCGTAGTTCTCGGGCTGGATCTCGCAGGCCATCTCAAGTGCCTTGATACCCGCCAAAAATATAAGCAGTTTATCTCTCATTTCTCCTCCATGCATTTCTCTATATAAGGCACACTTAATTTTTTGTTGGGATATGCTCCACCACATATTAAATATTCCATGAAATCTTAACCAACCACAATTACTAGAAACTCCTACTTATTTCAGTATCAAGCCCATTTTTCGAATTCCTCAAGTATGTTTAATATATAAAACTCATTTCTTAGAAAAATCAGATTGAAATGGCACTAGCGACGAGCAAGTCAAAATCTTCAAAGCACCAATAAATACTAAAGGCATGTTGCGACACATTACTATGTGGGCCTGTCGAAGCCTTTGCCATCTCTTGATCCACTCTTGATCCAAGTAGAGCTTTGAGCGATCCCCACTGGCCGGCAACCGATGGTTTGCCACTGTTTAGCTTAACCGGGTATCAAAAATAGATTTTAAGCCAAAATGAAGTTCATAGATAGATTAAACCGCCTCAAGGCGCGCCGCGACAGCAATGGCTTCCTGCGCCAGTATAGCTATGAGCAGCCGCTGCGATCTGAGCTGTTCAGCATCGACCAACTGGAGCGGCATGCCAGAGCGCTGGCAGAACGACATGAGATCGATCCAATTCCCGGCAAGGACCTGCTTCTGCCAAGGCTGGCTGAGAACGAGGAGATCCTGCTACAGGCAAACGAGCTGCTTACAGAGGCAGTAGCATCGAATCTGCGGATTGCGCCAGCTTCGGAGTGGCTACTCGATAACTTCTACAAGATAGAAGAACAGATTCGCATTGCCAGGCGGCATCTGCCCAAGGGTTACAGCAAAGAGCTGCCGCATCTGCTCAAAGGGCCGCTGGCCGGTTATCCGCGCGTTTATGACCTCGCCAAGGAACTGGTCCTTCATACCGATGGTCGGGTGGATGCAGAAAGCCTGAAGCGCTTCGTAGATGCGTATCAAACGGTCAGTGTGCTTGACCTTGGCGAGCTTTGGGCAGTTGCGATCATGCTCCGCCTGGCGCTGATAGAGAACCTACGGCGCATATCTCTCTCCATCGCCAAGAGCAAGACCGACCGCAACCTGGCAGGATACTGGGCAGATAAGGTAATCTTGACAGCAGAGACCGATCCCAAGAGAATGATCGTTGTGGTGGCCGATCTGGCCAGCTCAGAACCTCCAATGTCCAGCGCCTTTGTTGCTGAATTTGCCCGAAGGTTGGAAGGACAGAGCTTTGCTCTGGCTCTCCCGCTAACATGGATTGATCAACGACTATCTGAAATGGGAAAGACCACTGCGCAAATGGTCCAGGAAGATATCCAGCAAGAGGCTGCAGATAAAGTCTCTATAGGCAACAACATTGGAAGCTTCCGCTTTCTTGAGTCGACTGATTGGCGAAAATTTGTAGAAGGGACTAGCGCTGTCGAGAGGGTGCTGCACATGGACCCTGCAGGCATCTACAGCCAGATGGACTTCGCCACCCGGGATCGTTACCGCCACACTGTTGAGTGGGTCGCAAGGTGCAGCTTGTTATCTGAGCAAGAGGTTGCACTCAGGGCAATAGAACTGGCCCAGACAATTGTTGATGCTGGGGACGGTGAAGATCGGAGTGCACATGTTGGGTTCTACCTGATAGATAGGGGAGTACCTGAACTGGAGAGGGCTGCCGAGATGAGCTGGTCGCTGATGGACTCCCTTGGCAATACCATTCACCGGTTCCCACTGCTCAGCTATGTCGGCACGATAACGCTGGTCACTGCAACAATTTCTGCCGCAGTGCTGGCTCAGGCATACAAGCTTGGGTCGAGCGGATGGACGCTGATCTTGGCTTCCATCCTTCTGGTGCTCTGCATGAGCAGTCCTGCGGTCGGCCTCATAAACTGGCTGGCGACTCAGCTGATCAGGCCTCATGCTCTCCCCAGAATGGACTTCTCATCAGGCATTCCTCAAGAGCTGCGAACGCTGGTGGTAGTACCTTCTGTTCTGAACAGCCCCGAGAAAGTCGAGGATCTGCTGGAGGGGATTGAGGTTCGGTACCTGGCAAATCGAGATATAAACCTTTACTTCGGCCTTCTGACGGATCTCCGCGACGCAGAGCAGGAGGTAATGCCCGAGGATGAGCATCTGTTGCTCATGGCTCGTCAGGGGATCGAGGCTCTGAACGAAAAGTACCACGATAGGATCTTCTTCCTCTTCCCCCGCCAGCGCAGATGGAACCCTGAAGATAGGATCTGGAGGGGCTATGAGCGCAAGCGGGGCATACTCGGTGAGCTCAACTCACTGCTGCGAGGGGGGTCTGGGGATAGCTTCTCTTCTATTGCGGGCGACGTATCGATCCTGCCTGAAGTGAAGTACGTCATCACGGTCGACGAAGATACCAGGATGCCCTATGACTCTGCCAGGCTGCTCGTTGAGACCCTTGCTCACCCTCTGAACCGCCCCCGGTACGACGAGAACAAGCGGTATGTCACCGAGGGCTACAGCATACTCCACCCACGCCTGAGCGCAGGCTTGCCTGAGGCAGACAGGTCGAGGTTTGTGGCCCTCTTCGGAGGGGAGCCAGGCATCGATCCTTACACGCGTGAAGTCTCTGATGTCTACCAGGACATCTTCGGTGAAGGCTCCTTTACCGGCAAGGGGATCTACGACGTCGATGCTTTCTTGGGTTCTTTGGAAGGACGCTTTCCAGATAACCTAATTCTCAGCCACGATCTGCTAGAGGGAAGCTATGCCAGAGCTGCGCTGGTCAGCGATGTGCAGTTCTATGAGGATTATCCCTACCGCTACACCTCTGATGTTAGACGACGGCACAGGTGGATCAGGGGGGACTGGCAGATTGCCAGCTGGCTCTTGTCGCGCGTGCCAGGCCCGGGAGGCCTGGTCTTTGATAATCCCATCTCTGGCTTATCCAAATGGAAGATCCTCGACAACCTCAGGCGCAGCCTGGTGACCCCAGCCCAGATTTTATTGTTGTTCCTCGGATGGTTGGTGCTGTTGCAGCCATGGTTCTGGACCACTGTGGTAGTAGGGGCTGTTCTAACACCACCGGTGCTTGCTTGCATCCGAGTGATCTTGCGAAAGGCTGCCGACCTGCCCATTGATCAGCACCTGTACTCAGCTGGAAGATCGATAGTCAGATACCTAGCTCAGGCAGGGCTCAGCCTGACTTTTATGCCGTATGAAGCCTTTTTCAGCCTGGATGCAGTTGTGCGCACAGGCGGACGATTGCTATTCACACATAAGCGGCTACTGGAATGGAACCCGGCGAGCAATTCCAATGGTAGTGGGCGCAGTGATTTAGTGGGGTTCTACCAGTCGATGTGGATCGCTCCGGCTGTAGCCATTGCCATAACCTCTTATCTGGAGTTTCAGCGTCCTGATTTGCTCTACATCGTCTGGCCACTTCTGGCGTCTTGGAGCCTCTCACCTGCTGTTGCCTGGTGGATCAGCCTGCCCCTTGATACACCTAAGGCAAAACTGAACGATGATCAGACGATCTTCCTGCGTAAGCTTTCGAGGAGGACCTGGAAGTTCTTCGAGACATTTGTGGGACCCGACAACAACTGGCTTCCGCCGGACAACTATCAGGAATACCCCCGCTCAGTGGTTGCCAACGGCACATCGCCCACGAACATGGGGCTGTCGCTGCTGGCGGACTTGGCTGCGTACGACTTTGGTTATATCTCTGCAGGGAGGCTGATAGAGCGGAACGGCAGCACACTTAGAAGCATGAAAGGCCTGGAACGGTTCCAGGGCCACTTTTACAACTGGTACGATACTAAGCTGCTTGAACCTATGCAGCCAAAGTACATCTCAACTGTTGATAGCGGTAACCTGGCAGGCCATCTGCTGACCCTGCAGCAGGGGCTAATCGAGCTTCCGGACCAGAAGATCCTGCCAGATCAGGCCTTTGTTGGCTTTCGGGATACCTTAGAGGTCATCAAGGATGTAGCCAACGGAAACGAGCATTCAGATAATAATAGCCAAGAGGGATTAGTGCCGTCTCAGGTGATCGCTCAGATCGATGGGTTCTGGGCAGAAATGCGGTCGCCTCCAATAACCCTCTCAGAGATATGGATGCTGCTGGACAAGCAGGCAAGGGCTGTAGCCGGGTTAATAGATAGCCTCGACTCGGAGGTAGACGAACAGGTGAAATGGTGGATCCAGGCTTACGAGAGGCAACTCCGGGACCATCTAGATGATCTGATCCTAATGGCTCCGTGGCTTTTGTTGCCGATGTGGGCTATGCTTCATCCACCCATGGAAGATATCTTAGCCGGGGGCTCGGCGAAAAAGGCAAGAAAGCTGAGCGAATTGCAGACTGAACTGCTCAGACTTGAAAATATTCCATCACTTCGAGAGGTGCCGGATATCGCCTTGAATCTGATGTCTTTGATAGACCAAACCATCGCCTACCACAAAGGCATAGAGCGCCAGGAAGAGAAGGAGCGTTTCCTCCAACTCCGCCAGATGATCAAAGAAGCCGGGGATAGCGCAAGTAAGAGAATCACATCCATCAATATGCTCGCACTCGACTGCAGAGAGCTGGCAGATATAAAATACGATTTTTTATTTGACGAATCTCGCCAGCTTCTTGCCATAGGCTACAACGTCGACGCCTCCAGACGCGATGAGGGCTGCTATGATCTGCTGGCATCTGAGGCCAGGCTATCCAGTTTCATTGCCATCGCCCAAGGGGATCTGAAGCAAGAGCACTGGTTTTCCTTAGGCCGCATGCTTACCACCGCAGACGGAGAGCTGGCTTTGCTCTCGTGGGGAGGAACCATGTTCGAGTATCTCATGCCGCAACTGGTCATGCCGACCTATGAGAACACTCTCCTGAATCAGACTTACAGATCAATAGTCCGGCGGCAGATCGAGTATGGACAGCAACGAAGTGTTCCCTGGGGCATCTCAGAGTCCGGCTACAACATGACCGATGTCAACCAGATTTACCAATACCGTGCCTTCGGAGTGCCTGGCCTGGGGCTTAAGCGCGGGCTGGTCGAAGACCTGGTGATCGCACCTTACGCATCGGCTCTGGCATTGATGGTGGAACCGGCTGAGGCATGCACTAACCTGCAGCGGATGGCTGCAGAGGGCTATCTTGGGCTGTATGGCTTTTACGAGGCGATTGATTACACCTCATCACGTCTGTCCCGAGATCAGACTAATGCAACTGTGCAATCCTTCATGGCCCACCACCAGGGCATGAGCTTCCTCTCTCTGGCTTACGTGCTTTTAGACCGACCTATGCAGAGGCGATTCATGGCCAACCCCATCTTCCAGGCTGCGGATCTGCTTCTTCTGGAGCGGATTCCCAAGTCTGCGCCATTCTATCCCCATGCTGCTGAGGTTGAGGCACCAATCTGGAGGGCGGGAATGCTGGATCGGCGGGAGGCCTTACGGATCATCGATGATCCGAACACGTTTCGGCCTGAAGTGCACCTGCTCTCTAACGGCAGATACAGCGTAGTGGTCTCCAGTTCAGGCGGGGGCTACAGCCAGTGGAAGGAGATCGCTGTTACTCGTTGGAGTGGTGACCCCACCCGCGACAATGATGGCATGTTTTTCTATATCCGCGACCTGGACAGTGGCGAGGTCTGGTCTACAGGATATCAGCCTGCTCTCAAAGATCCTGAGACATACCAGGCGATCTTCCGGGGGTCGATGGCAGAGTTTCGGTCAAGGGTTCAGGATATTGAAACTTACGCCGACGTGGTCGTCTCACCTGAGGATGATGTCGAGCTACGTAGCATCAGCGTCACCAACCGATCATTGAGAAGGCGGAGGATAGAGTTGACCAGCTATGCGGAGGTTGTCTTGACTACCCCTGCAGCCGATGCGACGCATCCCTCTTTCAGCAAACTCTTCGTAGAGACGGAGATCGTCCGCAAGAGATCTGCAGTCCTATGCAGCCGGCGGCCGAGGTCGAAGGAGGAGAGGACGCCCTGGATGCTACACCTGATAGCAGCAGAGAAGATCGAGGTCGACGAGATCTCCTATGAAACAGATCGTTCGAAGTTCATTGGCCGTGGAGGAACCGTCGCGAATCCTGTAGCTTTGACGGGGCCGTCAGAACTCTCAGATAGCGAGGGCCCTGTCTTAGACCCTATCGTTGCCATCAGGTGCAATTTCACCATCGATCCTGGAGAGATGGCCCGGGTGAACTTCATTACAGGCATAGCAGAGACGCGGGCTGATGCTATGGAGTTGATCGACAAATACCACGACGCGCACATGGCAGATCGCGTCTACAACTTGGCCTGGACCCACAATCAGATGATCATGCAGCAGCTCAACATCACCGAGGATGCTATCCAGCTCTATGAGCGCCTTGCCAGCGCAATAATCTATCCCAGTCCAAACTGGCGCGCCAGCCCGAGCCTTCTTTTGAGCAATCATAGTGGCCAGTCAGGTCTGTGGGCTTACGGCATATCGGGCGATATGCCAATTGTCCTCCTTCGGATCCGGGACCGATCTTGTATCGAGCTGGCGCACCAGCTCTTGAAGGCCCATGCATACTGGCACATGATGGGGCTTGCAGTGGATCTGTTGATCTGGAACGAAGATCGCTCAGGCTATCGGCGGGAGCTTCTGGATGCTATCATGGGCCTGATCTCCGTCAGCACCGATACCCGTACCAAGGAGAGACCGGGTGGCGTCTTCGTAATACACTCGGACCAGATCTCAGAAGAGGCGGGAGTCCTACTACAGGCCGTAGCCAACATCATCTTCACAGATGACCGGGGAACTTTTGAGGACCAGCTCGAACGCACATGCAGATTCTCAGTAGCCGTTCCTCTTTTAAAGCCAGTTCGGCCTTTACGAATTGAGAAATACAAACCGGCTCAATCCTTAGGAGAAGACCTGATCTTCTTCAACGGCCTAGGCGGGTTCACCCAGGATGGTCGCGAGTACATAATCCGCATCGCTCCTGGACAGGCAACACCGGTACCGTGGTCGAATGTGATATCGAACCCCAATTTCGGGACAGTAATCTCTGAGAGCGGAGGAGCATATACGTGGGGTGAGAACTCCCAGCAGTTCCGCCTTACCCCCTGGTATAACGATCCTGTGAGCGATGCCAGCGGCGAGGCTCTGTACATTCGTGACGAGGATAGCGGCCAGTTCTGGTCGCCCACGGCCATGCCAGCATGCGGGTCGACGCCTTACACCTGTAGGCATGGGTTCGGTTACAGCGTTTTCGAGCACAAAGAGAGCGGGATTGCATCCGAGTTGTGGGTATATGTGGCATTAGACGCGCCAGTGAAGTTTTTCGTGCTCAAGCTCCGCAATGATTCAGGCATATCTCGCAGGCTATCTGTGACCAGCTACGTCGAGCTGGTGTTAGGGGAGATGCGTTCTAAGTCTGGGATGCACATTGTCACAGAGATCGATCCCAGGACAGGGGCCCTTCTTGCCAGAAACCCGTACAATGCGGATTTTCCCGGGCGGATCGTCTTCCTGAATGTGAACGAAGGGATGGGCAGCTTCTCTGGGGACAGGACTGAGTTCCTTGGCCGAAACGGCAGCTTAGCGAAGCCTGCCGCCCTGGCGCGGGAGCGGCTCTCTAACAGAGTTGGGCCAGCCATGGACCCATGTGCAACCATGCAGATCAAGATCGATCTGGCAGACGGGCAGGAGAGTGAGATCGTCTTCATCTTGGGCACCGGGCGAAATGTTGAAGAGGCTCGCAGCCTTATCAAGCGGTTTCACGGGTCTGGTTCTGCACGCTCTGCGCTAGAGGCGGTGTGGAGCTACTGGAACCGCACCCTTGGCGCAGTCTACGTGGAGACACCAGATAAGTCCCTCAACGTGCTAACCAACGGCTGGCTCCTCTACCAGACCCTGGCGTGCCGCATCTGGGCGCGCAGCGGATTCTACCAATCGAGCGGAGCATTCGGCTTCCGCGACCAACTGCAAGATTCAATGGCGCTGATATATACAGAACCACAGCTTGCACGTAAACATCTCCTGAGATGCGCGGCCCACCAGTTCCTGGAGGGAGATGTTTTGCACTGGTGGCATCCTCCTTCTGGACGGGGCGTGCGGACGCGTAGCTCGGATGATCGCCTCTGGTTGCCGCTGGCAGCTCACCGTTACGTCACTTCTACAGGAGACGCCGGCGTGCTTGACGAGCGCATCAACTTCATCGAGGGCAGGCCATTGAAGCCTGACGAGGACTCCTACTACGACCTACCCACCAAGTCAGAAGAGTCCGGCACCCTATACGAGCACTGCATAAGAGCCATCAGGAGCAGTCTTGAGTTTGGCCAGCACGGTCTGCCCCTCATAGGCTCTGGAGATTGGAACGATGCCATGAACCGCGTGGGATATCAGGGCAAAGGCGAGAGCATCTGGCTGGCCTTCTTCCTGTACCATGTGCTCATGAAGTTCTCGGAGATCGCCCTTCTGCGTGACGATGCAGCCTTCGCAAATCAATGCAGCAGCGAAGCTGCCAATCTGCGGCAGAAGATCAAAGAGTCCGGATGGGATGGCAACTGGTATCTGCGCGCCTACTTCGATAACGGGGAGACCCTCGGGTCCTCGGCCAATCCAGAATGTCAGATCGATTCCATCTCCCAGAGTTGGTCTGTTCTATCCGGGGCAGGAGATGCGGAAAGATCAAAGATGGCTATGGAGGAAGTTTATCGCCAACTCGTCAAAAGAGATGTCTCGCTGATACAGATCCTAAAGCCGCCCTTCGATAAGTCTGACTCTGATCCTGGCTACATCAAAGGCTACATTCCGGGAGTGAGAGAGAATGGCGGGCAGTACACCCATGCCGCTGTGTGGGTGGCCATGGCCTTTGCCGCTGAGGGCGACAGCGCCCGGGCCTGGGAGCTGTTGTCAATGATCAATCCACTGAACCATGGCTCGACTCCAGAACAGGTTATGATCTACAAAGCAGAGCCATACGTCGTAGCAGCAGATGTCTATGCCCTCCCACCACACACAGGGCGCGGCGGTTGGACCTGGTACACCGGTGCGGCGGGCTGGATGTACCGTCTTATAGTGGAATCGCTGCTGGGGCTGACGCTAGAAGTGGACAAGCTGCAATTTCAGCCTTGTATTCCCGCCGATTGGGAATCGTTTCAGGTGCATTACCGTTACCGCGAGACATTCTACCACATCACGATTATGAGGACGGAGGTAGCGCAGGGCGTGATGGTGGACGGGCTTTTGCAGAGCGATGGGACGATACACCTCATTGATGATCGAAAAGAGCATTTGGTGGAGGTAATGATAAACTGAGCAACGGAAGGGCGATATTTCCATTTTCTCTTTCCGATCGTCAGTCTGCTAAGCTGGGCTTCTCAGGAGGGGCATCAAGCGCATGAAGAGCCGCCGGAGCCATCTTTAACGGTAATGCAATTTTGGACGATCTTTAAGCTATGTCCTTTCCATGGCAAACAGCGAGGAGCCAAAAAAAAACGTTTAGTGCTTGAGTATATCTGATGCTGCTATGCCCGCTGCGAAAACACATCGTTGGGATGAAGTTATTTTGCGGGATAATTTTATGGGGGGAGGGGAATTCAGCGCGTGTTTACGAGTAAGTTAATATCGGTCTTTAATGTTGAAAGCTCTATCAAAGGCCCACCTGTTCGAAACTCCAGAGAGGACGAGGCTCAAATTCTAGTCGAAGGCCTTGAGGTCGAACTTAACAACGCCTCTGAACTGAAACGAGAGTTCAGCTGCTCGATTCACCAAATCCGTATTCCCGCAGCCGTACCACTCCCAACAGATCCGAAGGCGACCACTTCTATTACCATCGATTCCAGCATCTCCCTCTCCCAAGTCCACAAGCCTCTCTGAGGCCCTTTTGGGTTCGACTTCACCCTGGAAACGAAGGCGTCAAGACTTACGAGGGGTGGGGACCTGAAGGTGCCAGTGGGACTCGTTTTGGCGGTTATCACCTGGCGGTACTCGTCGCCCAGCCCATCGACATGACCGCATCAGGGAGTCCTGACGGCCGGAACTCTAAGATAATCTCCCGGGCAGCCTCTCCAGCCACCTCCAGGCGTTTAAGTTCGGGCTCCAGATCCTTTAGCTTCTCATCACGTTCGGCCTTCAAGGATAGGGCTTTCGGATCGGTCTCCAGGTCGACTGGCCGGCTCAACTGGCGAAAGTCTTTAAGATGCCTGACAAGTTCGACCCGATATATATTATGAGCCCGCAAAATAGCGGTTTTTAAAACTCCGATCCGATCATAAAGCTTCCTCGCCGACTCGAAGCCGCCTAAGGTCGTCCTCAGCTTCTCCAGGACCTCGGAGTTTTTGGCCTCCAGATCGTGGAGCCGCGCTGCCTCAGAGTTTAGGGCCTCCAGCCACCCCTTATCCAGGACTTCGCTTTTGCTCGATGGCAAAAAGCTCACCGACGGGACAGTTTCAGTTTTTATCGCCCTGATCGCCGATTTACACTTATCTATATCCTTTTCAATGTCTTTAACATCCGTCATTTTTATCATCCTCGTATTGATCTCTGCCTGTATGTCATGAGTCTATACCTCAAGATCTCTGAACATCATGCGCATTTCATAGACACCTTCTTCACTTCTCTTTTCCGTATCGAATCCCATTTTTTTGAAGAGATTGAGCATCGGCTTATTCTCAACCAAGACCTCAGCGGTAAATCCCAGCAGGCCCCCCCGCCTGGCCAGACTGGTGAGATAAGAGAGCAGATCGTGGCCTACGCCCATATTTTGATACTTATCCTTTACCACCAGCGCAACCTCGGCGGTATGCATCTTTTCATTTATTTCATATTGTCCAATCGCGGCGATAGTTTCTCTGCTATCACCCTCGACAATGGCCAGGATCATCATGCGGTTGGCATAATTCACAATACCGAACTCTTGCAGCCGCTCATGGGGCATGTCCATCCTAACGGACATGAACCTTCGGTACATGCTGTCATTGGAAAGAGCATAGAAAAAATCTTTCATCAAAGGCTCATCCCCGATTTTGACGGGCCTGAGGAGAATATTGAGCCCGGTTTTGGTTGTCCTGAACGTCTCCAGAGCCGCCGGGTATACCCCATTCATCCCGGGTATGAACGCCTGATCTTTGTAGATGAGCAAACGCTTCTTGGCCTCTTTGATGAGCCACGGCCTGAACTTGGGATGGGCAATCGCAATCAGATCCATAGCACGTTCCCTGATATTCTTGCCATGGAGATATGCTATGCCATACTCAGTTACTACATAGTGTACATCGGATCGGGTCAGAGTCACTCCTGTACCCTCCTGAAGAGATGGCACTATCCTTGAAATTGTGTCGTCGAGGGCTGTTGAGGGAAGGGCCAGGATGCTCTTGCCGCCCGGCGCAAGCGCGGCACCTCTCATGAAATCTGCCTGGCCACCTATGCCGAAGTAGAATGTCCCGCTCAGTGATTCTGCGGTGGCCTGACCTGTCAAATCAATCTCCATAGCGCTGTTGATTGCGGTCATCAACCTATTCTGGGCAATAATCAATGGATTGTTTACATAATCGATGGTCTTGAACTCGATAGTTGGATTTTCATCCAGGAGATCGTAAGTCTCCTTCTTGCCCATGCAATAGGAAGCCACAGTCTTACCTGTATCGATAGACTTCTTGGTGTTATCAACCACGCCTTTTTGCATCAGATCGATGATGCCGTCACTTAAGAGCTCGGTGTGGACCCCAAGATGCTTTTTCTCACCCAAGTAAGAGACCACAGCATTGGGTATGATGCCATATCCAACCTGCAACGTAGATTCATCTTCAACGATCCGTGCAACATATTTTCCTATCGATTTGATGATGTCCCCTGGATCTTCTAACGTATACTCCAGCAATGGTTCATCGTGAGAAATAATGAAATCTACATCATTTATATTTATGAAACCATCGCCCTGAGTGCGAGGCATATGGGAGTTTATCTGAGCAACGATCAATGATGCCTTCTGGGTCGCAGCTTTTACAATATCTACGCTTATCCCTAGGCTCATATAACCGTGCTTATCTGGAGGAGATGTCTGGATTAAGGCTACGTCTATTGGTATTATCTCCCTTCGGATTAGGCCAGGGATGGCGGAAAGAGATACGGGCGTGTAGTCTGCTGCGCCTCTGTTGATCGCATTTCTCGTGCCTTCGCTGATGAAAAATGAGTCGATCCGGAAGTTGTCACGAAATTGTTCATCTATGTAGGGAGCAGCTCCCAAGGTCCATACGTGTATTAACTCGATACCGAAAAAAGCTTTGGGATTTCTGCCGACAAAGTTCACCAATGCCTGAACCAAGTACTGGGGTTCACCGCAGCCCGTGCCTATGAAGATCTTATCGCCAGGATGTATATGGCTGAATATTTCATCTTCTGATGCAAACTTCTCAGGCCAGGTCTTCTTTAAGTCCTCCAACTGATTGCTTCTATCCATTTTTTCCCTGTTGTTCCGTGGTATTACTTTGCGGATCGCAGAATGGGAGTTAGGACCTACTCGAAGTCCTCTCCGCCCATACCACCCATGCCGCCGGGCATTCCGCCCATGGCTCCCGGTCCTGACTTGGAGGCTATGACATCATCGATCCGAAGGATCATGACCGCGACCTCGGTTGCAGATTTGATGGCCTGAGTCTTGACCCTGAGCGGCTCGACGACTCCCAATTTCAGCATCTCCACAGGCTTACCGGTATCCATGTCCAAGCCTGCGCCCTTCATGCCCTTCTCGTGGGCGCTGCGCAGCGCGACAAGCGTATCAATCTGATCAAGGCCGGCATTCTCTGCCAGGGTCTTGGGTATGACCTCCATGGCGTCGGCAAAGGCCTCGATGGCCAGCTGCTCGCGGCCGCTTACGGTGGAAGCGTACGCTCTGAGTCTCAGTGCCAGCTCCACCTCTGGAGCGCCGCCTCCGGCGACCAACATCTTATCCTCAAAAGCGACGCCCACAACGCGCAGTGCGTCCTCCATGGCCCGGTCCAGCTCATCGACCACGTGCACCGTTCCTCCACGCAAGATTATGGATACGGACTTGGGGTTATCGCACTGCTGGACGAAGGTCATCTTATCATCGCTGACCTTTCTCTCCTCGACCAGGCCCGCCTTGCCCAGATCGTCCTTTGAGATCTCGTGAATGCTGGTGATGACCTTTCCGCCTGTGGCGCGCGCTAGCTTCTCCATGTCGCTCTTCTTAACCCTGCGCAAGGTGTAGATCCCGGCCTTGGCCAGGAAGTGCTGGGCCAGATCATCTATGCCCTTCTGCACGAATAATACGTTGGCTCCAGAGGCGACGATCTTATCGACCATGCCCTTGAGCATCTTCTCTTCCTGGTCCAGAAAAGCCTGGAGCTGATCTGGGGAGGTGATCTGAATCTTGGCATCAACCTCCGTCTTCTCGATCTCCATGGCTACGTTGAGCAGAGCAATTTTGGCATCAGTGACCGACTTTGGCATGCTGGGGTGGAGCCGATCCTTATCGATGACCACTCCGCTCACAAGCAAGGAGTCGGTTATGCCGCCACCGACCTTCTTCTCCACGGTGATGTTGTCGGTATCGACAGTCCCGTCTTCATCTACCACCGATCTGACTGCCTCAACAGCCATCACTGCCAACTCATCTCGGGCTGATTGAGAGCCCTTACCAGCCATGGCCGTGAAGGCGATCTTCATCAGAAGATCCTCGTCTTTTGCCAAGACGCTTACGGTTAAGCCCTTGAGAATCTCCATGGACTTGTCAGCCGCAGCTCTGTAACCTGCCGCAATTATCGTTGGATGGATCTCCTGCTCCAGCAACCCCTCGGCTTGCTTAAGCAGCTCTCCTGCCAGCACAACAGCGCTGGTCGTGCCGTCTCCCACTTCCTGGTCCTGAGTCTTGGCGATCTCCACCATCATCTTGGCCGCAGGATGCTCTATATCCATCTCTTTGAGTATAGTGACACCGTCGTTGGTGATCACAACGTCCCCCATGGTGTCTACCAGCATCTTGTCCATGCCCTTGGGGCCAAGTGTGGTCCTTACCGCGCCAGCAACTGCCTTGGCAGCCATGATATTCGATCTCTGTGCATCTCGTCCGGCAGTCCTCTGGCTGCCTTCTCTGAGTATGTATATAGGTGTGCCACCGAATTGTCCAGCCATAAATTACCTCAATAATGATACCAATTAAACAATTGATGATTGTTTGAGCTTCTATATCAAACACACGCTCTAATTGAGTGAAGCTGGTTAAAATCACGGTAAAAGTCTTGAGTACGTCACCTAAGATCTATCAGGCAATGGAGAGCGAACGCAGGAACATGACGATGGGTATGCTCGAATTAGCATCGGGTGATGCAACCGACCATCTGAAGGACTGCTTCCATTATGGTTCCAAAGGTTACCTATACCTATTTTTGGACCCTAGGTGCTCCCACCGCCCCCAATGAACGCTGCATCGAGTCTATAGCTTCTTCAGCTTCCTTATGTTCTCCATGACCTATGCACGTTTCCTCAGCTTTTCGTCTTGGAGCCGCTTTATAATCTCGTCAATGGGCGTGATCAGGGTATAATAGACCAACGAAAATAGACCAACGAAAGTCGCCCCTTGCCTCTTGTCTTAACCTCTCGCGCGCCGATCCAGTTCTAGTTGCGGATATCTCGAATCGTGGTGCAGACCTCGGGCTGACTCAGGCGCGTTGCCTGCCTCATTGATACCGGCGATAACCTCCAAGTTGCAAGCTGCGGGGTATTGGTATGAAAATAGGTCCGCACAACAAACTTATTTCATCAGCATGGGTGGCCCTTTGGGCCACGAACGTTTCATTTTAAACCTTAACTCCTCATTCAATAGGGAATATAACCCAACCCAGGTTTTCCTTCTAGGTCCCGAACTTTCTTCGGAACCTCAGAGATTAAAGTCCGCGTTCTAATCTTAATGTGATACACCTTGCTGTACTGCAATAACAGATCTGCTGGAGAAACCATCCGATTCAGCTTCATTTTTTTTAATGTTACAAGACTTGTCGGGCTTGACCAAATAACTCACCAAAGAATTAATTTGGCCGCCGGACTATTTAAAAATTATTGGTAAATGATGCTCCGGTGGGGATTTGAACCCCAGTCGCGGGAGTGAGAGTCCCGCATGATTGGCCGAGCTACACTACCGGAGCGCAGTGGCCCTTCAGTCGGCGTTCTCCCATTTAACCCTTTTGCCCCGCCAGGTCCGGGTAAGGGCACACCTCCCTCAGGATGCAGCCATCGCAAAAGGGAGCCCGCGCGCTGCAGACGGCCCGGCCGTGCCGGATGAGGTTGACGTGAAAGGAGCAGTACTTGTCCCGGGGGGTGATCATCTCAAGGATCCTCTCCGCCTCCTCCAGGCTCGCCTCCACCGGGACGAATCCGAGCCTCCGGGAGAGCCTATTCACGTGGGTGTCCACGGGAAGAAGAGGCATGTTGAAGGCGAAGAGGAGGACAACGGCCGCGGTCTTCGGCCCCACCCCCGGAAGGTCCATGAGGCGGTCGCGCGCCACCTCGGGATCTGCATCCTTCAGGAAATCCAGGTCTATGGACCCTGTCCCCTCCCCCCTCTCTTTGATCTTCTCCAGGGCCTCTTTGATCCTCTTCGTCTTGATGTTGGCAAGGCCTCCGCATCGGATCGCCCGGGCTACTTCTTCGTCGGGGGCGTCCAGGAGGGCCTGGTAGTCGGGGTACCTCCTCTTGAGATTCTCGAAGGCCCTGTGGGTGTTCGCTGAGGTGGTGTTCTGGGATAGGATCGTCTGAACCAGGAGATCGACGGGGTTTGATCCCCGCCTCTTCGGAAGGCCGTACGCCCTCTCCATCAGGTCTATGCACCTCCGAAGCCGCTCGAGGGTCTCGGCGGGATTTTCGGCTTGGATGCCGAGATCGGCCTTCTTCTTGATATCGGTGGCAGCCATCCTTCTCATCCATGACCTTCGAGGATCAATAACCTGACGCTGGGTTTGAGTTGAACGGATCTAGGCCGGACATGGTCGATCCTTTTCAGCCCAATCGCTAGGCATGGAAAGATTATTAGGCGAAGGGAGGCGTCTTTAGAGTGATGGAGCTTGGCTATCTGAACCTGGAGGGCATCGCCTTCAGCGATCTCTACCCTTTCCTCATCTCGATTCTCATCGGTGCCCTCATCGGGACTGAACGAGAGAGGGACCTTCTGGAGAAGAAGAAGCGGGGGGTGGCGGGGCTTCGGACTTTCATCTTGGTCGCCCTCCTGGGCACTCTATCCGCCCACCTGGCGTCCCTCTATGGAGGTACGTTCATGATGGTGGCCTTCGCCGGCTTCGCCCTCATGGTAGCGGTGGGCTACGGCGTCAGCGTGACGAACCTGGGGAGGCTCGACTTCACCTCAGAGGTGGCGGCCGTCGTCGCCTTCATCCTCGGAGCACTCTGCCACTCTCCCGAGACGATGATGTTAGCCATCGCTCTCGCGATCCTGGTGACGGTGATCTTGGCCATCAAGAAGACCGCCCATCGGTACGTCGAGATCATCAGGGAGGAGGAGCTCCTTGACACCCTGAAGATGGGCACGATCGCCCTCGTGATCCTCCCGCTCCTCCCCAACACGACAATAGGTCCCTTCGAGGTTCTGAACCCGCGAAACATCTGGCTGATGGTGGTCTTGGTCAGCCTTATAGGGTACGTCGGCTACGCTATGATCAGGATATTCGGAACTGAAAAGGGGCTCTCCATCACCGGGGCCCTGGGGGGGCTTGTATCTAGCACCGCCGTCGCCACCACCATGGCTGCGGAGGCGAGGGCTCATAGAGAGGTGATCCCCTCGGCGGTCTTCGCCACCACCATCGCCAGCTGCACCATGTTCCCCAGGATCCTCCTCGAGGTCTTCGTGGTGAATAAATCGCTCTTCTTTCCCCTCCTTCTCCCCATGGTCAGCATGACGGTCGTCGGAGTCGTCATGGCCTTCCTCCTGTTCAGGAAGAGGGAGACGATCGAGACGGACGTCGCCCTCTCTGATCCCTTCAAGCTCTCGCCTGCTCTCAAGTTTGGGGCTTTCTTCGCGCTTGTCCTTCTCCTTTCGAAGATGGCCAACATCTACTTCGGCCAGGCCGGAACCTATGCCGCCAGCCTCGTCGCCGGCCTCGCGGACGTAGACGCCATCACCCTATCTCTGGCAACTCTGGCGGAGAACTCTCAGGTGGAAGGGGGGGTGGCGGTGGCGGCGATCACCCTCGCCGCCATGACCAACACCCTGGTGAAGCTATCGATAACCTTCATCTTGGGGACGAGGGAGTTTGGGTACCGGGTAGCCCTTATATTCCTGCCCATGATAGGAGTGGGGCTTATGGCTATATTTTTATTCTAGATGAAAAAAAGAGCGCCGCTTCCCGATGATGGGTGCGGCTCACGCTTTGATATCTTTAAAGTCTTCAGCCAAAGATCTTTCGGACCGTTGCCGAGAGGATCGGCCCCGCCCTGTCAGTCACCTTCGCCTCGTATACCCATAGCTCCTCTTTGCCGAGGGCGCCCTCGACCATGATCGCCATACCCTCGTCCTCTGAAAGGTCAATCTGGTGCTTTTCGTTCGCCGCACTGTCCGGGAGGCTCGGCTTGATCAGCTTCGTCAGCCTCACAGTACAGCAGTGCTCTCTCGGCTCCAGTATCCTGAACTCACCGTTCTCTACCATTCCCAGAAATTCTGCCATCTCGTTCACCTCAATAACATTATTGTAATGCGTCTATATTTATAATTTTTGGATTGTCTATTCAAACGAGAATCTTTGATAAAAACCGATATCAGATGTGATACTCCAATGCAAACCTCAAGATTCCTATAGAAAAATCATGGAGGCTTCTCGGATAATCGCCTCAATGCCACGATTTCATGGGCTTATTGTGCACTTGAGATGAAATAAATTTCACAATAAGGACAGATTATTGAACAAAACAGAAAACGTTATATTTGCATCTCACCCGAGACCCCTTCATGGGCGAATATCTGGTGAGGTGTATGGGCTGCGGGGGCGTGCAGCCGCCCCACGCTCTAAACTGTCAAAACGACGATTCGTTGCTCAGAACCGAGTACTTCACAAAAAGGCTCATCACAAGAGATGATCTTCCGGGCCTCTGGAAGTTCTATGACTGGCTTCCCGTAAAGAAAACCCTTCCGGGATCTGGAGAGAAGCCCGTTACCTATCGAAGCGAGGGGATTGCCCGAGAGCTCGGCCTCGAAAACCTCTACATCAGCTTCAGCGGCTATTGGCCTGAAAGAGGGGCCAAGATGACCACCTGCAGCTTTAAAGACCTCGAAGCTCCGCCCACGGTGGAGAGGATGGTTGAAAGAAAGGACGACCAGATCCTGGTGGTCGCATCGGCGGGAAATACTGCGAGGGCCTTCGCCCAGGCAGCCTCGGCGGCTCACATTCCCCTAATTCTGGTCGTACCGCCGACGGCCCTTGACAGGCTCTGGATCTCTCAAAGGCCCTCAGACTCGATCTGCGTTATATCGGTGAAGGGAGATTACACCGAGGCGATCGATTTTGCGGCAAGGCTAGCGGCCCGCTCTCGGTTCGTCGGGGAGGGGGGCGCAAGGAACGTCGCCCGAAGAGACGGAATGGGGGTGGTGATGCTGGACGGCGTTCTCTCAATGAAGTCCCTTCCCGAACACTACTTCCAGGCTATCGGTAGCGGCACCGGTGGAATAGCCGCCTGGGAGGCGTCGATCCGATTGATCGAAGACGGCCGCTTCGGTCAGCACCTTCCCAAGCTTCACCTCTCCCAGAACAGCCCCTGCGCCCCAATCTTCTATGCCTGGACCGGCTCGATGATGGTGGCGGGCCGATGCCCTGAAGGAATGTACGATGACGTCTTATACAACAGAAAGCCGCCCTACAGCGTCAAAGGCGGCGTGAAAGAGGCTCTTGAGGAGACCCATGGAGAAGTTTACGGGATATCGAACAAGGAGGCGAGACTTTCTCAAAAGATCTTCGAGGAGGCCGAAGATATCGACATCGTTCCGGCGGCGGCCGTCGCCGTTGCCGCTCTCCAAAAAGCCGTCCGATCCGGGACGGTTGAAAAGAAGGATTTCATTCTGCTAAATATAACCGGGGGCGGCGTCTCCCGGGCAAAGGAGGAACTGGACATGTTCATGCTCAAATGCGACATCGAGGTCGAGCCGTCGGCCCTCTCATCGGCATTACCATCACCATCTGACAACGACCTTCTCGCCGAGATCTTTGAGATCCTGGGACGGAGGTCTTGAACATGACGAAAGACCCGGCCTGCAAGCTCACCATAATCGGCGGAGTCGACAAAGACGGAAAAAAAGAGCTTTTGGAGAGGCTTGATATGCGCAGGGGCGAGATCATAGGGATCGTAGGGCCCACGGGCTCGGGAAAGAGCTCTCTTATAGCCGACATCGAACAGTTCGCCCAGGGGGACACCCCCTCTGGCCGGAAGATTCTGATCGATGGATGCGAGCCCAGAGCGGAGACGAGGTCAGACCCCCGAAAGAAGCTTATCGCCCAGCTCTCCCAGAACATGCACTTTCTCGCCGACATGTCCGTCGAGGAGTTCCTCCGGATGCACGCCAAGAGCCGGGGAAGGTCGCCGGAGGTCGTGGACCGGGTGATAGAGCTGGCAAACACCCTCACAGGCGAGCCGGTCCATCCCGGCCATCACTTGACAATTTTGAGCGGCGGCCAGTCGAGGGCGCTGATGACCGCGGACATCGCCGTCATCAGCGATTCTCCGATCGTCCTCATCGACGAGATCGAGAACGCCGGGATCAAGAAGAAGGAGGCCCTGGAGCTTCTCGCGGGAGAGGGGAAGATCGTCGTCGTGGTGACTCACGACCCGATGCTCGCGTTGATGACATCCCGCAGGATCGTGATGAAGAACGGGGGGATGATGAGGGTGATCGAGACGAGCTGTGAAGAGCAGAAGGTCTGCGAGGACCTGGCAAAAGTCGACGACTGGTTGATGGACCTCCGGGAGACGATCAGGCGGGGCGAGGTGGTGGGGGCCGCGCTTTGAAGCTTGCAGTGATCGCAGGAACGCCGGGCTCGGGAAAGACCTCGGTTCTGATCCACGCCGCAAAGAGCCTCCTGAGGGAGGGCATCCATCCCGCCGTAGTCAAGATCGACTGTCTATGGACCGAGGACGACAAGCGGTTCCAGCGACTGGGAGTGCCCGTGGCCGTGGGCCTGGCAAAGGACATGTGTCCTGACCACTACTCGATCTACAACGTCGACGAGATGCTGGAGTGGGCGAGGGATCAAAAGGCCGACGTCCTTCTGAATGAGACGGCGGGGCTCTGCCTGAGGTGCGCCCCATATCCCGATTCGTGTCTTGCCGTATGCGTCATCGACGTCACCACCGGGCCGAACGCGCCCCTGAAGGTGGGGCCGCTTCTGACGACGGCGGACGTCGTCGTGGTGACGAAGGGGGACATGGTCTCCCAGGCCGAGAGGGAGGTCTTCCGAGAGAGGATCCTGGAGACAAACCCTGCTTGCAGGATCGTAGAGGCGAACGGCCTTTCCGGCAAGGGGGCTTCTGAGCTCGCCGAGCTGATCAGGGAGGGGCCAAAGGTCGGCGATGAGATGCTTCTGCGGCACAACCCGCCCCTGGCGATATGCACCCTCTGCACCGGGGAGCTCCGGGTATCAAAGGAGCATCATCGGGGGGTTCTCCGCCACTTGGACGGGTTTTTGGAGTACTCCGGGGAATAAAGAGGTGCAGAAGTTAGCGATTTTTTGGGAGGTTTTGAGATCAGGTGTGAGCGAAGGTGTGCTGGATGAAGGAGAGGGAGATCGCAAAGCTTCTTCCCGGCTACAACTGTGGTGAGTGCGGGTTCAAGAACTGCCGGGAGTTCTCCCGGGCCCTTCTGAGAAGCAAAGACCTCTACCCATGCCTATGTCCCTTCCTCGACCAGGAGAGGCACCTCGCCGAGAGGGAGAAGATCGAAGAGATCCTTCCCGAGATGAGACGGCTATGGCGCGAGGGGGGAGGAGAGGGACGATTGGATGAAGAGGTCGAGGCCGAGATCCGGGGCGTCATCGACGGCCTGGCGGCGGACTTCGCCCTGGCGCCGCTGCCGGGCGAGCCCTCCTGCCGCGAGGACGTCCACCCCTTCGACCGGGACGCGAAGTTCGAGGTGGGGGACGTCCTCCGCTACAGGCCCCTCGGCTGTCCAGTGACTCATTTCGGAAAGATCATCAAGATCTATCATGGCCTGGTCACAGTTCACATGGTGGGGCCCCGCCACCTCCTGGGGGACGAAAGCTTCGCTCCCAAGGACGTCGGGGTCTGCCTGGTGGCGGCCTTTGAAGGCATCGTCAGCAGGGGTCGGGCCCCCGAGGTGGGGGAGACGGTGAGCTTTCTTCCCGAGCACTGCATGATGCAGAAGGTCCATTCGGGGGTGATCGTCCACTCCGAGGGGAGGATGGTGAGGATCGAGAGCATCGATCTTAAGGTGTGGCAACCGAAGCGATGAAGGTTTTCTTGAGGATCACATGCCTTCCCTTTTGAGGATCGTCTACCACAAATCTTGAGGATCGCCTATCTCCATTCCGGCGGGAAGGCGACGCAAACGACATCGCGCTTCTCGCACTCCTCGTTGAAGATCTCGACCGTCTCCCTGGCGGGAAGACCACGAACTTCCAAATCTGCGACCCACTCACGGGTCATGTTTTGAAACGCCGCGTGCCACCGCCCCTCTTCCTCTGGCTGCAGGGAGACGAAGACGACGCCGCTCTCGTTCAGGTCGGCGATGATCTCATCGTAGGTCTCCTTCGTCATGCCGCCCGTGGTCCGGTAGGGGTTTTGGCAGACCTCCTCTATGATGGGCAACAGGTCCTCGGGGGTCTTATCCCAGGCCTCCAGGTTCATGAAGAGCCCCTCGCCGACGCAGCCGAAGGTGACGAGGGTGCAGTGATCTGCGACGTCACCGAGGCCGAAGGACTGAACCATCGAGGGGCAGGTGACAATCCCGCCGATCGTCCCGTTCTCCATCGCCCCTCGAACGGAATCGAGGGGCATGAAGACCGGCTCCGCTCCAATCGCCTCGATGCACCTGGTCTGAAGGCCACCAGGGCTTCTTATCCGAAGTCCTCTGACGTCTTCAAGGGTGCTCACCGGCTCTTTTGTCCAGAGATGGGAGTTGATGCAAGGGTTAAGCTCGATCACCTTCACATCCGAGAACTCCTCGCGAAGAGCCCGGTCGTATACGGCGTTTCCTATATCCGTTGAGGTCTCCTTGCATTCGATGGAGGCCGGGAGGGAGAGGACGTCGGATAGGGGAAACCGGCCCGGGGTCCAGGTGAGGGTGGCATAGCCCATATCGGACCGGCCGTTGGCGACGATCTCGTAGTGCTCGGGCCCCGAACCGAGGACCTCGCCGTCAAAGAGGGCGTAGGTAATCCTGCCACCGCTCCCCACCTTCAGGGCGTCGAGCATCGGGATCCAGACGGTCTGGACCTCCATGCTCTCGGAGGGATGCCAGGTGCTGAAGTTTATCGTAATGCCCTCTTCGGAGGAGGGGTGGTCCGAGGCAGTCTCAGCGCCGATCGTGCTCGCGAAAAAAAGGATCGCAAGGAGGATCGAAACGGGGAGGGTGAAGGCGTATCTCATCTTCATTCAATATCAGTCTCCCAAACAATTTTCTTATGCTGCAAACTTGTTGGTATTACTTATCGCCCTTTGGGCTTAGGACTTATACATCCCAATAGTCCATCCTCATTTTCCTCAGAGATCAGTCACATCCCGGTCCCTTTCGCTCCTTGCCCGTTTCGATTCTCAGCCTCAGCACCTCCTTTTCCAGGATCCTCTTCAGGATCGCGAGAGAGCAGGCGTAGGTGGCCTCGATCCCCTCATATCCGAGCCCCTTGCTGAGAAGGCTCACCCTCTGGCTGTAAGGTGTATCGGAGGCGTAATGGAGTATTCCGAAGTCAAACCCTCTCTCGCCTCCAAGCTCGATCTTCTCGCCCTTCTCGCCTCTGCTGGGATGGCTCTCCAGCACGGCCGATAGGTATGGTCCTGCCTCCATCTCGATGCTGTTGTAGTCGTCCCGTTTGAACTCCTCCATCGCCTCTCTATTGTGGAGGAACGTCCCCCTGACCGTCACCGCCCTCTGATCGTCGAAGACGGCAGAGTCCCGGAGATGCCCTCTTACTTCTCTCAGGGAGAAGCAGTTCTCAAACGTGAAGAGCCGCCCGGAATGCATATCGAATACGACGGCAGGAATCATCACGTCCCCAAGGCGCCCGTACATCGTCGCAGCCTTGCCCATGATGTAGACGCCCTTTAGCTCCTCCAGCTTCGATATCGCCTGGGATAGGAGGTAGCGGGCGGAGAGGCCCAGGGGGTAATCGACGTTCAGGATCAGGGCTCGGCTCTCTTTGAGGGAAGAAAGCCCCCTCATGGTTAGGCGCCCATCCATTCTATCGGGCTGGAGCTTTCCGATCTCTATGATCGAGGCCCTGAGATCGACGAACCTAGATCTATCGTGGCGTCTTATGCCGACCTCCTCCTCTGCTGTCCTGAGGGCCCGAAAGCGCTCTTCGGAACGGAGGTGGGCTTGCATCGAGTAGTAAAGGAGGTTGTCACCGAAGCCCTGGTCGTCGTCTTTGATAAGCTCCCACCTCTTTCTTAGCCGATCGTCCTCCAGGACGTGAGCCAGGATCTCCTCCCGATTTTTTGCCGCAAAGCCTGATAGGAGGTTTGCCAGACTGTGATCATTGCTGGAGACGAAGTAAACGGGCCGCCGCTCAATATCGAGACCTCGGAAATGAGAGAGAAATTCCGTGAGCCTGCCGGCCATCGAGTCCCGGTATCTGCTGGGGTCGGCGGAGGCGAACTCAACAGTGATATCCTTGGGACCGTTGGCGATGGCCGAGAGCTTCTCGCCCCAGCAGGCATCGCCCCAGGCCTTCTGGATCATCTCCCAGTCATCTCGGGAGATGTGAAGGACCTTTCTCATCTCTTCATTTTTTTCCAGGACCTTCCCGGGGTTTGACGCGATCGCCCTGCCGAGATCCGATCTGACAAGCTTAGAGTGAATCTTGTTCCATTCCATCTGATAACAGGTGAGGGCAGGGACCAGGTCGTCCAGGTCCGAGGGGCTGCATATATTGGCTGCAAGAGTGCTCCGGCCGTCGAAGAGGGTCAGTCGGCGCCGAGAACGGGCTTGAACCTGGATGCAACACGACGAATCGATGAGCCCCGAAGATCTGAGGGCGACGTCACTTTTGCCCATCACCACCCTGTCCACCTTCACGATGCAGTCGGGAAGCCTCCTCGCCGAGTAGAGAAAGGCTGAGACGTCCACCTCGTCGGACGATGCGAGAGGATGTAGGCTCGATCCCATCCTGGCGTGACCTTCCTCTAGAAGGGAGATCTTGAGGGGACCCAGCTTCAAGAGACCTCGATAGATCCTTATATGCTCCTCGATGGGCGCATACTCCTGTTTCATCTCGCTCCGCACCCTATTTCAATGAATGAAGCGCTCAAGGTCGATCAACAATAAGAGGGACAGGAGAGCCATCGCCCACATCACCAGTGGCACCTGACTTCTCTTACCACATGCCGCCTTCAATACCGTCCAGCTCAGGCAGCCCCAAATTATCCCCTGGGTGATCGAGTAGGTGAGAGGCATCAAAAACATCGCCATGAAGAAGGGGATGGCATCGTCGAGCCTCTCCCACCTGACGTAGATGAGGGGCTTGAGCATGAAGACTCCCACCAGCACCAGGGCAGGGGCCGTCGCCAGGGCGGGAACGATGGAGAGGAGGGGGGAGAGGAAGAGGAAGGGGAGAAAAAGGAGCCCCGTCACCACAGCCGCCAAGCCCGTCCTCCCTCCCTCCTGGACCCCGGCCGCAGACTCGACGAAGCAGGTGGAGGGGCTGGTCCCAAGGATTGCAGAGACTACGACCCCGATGGCGTTCGCCCGGAGGCTTTTGTTGAGGTTCCTCGGATCCCCCTCCTCGTCGATGAGGTTTCCGGCCTCGCAGACCCCTACACAGGTGGCTAGGCTGTCAAAAAGACACGAGAGGAGGAATACGAAGATCACGGGCCAGAGGGAGAGACCGAGGGATCCGCGAAGGTCGAGCTGGAGGAGGAGGTTGAAGTCGGGAAAGGACCACAAGCCGCCCGGGAGGGTGGGCGTCACCATCCCCAGGGAGATTTCCACCCCCCAGGCCAGGAGGGCGGTCGCGGCTATCCCCAGGATCAGGCTTCCTCTGACCCTTCTCACCATCAGGACCGCGGTGAAGATGAACCCGGCCAAAAAGGTCAGGGTCGTGGCACTGATCTTTCCCCACCCGAGAACCCCGCTCTCCAGGGGAACGACGAACCCCGCCGACTCAAAGCCCAGTGCAGCGATGAAGAGGCCTATCCCTCCGGCAAAGCCGTAGCGGAGCATCGGCGGTACCCCCTCCAGGATCAGCTTTCTCTTATCGAGGACCGTCAGGATGAGAAAGATCACTCCGGCCCAGAATACGCACCCCAGGGCCGTATCCCAGGGGACGCCCTCCACCTCCACCACGGTGTAGGCGAAGAGGTAGTTGATGCTCATCCCCGGGGCCACCACTATCGGGTTTTTGGCGTAAAGCCCCATGAGGATGCTGGAGAAGGCGCTCACCAGGACGGTGGCGGTGAGGACGGCGTTGAAGGGGAGCCCCGCCTCCGATAGGACCGCTGGGTTCACGAGGATTATGTACATCGTCGCGAGGAAGGCGGTGACCCCCGCCAGAACCTCGGTCTTGATCTCGGTCCCGTTGTTGTAAAGGTCAAAGATCCTGGATATCCTGGTTATCATGTCCTTTACCATCCCTCCATCGGAGTCGGCTGATCAGATCTCGTTCTCGGGGGTTAAGACGGTTTTGACTTTGTCGGCACAGATCGGAGGAAAAGGATAAAACAGGTCTCGACCTTGAGGCTCGAAGAAAGGCAGGATCGAAGGCCGGTGAAATCTCATGAAGCTCGAAGAACTGATCGCCGCGGCCCGCGGTGAGGTGGAGGTCGACCTCCTCATAGAGGGAGCAGACGTCGTGAACACCCTCTCCGGCGAGGTATACCGGTCGGACGTGGCGATCTGTGAGGGGACCGTGGTGGGGTTCGACTGTGAAAGCGCGAAAAAGGTCTTGGACCTCTCGGGGATGGTATTGGCTCCGGGGTTCATCGACGGCCACGTCCACCTGGAGTCGGCGATGGTGACCGTCCCCGAGTACGCGAGAGCCGTCGTCCCCCGGGGCACGACGACGGTGGTGGCAGACCCCCATGAGATCGCCAACGTCCTGGGGGCGGAGGGGATAAGGTACATCCTCGACTCCTCGCGGCTTTCGCCTTTATCCGTCTTCGTGATGCTCCCCTCCTGCGTTCCTGCGACGCACCTCGAGACCTCCGGAGCTTGTCTGGACGCGACGGCCCTCTCGGAAATCATCGATGAGGAGGGCGTCATCGGAATCGCCGAGGTGATGAACTATCCGGGGGTCATCTTCCGAGACCCCTCGGTCCTGGCGAAGATGGGGCTTGCAGGAGAGAGGAGGATCGACGGTCACTGGCCGAGGATCGATGGCCACTGCCCCCTCCTATCGGGCCGGGACCTCGCCGCCTACGTCGCCGCCGGGATCGGGTCGGACCACGAATGCACCTCCCTGGAGGAGGCCCGCGAGAAGCTCCGGCTGGGGATGAGGATCATGATCCGGGAGGGGACGGCCGCGAAAAACCTCGACGACCTTCTCCCTCTTGTAAACGAGGTCAACTCCCGGCGTTTCCTCTTCGTCTCCGACGATCGCCACCCCTCAGATATCCTCCGGGAGGGGCACATCGATTCCATGGTCAAGAGGGCCGTCGGAGCGGGGCTCGACCCCATTGTCGCAATCCAGATCGCAAGCCTCAACGCCGCCGAGTACTTCGGCCTCCGAGACCTCGGGGCGATCGCTCCAGGCCGGAGGGCTGACATCGTCGTCCTGGACGACCTCGACAACCTTGGGGTCCAGAGGGTCCTGAAGGACGGGGCCAACGTCGCAGAAGGCGGCCGCCTTCTCACCCCCATCGAAGAGGCCCCGAGGCCGCGATCGTCATCTATGAATGTCGGCAGGATCGGTCCCGGATCCTTCGATATAAAGGCTGATGGGAATCTGGTCAGGGCGATAGGGGTGATCCCAAACCAGATCATCACGAGATCTCTCCTGACCAGGCCGAAGGTAGAGGGGGGGAAAGTCGTCGCTGACCTTGATCGCGACCTTCTGGAGATGGCCGTCGTGGAGAGGCACAATGGAACCGGGAACGTCGGCCTCGGCCTCGTCAACGGGTTCGGCCTCGCGAGGGGGGCGATCGCCACCTCCGTCGCCCACGACTCCCACAACATCGCCGCCGTGGGGACCAATCCCGCGGAGATTTATCGGGCGGTCTCGGAGGTTCGAAATATGGGAGGCGGCCTCGTCGTCGTGGACGGTGGTGAGGTCGAGGCATCCCTCCCGCTCCCGATAGCCGGCCTCCTCTCGGACCGATCGATGGACGAGGTCGCAGAGTTGATCGAGGAGGTGGTGGGGGCGGCAAGAGCCCTGGGCTCGAGCCTTGAAGATCCCTTCATGACCCTCTCGTTCCTCTGCCTTCCCGTCATCCCGGAGCTGAAGCTGACCGATAGGGGTCTCGTGGACGTGAACCGGTTCGACTTCGTCTCCCTCTTCGTCGGAGAGGATGAAGAGGATGGAGCCAGGTTGATGGCGAGGGGATCAGGGCCGGGAAGATGAATCCGAAGAAGAGGGCCCTCGACGCGAGCTCCTCGGGGATCTGGTTTCGCTGGAACAAGAAGAACAGCTACAGCATTGCCGCCCTCCTCCCCCTGGTGGAGGGCGCGGGCCTCGCCGACCGTCCCCGGCAGGGGATAATGCTCTACAGTTTCGCCTCGGCCCAGGCCGATGAGGTCTACCAGGAGGTCGAAAGCTCCAAAGTAGATGCCATCTTCGTCGCCGGAGGCCCCCACCCCTCGGCAAGGCCCGAGGAGGCGCTCCGATCTTTCGATTATGTCGTCATCGGCGAGGGGGAGGAGACGCTGCCGGAGCTGATCGGCGTCATCAAGGGCGGGGGCGACCCCGAAATGGTCCTTGGCATCGCCTACATGCGAGAGGGAAGAGCGAGGATCATGCCAGCGCGAGAGCATGTAGACCTCGACCGCTACCCACCATTCAGGCCGCCGATATTCTCTCCCCTGGAGATCAGCCGCGGTTGCCCCTGGGGTTGCGCTTACTGTCAGACTCCCCGCCTCTTCGGGCGGAAGATGCGCCACCGGTCGATCCCAACGATATTGAGGTACGCCCGCTCTTACTCAGACCTCCGGTTCACATCGCCCAACGCCCTCGCCTACGGCTCTGACGGCGTCCATCCGAGGGTCGACAAGGTCGAGCGGCTCCTGAAGTCGTTATCCGAGCTGAACAAGCCGATCTACTTCGGGACCTTCCCCTCAGAGGTGAGGCCCGACTTCGTATCCGAGGAGGCCCTGGACCTGGTCGTCAAGTACTGCAAGAACCGCCACCTCAGCATAGGCGGCCAGTCGGGAAGTGACCGGATTTTGAGGGCGGTGGGAAGAGGCCACAGCGTTGATGCTGCGAGAAAGGCCTGCTACCTCTGCCTCGAGCGAGGCATCGTCCCCAACCTTGACCTCATCGTCGGACTTCCGGGTGAGACTCTGGAGGACCAGAGGATGACCCTCGACCTGGCCCGGGAGGTGGTGGGCAAGGGCGGAAGGATCCGGGCTCATCACTTCACCCCCCTTCCCGATACCCCCCTCGAAGACGCGATCCCAGCGCCGCTCTCAGAGGACGTGGCAAAAGAGATGGGAAAGCTCGCCCTGGATGGAAAGGCTACGGGGAAGTGGGCACCCAAGGTTAAAGGTAAAAGCGCTTGAAGGGAAGCCTGTAGTCGTCCTGAAGCTCGTACTTCACCACGATCCTATTTTCGTCCACCAGGATCTCCTTCACCGACTGAGAGAACATGTACCATGCGTATCCTCGATCCGGCACCCTCAGCCTGTCGGGAAGGCTCGAGGCAAACTCCGTCTCGTTGAGGATGTAGGAGCGAAGTAGCTCGCTGCCCGCGGCGAAGAGGAAGGGAAAGCCCACGCGCTCCACCTCCTCTGCCATGCAGGGGTCGGTCAGCCTCAGTCGCTGCTTCAGATACTGGCGGTAATCATCTTCTTTGATCACAAGCTCTTTCAATTCGCTCAACCCGATTCACCGGGATCGGGTCTTGCGATATAAGAGATAAAAATTGCGGGGCAGGTCTTGCCCGGACTCCCGCCCCCCCAAAAAAAAGTCAAGCTTCCCCGGGCAGGCGGCCTCTCCGGGCCAAAAAGGAGGGAGGACCCTGGGCCGCCACAGCCTTTCGGGGATTATGGTTTTATTCCACCGATACTTCCAGGTCCAGCCCCGTGAGGGCGCTCAAAATGTCCTCTGCCATGGTGGCCCTCGTATCGTCGTCGAGATCTTTTGATAGGACGACCCTGACCTTCTTCCCCTCGACCTCTATTCGGTCTACCCTCTTTGCCGCCACGATGTTCAGCCCCTTGGCTGGGTCGAGGACGCCGGTCATCATCCTCTTCACGAAGTCCTCGTCGACGGTCCTCTTACCCCTCTTGGCCTCGTACTTCATTATAGCGGCCTTGAGGCCGGAGGTGGCAAGCATTGCACAGTGAACCTTGTGCTTGGGAAGCCCTCCCAGCTCCTCCACCACGTCCTTGAAGTGAACCTTCTTCGCTTCCTCCAGGGTCTTGCCTTTGGCCAATTCGGTGGTGGCGCTGGTGCTGGCGATGTTGGCGGCGCACCCGAAGCTCTCGAACTTTATGTCCTCGATCACCTCGGTATCGGGGTTGACCTTCAAATATAGCTGGACCATGTCGCCGCAGGCGGCGCTCCCCACCTTCGTCGTCACGTCCGCGTCCTCGATCCTTCCCGGGTTTCTCGGGTTTCTGAAGTGGTCCAGAACCTTTTCGGTATATCCAAGGTTGCTCATCATCAAGCCTCGACTTTTTCTTCCGATTTGGAGCCTGAAGACGGTACGGGGTCGACGGGACAGGCCGCGATCTTCTCCACGAGCTTTGCCAGGACCTCCTTTCTCATCCCGCCGACGAACTTGATCGACCCGACGACGAGGTGACCGCCGCCGTTGACGCCGCCGGCCTTGATCTCCTCCCGAAGCTCGCGGACCATCTTTGGTATGTTCATCCGGACGCCCCGGCTCCTCAGGACGGCGAAGTCCGGGCCGTAGCCGATGGTCACCACCGGCTTTCCGCCGTACTTCTTGCAGAGGCGGTCGTGGACCTCGCCCGAGGTCTTTCCCGGAGGCGGAAAGGTGAACTTGTGGGCGTAGTTTTCGACGTCCAAAACGTTCATTACAGCCCCGTTGGGGAGGGTTTGGGTTTTGACGTGGGCGAAAGAGGCCCGAAGCTGCTCTTCGATCGCCTCGTTCGCCTGCTCGCATAGGAGCTGGACTATCTTTCTGTGCCTATCGAGCCTTCCCAGGCAGAGGATGTCGTTTACAAGCCCCCTTCCATCGTTGAACCGGAGCCAGAAGGCCTCGTAGTCGAGAGCGAGAGCGATCTTCTTCAGCTCATCGATCCCGAACCGATCCTCCACGAGGCGGATGTACCTCTCGGCCTCGGGAGCCTCGCTCCGATCGCCGACGGCCGAGACCGCCGGAAAGTGCTTGATCTTCTCCTCGACATCGGGGTTGATCATCCTCGCGATCTCCGTTGCGATCATCCCTGTGGTAATCCCGAAGTCGCCGCCCTGGTGGGCGGGATTCACATGGGCTATCAGGTACTCGTCGACGGCCTCGTCGGGGTGGTGGTGGTCGACGACGAGCATCTCAAGGCCGTAGATCTGGGCCTGTCTCATGGCGGGGACGTCCTCCTCGGTGGAGCCGTTGTCCAAGAGGACGATGAGCGGCATCTTCTGGTCGTGACGGGACTGGTCCTCCAGAGCGTAGGTGAGGTCCTTGGTCACGTCCTCCAGCTCATAGAAGGGGGCCTTCGACGGCGCCCTACGGTAGTTGTAGTATTCGGCGTCGGATCCCCCCACCTCTCGAATCATAGGGATTATGGCTGTCTCAACGGCCACCGCCGCGCTCATCCCGTCGGCGTCGGCGTGATGCCTCACCACGATCGGCTTCGACTTGAGGATCGCCCTCCGAATCTCCTTTGCGACCTCCCTCATCTTCGGCTTGAGCCTCGTTATGATCTCGCTCTCCACGAGAAGCGGCGGATCGCTCGGCTCGGCCCTCTCGTCGATGGATTTTTCGATCCGGTCCTTTACGACGGAGGCCTCGCCGCCCCAGAGCTGTTTCATCGACTTGACCTCGACCTGGATCTGGCCGTTTCTCACGGAGACGTCTCCGATCGCTCTCACTATCATCTCGGTGTCGATCTCGGGGTATGCCCGAACTCCTGCCCGCTCGAAGGCGGCGCAGAAGACGAGGCCGCTATCGTCGGCGATGGTGAATATGGTGGGCCCGCCGGTCTGCTTTACCTGGATCACCTCCCCCTCAACGGAGATCATCTTTCCGACAAAGCGTTGGAGGTCGCTGACCCTCGTCACCGGAAGCTCCTTTCTCACCTCTAGGGTGTGGTGCTCGCCCACCTCGACGGGCTCAAGCTCGATATTTCCGTTTGGGGCTACGTTTCTCACCCGGACGTATATCTCCTCGCCCACCTCGGGGGTTATCTTCAAAAACTTGTTGTGGGCCAGCCCCCGGACGTGATCGTTCAGGTCCACGAACGCCCCAAAGTTGGCGATCCCCGATACCTTACCCTGGTATGTGTCGCCCACCACCAGATCGCTGGTATCGCAGGCGTTCTCCAGAGTGTGGACGACGGGCTTTTTGGCGCAATTTGTACAAAGCTCGCCCTTGGTGGTGAGCTTGACGCCGCAGATGGCGCAGAGGTACTCCCGACCCAGGCCTCCGCACTCAGTGCAGGTCTCAGTGACGGGGATCTTCCCCTCGCCCTTGCAGACGGGGCATTTCGTCGCCCCCTTGCTCACCAGGTCGTCGATCTCGCTGGCAGAGGCCTCTCCCAGGCTGACAGACTCGATCTTGCCGGTCCCCTTGCAGTTGGGACAGACCTTCTCTCCGGTCGTCAGATAGCCCTTGCCCCCGCATTTCTCGCACAGTTTCATCCTTGAGTTGAAGACCGGCAAGGGATTTATCGGTTTTGGAGGGGACGGGCTGGAGGGGAGAGGGGATAAATAGCATCTTGCACCTCTCCCGTCCATGCGAGTTGCTGTCTTGCGGCTTGGCCACCGGCCAGAGCGGGACAAGAGGATCACCACCCATGTGGGCCTCGTGGCCCGAGCCTTCGGGGCCGAGGAGATGCTCCTGGCGGGAAGGGACGAGAAGCTGGTGGCAGGCCTTGAAGACGTCGCCGAGAGGTGGGGCGGCGACTTTCGGGTGAGGTCCGTTTTGAGCTGGAGGGGGGAGGCGAGGCGGTGGAAAGATGTCGGCGGCAAAATAGTCCACCTCACCATGTACGGGACGCCCCTCTCGAAGGCGATCGGAGAGATCCGCCTTTCTGAGGCGGTGATGGTGGTAGTGGGAGCCGAGAAGGTCCCTCCCGAGATCTACGAGATGGCGGACTGGAACGTGGGCGTCGGAAACCAGCCCCACTCGGAGGTGGCGGCCCTGGCGGTCTTTCTGGACAGGCTCTGGGGAGGCGAAGAGCTGAATAGGGAGTTTGAAGGGAGGATCGAGGTCGTCCCCAGCCCTCGATACAAAACCGTCATCGAAAGGCGAGAAGATGAGGGATGATCGAATCCTAATCGTCGGCCAGAACGTCCGGCACATCGCATGCTCTGCGGCGCGGGCCGGGCTCGTGGTCTTCGCCGCCGACTGCTATGGAGACCTCGATCTAGAGGAGTCGGTCTCAAAGTCGTTTCTCCTTGAGTGCGATCCCTCAATCCCTGGGGCTCTTGCAAGGTCTGCCGAGAGCCTCATCATAAGAGCGCTCGATCACTGCTCCATCGACGCCCTCGTCCTGGGGCCGGGAGTCGAGGAGATGAGGATCGAAGGGGTGAGGATCCTTAACAACCCCCCAAAGAAGATATTAGAGGTCTCAGACAAGCTCTGGCTCGCCCGCTGGCTCGAAAAAGAAGGGTTCGCCTCGGTTCCGACCTGGCCCATCGGCGAGGGGAGGGATGGGATCGAGTTTCCACTTATGATCAAGCCCCGGAAGGGGGCGGGCGGGACTGAGAACAGGCTCGTCACAAGCAACGGAGAACTGGCCCGTCTCGAGGGCGAGATGATCGTCCAGGAGATGGTGGCTGGAACGCCGGCGAGCGTCTCAGTGATCGCAGACGGTGAGGAGGCGGTGGCCATCTCTGTCAATGAGCAGCTGATCGGGACCCGTTGGCTTGGAGGGCGCGGCTTTAGATACTGCGGAAACATCTCGCCCCTGGAGTCCCGGTACGACTCCATAGTTTCCGAGATGATCGAGATCGCCGAAGAGATCACAATGAGGCTCCACCTCATCGGCTCCAACGGGGTCGACTTCATCCTGACGGAATCAGGACCTGTCGTCCTGGAGGTGAACCCGAGGTTCCAGGGTAGCCTCGACGCTGTGGAGATCTCCACGAGGATGAACGTCTTTCGGGCTCACCAGCTCTCTTTTGAAGGGCGCCTCCCCGAAAGGCTGAAGCCTCGTGGATTTGGGGGGAGGGCGATCCTGTTCGCAGAGGACGACCTAAAAATAGGGGTGGATCTCAGGTGCGCAACGAAGTGGGTCGCCGACATCCCGAGGCCGGGTTCGTTCGCGAAGCGGGGCGACCCCATCGCGTCCGTCCTGAGCTTCGGAGAATATAGAGAGGAAGCCGTGGACCTTCTCCGGCGGAGAAGCTCGTTGATCTATGGGGCCCTTCGACAGCCCGCTGATGCTACCAGGACATGACCCGATAGAGCCAGTGGGAGATCATGGTGATGAACTTCTCAAATCCGCTTCCCTTTTCCAGCTTCTCCCGATCCTTCTCGCCGTACTTTTTATCCTTCATCCAAGACATGATTTTTGGGTTGTCGATCTGAAGATATAATGATATCGGTCTCTATGAAATCGACCCGTTGCGTTCCCGAGAAGCTCGCAAGCTCGAGATCGCAGAGGCGGCAAGTAACCGATGTTTTGTCAGGATAGCGGCCCCCATTTCGAAAGCATTGGAGGGAACCGTTTTGGCGAGGTGATGAAGGAGACCATCGCGGACCTATCGAGGAGAAGCCCGGCATCCGGGCCTGTCCCGGCGTCTGGGGGAGGCCGCCCCTCAAGAAAACCAAAATCTTTATGAGACATAAGAGAGGCTTTCAACCAAGTGATAAACATGGATATAATAACCACTATCGAATACCTGCAGGCTCTGGTTGTAATGGCGCTCTTCTTCGGAATTCTGGCGGTGGGGTTCAAGGTCTGGCGCTGGAACTACGCCTGACCATCCGAAAGAACCGCACGTCAACTCTTTTTGGTCTTTGCCAATGGGGCTCAGCGAGAGCTCGTCGGCTTCGTTGAATCAGCTGTAAATTCCCGACCCCAGGACGATCACCTTTGTCCCCCTAAGGTCGAGCTTTGAGCCCTGACCTGAGCGTATCTGGACTGATGTAGAGCTGAACTTGTAGCCGCTGGCATCCGCAGTTATTGAGTGCCATCCCGGGCTCAAGGAGACCCAAAAGCCGCCATCATCGTCCGCCGATACGGAGAAGAGGCCGTCGATCCGAACCCTCGCCGCCGGGATGCCGGTGCCGGTTTTGTCGGTGACCTTCCCCTCCAGCCAGCCGTATTCATTCTCATAAGTCCCGGCGGGATAAAATGCATCTCCCGTTTGGCTTCCCATCACAACTCCCGCCGCCGAGACGGTCCCGGTCCAGACCCTGGCCGTAGTCGTGGTGAAGCTGAACCCTTCAAGCTCCGCGGTCACCGAATAGGTTCCCGAGGGCACGTCCATCCCGTAGTAGCCTAGGGAGTTCGTGACGGTGGTGAAGATCCCGCCTTCCGTTCCAGAGATCCTGGCCCTCGCTCCAGAGATCCCGTTCCCATAATAATCGATCACCCTGCCCACCAGGCCGTATGTGGTCGGATACCCGGCGGGATTTACAGCCACCTCCACGCCGTTGCTCCATCCGCTCACGTTGAACTGATAATAGTGGGCCTCCAAAGTCTCAGCATGCCGGTCCAGCCTGTACCATCCCGGGCTGACAAAGCCCGAGGAGATGACCCTCCTTCCCCCGTCATAAAGGTCGAAGGTCCCCCATCTGGAGACGTAGAGCCAGAGGGTGTAGGGGGCTCCGAGGCTGACCTGCCCGCTGGTGACGAGGAGGCCGCCCGATTGGAGATAGAGCTGGTTTGGTCTCAGCACCTCGTCCCCAAGAGATAGGGCCGTATCGGGAGCGAAGGGGTTGGCGGAGAGCAGCCTAGGCGAATCGTAGCGATTGGGAGAGTAGGGGTCCCAGGCGGCTCTTCCGGGAGTATAGTACGACTCCTGGCCTGGACCATAGGGGTCCCATTCGGGCCTATCTGCTGCGAAGGGGTTTGGAAGATATTCTATCTCATCGCCGTCGTCAGCCGCAAGACCGTTCGAGCTGAAGGCCGACGAATAGACCAATCCAAATAATATGCAAAGTGATACTCGGCAGATCAATCTCAAAGCTTCAACCACCCCATAATGAAAAGCGCTCGTCGGCGACTTAAAGATTGCGGAAGGGAGAGCGACCGCCAAAATACACCCCGAAGAGTTCAAGACCCTGATCCGATGGCCAAAATAGCCAAAATGTTTAAGTATATTCAATTTCAACCGAAAAAACTGAAATATCAGAACAATTCGAATAAACCCCATCGAATGACGAATGGGTTGATAAAGAGCTGGAACGATTTGTACATTGGGATCGAGGAGAGTTCCATGGTCGTTCAAGAAATCATCTATTCATGAAAACGCTTAACTCAGAACAGATTAATCGGACAATACCGCGGATCAAAAACCTGCAGCAGATAACTTATATATAGAACTGACAAATGACCATTATATTAAAGTCGATATAGGTTGGAGGAGATCCATGAACTACCTTAGGGCTGGAGGACTGCTTTGCCTGCTCATCTTCGTCATGGTGGCAGTTCTGCCAATGGGGGCGTTGGCACAAGATGATGCTCCAGATGATTCGGTCCTCTCGGGGGCTGAATCCTCTAGCGGTGCCGATGCTGAAGACACGAACGCTGCAGATGAACCTGAAATGCCACCAGCTGGAGATGAACCTGAAATGCCACCAGCTGGAGATGAACCTGAAATGCCACCAGCTGGAGATGAACCTGAAATGCCACCAGCTGGAGATGAACCTGAAGAGCCACCAGCTGCAGATGAACCTGAAGAGCCACCAGCTGGAGATGAACCTGAAATGCCACCAGCTGCAGATGAACCTGAAATGCCACCAGCTGCAGATGAACCTGAAATGCCACCAGCTGCAGATGAACCTGAAATGCCACCAGCTCCCATGGATGACGCGCCCATGGAAGATGCTCCCATGGTAGATGCTGTCATGGATGACACCTCCTCAACGGATATCCTGGTGACAGGAGACGCCACCATTGTGGGAGCGACTCCCGCTGCCACGGCCAACGAGACCTCAGCTGAAGAGACCGAAGAGGATGAGGAGGGGGCTGAAGAGGAAGAGGAGGAAGAAGAGCTCTCCACCACCGATAGGATCTGGCGCGAGGGCAAAAATCCGGCCGACTACACCTGGAACCCCCAGACCTTCTCGGGATTCTTCTACGATCTCGATGACGACGTGGGAACTGAGACCCTCACCGTCCACCTGATGGAGTCGGGCGACGGATATGATCGGACCATCGAAGATGGGGACCTGGAGTACGTGACCGAAGCCGATTCGATAAGGTTCGAGTTCGACGACTGGGGAGAATATCAGGTCATCGGCTTCATGGCTCAGAAGTACTTCGCTGGATACATGGGGGCCGATCGCGATATCGTCAGCAAGGATATCAGCCTCCTGGATGAAGAGGAGCTCCGCCAGGTTCTGATAGACGACGACGAGGAGTACACCGTCGACACCGGTTCTGTCCTGCCCCTGGAAGAGGGTTACGAGTTCAGGATCAAGGAGATCGACCTGGACGGGAACAAGGTCTGGCTCTCCCTCGCTAAGGATGGCGAGGAGATAGACAGCAAGGTGGTTGACCCGACGAATCTCAGATCTTCAACCTACAAGTACGAGATCGACCTGAGCGGTGAAGATCTGCCGCTGGTGATGCTCCACGTATCGAACATATTCAGAGGCGCCGAGTCCAGCCTCGTGACCGTAGACGGCATATTCCAGATCTCCGACAGCTACACCACCGTCGCCAGCGGTGACAAGTACGGAGATATGGAGGTAGACTCGATATCCGGAGACACCATCAGAATGACCAACGACAACTCCATCACCTTGCGGAAGGGAAAGACCGTACCGGTGATGGGGGACGTCAGCTTCCTCGTGGGCGACTCCGACGAGCTCCGGTTCGGGCCGACGGTGAAGAGGACGGGCAATTACGAGATCAGGGGAACGATCGTCGACCCGGCAGAATACGAGAAGTTCACCTGGACCCCTTACAACTTTGAGGGCTTCTACTACGACATCGACGACGACGTCGGGACCGAGGAGCTCGAGGCCAGGTTCACCGGAGACAAGATCGACGACGGAGACCTCAGATACAAGACCGTGCCCCAATCTGTGAGGTTCGAGTATGACCGCTGGGGCAGCTACAACGTCATAGGCTTTTTGGCTGAGAAGTACTTCGCTGGATACACTGACGAGACCGATTTCACAGATGAGTTCAGCGTCCTGAACGAGGAGGAGCTGAGAAAGGTCCTGATCGATGACGACGAGTCTTATACGGTTCGGAGCGGCGCCACCTTCCCGCTTAAAGAGGGTTACGAGCTTCGGATAAAGGAAGTAGATCTCGACGGAAACAAGGTCTATCTCTCCATCACCAAAGACGGCGATGAGGTCGATAGCAAGGTCGTCGAGCCCGGAAGCGACGTCTCGAGCTCCACCTTCACCCTAGACGAGGAGATCGGAAGCGAGGACGTTCCCATAATCGCGATCCACGTCCAGAGCGTCTTCCGGGGAAGGGAGGAGGACCTGGCCACCATCGAGGGGATCTTCCAGGTATCTGACGAGCCTCGATCCGTCGAGGAAGGCGAGACCTACGGCAAGATGGAGATCGACAGCATCTCTGACGGCGGAATCGAGATGGTGAACGACGGCTCCTTCAGCCTCGGCAAAGGAAAGAGCATCACCATCATGGAGAACATGTTGTTCAAGGTATCCGACAGCGATAGGAGGCTTGTTGTCCCCGTCGTCGAGGTCGAGCAGGAGCTTGAGCCCATGAGGATCGACATCCCCGAGGTGACGGTGGGGACTGCGGCCGAGCTTTTGGTGACCTCTGAAGGGGAGCCTGTGATAGGCGCCCTCATCACCATCAACGGCGATGAAGTTGGGACCACCGATGCTGACGGCATATACCTCTACTCGCCAACGTTGTCGGGCAGCTTCGACATAGAGGCGAAGAAGGACGGGTACACTGAAGTCAAGGGAGTCCTCGTCGTGAGCGAGATCCGGGAGGAGAGGTTCCTCGCCGTCACCTCGCCCCAAGAGGTGATGAAGGGGGAGAGCTTCGTAGTCAAGGTCACCATAGGCCTCGACCAGAGGCCCGTGGAGAGAGCTGATGTCACCTTTGACGATGCCAGCATCGGTGCCACCGACAGCCTCGGCACCATATCCTACGCCTCGGACGCGGTGGGCTCTCACACCATAACGGCCTCCAAAGAGGGGTTGGAGAGCGGCTCAAGAAAGATCTTGGTCGTAACGCCGATCGAGATAACGGGCATCGAGATGGACGAGACCACCAGGGCCGAAAAGACGGTCAAGATAACCGCCAACTCCGCGAACCGGGGATCCGTCAGCGACACCACCAGCGTGGCTCTGAAGGTCAACGGGAACCTCCAGGCCACCGAGAACCTGACCGTCGGAGCTGGTGAGACGGGCTCTCTGACCTTCGAGTACAAGCCCGAGGAGCCCGGCCTGTACACCGTGGAGGTCGACGGAATTCAGAGGACTCTGACGGTGGAGGAGAAGAGCAACTCCGGCATGATCGCCGGGATTCTGGTGCTTTTGCTCCTCATCGGAGGGGGAGCTTACCTCTACTCGACCGGCAAGCTGAACGAGATTCTGGGGCAGATCAAGAACCGCTGATTCTGCCCCAAAACTTTCGCCATGAAATCATCCGGATAAAGGGGGATGCCCCGGACGATCCTCCTCTCCGACTCTTTTTTCCATCTCATATCTGACCCCATCGAGCATCTGAATTGCGTTTTAAATGCTCGTTTTGGCGCTTTCGATGAGATCGAATTCCAGGATCGCTATAGGTATCGTCGGGGACTATTCCGGTGGGATCTAGCGGCCGTTCTGGAAAATCGGCTCCTATCAGCTGAGGCGGAGAAGGTCGTAATGGGCCCAGATCAAAAGGGGCTTTGATATCGGTTCATGGTGGAGAAGAATTGGGCAGGGGTATGCTGAGGCCGAAAACCTCACGATCGTCAATATCGGAAAAGCAGAGCACGTGACTACTCCTCGCCCTGAAGGGCGGAGCTTTTAGCTTTTGGCAGAGACTGTAGCCCCAGTCTCAGAATGTTTATTGCTGCATTCTCGTCACGGTCCATGACCAGCCCGCATTGAGGACATTCATGGACTCGATCCGATAGCGACTTCGGAACTTTTAGACCGCACCTGGAACATAGCTGACTTGTGTTCCTGGGATCGACTAGAACCACTATCGAACCGGCACTCTCAGCCTTGTACGAGGTGGTTGTGACCAGCATCTTCCAAGCAGCGTCAGATATGCTTTTAACCAGGTTGTGGTTTTTGAGCATGTTCTTGATGCTCAGATCTTCAAAAGCAATCAGACCATATTTCCGAGACTAACTGATTGCTTATCTGATGAGCAAAATAGTATCTCATGTTAGCGATCCGCTCATGAATCCGTTGGACGACCTTAAGGGCTTTCCTCCTCTCAGGAGTTCCCTTCTCGCACTTGGATAGCCGTCTGTGAGCTTTGGCCAACGCCTTCTCTTCAGATCTGAAGAACCGAAGGTTATCGATCTTTTCACCGTTGGACAGAGTGGCGAAACTCTCCAGCCCCACGTCAATGCCCGCCATCGACCCGTCTTTCCAGGGAGGTTTTATCGGGTCGTCAACTTCAACCGAGAAACAAGCAAACCATTTTCCGGTCGAGGTTCGGCGGATAGTCAGCCTCTTGATCTTACCTTCGATGGGTCTGTGGAGCTTGATCATGACATCGCCGATCTTGGAGAGACGGAGCTTTCCAGACACCAACTTGAACCCCGACTGAGGGAAGGTGAACGAATCGTACCATCCTTTCCCTTTGAACCTCGGATATCCAGGTTTCTCGCCCGACTTGACCCTTCGGAAGAACGCTTTAAACGCCAGATCTGCCCGTTCCTGGACGTTCTGGAGAACTTGGGAGTGGACTTCGGCCAGTTCGGGCTTCTCCACTTTCCATGTAGGGAGGAGGTTATGGGTCTCATATTTCGAGATCGATCTACCTTCAATCTCCCAGGCATCCTTCCGGTATGCTAGGGTTTGATTGTAGACCCATCGGCACAAGTCTAGCGTTCGCTCCATCCTCGATCTCTGAGATTTAGTAGGATAGAGCCGGTACTTGAACGACTTGCGCATAGCATTTTATGCGGTTTGGTAATATTTATATGTTTGGCATAGATAGGGGAGGGGCTCTACATCCCCGGCCTAAAGACCGGGGTTTTACGCCCCTCACCCCTCCCCATTCCTATAAATCCCATATTTTCCAGTTCGTTCGCATTTTAGTGCCAAATTCAACTCCCAAAGACCCATCCTTCACGATTAATTAAGGTATTTTTATACCAATATCGGTAAATATCACCTCCACCGCTATTTATCCTTGCTGAAAGCTCCCAAGCGCTCGGCTTTGCCGGGCCTTATAGGTCAGATCTAATGGAGGTGGCTCGCGTTTGGCGCTCTATCCGGACGATACAGGCTCAGAGCTCGATGAGATGAAGAAGAGGTGGAAGAAGAAGTTCTGGCCAGAAAACGCCATCTTCGAAGGGATCCACCCCGGCGATAGAATCTTCGTGGGCACCGGCTGCGGCGAACCCCAGCACCTCGTAGGAGCCCTGAAGAGGTTCGTCGAGATGAGGCCCAACTCCCTTCTCGGCGCCGAGATGATCCACGTCTGGACCCTGGGGATCGCTCCCTGTGCCGAGGAGAAGTTCCGGGAGAACTTCAGGCTCAACTCCTTTTTCGTCGGGTCGAGGAGCAGGGCCGCCATCAACCGGGGCGACGCCGACTACACGCCCATATTCCTCTCGGAGGTTCCCGCCCTATTCCGCAAAGGGACGATCCCCATCGACGTCGCCCTGATCCAGACCTCGCCTCCCGACGGCCACGGCCTGATGAGCCTGGGGATCAGCGTCGACATCGTCAAGGCGGCGGTGGAGGCTGCGAGAATTGTCATCGCCCAGATCAACCCCCAAATGCCCCGGATACACGGCGACGGTTTCATCAGCGTCGACGACGTCGACTACATGGTCTTTTGCGACGAGCCGCTTCTGGAGTATCAGGACCCGATGTCGGGGGAGATCGCCCAGAGGATCGGGAGGTACGTCGCGAGGCTTGTCGAGGACGGCTCCACCATCCAGGTGGGGTACGGCTCCGTCCCCAACGCAGTCCTATCGAACCTCGCGGGCAAGAAGCACCTGGGGGTCCATTCCGAGCTTTTCACCGACGGTCTGGCGGATTTGATGAAGTCGGGGGTCGTCGACAACTCAAGAAAGACCGTCGACCGGGGGAAGGCCGTCGCCTCCTTCTGCATGGGAATGGAGGATACCTACCAGTTCCTGGACGATAACCCCCTCGTCGAGTTCAGGTCCATCGACTACACCAACAGCCCTCTCATCATAGCCAAGAACCGGGGGATGACAGCGATAAATAGCTGCATCGAGATCGACCTCTCGGGACAGGCGACGGCCGAATCCCTCGCGGGCGCCCATTACAGCGGGATCGGAGGCCAGGCCGACTTCATGCGGGGATCCGTCCTGGCTCGAGGGGGAAAGTCGATCCTCGCCCTCCCCTCGACCGCCGATGGGGGCAGAGCGTCCCGGATCGTACCCGCACTAAGGCCGGGCTCCGGCGTGACATTGAGCCGGGGCGACGTCCACTACGTCGTCACAGAGTACGGGATCGCCTATCTCCACGCCAAAAACGTCCGGGAGAGGGCGATGGACCTGATATCAATCGCCCACCCTGACCACCGCCCCTGGCTTATTGAGGAGGCGAAGAGGCTGAACCTGATCTATCCGGACCAGGCCTTCGTACCCGGCGAGGCCGGGATCTACCCTGAGAACCTCGAGATCAGAAGGACGACGAAATCGGGCCTATCGATCCTCCTGCGGCCCGTCAAGATCACCGATGAGCCCCTCCTCAAAGAGTTCTTTCACCTCCTCTCCGATGAGAGCCTCTATAGCAGGTTCATGACGGCGAGAAAGGAGCTCAGCCACCGGTGGCTCCAGGACTTCTCCGTCATCGACTATTCAAAGAAGATGGTGATCCTGGCCGTGGAGGACGGAAAGGGCGGGAGGGAGACGATCGTCGGGATCGGCCAGTACGGCATCACAGGCGAGACCCACATGGCCGAGGTCGCCTATGTGGTGAGAGACGACTACCACAGGCGAGGGGTGGGAAGAGAGATTCTCAGCTATCTCACCTACCTCGCCAAAAAGCAGGGGCTTTTAGGGTTTGTGGCGGAGGTCCTCTCCACCAACGCCCGCATCTTCCGGATGTTTCAGAAGATGGGCTTCACGCTTGAGAAGGTCTGGGAGGAGGACGGGGTCTACGAGATGAGAGCTCACTTCGGAGATGTGGGGGAGGCAGGAGGAAACGTGGAAATCGAGGAAAGCGAGCGGGATTGAAAGGCGTGCCAGGGTCGCATTCAGCGCCTCTTCGACCATCTTCTTCATCGACGAGATATAAAAATATTAGAGCTAGGATCGTGCCTAGACGTCCCTAGATGTCCCTGGGTCCCTGGAGATTGCATCTCACCCCGATTCTGAGAAGGCGCCATCTTTCAGAGAGAAGCTTATTCAGAATCCGTGGAATCTCGGATTTCAGAGTCCTCCCAATACGAGGGACAGCACCGCCAGAATGAGGAAGATTATTATCAGCCATTTGGCGATCTTCATCGATATGCCGGCGCCGCGTACGCCCAACACTCCGAGTACCACAGCTATTACAAGGAACACTACGGCCAAATAGAGCAGGTCTGCCATATCGTTACACCTCCCGATGTCGTTGATCGATCAAACTTACTGAATCATAGGGTTTTTATATACCCCTCTCCAAAATGTAATTTTTAAAACGCGATTAAAATCGTTTAAATAATGAATTCTCGTTATATTCCGTCTTAATACGGAAATATTATCTGGGGATGTGTTTTAATTCAATTCAAATCG
>Ga0334894_1000273_pt1 | contig 72190 bp, 56 predicted proteins | sample GraSluR3_MG_6_FD_207225 | JGI IMG/M metagenome (GOLD analysis project Ga0334894, IMG submission 207225) | Sludge microbial communities from methane-producing bioreactor in Wageningen University, Netherlands - Granular Sludge_12_05 R3 | ecosystem: Engineered > Bioreactor > Anaerobic >...
AATGAGGTTCGAGAGGGAGTGAGAAAAGTAACCAGTAAAAAGCAACGGGAACTGATTTTTGAGAAGAACTTATTTTCTGGATAGCTCGAATTTTTAGGCGTATTCAGTGGGGCTTATAGGTTTTTTTGCTTATTTTCGAAAAGTTTCGGATGCTAGTGAAAATATTTTAAACAATATGAATATGGCAAATACTTATACCCAGTTCTATGTGCACTTGGTTTTCTCACCCAAAAACAAGCAATCTCTAATTAAAAGAAATTGGAAAGATGAGTTAGAAAAGTACATCACAACAATAGTGCAAAATCATAAGCATAAGATGCTTGCAATTAATTGTATGCCCGACCACATACATATTTTTATTGGTTATTATGTAAATCAGCTAGTTCCCGATTTAGTAGAAGAGATTAAAACATCGAGTTGTGCTTGGATAAAATATAAAAAATTATCGCGGTATAAGTTTGAATGGCAGAGAGGGTATGGAGCGTTTACGCATTCGCGTTCGCAGGTAGATACCGTAGTGAACTATATTCTTAAGCAGAAGGAACATCATAAGAAAACACCTTTTAAAGATGAGTACCTGGAGATTCTGCGTACGAACGATGTGAAATACGACGATAAGTATTTGTTTGAGTTTTTTGAGGATGGGAATAGCTGGGAGGATAATTAGAAATTGGTACTGGTACAAATATTACCGCTGCGCTGCAGCTCGGGGGCATAGGATGCTCTGTGGTTACCAATATTCCCGCCGCTATGCGGCTACCCATACTACCACAGCTAGCATAAAATAGGTGCGTAGCACCGTGAATAATGGTAGAGAGAGCCCGTGCAAGAGCCATCGAGGTGCAGCGCACCGTTAATACTAAACTCCACTGATATTTCCGCAGCTAACGTAGCTAGTATTGGTTTTTTCTGGTATGCTTCTACAACGATTTCCGCTGCGCTGCAGCTAATGCTTTTCCTGTAACATAGGTGCGTAGCACCGTTAATACTTGTAGAGAGGATGTAGCGTTGCCAAAATTGAGGTGCAGCGCACCGTTAATACTAAACTCTACAGATATTTGCGCAGCTAACGCAGCTCGTACTGGTTTTTTCTGGTATGTTTCTACAGCGATTTCTGCTGCGCTGCAGCTAGTAGTCCTATCGCCGCTAACGTAGTTACAACGATTCTCGCCGCTTTGCGGCTAGCGTAACGTTAGGTGCAGAGCACCGTGAATATTTGTAACGAAGGAATGTGAGTTGCCAAAATTGAGGTGCAGCGCACCGTTAATACTAAGTTCCACAGATATTTCCGCAGCTAACGTAGCTCGTACTGTTTTTTTCTAGTATGTTTCTACAACGATTTCTGCTGCGCTGCAGCTAATGGCTTTACCGCTCATAGCGCAAGTTAATGGTTGGTGTTATTTCGATTGCAACAAATATTATTGCTGCTTTCAGCTATTTTTTGCTTTGCTATTTACTACAAAGGTTATTGCTGTTAGCATTGCAAAATATTGTATATTTACCTTAACCATATGGTGTTACCAATGAACAGCAATCAGTACCATAGCCTAAAAATTGAGTTACAAAAAATATCAGCAGAAATTCCCCTAACCTGGGGAGCGGTGCAGAATGATGCTACTGATAGGCTAGTCAATCTGTTCTCAATTCAAAGCTATGCCGATTTGTGCCATAAGATTCAAGGCCTGCCTGATACCACCCAGCAATACTTTCAGCACCGATGGTTTTTGTGGCAATGCGCTAGGTGCGATGAGCACATCTTTGCAACAAATGGAAACGTAAAACCTAATCCAAATCCAAGAGATCAAACATATGATATTGAGTTTAATGGTAATCCTGCGCTACGATTTGACATTAAAAGTACGAAGGTGCCCCAAAAGTTTCGTGGCGTAATGTCAACGGTATTTAGAAATCCCGAGTTGCTGGTTGACTACTACTATACCCTCCAAAGCACCGGGGTTCGGCGTTGTATGCAGAATCGAATATTTATAGTACATCATTCCTTTGTATCCACTCGTAATACATTAAAATTGCGTTGTGAGTGGGATTTTAAGGAGAAAACCTATACGGAATACGCAGAGCGAATAACCGAGGAGGGAAAGTTTATTAAGCACAGCAATGTAAAATCCGATATCATTTTTATAATCGAAAATCGCGATGGAACCCTTACAAGGCGTTTTGTGGCAGTGTAAAAATGGTTACATTTGCCATGCAAAGTGGACAAATTTAGACAATAAGTAATGAGCAATAAGTTTCACTCCATTGTAGAAGTGGCGCAAATGCTAAACCTGTCGCAAAAAACGGTGCGCCGTCATATTGCCAGCGGCAAGCTCAAGTCGGTTAAAGTTGGTGGGGTTTACCGAATCCCCGTTGATGCCCTAGAGGAGTTTATCAACCTATCGTCACAGCAACCCGAGCATTTCGATTTGGACGGTAAGGTGAAGAATCATAATAATCAGAAAAAAGTTTCTACAGGATACAGGAGAACCAACGGCTCCGATGAGGTTCGCTGGGTTGATATTGATGATGTGTGGGCACAACCTACAAAGAGTGAGCTTACGTTTGTCGATCTGTTCTCGGGTGCTGGTGGCATAACCAAAGGTTTCGAAATGGCTGGCTTAAGTGGGATTTGCGGGCTAGACTGGTTCCCCGAAGCGGGAAAAACCTATCGCCGTAACTTTTCACATCCGTTTATTGAGGGCGATATTAAGTGCAACGATAAGAAACACGAGTTCTACCAAACGGTTAAGAGTGAGCTAAATGGTCGCAAATTAAACGTTGTGGCTGGTGGTTTCCCTTGCCAGGGATTTAGTATGGCAGGCAATAGGATTGTTGACGATCCGCGTAACTCGCTGTATAAGGAGCTGCTTGATATTGTTAAAAATTTGCAACCCGAATTTGTGGTGTGCGAGAATGTGGTAGGCCTTAGGTCGATGCTGGGCGGAAAGGTAGAGCAGATGATTCTGAACGATTTTGAGCAGGCAGGTTACGCCATTAATGTAACCGTTCTGCGAGCAGCCGACTATAGCGTTCCGCAAAAGCGCGACCGGGTAATATTTATTGGCAATCGCATTGGTAAAGAGAACTTTCATCCAAAACCATTTTTACAACCTAGCCATTATGTTACAACTGGTGAGGCCATTGCCGATTTAATGGACAAGCCCGACAACCCAAAATTTAATCACGTAGCTACTAAGCACAGACCCGATATGGCGGAGCGTATGCTTGCGCTGGAGGCTGGCAAAAGCTTGTACAAGGGCTATTCCGATGCTTGGAAAAAGTGTGCCTGGGACGAACCGTCATGCACCATAAAGGAAAACCATGGCGGGGTTAATGTGCATCCAAAGTTGCCAAGGGTACTCACTGCTCGCGAAATGGCGCGCTTGCAATCGTTCCCCGACGATTTTATTTTTGAAGGCCCCAAAAACAAGCAGCTGGTGCAGCTGGGGAATGCCGTTCCGCCACTGCTGGCAAAGGCCATTGGGCTGGCCATTCGCAAATCGTATAACGAACTTTAATATCAACAAAAAAAATGGAAGCAATTGCTTGGGTAGGTTTTTCGCAGGGGCTATTTGCCGCAATTATTATGCTTGGCAAGCGCAATCGCAGCGTGTCCGATAAGCTGCTAACCGCTTGGCTATCGTTACTGGCCATCGAGTTTTTAACCTGCGCTATCGATTACTCGGTTTTTGATTACCCACTGCTCTCGAGCTCGTTTCTGCTCTTTAATCCAGCGTTCTATCTATATGTTCAGTCGCTAATTGATACAAAATTCAAGCTAAAATACCTACAACTACTTCACCTTGTACCATTCGTATTTTTCGAATCCTTTTCCTACATACTTCACATTCCGCACGCTATGCAAGGATTTCTTGCACAGGATTCCAACTTCTGGTTTCGAGTTATATTCTCGTTGGCATCAATCCTATCATGGGCAATTTATAACTACAGCACAGCCATTACCCTATACAGGCATCGGAAACGGATTGTGAATGAGTTTTCAAATATCGAGAGCAATAAGCGGGTGGGGTGGTTGCTGTTTGTGGTGTTTTTCTATAACATATACTGTTTTGCTGCCATTGCCATAGCCATGACGTCTGTTTTTGTTGATCTTGGCGTACCACTATCGCCCATATACAACTACTCAGCAATGCTACTAATGGTATACATACTAGGGTTCTACGGTTTGCAGCAGCAGGTTATTTTTGTTGATATTGAACCCGAGAACGACAAGCCTCAACGCTATAGCCAATCGTTACTAACCCCTACACGTAAGAGCAAGATTAGGCAAAGCCTCGAGAGCTATTTCAACAACGAAAAACCCTACCTTAATCCTGACCTGAATATGGATATGATTTCCTCTGCGCTGGGGTATCCAAAATACCAAGTAACCGAGGTGCTGAATATGGATATTGGCAAAAATTTCTTTCAGTTTGTAAACGAGTATCGCGTGGCCGAGGTTAAAGCAATGCTCAAGGATACCAGCAATCTGTATTCTATCGAGGCTATAGGTTACGAGTGTGGTTTTAGCAGCAAGTCGTCGTTCTTCACTGTTTTTAAGCGCCTTACAGGGCTCACTCCGCAGCAGTTCCGCAATTCTTAATTAGTTTGTCGGTAATCGGTAATTCCTGCCTGCCTTGACGGCCGCCTGACCAAGGTAGTCGGATAGAGGGTTCGTAAACGTCAATCATTCAATCCTGCTCTCGTTATGCTTCGCATCCCCTCGTCAGCTATTGCTTATCTCGTCAGTTATCACTTACGAGAAAAGTTGAGACAAGCTGAGGCAGGCATTCAATCAATTCCAAATTTTATGAACCCTAAACCCTAAACCCTAAACCCTAAACCCTAAACCCTAAACCCTAAACCCTAAACCCTAAACTCTAAACCCTAAACCCTAAACCCTAAACCCTAAACCCTAAACTCTAAACCCTAAACCCTAAACTCTATACCTTAAACTCATTCTTCTCAGTTGACAAAAAGCAGTTGGCAATGAATAGGTTTACCAATCATTCAATCTTGCCAAAGGCAGGCAAACAATCAATCCTCCCAGTTCAACTTTAAAAACTCCAACCACAAGCTGCGGTTCAACTTTTAAATTATAAACCGTTATACCGCTTATGCTGCGATACCTTTGGGGTATGTTTAACCTGTGTCTAAAACTAAAATTTTATGAGAAGGATAGTTATCCCAATTTTAATTTTTGCGCTAGCTTCAATAAGTGGATATGGCCAAAGCATTTTCGATGATTTGACCTCCGAATCAACATCTGGCGACGATAAAGCTTCGCTTAAGTTCAGCGGATTTGTTAGGGGTGTGGCATATGGTGCTGGCGATGAGTACGATTACACCAACGCCTTTGGCGAGTTCTCGCTAAAAGCCTCGCTCGAGAAGAACAAAGCCTTTTTAGTGGCGGATATGCGTGTGCGCGAGGGCGTTTTCTTTGGAGCACGCGAGCTGCAGCTGCAGCTTAAAGAGGCTTATGGTGGCTATAAGGGCGATAATGTTGATTTGTTCCTAGGTAACCAAATTGTGACCTGGGGGCGTACCGATGGTTTTAACCCTACCAACAACATTACGCCTAACGATTACTTTTTTCTTACCCCCGAACCCGACGACCAGAAGCTATCGAACTTTATGCTTAGGGCACGTTTGCGCCCAACGCATACTTTCGATATTGAGCTAATTGCCATTCCATTCTATCGGCCATCGGTTTATCGGTACGACCTGTTTCAAAGCGATCAGCCTGCCACTTTTGCTAGCTTGGAATACCCCACTTTGCAATTCGATAAGGGTGCGCTGGCCATAAGGGCTAACCTTGAGGAGTCGTTTATGGGCGCATCGCTCTCGTATTTTGTTGGCTATAACCCATTCTACGGATTTTCACTGACCAACTTTTCTTTTAATCCGCTTGGGGTAGAGTTTAGCCCAACCCCATACTTTATGCACACCATTGGAGCCGATTTTGCTATTCCCATAAAATCATGGATTGTGCGGGGTGAGGGTGCTCTCAGTTTAACAGACGATTACCAGCAGCAGATGCAAACTCCAAATCCCGATTTCTCTTATGTTGTTGGTATTGAGCGTAGTTTTTTTGAAATCTCGGCAATTTTTCAATATGTAGGTAAGTATACTTTCGATTTTTCTGAACTAACCGAGCCAACCCTAACAGGCTTTACACCTGATGCTATGATGCAGTATGCTTCTGAAATGGCTCAGTACGAATCTATGATGTACAACCGGCGCATCTTTAATCAGCAGGAGCAAACCAACCATATGCTTTTTCTCTCGCTCAACAGGTCGTTTTTTTACGAGCAGCTGAATGTTGAACTCGCTGGTGCCTATAATCTTACTACCGAAGAGCAATTGTTTAGGGGTAAGTTAAAGTGGAGCGTTACCGATGCCGTGGCAGCAAATATTGGTTGTAGCTATATGCTTGGTCCCGACCAATCGATATACAATATGGCGGGTAAGGTTATGAACGGCGTGTTTGTTGGGCTTGAGGTAGGGTTTTAGGAGGAAAGTGTTTTAAAGTGCCTAGAATTCGAAGTTTAAAGTTTAACGTTTAAAGTTCATAAAGTCAAAAGTCTAACCTTAATAAACTCTAAAATCAATATTAAATTGACGCTGACATGACCTTCGGACGATGTCGGCTTTCAGGCAGGGATGAAAATCAATCAACCAAAACTCTAAACTTTAAACTCAAAACTCTATAATTCACTGACGCTGACAGGTGCTTCACATGCTGTCAGGTCAATTAATCAACCAATCAACCAATCAACCAATCAATCAACCAAAAAGTCTAAACATAATTCCAATAATATGAACACGAACACATTTATAACTCGATACTGGCGTTGGCTAATTGTTGTGCCAATTATTGTGACGCTGCTAATGGTTTTGCCGCTTACCAAAGCGCGCATTAACCCCGATTTAATGGCTTACCTGCCCGATGATATTGAGGCTAAGCTGAACAACGATAAGTTGGAGCAGGTTTTTGGTAAGTACGACCCCATCCTGCTAATTTTTGAGGCCGATGATGTGCTCTCGGATAAAACGCTGCAAAGGGTCGAGGCTATTAACGCAACGCTAAAGTATTCCGAACTGGTTGATGATGTGCTATCGCTATTCGAAACCAAGTATATTAGGGGTGAGGATGGTGCTATGATTGTTGACCCTGCAGTGCGCTATTTGCCCCAAAACGATGAGGAACGTGAGCAACTCCGGCAGGAATTAAAGGAAAATCCGTTGGCATACAAGCTTATGGTTTCCGACGATTTTAGGTACACTTCCATCATTCTAAATGCCAACGAGGGAGTAACCGACGACCAAGTTTTTGAGTTTATCGATGCTACTTTGGCAGAAAACCCTGGCGATGAGCCAGTTTATATAAACGGGTTACCCTTTTTAAGGTACGAGATACAGCGTAAGGCTATCCGCGATTTGGCCATTCTTATGCCACTGGGACTAATAATTATGCTCATCTTTCTTTACCTATCGTTTAAAGAGCGGAGGGGTGTACTGCTGCCATTTGCTGTGGTGGTAATGTCTATTGCACTGGCAATGGGGCTTATGCCCATTCTGGGGTACGATTTAAGCATAATTGCAGTAATTGTTCCCATCATGATGATTGCCATTGCCAATAATTATGGCGTGCATCTAATAGCACGTTATCAGGAACTTAATGCAAGCAATCCTAGTTGGAGCATGGCTCAAATTGTTAACGAGTCGGTTACTCAGCTGGCAAAACCCATTGTGCTTACCGCCCTAACCACCATAATTGGAATTATGGGGCTGGTTGCTCACGTTATGCTGCCTGCCAAGCAAATGGGTATTGTGAGCTCAATAGCCATTGGTTTTGCTTTGGCGTTGAGCCTGTTTTTTATTCCGGCAGTAATGCTTCGTATGCCCAAGGGTAAACCCAAAGCCTTTAAAACGGAGGGAAAAACCTCGTTTGTTAGCCATTTTCTAACGTGGGCGGGTAAAGTATCAACCCAGTCGCCCTTAAGGGTAGTGTTTGTATTTGTTAGCTTCATGATTATTGCAGGCATTGGTATTAGCAGGTTGCAGGTTAGTATAAATTTTGAGAAGATGCTACCAAGCGACCACTCGCTGCGCATTTCAACCGATATTGCCAACAAGGACTTTGGTGGCACCAAAAATATCAACATACTTTTTGAGGGCGATATTATGGAGCCTGAGGTGATACAGACCATGGATAGGTTCGAAGCCGAGCTGGAGCAAGACCCCAGCGTGGGGAGCGCCACATCGTTGGCATCGGTTATTCGTATTATTAGCCGTTCGCTTAACGAGCCCAATAGCGAGTTTTACGATAAAATACCCGATAGCCGTCAGGCTATTGCGCAGTACATTGAGTTTTACAGCATGAGCGGCGACCCCGAGGATTTTGAAAAGCTGGTAGATTTCGATTATACCAAAGCGGTTATGAATATTCAGCTTGTTGCCAACAACATGAAGGAGTTGAATAGGGTAGAGGCAAAAATTCGCAATTTGGTAAGCCAAACACCCTACGCAACCGTTGTTGCCGGGCAATGCCTAATTGAGAAGCAAATGGGCAATTCCATTGTGCGTGGGCAGGTTTACTCGCTTATATTTGCGCTGCTGGCCATTGCCATTCTTATGTGGATAATTTTCCGTGCCTTCTCGGCAGGACTTATGGGTAGCATCCCGCTGTTACTCACCTTGGTTTGTAACTTTGGCTTAATGGGCTGGTTTGGGCTACATCTCGATATTGGCAACTCGCTTATATCGTCCATAGCCATTGGTATTGGGGTCGATTACACCATCCATCTTTTCTGGCGATTAAAGTACGAGCTGGGTTTGGGGCACGATTACAAAGTGGCCATTCTTAACACCCTTACAACCACTGGTCGTGGAATTGCCATCAACGCATTCTCGGTAATCATAGGTTTTGCCGTGCTTTTCTTTTCTGGAATTGTGCTGCTTAAAACCTTCGCTTTCCTCATCATCTTCTCGCTGCTGCTGTGCTTGCTGTGTGCCCTTATTTTGGTGCCATCGGTAGCATTGCTAACTCGACCAAAATTTTTAGAGAAAAATGGTGCAAGCCCCAAATTGTAAGGTATTTATGTTGATATTGTTTTTAAACAGATGCTTCTACTACCAACTTCGTGGAAACTGTATAAATTATAGCAAACTTAAATTTTTGGTTTGGGTTTGAAGACGGAAGACAGAAGACGCCTGCCTCGTGAGACTGCCGCACTTTGGCAGGATAACGAGGGAAGACGGAAGACAGAATTAACATACTTCAACCTTCCGACTTCCCTGCCCGACTGAATCATTCAGGCGGAGGGCTTCGGTCAAACGATCCTAAGATTTTTCCACTAAAATAGAAGTAGTACCTAACAGATAGGATTATACTAAACCAAAAAATCAGAATAAAATGAGAACATTTCTTTTTACCACACTGGCTGTTTTGCTACTATCGTTGCAAACCTTTGCACAGGATGCTCGCGAAATATCAATAAAATCGTCCGATGCCATTGAATTTTCATCAATGGAAATGGCTACAACGCTTTACATTCATGACCACAGAGGCAATACCCGCGAACGTCAGGTGGCAGTTGCCACAGGCACTTTTGGTGGGGTAACCAAAACGCTTATGCGGTTTATTGCACCAGCCGATGTTCAGGGCACATCAATTCTGATATACGATTACGAGGAGAAGGGCGACGATATGTGGGTTTACCTACCCTCGCTGCGTCGGACTCGTCGTATTGTTAGCACTGAGCGGGGCAAGAGCTTCATGGGCTCTGAGTTTTCCAATGCCGATATGAGCCGCCCAAATATCGACGATTTTGAGTACAAGCTACTGGGAGAGGAAACCTTTAACGGTAAAGATTGCTGGAAGATTGAGGCCACTGCCAAGAACCGCGATGTGGAGTCGGAGTACGGGTTTCGCAAGCGCATTTCTTATATCGATAAAAGTACCTATCTGGTTCAGCAAAGCGAGCTGCTCGACCGTTTCGATAAGCCTTACAAGGTGCAAACTTTTGCCGATTACCGCAAGCAGCCAAATGGCAAGTACTTCTCGTTTGCCATGGAGATGAAAAATGTTCAAAACAAGCGCCGCTCCGAGATGAAGGTAACCAAATTCCAGCTAGGTTCAAACCTAACCGAGGCCAGCTTCGCTGTGGCTAGTTTGGAGAAGTAGGTTTTTAAGTGCCTTAAGCTGTAAGCTAAACCTGACAGTGTGCGAAGCACCTGTCAGCGTTTAGAGTCTATGTTATTTGGTTGTCGGTTGTTGGTTGTCGGTTGTCGGTTGCCTGTCTCGTAATACAGCTGTTCTTTAGCTGGATGACGAGATCGGTTGTCTCTGCCTACCTTGACGGCACGCCTGACCACGGCACTCAGGCAGGTCATTCAATCATTCAAAACATTGTGAACCCTAAACCTTAAACTCAAAACCCAATACTTCATTGACGCTGACAGCTTGCCTGCACTTTCCTTTGGCAGGGTGCTTCGCACGCTGTCAGCTTGCCTGCCTGCCCGACTACCGTGGTCAGGCGGGCCGGCAAAGGCAGGGTCATACCACTTACCCCAAACTTTATGAACTTTATAAACTTTAAACTTTAGGCACTATTTCTATGAACTTTCAACTCTCGTTTAAATTTATAATCTTTTTTTACCTTTGTAGCCGAAATCAACTTAACAACATATTATGAAACTACTCGAAGGAAAAACAGGTTTAGTTACTGGCGGAGCGCGCGGTATTGGTCGTGCAATAGCCATTGCATTTGCCCAGCACGGTGCCAACGTGGCATTTTCCGATATGAATGCCGATGAGAATTTTCAGAATCTTGAGAAGGAGCTGAACGCTATGGGCGTAAAGGCTAAGGGTTATGTTTCCGATGCTAGCAACTTTGAAGCATCGCAAGCTATGGTTGATGAGATTGTGAAAGATTTTGGCCGTATCGATATTCTGGTGAACAACGCTGGTATTACCCGCGATACTTTGCTAATGCGAATGACAGAGGAGCAGTGGGACTTGGTTATGAACGTGAACCTAAAATCGGTTTTTAACCTAACCAAAGCTGCCCAAAAGTATATGCTAAAGCAGAAGTCGGGTTCAATTATCAACATGAGTTCCGTGGTGGGTGTATCGGGGAATGCAGGTCAGGCAAACTACTCGGCTTCAAAGGCAGGTATTATCGGGTTCACCAAGTCGGTGGCTCGCGAATTGGGTTCACGGAATATCCGTTGCAACGCCATTGCTCCTGGCTTTATTATTACTGAAATGACTCATAAACTGCCCGAGGAGGTTCGCAACGAGTGGGTTGATAAAATTCCTCTTAAGCGTGGCGGTACTCCCGAGGATGTTGCCGATGTGTGCGTTTACCTTGGCTCAGAGATGTCGAGCTATATCAGCGGACAGGTTATTAACGTTTGTGGTGCAATGAATACATAGTGTAACAGCTTTATTTCAATATTAAAAAGGGCATAAACCAGTGGTTTGTGCCTTTTTTAAACTAGTTTTTCGTACAAATGCTCAAGCATACGGATAAGTTCCTTCACCTCAATGGGGTTTAATCCATCCGTTGCTTTTTGTAGCGTTGCCACTTCAATGGCTTTAAGTTGCTCAATTATTCCCTTGGCGTACTTGGTAAGCACAATTTGGTACGAGCGCTTGTCGGTGGCGCTGGCAATTCGGTTTACTAAATCGTTGCGCTCCATACCATCAACTATTCGCGATATGGCTGCATTGTCCTTGCTGGTGCGCTTAGCCAGCTGGCCAATGGTAATGTTATCCTCCTCCCAAAGCCACTCTAGCACAATCCAGTAATCAGGGGTAATATCGGCAAAACCTTTGGCTGCAAAGTTCTGGGCAAGCTCGGTTCTGTATCTCGATGCAATGCGTGTTAGCGTGTATACAAACGATTTTGTGGTAGGAAACATGGTTATATGTCGATTTTATATCAGCAAAAATAAGAAAAATTTGCAGCGTTAGAGCAGAACTCAAATTCTGCCTATCTTTGCGGTATGAGAGGCACTATTTCAATACCCATAAAAAAAGTAGCACGCTTTGCCGACCAGCTTTGTCGTTGGAGCAGAAATGAAAGATACGCACTGGTACTTCGTAGCAATTCCGATATGCTTACCTGCGATGCGTACTCACCCTTCAGCCGGTATGAGGTGCTTGCTGCATTTGGTGCCGACAGCCTTATTGTTCCCAGCAAGAATTATTTTGACGAGCTACGTGATGCAACTGCCCAAAACGATTGGCTTTTTGGCTACTTGGGCTACGATTTAAAGAATGAGGTAGAAAAATTAAGCTCTAACAACTCCGATGGTCTTCACTTTCCCGAAATGATTTTCTTCATGCCTTCCATAGTATTTGCTGTGCAGGATGGTATTCTCAATATTCATTACTCCAAAGATAAATACAACCGCCAAACCGCAGGATGCCTGTTCGATGCCATAATGGATGAACCTGCTATTGCCGCACAGAATGATAAGGATATAATAACACAGGCACGTTTTACAAAGGATGAGTATATCGATACCGTGAATAGGGTGCTTGCGCATATCCATAGGGGTGATATCTACGAGATGAACCTTTGCCAGGAGTTCTACGCACAAACATGCCGAATAAATCCTTACGAAACCTATTTACGGCTTAATCAGCTGTCGCCCACGCCCTTCTCGGCATTTGGCAAGTTTCATGATAAGTTTCTGCTTTGTGCCAGCCCCGAGAGGTACTTGCAGAAGCAGGGCAATAGGATTGTCTCGCAACCAATTAAGGGAACCTGTCCGCGTGGCAATAACCCACAGGACGATAAGCAGCTGGCCGATAAGCTCAAAAACGACCCAAAGGAGCGAGCCGAGAATATTATGATTGTGGATTTGGTACGTAACGACCTATCGCGTGTGGCGCAACGGGGCAGCGTTACCGTTGATGAGCTGTGCGGGGTGTACCCATTTCCGCAGGTTCATCAGCTAATATCTACCGTTTCATGCAATCTTAATGCTAATTCTGATATTGTAGATTTGCTAAAGGCCACATTTCCAATGGGCTCAATGACTGGTGCACCTAAGGTTAGCGCTATGCAAATTGCCGAGGAGTTGGAACGCACAAAGCGTGGGCTATACTCTGGTACGATGGGGTATATCGACTCGCAGGGTAATGCCGATTTTAACGTGGTTATACGTAGCTTGCTCTACAACAAAACCAAGCGTTACCTATCGTATTCGGTTGGTGGTGCTATTACCAGTAAGTCGAACCCCGTGCAGGAGTACAGCGAGTGCCTGCTAAAGGCAATGGCTATAGAAAAGGTGTTAACAACAAGCTAGTGTTCCTTCATTGTGAGACAAAACTCCGAGAAAAGTTTACCGCAAGAAAATGATTATATTTGTTCTTATTTTAAATAAGTTACGGATGAATAAAGTAAAATTGAATGTCAAAGAAATTGAGATTGTTCTTTACAAACAGAACGAAGAAGAATATATCTCATTGACGGACATGGCTAAATATCGTGACTCAGAAAGAACAAATTACATCATTCAAAACTGGATGAGAACCAGAAGTACTATAGAATTTCTTGGGCTTTGGGAGCATTTGAATAATCCAACTTTTAAAGGCATCGAATTCGATGCCTTTAGAATTGAATCAGGGTCAAATAGTTTTACATTAACTCCAAAAAAATGGATAGAATCAACTAGCGCAATAGGTATTGTTTCTAAATCAGGTCGTTATGGTGGAACATACGCACATAAAGACATAGCCTTTGAATTTGCCTCGTGGTTAAGCCCAACGTTTAAACTATATTTAATTACAGAATATCAAAGACTTAAAGAGATTGAAACAAATGAATACAATTTAGAATGGAACGTAAAAAGAATACTAAGCAAAACGAACTATCTAATTCACACTGATGTAATTAAAAACTACATTCTCCCAAATAAAAATTACGAAGCAGGAACTGAATGGTTAACTTACGCCGAAGAAGCTGATTTGTTAAATGTAGCATTATTCAACTGTACAGCCAAAGATTGGCGAGAAGCGAATCCTGAATTAGCAAAAAAATCTATGAATATTAGTGATATTGCTAGTATTAATGAACTTGCCGTTTTATCAAATCTTGAAACTTTAAATTCAGAAATGATTAAGGATGAAGTTAATAAAAAGGATAGATTTTTGAAATTCAGAGAAATTGCAAAATATCAGTTATCAATTTTAAATGAAAAAGATTTTTTTGAAAACATTGAGAAAACTAAACGAGAGAGTTTATATTGAGAATAAGAAGAAAATTAAAGAATAAATTAAAAAATGAGACCTCGCCTAGAGCCGTTATGAAAAAAAAGTTTAAACAATATATCGAAGAGCACTCACTGGTTGAGCCCAAAAGCAAGCTGCTGTTAGCCGTAAGCGGTGGGGGCGACTCAATGGTGATGCTTCATCTTTTTAATGCCTGCGGATATAATTTTGCCGTGGCGCACTGCAATTTTCATCTGCGTGGGCAAGAGGCCGATGCCGACGAGGCGCTGGTTCGCGAAACCTGCGAAACGCTTGGGGTGGAGTTGTTGGTAAAGCATTTTAAAACAACGGAGTATGCTGCCAATAATAATGTGTCTATTCAAGTGGCTGCTCGTGAGCTTAGGTACAGCTGGTTTTCAAATCTTTGTAACGAGAAAGGATTTTCCTCGGTGGCCATTGCGCACAACAAGAACGATGTGGCGGAAACGGTTCTCTTTAACCTTACCCGCGGAGCAGGTTTAAAGGGGCTTACGGGGATAAAATCAAAATCAAACAGCATTATCCGTCCGTTGCTTTTTGCCTATAGGCATGAGATTGAGGAGTATGCTGCTCAGCACGCTATTGCTTACCGTAACGACTCGTCCAACGCTCAAACCAAGTACGCCCGCAACAGAATTCGCCATAACATTTTGCCCGAGTTGCAAGTAATTAACCCTGCTGCCATCGATAATATTTATAGCACATCGCTACACCTGTCCAACACATGGCAAGCCATTGAGGCTATGAATGCCGATTTTAGAGCAAAGGTTAGAAGCGAGTTGCCTAACGAGGTACACTACTGCATTGAGGAGCTGGTTAGGTATCCATTTCGTCAGCTATTTCTCATAGAGGAGCTGGCCAATTTTGGATTTTCGCCCGCTGTGGTTATCGATATCGAAAAGTCGCTCTACTCGCAACCCGGGAAATTATTTTACTCGGCAACCCATAGTCTAGTTCGCGATAGGGAGGTGCTTATTGTTTCACATGCCGAAATATCAACAGAAATAAATGAGGCTAAAATTGATGAGGCAGTTGGTGTAATAACGGAACCAATAGCATTATCGTTTAGCGTAGTTAGTAACGATAGCGGTTTTACCATCCCCAAATTGGCAGATGTTGCTGCGCTCGATTTTGGTAAGCTGCATTTTCCCCTAACACTGCGCCTGTGGCGCGAGGGCGACTGGTTTGTCCCGTTTGGCATGAAGGGGCGCAAAAAGATTAGCGATTTTCTGGTAGACCAGAAAGTACCTTTGCACCATAAGCACTCTGTTTACGTGTTGGAGTCGAATGGCCATATTGTTTGGGTTGTGGGCTTTAGGATTGATGATAGATATAGATTAGTTAAGGATTGCAAGCAGGTGTTTTTGGTGGAAAGGGGTTAGGTTTTGGTTGTCAGTAATCGGCCTGTCTCAGCTTGTCTCGGAAACGTAAGTTGACGAGGGGAACCGACGCTTTTTGGAGGTTAACGAGATAATCGGTAGTCAGTGATCAGTGATCGGTAGTCAGTGATCGGCCTGTCTCAGCTTGTCTCGGAAACGTAAGTTGACGAGGGGAACCGACGCTTTTTGGAGGTTAACGAGATAATCAGTAATCAGTAATCAGTAATCAGTAATCAGTGATCGGTGATCGGTAATCGGTAATCGGTAATCAGTAATCGGTAAAACGGTAATTGGTTAGTGAGTTTTCAATCATCCAATCATCCAACCTGCCTGCTCTGACGCCAGTCAGGCAGCCTGCCTGCTGGCAAGCAGGGTCATCCAATCAGTCAATCAGTCTGTCTGCCTCTTGCAGGGCTGTCAGGTCTCTTCAAGTTTACTTACCAGTACTCACCTCAAAAACCACAATTTCCGGCCTATTACCAACCCTAACCGGAGGACCCCAAGTGCCAAATCCTGTCGATACGTAAATATGAGAATTCTCAATCATCTTGTATCCTCGGCTTACTTCAAACATTGCCTTGGTAATAAGGTTTAGCGGGAAAAGTTGCCCGTGGTGGGTATGTCCCGATATTTGAAGATCGATACCATTTTCCACCGCCTCGTTAAGGTTGTAGGGTTGGTGGTCGAGCATAATGGTAAAGAGGTTATTGTCAATGTTTACAACCATATGTTCGATGGGTTTGCGCATATTACCACCCATCATTTTGGCCTGCCTATCGTCTCTACCTACAACATTTAGCTTTCCCTGTGGTGTTACCACCGAGTCGCGAATAACTGTAATGCCGTGATCCTCGAGGTACTTTATGGCTGCATCGACCCCTCCAATGTACTCGTGGTTGCCTGTAATAGCGTAAACACCCAGCGGAGCGCTAAGCTGTTTGATCTGATCGCCCATATTATTCTTAATAACTGGCCCCAAATCCTCATCAAAGATATCGCCTGCAAGCAGAATTATATCGGGTTTCTGCTCGTTCATCATACGCACAAAGCGCTCTAACCGGCCGTTGGATATAATGGTTCCCAAATGAATATCCGAGGCTGCAGCAATTTTTAGCATAGCGTTACCATTCAATGACTTGTCTGTCTTTATGGTTACACTGCTTACCTTTGGGTAGATAGCGTTAAGGTATCCTGCAAAAATAATTATTGCTGTTGTAGCGTATATTCCAACTGAAATCTTTCGGAGAAACGAAATACTATCTTTGGCCGAGAGAAAGGAAGGGAATCCAGTCCAGCTATGCATCAACTTCAAAAGATCAAAAAGCAAGAACATCAGCGTGAGGTAAAGCATGGCTGCCAACCAGAACGAGCCAATTTTAGCAACTAATTCGGCAGCACCCGATGGAACTACACGCTCTAAAAATCGACCTATTGGGTACGAGAGGGCTATTGCCCAAAAAAGGAGGCGTAGGGCAAGTTCGTATCCTCCAGCAAAAGCAAAAATGGGAACGGTGCGACGATAAATGTAGTAGTTTACCCCAATGGTTACGATAAGTACAATGGAAAAGAAGATTAGCATAGCAATATTTCGTTTCATTATTTTCTAATAGAAATTGTTCAGCAAATGTGGAATTCGATTAATTATTGGCCTCGAATTTACGAATTAAACAAGATAATTGTACTTTTGTTAAAAGTCTCTAACATCAATTAACACAAACAATTCCTGTAGGCGTATTATTACTTTAAATCAACTCTCATAAGTATGCATTCATCGGATTTACATAGCGAAAATCCCGATAACCAAAGGGTTACTCCCGAGGTGCTTTCTGCTGATTTCGGCAATAATCTTTTCGAGGCCTTGGTGAATAGCTGTGCAGGTAGTATTTACGTAGTTTGCGGTAACCGCATTGTGTTTCATAACCCCCAGTTCGAGCAGCTGACAGGTTACAATGCCGAAGAGGTAAAGCGAATGGAATTTGTGGAGATAGTACATCCAAAGGATCGAAAACTAATCAAGCTTTTATTCTCCAACAATTTTCAGGAAATTTCTCAGAAAACATCCCGATCGTTCACTTTCCGAGCCCTACATAAGAATGGTGAGATGAGATGGTTTAAGTCCAATGTGTCAATTGTTAGCTGGAACGGACAGCCAGCACTGTTGGATAATTGCTTTGATATTACCCAGCAAAAGGAGTTTGAACGGAAACTGGTGGAGGAGGAGCAGAACTTCCGATTGCTAGTGAATGGCTTCGAGGATATGGTATTCATCATCAGCAAAAGGGGGATGGTGGTACAGGCCAATAGGAGTGTTTATAATCGAATGGGGATGGACGAGCATGAGATTGTGCTGAAGAGTTTTTCATCGTTTTTCGAAAAATCGATGCAGGATGAGGCTAAGCATATGGTTTCCGATGCTTTCTTCGGTAAGCGGATGATACTTTCGGGAAACTTGGTGAGGGGGAATGGTAAACTTATTCCTGTGGAAGTAAGACTTTTCAAAGGTAACTGGAGCCAAAAGGAGGTTGTCTTCGCCATTTGTCAGGATATCTCGCTGCGCATCGAGGCCGAGCGTATAGTTAAGCTATCGGAGGAGAAGTTTAGCAAGGCATTTGATAACAATGCGGTGATGATGGTGATTAGCAGCTTCGACGAGGGGCGCTTTATCGATGTGAACGAAACTTTTCTGAAAATTACTGGCTTAACCCGCGAACAGGTTGTAGGCTCCACCTCCCGCGAGCTCAATATATTTCCCGATATCAAGTTGCGAAACCAGCTTAAGGAGATGATCTTGAGCGAGGGGAGAGTGCTTGATGCTGAGACCTCGCTAGTTAACTCTTTGGGTCAACGTGTGCTTTGTAGCTTTTCGGCAGAGATTATCGACATACAGGGGGAGAAGTGCCTGCTGTTTGTAATAACCGATATTACCGATAAAAAGCTTGCTCAGGAGAAGATTTTGCAAAGCGAGCAACGCTTTAGGCAGCTGGCCGAGCTGCTGCCCGAGAAGGTTTTTGAGGCTAATGCAAACGGCTTTCTAACCTTTGCAAATAATTACCTAAAACTATTCTTTGGTTTTGCCCCAAACAGCCTTGAGCAGGGAATTCATATAACCGATCTATTTAGCCCAAAGGATAAGCCAAAAGTTAGAAGTTACCTAAAGCGTAGCTCCACTATCCCCGAATTACCTTCGGTTGAGCTAGTGGCTCAAAAGCTCGATGGTAGCCATTTCCCTGCATTAACCCATATCATTGCTGTGATTGAGGATAAGAAGGTTAGCCGTTTTATGGGTGTTATGGTTGATATCACATCGCGCAAACGGCAGGAGTTAGAGCTTATTAAGGCGCGCGACGAGGCCGAGCAGGCATCAAAGGCCAAGGAGCGTTTCCTCTCCACCATGAGCCATGAAATTCGCACGCCTATGAACGCGGTTATAGGAATGGCCAATATCCTGCTGCAAGATAATCCGCTGGCTCACCAAATGGAGTACTTGCAAAACCTAAAGTACTCTGCCCAAGGGCTTATGTCACTGCTTAATGATATTCTCGATTTCAGTAAGATTGAAGCCGGTAAGCTTACAGTTAATAGGCATCCTACCGATCTTAGCGAAATTGCCAAGGGTGTTTACAATATGTTTAAGCATTTGGCCAGCAAAAAGGGTGTTGATATTATTCTCGATTACGATAGCACCCTGCCCAACAATGTGCAGTGCGACTCGGGTAAGCTAAACCAAATACTTACCAACCTTACATCCAACGCCATTAAGTTTACGCTCAATGGTTCCGTAACAATACAAATTGCAAAGGAAAGGGAAACCAATGCCTCGGTTTGGGTTCGTTTTGCCGTGCTCGATACTGGAATAGGAATACCTTTAGATAAGCATGATTTGATATTCCAGGAGTTTACTCAAGCCAATCCTAATACAACTCGCCAGTTTGGAGGTACAGGTCTTGGGTTGGCCATTTCGCATAAGCTGGTTGATATGCTTAAGGGAAATCTTCAAGTTTTAAGCCAACCCGGCAAGGGTTCGGAGTTTTACTTTTCCATTTGCCTACGAAAAATTAAGGAGCCTCGCATAAAAACGGTCGACAAGCATAACGAAGCGGTGCATCTAAACCGTAAGAGGCAACCCTACAGGGTTTTGGTGGTTGAGGATAATGAGGTTAACTCGTTCATTGCGTTAAAGTTTCTTAAAGACTGGGGATTGGAGACACAGCTTGCCGAAAATGGGGCCATTGCTGTGGATATGGTGAAGGAGAATGAATACGATTTAATTCTTATGGATTTGGAAATGCCTGAGATGAGTGGATACGAGGCAACCCAAATCATCAGAAAGCTGCCCGATAAGACCAAAAGTCAAATACCTATTATTGCCCTAACGGCCTCGGCAATGCTCGATGTGCAGGAAAAAATATTTAAGCTGGGGATGAATGGCTTTATACTTAAACCATTCAATCCGGCCGATTTGAAAGCTAAAATTTCTGAGCTAATCAAATCAACCTAAACCAAAAACGGGGTTAATACGTTAGTATATAAAATCGATTACTACTATGAGACATCTATTTGTAACCCTTGTTTTTACAGTATTCAGCTTTAGTGCTGTCGACGCTAACGACCCAATACCGCCAATGAACAAGCAAATTGTTGAGTACGTAAATGGTGTTATGGGGCAACAGGTGGACAGGGGCGAGTGCTGGGACTTGGCCTATCAGGCCTTAAAGCTGGTGAATGCCTCCTGGGATGGGATGTACATTTACGGTAAGCCTGTCGATTATAAAACAGAACCTGTGTACCCTGGTGATATTGTACATTTTCAGGATGCGGTGGTGAAGCGTACCGAGGGCTTTTCTACCATTACCGAAACCATGGAGCAGCATACAGCTATTATAATAAGGGTGTATGCTGTGGGTATTTACGAGCTGGCTCACCAGAATACCTCATTCTCGGGGCGTAAGGTGGGTACTAGCCCAATCGACCTTAATGGTATGGTGAAAGGGCAGGTAATTGTATACAGACCTGTTCCTTAGATTTAGTTGAAAACAGCATAATCACATAAACGATATGAAAAAATATTGCCTTTTAGTACTTTCTATTTTTCTTTTATTTCCCTTTACTGCCCATGCTCAACCTGTTGATATTTCCGTAAATGTACAGCAAGCCTTTTCTCCGCAAGCTCGCTTACTAATGTTCGATGGCCAAGGCTATACGGTGGTCGACTCATCCCTGCAGATTTCGCAAGGTTCATATGGCTTTACCCTACCCAGTGGATTCCAAAAGGGGATGTATAGGGTTGATGTGGGCAAAAATATTAAGCTCAACCTTGTTGTGGGTGATGAAACTAGTATCGATGTCAACACGGTTGTGTTTGCACCCGAGGATAGCCTTAGGTCGGCCCAATCGGTTGAGAATAACACGTACTGGAGATTTCAACGTCAAAAAGAGTTACACAGCCAACGGGGGTGGCTAATCCGCTCGTTAATGGATTACTACCCCGATTCATCAACCTTTCGAAATAACCTTCAGGTTGAACTGCAAAGGCTTAACCATGAACTAAACCGCTTTGCCGAAAAGCTTATACAGACGAACCAAAACCTTTTAGTATCAAGCTATATAAAGCTTGAGCAAAGACCTGTAACTAGCGATAGCAAAAAAAATGAACTCACCAAGCTGGTTGCCACGTGGTGGAATTCGATAGACCTTCATAACCCGCTAATTAAGAATTCACCTGCTTTGCGCGATAGGGTGTGGGCCTATATGGAAAACTTTTTCAACGACGATTTTTATAAGGAGGAACAGGATCGGGAGTTTACTCGGGGTACTTACGCTCTCCTTGAATTGCCTATGGATATTGAGGTTAAACGAGCCATTAGGGATATTCTGATTAATGGATTTGTTGATTCCGATTATCAGGACGTATACGAGTACTTACAGTACACAGCCTTTGATGGGCTAGACCCACTTAAAAAGTCTGAGTCAAAAGAAAAATTAAAAAGAACAGTGAGGGCAAAGGTGGGCGAGAAGGCGCTCGATTTTTTGATAGAACCACTACAGGGCAAGTCCATCAACCTGTCAAAAATCAAAGCCGATTACAAGTTGGTGCTGTTCTGGTCGTCATGGTGCCCCCATTGCATCGATGCCATGCCTAGGATTTTGGAGATTTATAACAGATACAAGGATCTGGGATTTGAAGTCATTGCCGTTTCGTTGGATGATGAACCAATCTCCTGGGAACGATACGTAAACGACTTAAATATCAATTGGATAAATGTTCGTATTCCCTATAGCCCCGACAATGATGTGTACGCAACATACGATGTACACGAAACGCCTCGCATGTTCCTGCTTGGTAAAAACCTTGAAATAATATCAAAACCCTCTACAATTCGTCAGCTCGAGGTAAGGCTGCGCCGAGCAATTTGTCGATAGAGGCCATATAAATATATCAACATGGAAAGCAAGTATATTAATAATCGTCTACTTTTCTTATCGTTTGTCTTGCTAGCACTGACCTTTAGTTCTTGCGTGCAGTACAGGCTAATCAATATCCAAACGCTTAAACCTGCCGAATTAGCTATACCCAACAATTTTATTCAGCCCCTAGTGGTGGTAGGTACATACGAGGGTATACAAGGCGTACCCGAAAGTATGGCTCAAGCCTCGCTCGATAGTACAGCAGCCATTGAGGCTGGTTTAGTGCTTGCCGAAACTCTTGCCGAGTCGCCTTGGTTCGATGGGATTGAAGTGCCAGTTAAGCAGCATTATCGCGACGATTCGTCACATTTAATATTACCCTACCCATGGAAAAGGGTTGAAGAGATAGCCGCTGGCACCAATGCCGACCTTGTAATATCGCTTGAGTACATTAAGCTAACTCCCAAAACAAGTGGATATCCATTTTGGGATGGCGCAATGCAGGCCTACTACGGATACCTATCGATGAATGTGTACGCATACTGGCGTGTTTACGATTTGTATCAACAAAAAGTGTATAGTGAGCATCTGTATCGCGACACGCTAACCTGGGAAGAAACAGATTACTATCGTGTTAGGGTGGGCGACCAGCTACCTGGGTTTTTCTCCGCAGCAACCTACTGCGGTTTTTTAGCCGGACAGGATTATGCAAAAAGGATTGCGCCATCGTGGATGGACGAGCAGCGTGTATATTTTGTTAAAGGCCCCAAGCCAATGAAGGTTGCAGCGGAGTTTGCCCAGAACAACCAATGGCTCGATGCTGCTGCTCAATGGCAGGTTGTTTTAAGGAATTACGAGAACAGATCTCAGGTAGCAGCCAAAGCCGCTTTCAACATGGCCGTTGCCAACGAGATACTTGGAAGTTTTGATGTTGCCCTGGAGTGGTTAAATCAGTCGGAGAGTTACTACGTACTGCCCGAAGCTTCATGGTACAGAAAGATTATTGAACACCGCATAAAACTACTGGAAAGACTATAGCCCTATTTTTTATGAATACCCTACTCCTTATAATCCTAATAATAATAGTTTTAGAGTTTCTACTTGAGCTAATACTTGATTTACTAAACCTAAAAGCTCGAAAGCAGCCAATTCCAACTATCCTGTCTGATGTATACCCACCCGATAGGTATAAGCAACAGCAAAGCTATAAGGTCGAGACTACCCATTTCTCGTTATTTCAAAATAGCATTAGCACACTTGCTATTGCTTTGGTACTATACTTTGGCCTGTTGGGTACGCTCCATGGTTGGCTTGCTGAGTTTAACTTTGGGGATATTGTTACTACGCTCATATTCTTTGCTATAGTGGGTTTTGTTGGATGGATTACTTCACTTCCATTTTCTGTATGGGGTACCTTTGTGATTGAAGAGAAATATGGTTTTAACAAAACCACCAAGCGACTTTTTGTGGTCGACTCTATAAAATCGTTGCTAATCAGCTTTATTATTGGGGGTGGGATTTTGGCAATCGTTACTTGGGTGTATCATCTCACCCAGGAGTGGTTTTGGATAATTGCCCTTGGGATTATGCTTGTTTTTTCGTTATTGGCCAACGCACTCTATTCAAGGGTCATTGTGCCACTATTCAATAAACAGCAACCATTGCAGGAGGGCGAACTGCTTAATGCTATAAAGGATTTTGGCCAAAGAATTGGCTTTCCGGTAGGTAAAGTGTTTGTTATCGATGGTTCAAAGCGTTCAACCAAGGCCAATGCCTACTTTACAGGATTTGGGAGCAATCGAAGGGTTGTGCTTTACGATACGCTAATTGAAAAGATGAGTACCGAGGAGATAGTCGCAGTGCTTGCCCATGAGGTTGGTCACTATCGTAAACATCATATATGGATAAATTTTGGACTAGGGGCTGTTCAATCGGCCATAATCCTCTACCTTTTTGGTTGGCTAGCTCAAAGTTCAGCCCTTTCAATTGCGCTAGGTTTCGAGTCTGCAAACGAGCCAGTTTTCCACCTCTCGCTATTAGCATTCGGCCTACTTTTCTCGCCCATCGAGACCATTTTAGGGGTGTTTACCAACAGGTTAAGCCGGACAATGGAGTATCAGGCCGATGCTTTTGCCGCAAAGCATAATCAGGGTAAAGGGTTGATATCTGGATTGAAGAAGTTATCAGCTGAAAATCTTTCCAATCTTACCCCACACCATATGTATGTTCTTGTAAACTATTCGCACCCCACCTTGCTTCAAAGAATTAATAGGATTAACGGTGAGTAATTTTTTCGGATTCGAAACTATTACCTGAAAAATAATCTACTTTTGCTAAAAATATACCTGCCTCTTTAGCTCAGCTGGCAGAGCAGCTCATTCGTAATGAGCAGGTCGTGGGTTCGAGTCCCATGAGAGGCTCTATTTAAGGGTGGTTAATGGCTACCTAATTACTGTTTATAAACTGATGTATGTACGCCACTATAATAACTATAGGTGAGGAAATTCTTATTGGACAAATTGTCGACACCAATTCAGCCTGGATGGGTAGCGAACTCAATAAGGTGGGAGTAAAGGTACGGCAAATTGTTTCAATTTCTGATACAGATGACCAGATTAAAAAATCAGTAAGACAAGCAACTACCGATTCAGATATTGTACTAATAACCGGTGGTCTTGGGCCAACCAACGACGATATTACCAAACAGGCACTTTGCCAACTTTTTGGTGGTGACCTTGTAGTTCATGAGCCCACCCTTGAGCACATTCGACAAATATTTATAAAACGAGGCTTACCATTAACAGAGCTAAATGCTAAGCAAGCCGAAGTGCCCAGCAATTGCGAGGTGCTGCACAACCGTATGGGAACAGCTCCCGGCATGTGGTTTCAGGTCCATGGTAAGGCGGTTGTGGCCATGCCCGGTGTTCCATTCGAAATGAAAGCCATTATGCATGAGCATATTTTGCCTAGACTTTTTGCATTATCAGGCGGTGAAAGCATAGTTCATAGAACAATTCAAACTTTTGGTCTACCCGAATCATTTTTGGCCGAAAAGCTTACCGAGTGGGAGGCCAAGATGCCCAATAATATCAAAGTAGCATACTTGCCAAACCCAACATCTATACGTATAAGGCTTTCTTCATCAGGTCATAAAAAGAAGTTAGTTGAATTAGAAATACAAAAGCAAGTTGAAACGCTGCTGAAGATAATCCCCAACAATATCTTTGGTTACGAGGACGACACTATGGCCTCAGTAGTTGGAGATTTGCTGGCTAATGATGGCTTAAAACTTTCGGTGGCCGAAAGTTGTACGGGTGGAACTATTGCTCATTTAATCACCCAACAACCTGGCTCTTCTCGATATTTTACCGGAGGAGTTGTGGCGTACTCCAACCAAGTAAAAATTAGTTCCCTTGGTGTGGATAGTCAACTTATCGAAGCACACGGCGCAGTTAGCCAGCAGGTAGTTGAGGCTATGGCCACTGGGGTTATGAAGGTACTTAATACCGACTATGCCATTGCAACCTCGGGTATTGCTGGTCCAACCGGAGCTACACCAGGTAAACCCGTGGGTACAGTGTGGGTGGCTGTATCGTCACGGCAAACTACTGTGAGCCAGAAATTAAACTTTGGTTCCGACAGGGAGCGAAATATTCTGCGGAGCTCCGTCGCAGCGCTCAATATGCTAAGGCTATTGATTCTAAGTGAGAAAAAAATGCAATAAAGAGTAATTTTTTTTCAAAATGCTTTGGAATTTTAGATAAAAATAGCGTCCTTTGCGCACTGTTTTGAAAATCATACAAATCCAAAATACACAGGAGAGATGTCAAGAATTTGTCAGATTACCGGAAAGAAATTAATGGTTGGGAATAACGTTTCTCACTCTAACAAGAAGACCAAGAGAAGATTTTATCCCAACGTTATGAACAAGAGATTCTTCCTTGAGGAGGAGAACCGCTGGGTAACCCTTAAGGTATCAGCTGCGGGTATCCGTAACATCAACAAGAAAGGTTTGAAGAGCGCTCTTAAAGAGGCTCAGCAAAAAGGTCTAATTAACATCTACTAAAGAATACTGCTATGGCAAAGAAAGGTAATAGAGTACAGGTGATTATGGAGTGCACAGAGCACAAGGAATCGGGTATGCCTGGCACCTCTAGGTACATTACAACCAAGAACAAGAAAAACACCCCCGATAGGATCGAGCGTAAGAAGTACAATCCTATTCTGCGCAAGGTAACTGTACATCGTGAAATCAAATAAAACATTAAGTTATGGCTAAGAAAGTAGTTGCATCTTTACAAAAAGGTGAGGGAAGAACTAACACCAAGTGCATTAAAATGGTGAAGTCGCCCAAGACTGGTGCCTATGCTTTCCGTGAGGAGATGGTGCCCAATGCTCAAATCAAAGACTTTTTCGACGGAAAAATCTAGTTTTTCCCTTGAGATACTCAATTCGCATTAAAGCTTCCTGATTAATTGGGAAGCTTTTACTATTTTTACCCAATTCATTCCAAAATTAAGTTGCTATGGGAGTATTCGGACGTTTTTCGGGTAGCAAAAAGGAATCTCTGGACAAAGGCCTAGAGAAAACCAAGGAGAGCCTCTTTTCGAAACTCTCAAGGATTGTGGTGGGCAAGTCTACGGTTGACGATGACGTGCTCGATAACCTTGAGGAGGTGCTCATTACTTCGGATGTGGGTGTGGAGACCACCCTGCGGATAATTGAGCGAATTCAGGAACGTGCTGCCCGCGAAAAGTACATAAATACCAGTGAACTCAACCAGATACTTAAGTCTGAAATTGCAGAACTTCTTGCCCAAAACGAATCGGGCGATGTGGATACTTCTATCGATACTCCCGATGGATCGCCTTATGTTATTATGGTTGTGGGTGTTAATGGCGTAGGGAAAACCACTACCATTGGTAAACTTGCCCATATGTACAAGGGTGTGGGGAAAAAGGTGTATTTAGGTGCTGCCGATACCTTTAGGGCTGCTGCTGTCGATCAGCTTACCATTTGGGCCGAGCGGGTGGATGTACCCATTGTGAAACAAACTATGGGTTCCGATCCTGCTTCTGTCGCTTTCGATGCGCTTTCTTCGGCTAAGGCTAATAATGCCGATGTTGTGATAATCGACACAGCGGGCCGACTGCACAACAAGGTAAACCTAATGAATGAGCTCTCAAAGATTAAGAGGGTGATGCAAAAGGTTGTTCCCAATGCTCCGCATGAGGTGCTTCTTGTGCTCGATGGTAGCACTGGTCAAAATGCCTTTGAGCAAGCAAAACAGTTTACCCTGGCCACAGAAGTTACTGCCCTTGCCCTTACAAAGCTCGATGGTACTGCCAAGGGTGGCGTGGTGTTGGGAATATCCGATCAGTTTAAAATTCCTGTGAAATACATTGGTGTTGGTGAAAAAATGACCGATCTGCAGATTTTCGACCGGTTTGCTTTCGTTGAGTCGTTGTTCTCGTAGCAACATAAAATAGTTAATAAATACAGAATGGTGAGGGCAATTTTATTGCCCTTTTTTTGTAGTTTTGGTGACCGTTCATTTCTGTTTTCAATAATGTACAATCTATTCAACAAATAGATATGAAGAAGAATAACCCCCTAGCCACCCGTACGCCCATATACCGCGATACTGGATTTCATTTGGTGGATATCCCCACTATGCAGCAAGCATTTGCCAACGAGCACGACTATTCTCGCAACCCTGAGCTTTATATTTATGGTCGATATCGAAACCCGAACGTTGCTGCTGCTGAGGAGATGATTATGGAGATTGAGGGGAGCCAATGGTCAGTTCTTGCCCAGTCGGGCTTGGCAGCCATCGATATTGCCCTATCCATTTTTCAGGAGCACGATAACCCGGGTAGTTGGCTTTTCTTCTCTGAGATTTATGGGGGAACCAACCACTTTATCGACAATGTACTGATTAAACGTCGGGGTATGGATATTCACCGCTTTTTCCCCGATGGCGATGAGTATTCTATCGAAAAGTTCGAGGCAACGCTTAGAGAATTAAGGCCAAAGGTAGTGCTATTCGAGGCCATCTCAAATCCAATGCTAATCACGCTTAATGGCGATAGATTTATTGAGGTAGCCAAGCGGTATGGTGCACGGGTTATTGTCGACAACACCTTTGCTACTCCATTCCTTTGGAAACCATTGGATAGTGGTGCCGATATTGTTCTCCATAGCGCTACCAAGTATCTTGCTGGCCATGGTTCCATCTCTGCGGGTGTACTCTCAGGCAATTGCCCTGAGCTGGAAAAAGCCGCTTTAGAGTACCGTAAGCTGGTTGGACACATGCTCTCGCCCGATGATGCTGCAAGGCTCTGCGAACAGCTAAAAACCTTCGACCTTCGATTTCAACAGCATTGTCACAATGCGTTTGAACTGGCCAAATTTTTAAGTAACCATAGTAAAATTGAAAAGGTGCTTTACCCTGGATTGCCCACCCATACAACCCATACCAACGCCGTAAACCTATTCGGCAGTAAGGGGTACGGAGCAATTATCACATTCGATATTGAAGGTAAAAACCCCGATGAGAAGCAAAAACGGTGTAACCAGTTCATAAATCTAGTTAAAGACCATATCCTGTTGGTGCCAACGCTGGGCGATGCCGACACCATTCTAATGCCCATTGAGCCTGTTTGGGGCGATAAGTACCCTTTTCCGGGAATGATTCGTTTATCAGTAGGTATAGAAAATACAGAGTGGTTAATTAACTTGATTTCTCAAGCGCTCAATTCGCTTGACTAGCATTACATAACCTATGGGAACTACAAGGGGTTTCATTTTCGATTACAGTAAATGCGTTGGCTGCCATGCCTGCGTCGTTGCCTGTAGTGTCGAAAACTCTACTGTGCCCCCGCTAAGCTGGCGGAGTGTTAACCACTTCAATAAGCAGAAGCTACCTCTTTTGGGCTATGTTCATCTATCTCTTGCATGTAATCACTGCCAAAAAGCACCCTGTCTTAAAGCCTGCCCAAGTGGAGCGTATAGGGTAGATACTGAAACAAATGCTGTAATTCATACCCCTGAGTTGTGCCTTGGATGTAAATATTGTACATGGGCTTGCCCATTCGATGCTCCAAAGTACAACCACAAAAGCGGAGTGGTGGAGAAGTGCCATTTCTGCTTTCATCGGCTTAAGGATGGGCAAATTCCTGCTTGTGCCCAAAACTGCCCAACAGGAGCACTATCGTTTGGTGAGATTGAAGAGAAGTCAAGCCCCAATGCTTTTGGGCTATCAAATCGGGAGATCTATCCACGGATAAAAATACTGAGGGAAGATGTAAAAGCCAATGTGCCCCAAGCTGATGTGGAAGCAACAACTACAGGGGCCGTTAGCAGTAAGAGAATTTTAGCTCAAGCTAAAGGAGAAGTTAGAGAGTGGCTAAATGAATGGCCATTGGCTTTGTTCACCTTTTTAGCCGCATTGCTGGTGGGGTGGCAGTGGGCTGGCATTGTGAGCCAAAGCATTTCCCTTTCACCTTGGCTATTTGCCATAATAGGTGGCACAGGGATGTTGGCCAGCACTTTGCATCTGGGGAAACCTACGAGAGCCTATTTGTCAATCAATAATCTTAATACAAGCTGGCTGTCAAGGGAGATTTTAATGTTTGGGTTATTTATGGCTACAGGTTTTGGCTCAAAGCTTTTCCCTGTTGCTTCACTGCAAATTGTTTCGATGGTTTTTGGAGTGTTTCTGCTTCTCTCCATCGAGATGCTATACATTTCCGTTAGCCAAGGTTTAAAAACATTGGTCACCAGTGGCAACACGTTTGGTATCGCATTAGTTTTTGCTTCGCTTTTTGCCCAGCAAATGGATCTATTGATAGTGCTACTGGCACTTAAAACAATGCTTTTTATTATAACCATTGGGCATAGCCAGTTCAAACCATCTGCAGTAATGGCTCTTTTATCTTTGTTCCGTATATCAGTTGGTTTTCTTGTCCCCTTTGGTCTAATATCTCTAAAAAACGAAAACTTTACTTGGGTGCTACTGGCGGTTGTAGTTGTAGGCGAATTTTCAGATCGATTGGCCTTTTATTACCAATTTAAGCCCGAACGCCCTTTCGATGAAATATCCAGCGGTGTATTCAAGTGATTTAACCTACATAGCTGTTAGTAACTTATAAAGCCTTTTGTCGTACAATTGTTATTAAAATTCTAAAATTGAAGAGCACAACATACATAACTAGCCCATCAAAAAGTATAAGGATAGCGCTAATAATTATTCTTTCATTCTTTGGTTCTGTTTCTGTAGCACAGGATGGACTTGAAGTGATTGGTCGTTTAATTGTTCGAAGGGCAAGCACCGACGACGCTTCCATAATACTTTACAAACAGGGTGCTGAGATTAAGCGCTTGACTCCTGGTAGGAGTGGGCGATTTGATTTTATGCTCGATTATGATTCAGACTATATTATTAGTTTTGAGAAGCCTAACTATGTTTCCAAAAAGATTAGCATCAACTCTCGCATCCCTAGTACTGCTCAGAAAAGAGCATTTACAATCGATTTTGAGGTGGAGTTAGAGCCTCAAACAGACCAAAGCGCCTTAAAAGTCTACAACAATCCAGTGGCGAAAATACTTTTTGAAACTAGACGTAATGATTTTGGCTTTGATGTTGATTACTCAGCAAGTTTCCAGCGAGATGTAGCTGCAGAGGAGCGTAAAATTGCCGAAGAGGCCAAGAAAAAAGCAGCCGATGAAGAAAAGGCACGTATAGCAGCAGAGGCGGCCAAGCGTCGTCAGGAGGAAGAAGCCCGGAAAAAAGCAGCAGAACAGGCTCGTATAGCAGAGCAGGAGCGTCAGCGAAAAGAGGCTGAAGCCAGAGCTTTGGCTGAAGCACGGGTCAAAGAAGAGGCTCGAAAAAAGGCTGAGGAGGAAGCCCGAAAAGAAGCCGAAAGGATTCGTATTGCCGAAGAGGCTCGCAAAAAGGCCGAGGAGGAAGCGCGTAGAGCCGAGCAGGAAAGGGTGAGGCAAGAAGCAGAGCAGAGACGCCTAGCTGAAGAGGCACGAAGAAAGGCTGAGGAGGAAGCGCGACTCGCCGAACAAGAACGTGTTAGGAAGGAGGCTGAACAGAGACGATTGGCTGAGGAGGCACGTCGTAAAGCTGAGGAGCAAGCACGGATAGCCGAGCAGGAGCGTCAGCGAAAAGAGGCCGAATCTCGAGCTTTGGCTGAAGCGCGTGCGCGAGAAGAAGCACGCCAGAAAGCCGAGGAAGAAGCTCGCAAGGAAGCCGAGCGCAACAGGCTTGCCACAGAAGCGCGTCGTAAAGCCGAGGAGGAAGCTCGACTGGCCGAGCAAGAACGTGTTAGGAAGGAAGCTGAACAGAGACGTTTAGCCGAAGAAGCACGCCTTAAGGCTGAGGAGGAAGCACGGATAGCCGAGCAGGAGCGTCAGCGAAAAGAGGCCGAAGCTCGCGCCCTGGCAGAAGGTAGAGCGCGAGAAGAGGCACGCCAGAAAGCCGAGGAAGAAGCTCGCAAGGAAGCCGAGCGCAACAGGCTTGCCACAGAAGCGCGTCGTAAAGCCGAGGAGGAAGCTCGACTGGCCGAGCAAGAACGTGTTAGGAAGGAAGCTGAACAGAGACGTTTAGCCGAAGAAGCACGCCTTAAGGCTGAGGAGGAAGCACGGATAGCCGAGCAGGAGCGTCAGCGAAAAGAGGCCGAAGCTCGCGCCCTGGCAGAAGGTAGAGCGCGAGAAGAGGCACGCCAGAAAGCCGAGGAGGAGGCACGTCAGGAAGCCGAGCACAACAGGCTTGCCACAGAAGCACGCCGTAAAGCCGAGGAGGAGGCCCGTCAGGCTGAAAAGGAACGCATAAGGCAGGAAGCTGAACAACGTCGACTTGCCGAAGAGGCTCGTCGCATGGCTGAGGAGGAAGCTCGTTTGGCTGAGTTGGAAAAACAGAGGAGTGAAGCAGAGGCTATGGCGTTAGCCGAAGCAAAAGCTAGGGAGGAAGCTAGGAAAAGGGCTGAGGAGGAGCGCCTTCTTGCTCAGCAGGAGCAACAGCGACTTGCAGAGGAAGTGGCCAGAAGGCGCGCTGAGGAACTTCGTCAAGAAGAGGAGCGTATTCAAAGGGAAACCGAAAGGATTCGTGAGCAAGAAGAGCGTATACGCCAACAGATTCTCAAGGAACAACAGCAAAAACAGGAGGAACTTGTTAGGCAGGCCAATGAACGAAAGCTGCAAACAATGGCACAGCAGAGTGCCAACAAAGGAAATCCAATTCCTGTTGAGAACCTAAAAGAAATGTATGACACTGAAGTAACGGTCGAGAAGTTCGAATTAAATAAAATAATTCTTACCAGAACTGTTACAAATCGTGAGGGTGTAATAACATTCTACACCAGGGTTGAGCATGATAACGGATCGGTATACCATTTTAAAAATGGTGAGTTTATCACAGCTTGGCAATACACCAACGAAACCAAATAACCCATATAGCAATATCTTTTTCAATAATGCAAGTATTTACCACAGCCTGCCCTCGTAACTGCTATAGTACCTGTACTTTTAATGTGTATGTCGATAATGGCAGGGTGGTTAATATCTCTCCAAATCCTTTAAATAAAGCAACGCCCGAAGGAATCTGCCTAAAGGGATTGAGCTATGTGGAGCGAGCAAATTCTCCCGATAGAATTATCTATCCCCACCGAAAGGATAGCAAAGGCAAATTTCATCGCATTAACTGGGGCGAAGCATTCGACTCCATGGCTGGTCGCCTATTGCACTACAAGGAGTATTACGGATCGCAAAGTGTGCTTTTTTACGCTGCCAGCGGAATGTCGGGTTTAATCAACGAGCTTAGCGGCAAGTTTTGGCGCGATATCTATGGCGGAGCCACAACCGTTTACGGAAACCTTTGCTGGCCTGCAGGTCTTGAGGCTACCCGCCTTACCCTTGGCGAGAATAAGCATAATGTGCCCTGGGATTTGGAGAATGCCAAGCTAGTTGTGCTCTGGGGGAAAAACCCTGCCGAGAGCAATATTCAGGAGATGATACCACTGGGCAAGGCGCTCGATAATGGGGCGCAGCTTGTTGCCATCGATCCTCGCCGAACTGATTCCACCCAAAGGGCATCGTTACTCATTCAGCCTGTTCCTGGAACCGATGCAGCGCTGGCGCTTGCCGTTGCCAGTTTGTTGATCCTAAATAATTGGATTGATAAGGATTTTATTGATAAGAATGTATTGGGTTTCGATCAGTTTAAAGAGCACGTTAAAGACTATACATCGCTTTGGGCATCTGAAATAACGGGTGTGCCCGAAGAATTAATCTATAAGCTAGCCTGGAGCATTGGCAATATCAAGCCCATGACCCTAATTCCGGGCTACGGGATGCAGCGATACAGCAACGGTGGGCAAACTGTTCGTTGCCTGCTCGCCTTATCCGTACTCACTGGGAATATTGGTAAGCCCGGCGCCTGCTGGCATTACGCCAACCTGCAGAGCTACGTGTTCGATGATATGCTAGAGCCCCTCAGCTACTATCCACCTGCGCAACCCGATGGCATTACCCGCCGTTCAATAGCAACTGCTCGGCTGGGAGCCGATATGCTAGCCACAAAAAATCCTCCCCTAAAAATGGTCTGGGTTGAGAGGGGAAATCCTTTGGCACAAAACCCAGATACCTCTACGGTTTTAAAAGCATTTCGTAAGCTCGATTTCAGGGTGGTGGTGGAGCAGTTTTTCACCGATACGGCCCTAGAGGCCGATATTGTGCTACCTGCCAAGAATATGTTCGAGCAGAGCGATATCATTGGCTCGTACTGGAACCCCTACGTGCAGCTTAAGCAGAAGGTGGTGGAACCCGCTGGCGAGGTGATGCCCGAGAATGAAATCTATTATCATTTAGCCCTAAGGCTTGGTTTTGCTAAGAATGAGGTTGAGAAAGTGTTAATTCCTCCCGGAGATGCAGGGGTTAATAATTTTCTTAGCGAGAAGCTAAGTCGATTTCCAGAACTATCTATGGAGCAACTTAAAAAAAGTCCGGTATTAGCCCCAGGATTAGAGGAAATACCATATTCTGACAATATCTTTAAAACCCCAAGCGGAAAAATTGAGCTATACTCCCAACAGGCTCAAAAATTGTGGGGTGTAAGCCCATTGCCCACATTCGACAGGCCCGTAGAAGGCTATTCCAAAGATAAAAAGCAGATGGAATACCCACTGCATTTAATGAGCCCCAATACCAAGAATCGTATTCACTCACAGTTTGGTAACCTGCAGGTTATTAAAATGTTTAATCCAGTGCCGTTTGTAGAGATCAACCCTTCCGATGCCGAGCTTCGTCGCATTAAGGATGGCGATAAGGTAAGGGTTTATAATGCTCGGGGCGAGGTCACAGTTGCTGCTCAGCTAACCTACTCGCTCCGCAAGGGCTGCGTGGTTATTCACAATGGCTGGTGGGGAGCCCAAGGATGTGCGCTCAACGTGTTATCCTATGGCCGCGAAACCGATATGGGACACGGTACTGCTTTCCATGATAATATGGTGGAGGTGGAGAGGGCTTAAAATAGATCAATTCCTTTGTATGCATTAATATATGTGGCTGTACCTTATTGTGCTGAACAGTTAAATTGTGGCTTCACAATGTTTTCCGTTCATGGCATATTGAACCTTAAACTAATATAAGTCAAGATGAAAAAAGTACTACTATTACTTCCTAACGGATTTGAAGTGCTCGAGGCCAGCGCCTTTATTGATGTGATGGGGTGGAACCATCTTGAGGGAGATGGATCGACAATGCTATACACCTGTGGATTACGTAAAGAAATAGTAAGCTCGTTTAACCAACGATTTATCGTCGATATTTTGATTGATGAGGTGGATGTCGAATCATATGATGCATTGGCTATTCCTGGAGGATTCGAGGAGTATAGCTACTATACCGACGCATACGACGAAAGGGTACTAAATCTGATTAGATCATTCAATGATAAGAGTAAGGTTATTGCCTCAATATGTGTTGCTGCATTACCACTGGGTAGGAGCGGAGTGTTAAACGGCAAAGATGCTACAACCTACAATTCTCCCAAAAAACGTGAGGCTTTGCTAGGCTATGGAGTAAATCTAGTTGATAATCCAATTGTACAAACAGGTAATATTACAACCTCATACGGGCCATCCACAGCAATCGATGTAGCGTTTTTGCTCCTAGAGCAGCTAACCTCACAGAGCAATACCGATGCTGTAGCTAAGCTTATGGGATTTAATAGATAATCCACAGCAAAGTGCCTAAAGTTAAAAGTACCTAAAGTTAAAAGTACCTAAAGTTAAAAGTACCTAGAGTGCTTAAAGAAACAAATAGTGATTTGTTCTTCCATGTGGTTATGTGAAGATCTATGTCCTCTTTGTGTTAGGTTTGCTTGAACGACGAACGTTAAAATACAGAAAGTCAGAAGATATCTTAAAACCTCAATCGTTTTTAACAGCCATTAATTCACTGAATAATGTCTGGGAGCAACTTTTTCCCTATTCAATCAACCAATCAGCCTAAGGCAGGCAGGTCTATCAATCAATCAACCAATCTGAATAACCTACAACATATCGTAGACCCAAAACTTTAGGCACTCTATGAACTCTAAACTTTAAACTTTCCTGCCTTTGGCAAATCAATCATACAATCATTCAATCAACCATCAGCCTAAGGCAGGCAGGTCATCCAATCATTCTATATAACCAACAACATATCGTAAACCCAAATTTTTAGGCACTCTATGAACTCTAAACTTTAAACTTTCCTTCCAGCCCTCCCGAACATTTTTTTAGCTTCGATGTTTCCTATTTAGAATAATTACAAATAAATAGGAGTATGTTCGAAATAAAGATGCCCAAGTTGGGCGAAAGCGTTGAGCAAGCTACAATTACCAAATGGTTTATTAAAGTTGGCGACACTGTGGAGGAGGACGATAATCTCCTCGAGATTGCTACCGATAAGGTCGACTCTGAGATTCCCTCGCCTGTTGAAGGTAAAGTGCATAAAATCCTTTTTAAGGAGAACGATTTAGTGCCAGTTGGAGAAGTTATTGCCATTATTAATACGGGTGATGAGGTGTCCGAAGAAACCGAATCAGACAGTCAATCTGCCGAAGAACCAGAAGCGAAAGAGCACGAGAAAACCGTTTCAAATGATTCGGATATCAACATAAACTCATCGAGCACTAGATTTTATAGCCCGTTGGTAAAGAGCATTGCCAAGCAGGAGAATATTAGCCAGCAGGAACTCGATTCCATTGAGGGAACTGGAAAGGATGGTCGTGTTCGCAAGGACGATTTGCTTGGATTCATAAGCAGAAGGGGAGACAAAAAAACTAGTTCAGCCCATCAGGTTACTAACGAGCCTAAATCTGCTCCAAAGGAGCAAAAAGTTAATGTTTCGGTGAGTGCTGGCGACGAGATAATTGAGATGGATCGTATGCGCAAGCTAATTGCCGAGCACATGGTGATGTCGAAACAGGTTTCGCCTCACGTTACCAATATGGTGGAGGCCGACGTTACTGCGCTGGTTAAATGGCGCGAGATGATGAAGGAAACCTACCAGAAAAAGTACAAGACCAAGCTAACCTTTATGCCATTATTCACCGAGGCAGCAGCACGAGCATTAAGAGATTTCCCAATGGTTAACTCATCGGTTAATGGCGATAAAATTATCGTAAAAGGTAGCGTAAACATTGGAATAGCAGTGGCCAAACCTGATGGTAACCTAATTGTTCCAGTGATTCGCGAAGCCGATAAGCTGAACATCCCGGGACTGGCCAGCGCAATCAACAATTTGGCCGAAGCGGCACGTACCAATAAGCTTTCGCCCGATGATATCCAGAATGGAACATTTTCCATCACCAATTTTGGAACTTTCCGAAATGTAATGGGAACGCCCATTATCTCGCAACCTCAGGTGGCCATTTTGGCCACGGGAACCATTGAGAAGAAACCTGCCGTGGTGGAGACCGAGCATGGCGATATCATTGTGCCCCGTCACAAGATGTTCCTAAGCCTATCGTACGATCATCGCATAATTGATGGCGCGCTGGGTGGAGCCTTCCTGCGCCGTGTGGCCGATTACCTCGAGCAGTTCGATGCCAACAGGGAAGTATAATTGATTAATGATTTGTAGTAGAGGTTGACCTGTCAGCGTCCGAAGGTCCTGACAGAGTCTAAACATAATTGAATGAATGATTGATCTGCCAATGGCAGTCAGGCAGGGATAACTTATAACTTATAACTGAAAAACGATACTAAAATGTCATACATAAAAAGAAACGATAAGCCATACGGCATTAAGCAAACATCAAAGGAAACCCTTGAGAAGTGGTATAAATTGATGACCCTTGGGCGTGCTCTCGATGAGCGTGCACCAAACTATCTGAAACAGGCCATTGGCTGGAGCTATCACGCCCCCTACGCTGGTCACGATGGCATTCAGCTGGCCATAGGCCAGGTTTTCGATAAGGAAACCGATCACCTCTTTCCATACTACCGCGATATGCTCACTGTGCTATCGGCTGGTATGACTGCCGAGGAGATTATCCTAAATGGAATATCTAAAGATACTGATCCTTCGAGCGGTGGACGCCATATGAGCAATCACTTTGCCAAGGCGGAGCTAAATATCCACAACTCATCCAGCTGTACGGGCAACCATACGCAGCAAGCATCGGGTGTGGGTAGAGCCTTTAAGCGATACAGCCACAAGGGCGTTGTGTTCAGCTCGCAGGGCGAATCCTCAGTTTCCGAAGGGTATGTTTACGAAGCAATAAATGGCGCATCAAATGAGAAACTTCCTGTTGTTTTTGTTTTTCAGGATAACGGTTACGGAATCTCAGTACCTAAGCAAGATCAAACAGCTAACCGCAAGGTGGCCAATAATTTCTCCGGATTTAAAAATCTTAGGATTTTGCATTGCAACGGAAAAGATGTTTTCGATTCGATGAACACTCTTAAAGAAGCTAAGGAGTGGGCAATTGAGAATCAGATGCCAGTCATTGTTCAGGCAAACTGTGTGCGTATTCACTCGCATTCCAATTCCGATAGGCATGATCTGTATCGCGACGAGTACGAGAAAAAGTACGTAGAGCAAGCCGATCCGCTAGCTAAGTTCCGTCGAATGCTGCTTAAGTACAACCGTTTTTCGGAGGATGAGCTGGCAGCCATTGATGCTGATGTGAAGCAAATTGTAAAAGATGCTCACAAGAAAGCAATGGCGGCACCCGATCCAAAACCCGAATCAATTCACGATTTTGTTTTGCCCGAACCATACTCAGCTGAAAAATATCCGCAGGGAGTCCACGATTTTAAGGGCGAGCCCAAGAAGCTAATTGAGGGGTTAAACGAAACGCTTAAGGCCGAATTTAGGCATAACCCTGACACCTTTATCTGGGGGCAAGATATGGCCAACAAGGATAAAGGCGGAATTTTCAATGTTTCGAAAGGGATGCAGCAGGAGTTTGGCAAGGATAGGGTTTTCAATGGCCCCATTGCCGAGGATTATATCCTAGGTACAGCCAATGGTATGACCCGTTTTAACGACAAGATTAGAGTGGTCGTGGAGGGTGCCGAATTTGCCGACTATTTTTGGCCAGCCATGGAGCAGTACGTCGACTCATCGCACGACTACTGGCGCTCAAACGGTAAGTTTGTGCCCAATATCACCATACGACTTGCGAGTGGCGGTTACATTGGTGGAGGCCTGTACCATTCGCAAACCATCGAGGGTGCATTGGCATCCATACCAGGGGTGCGTATTGTGTACCCATCGTTTGCCGACGATGCGGCAGGATTGCTTCGTACCAGCATGCGCTCTAAAGGGATGACCCTTTTTCTAGAGCCTAAGGCTTTATACAATGCTCCAAAGGCGGCAACTCCAATTCCTGATGATTTTGAAGTGCCATTTGGCATGGCTCGGGTTAGGAGAGAGGGAACCGACATTTCGATGATTACCTTTGGAAACACTACCCATATGTGCCTTGAGGCAGCAGAAACGCTTGAGAAGGAACAGGGTGTAAGCGTAGAAGTGGTGGATATACGATCAATTGTCCCGCTCGATCGCGAGTCCATCCTAAAATCAGTGAAGAAAACTGGTAAGGTGCTGGTTGTTCACGAGGATAAGGTTTTTGGTGGATTTGGAGGTGAATTAGCCGCCATTATTGCCGATGAGGCTTTCGAGTTCCTTGATGGACCCGTGAAGCGTGTTGGAGCAACCTTTACCCCTGTTGGGTTTAATAGGATATTAGAGGCCGCTATTCTTCCTAGTACCGACAAAATTTTAGCGGCAGCTAAAGACCTAATCAAATACTAATCTATTTGAATATTAAGATTATGAAGACAGCAATAATATATAGCCACAGCGCTACTAAAACAGTACAAGCAGCAAAGCATATCAAAGAGAGTTATGGTAAACCTATCGACGAAATTGATGTTGATTCGCTAAACCCCAACGATTTGAAGAAATACGATATGCTAATCCTAGGAGTGCCAACATGGTTCGATGGTGAACTTCCCCACTATTGGGATGAGCTGGTTCCTGCCATTGAGGATCTTGATTTGAAAAAGCAGAAAGTTGCCATATTTGGTAATGGCGATCAGGTTGGGTATCCCGAGAACTTTGGCGATGCCGTGGGCCTTTTGGCCGAGGTATTCGAAAGTACAGGTGCAACAATTGTTGGCCATACTAGTACGCAGGGGTATACATTCGAATCGTCTTTAGCCTTACGGAATGATAAGTTTGTTGGCCTTGTGCTCGATTTTGAAAATCAGAATAAAATGAATAAGCCACGAATTAAAGAGTGGATTGAATCGATAGATTAACAACACGTTATGTGGCCTTCACCTAATTTCATTATTTGTGACTATTTTTAACTGTTAAATTGAAATCTCCTTTGTTTTTTCATTACTTTATTCGTAAATTTGTTGACAATGAAATAAAATTTCTAAAACACTCAATAAAAATTAACAGTAGATGGAAGCATTAAGCATTAAAGGAACCCACGAAACCCCAGAAGTGCTGTTCAATAAAAATTCAGGAGAATTCTCCATTTCGGGCAAATCACTTCCCGAGGATGTAAAGGAGTTTTATTACCCCCTTGTTAAATGGGTTTCGGAGTACGCCAAATCGCCAAATTCTGAGACGATTCTAAAGGTGAAGATGGACTACTTTAATACAGCCTCATCTAAAATGTTGCTGGAGATATTCGAACACTTTAAGGCAATGTTCGATGCTGGAAACAAAGTGGTAATCGATTGGTACTATCAAGAGGATGACGAAGATATGCAAGACGCTGGAGAGGATTATGCCGATATCGTAGAAGTTCCCTTTAACTTCATTAGCTATCAGCCAATATCCTAATTCAATAAGGCTAGCCAAATTAATGGTTAGCCTTTAATCTTTACCAATAGAATGAAAGTTATTCGTATTGAACCAACCGAAATAACTCCTAAGGTAATACTTAACAAGGCTAAAGAAGAATTTTTAGTCCAAGGTAGGTGCTTACCCGAAGATGTAAAAAAGTTCTTCAATCCAATTATTGAATGGTTCAATGATTACATGGAAGAACCTAACCACGAAACGGTGATGGTACTCGATTTCGACTACTTCAACACCGCCTCTTCAAAAATGTTGCTCATCATATTGTCTAAACTAAGGGATCTTCAAAAGAGTGGGAATAGAGTACAGGTAATATGGAAGTATCCTCAGTACGATTTTGAGCTCGAAGAGGCTGGGGAGGAGTTTTCTCAGCTGCTGAATATTCCCTTCGAGTTTTTACCTAAAGCAGAGTAGTAATTGGAAGTACAGATAAATACTATCATGAAGAAACTACACATCAAACCCAAAAAAGATTCACCTGAGGTAATTTTGGACCATTCTTCCAACCTCTTGTCTATTAAAGGCATTTGTCATCCCGAAAATGTCACAAAATTCTTTGAACCAGTCCTTTTTTGGCTCGATGACTTCAAGAAGTATTTAGATACCAACGGCGAAAAACGTGACATAAAGGTGGTGCTTTTCTTCCGCTATTTTAACTCGGCAACCTATAAATACTTAATTACACTTTTACAAAAAATTAATGAGCTAACGGAAGTTGGCAACTCAATATTTGTTGAATGGCACTACGAAGAGGATGACGAAGACATGCTAGAGTCGGGGGAGGAACTATTCGAGTTTAGTGGCCTTAATATGCCTCACGCTTGCATTGAGTCAAAATTCTAGCAATACCGTATATATAAAATAAAAAAGCAGCCCATTTGGCTGCTTTTTTTGTGTGATTCAGCTGGGGCTCGAACCCAGGACCCCATCCTTAAAAGGGATGTGCTCTACCAGCTGAGCTACTGAATCAAAAAAAATATTTTTTAGAACTCGTGTGATTCAGCTGGGGCTCGAACCCAGGACCCCATCCTTAAAAGGGATGTGCTCTACCAGCTGAGCTACTGAATCATTACTACTAGAAAAAAAAGGACTTTTACGTCCTTATCCTTACCTAATCTTATGGTTACTAGGCTCAATCATTAAACCTTTGCTTATCACCAAAAGCGCTGCAAAACTAATGCTTTTTATCTTTTCTCACAAGCGTTGCAGAGGTTTTTTTTTATTTTTTTAGCAGCGATGAACAAAATGTATTTATTAACAGATGTTTATGTATTGGATTATTTATGAAAAAACTCATAATTGTTACGCTCCCTGATTATGAGAAATGAATACCTAAAAATTATTACATTATATTTGCCACATATTCAGATGTTTGAGTATTGTTAAGTGTTTTTTTTGGAATGAGCTGTTACAAAATGGAACTTAACTCGTCATTATTTCAGAGGCAAGGTTAACCTTATATCAAATGTTAAATTAAAAAAACAAATCAAATGAAAAGATTAGTGTTAATTGTAGCTATGGTAATTGCAGCAAATATATCATTTGGGCAAGCATTTATCGATGAGGTGTTTAATAAGTATTCTGGGCAGCCAGGGTTTACTTCGGTAATGATCACCCCACAGCTGTTCAAGTTGCTAGCTTTGGTCGATAAAACCGATACAGATCTGCAAATGATCTCAGAAAAGATGAATTCTCTCCGTATCCTTGTATCCGAGGAAAAGGTAGTTGGGTTTACCGAAGAGGTTAGAGCCAAAATGGATAAAAAGAATTATCTCAACATCATGGAAGTTTTGGATGGTTCTCAAAAGGTAAACTTTTTCGTGCAACAAAAGGGTGATGTAATAACCGATTTTTTGCTCCTTGCCATTGACGGTAAAGAGGAAGTTCTACTCTCAATATCTGGTAACCTTAAGCTGAGTGAGCTCTCGAAACTAGGGACGTCTAGCTCGTTTGGAGGGAGCTCCGGACATCTATCTCTTCTTAAAAACCTTGAGAACTAGCTGTTCTATTTAATGCAAATAATCAGCCCTACAGGCATCATTTACATGTAGGGCTGATGTATAAAAAAACCTAAATAGTGAAAGTCATGAAAAAGTCATTACAAATTTTACTAACCCTAGCATTTAGCCTGCTGGTAACTATGGCTAGCTGCTCTACAAAATCTCAAAGCAACCAAAAGCCTGTGCTTTCGCAAATACTTTACCAAGAGGATATTCGCTCATTCAAATTGCCTGGCTTCTTGGTGCGCTACGTGATGCTGATTTCAGAGGAAACATGTATGATTCGTCCAGCTCTTAAAGGGGTCACATCATTTACCATATCTATTTCGGAAGATATGAAGGACTCAAGGAATGTATTTGCTCGAATCAACGAAAGGCTTAGAAAGGCTAATTATAATAGCTTTATGGAGGTAATCGATAGTGATTCTAGAATAACCATAAAAGCCTTAGAGAAAAATGGAAGAATTAGAGAGATGGTGATAATTATTGACGACAGCTCATCATTTGTATGTCTTGGTGTTAAAGGTAACATCAATCCCGAAAACTTTATGCAGCTGGTAACCAACTTCACCGAGGACAGTAAGCTGGCAAAAAACATTTAACAATTGGCCATCTGCATGAATGAGCGTGAGTTTAAGCAAAGGGTACTTCCGCTAGCTAGTCGACTCTATAGCATTTGTATTAGAATGCTAAGAAATGAGCACGAGGCCAAGGATTGTGTGCAGGACGTATTTGTAAAGCTTTGGACAAAAAAAGACTATCTGGCAGAGGTAAAAAGCATAGAGGCATTTGCTTATACGGCTACACGAAATAGTTGCCTCGATAGGCTTAAGCAAAAAAAGCAGATGGTAGATATTGAAACTATTGCAAGTACAGAAGATTCTTTAATTTACAACGGAGAACAGTACAGGGAAGACGATAGAATGCTGCTAATTAGCAAGGCTCTGAGTAAACTCCCTGAGCTACAACAAAAGGTGTTTAACCTTAGAGATGTCGAGAGGTTGGAATTTGATGATATTGCAAATCAGATGGCAACATCACCTGAACATATTCGGGTTTTGCTCTCAAGAGCCCGTAAACGAATTAAAGAGATTATCGAATGCGAATTACAAAGCAAAAAGCAGGTTTATGAGTAAAATGGAGTATAGGGTAAGAGAGTTACTACGTAGGTACTACCAAGGAGACACCTCGCTGGAAGAGGAAGATTCTATAAGGGAGTATTTTTATTGTAACAAGATTATCCCCGTTGACTTAATGGCCGAGAAGGAACTTTTTTGCCCGGAGTTAAGCAATTCGTCCGAGTTGCAGTTCGATCTGGAGGCGGGTATACTAGATGCAATTGACAAGGCACAGAGTAGGCAAAGCTCTTTGAGGGGGAGGACAGTAAAGTTGGCTACTGTTTGGGCTGCTGCAGCATCGGTGGTTATTCTACTTGGCCTAGCATGGTTTTTGTCAAACCGCACCACAGAGACCATGATGGTTGATACCTATGATGACCCTTACGTTGCTCTACAGGAGACCCAACGTGTACTTGCATTGGTGGGTTCAAAAATTAATCGGGTGCAAAATGAGATGCGATCGCTAGATAAGCTAAATCTGCCAACCCAGATACTAGAACCAGTTAGTGATTTTTCAAGAAATATACAGCAACTCGAAAAGCTAAAGGCGATAGAAAAGCCAAAAGAAATGCCATTTATTAAGCATATCTTTACAGCGAATTCGAGCAAACAAAATGTTGATAATTAAATACGCATAAGCCATGAGAAAAACCATTGCGCTAGTTGTACTGCTCCTTTTTGCAGGAATGTTATTCGCACAAAAATCGCCGGTCGATAAGCTCTTCGATAGGTATGCAGGTAAAGATGGGTATACATCCATATTTATATCCGAGTACATGTTCACCCTTTTTGCAAACCTCAATGAGGCCGACAAAGAGTTTCAAGATGTAGTAAAGGGCTTATCGGGCATTAAAATATTAGCAACCGAAAAGCAAAATCCTGATGTTGATTTTCACAAAGAAATTATGAAGGAGCTCCCTACCAATGAGTACAAAGAGCTCATGGTGATTAGGGAAAAAGAGCAAAACCTAACCTTTCTTATCAAAGATATTAAAGGGAAGGTTGTTGAACTTTTACTAATTGTTGGAGGATCTGAGAATGTGCTTATATCGATTCAAGGAAGCGATATAAATCTTCAGAATATCTCTAAGCTATCAAAATCAATGAATATTGATGCGCTAGGCCCTCTTGAGAATATATAGATACTGTAAACATTATAAATGTTAAACCCCAATCACTGAAAGTTTAAGTGGTTGGGGTTTGCTTTTGTTATTAGCTATTGAGGGGTATTGTATCCACAGTTTACTTTTTTTACTAGATTTGCCCCGTGTAATTTATTGGAACGATGGGAAATTTGCAAGCATTATAAATCATATTTACGTATGCTTCAAGCATTGAAACATAAAGCTGTAAGCCCCGTTAAATAAGCTATACAGCATAATATATTTAGCTACTTCAAATAATCATTTTCAATGATAAAGTATATCCGCCAGCATCTTAAAACAAACCTTTTGGTTTCAATTCTGGGTGTTTTTACTCTTATTTATGGTTTCGCGCTAACATACATAAGCATAAACTTTAGAGCTAATGCATACAGCGATTCTCAAGAGGTTATTTATAGAACTACTTATGAGTATAAAAATTTAATTGAATACGATTTGGGTCGTTATATGGAAGTAGCATCAACTTTCCGAGATGTTTACAACCGCTACGATCATATTCCCAAAGAGGATCGTGAGTTTTTTTACGATCAGCTTTGCTATGCATGGCTCGAGAATAATCCCGAAATACTATCAGTTTGGCAGGTGTGGGAGATTAAAGCATTTGATCCCACTTATACCCTTAAAAATGGCAGGCATCGGAATGTATATATACGCAGTGGCAATAGTATCCATGTGGTAAGGCAAACAATTGATATGAATAACTTGGACATTGCAAACCCATACTACAGTGCGCGAGAAAATAATATTGAAGAGATTTGGACACCCTATTATGATACCCATACCCCAGAACTTGCTGGAATCCTAATGACATCTATCATGGCTCCCATTAGGAAGAACAACGAATTTATTGGCATTATTGGCATCGATCTAAGCCTTGAATCGATGGGTGATATCATCTCTGAAATAATGCCCTTTGAGAATTCGGTGTCGTATTTACTTGCCGATGACCGTACAGTGGTTGCCCACAGCGGTAAAAACATAGTTGGCAATAAGCTATTGCCTTCACTTACTACCGACACAACATCATTTCACAACGCGATTGTCTCAACACAAAGGCGTGATTACAGCACGTTTGAGTACGTAAATCCCGAGAATGGGGAAGAGTACTTTGTGTCGATGGTACCCATTGAGGTTGGAAACAGCCCTTACGTATGGACTTTAGCCATTGAGGTTCCTGTTAGCGTTGTAATGAAGGAGGCCAATGCCTTACTATACCGTACAATCGTTTTTGGTGTTTTAGGCTTAGCCTTAATGTACCTTATTATATGGATTATTGCATCACGCCTTATCTCCCCAATAAAACAGAGTGTCGATTTTGCACAGCAAATTGCCAGCGGAAACCTGATGGTGCAAATTAATATCAACAGGGATGATGAGGTTGGCCTCTTGGTGAAGAGCCTCCAAGAAATGGCCGAAAGGTTGCGTAGTACCATAAGCGAAATAATTTCTGGGACGAATGAAATGGTTACAGCCAGCGTTGAGTTGCTCGACTCATCGAAACAAATTCTTAGCGGAGCATCAAACCAAGCCTCTTCATCCGAAGAGATATCGGCCTCGATGGAGGAGATGGTTGCCAACATACAGCAAAACAGTGAGAATGCTAAAACAACTGAATCCATAGCAACAAGAGCATCGAACGGAGTTAAGCAGGGGTACGAGTCGTCGAAGCGCGCGCTTGAGGCCATGTCTGAAATTGATGGAAAAATCTCAATTATCACCGAGATTGCCAAGCAAACCAATATTCTAGCCCTTAACGCAGCGGTTGAAGCTGCTAGGGCAGGCGAATATGGCAAGGGGTTTGCCGTGGTAGCTGCCGAGGTGAAAAAGCTTGCAGAGCGTTCGCGCGTAGCAGCAGAACAGATAATTGAACTTAGCAACCATGGGGTAAGCGTTTCTAGCCAATCTGGCAAAGAGCTATCGGAGATAATTCCTGAGATTGAACGTACAGCCGAACTAGTGGTGGAAATTTCAGTTGCGAGTGCTGAACAAAAAATTGGATCGGAACAGGTTAACAATGCAATACAAGAATTAAATTTGGTTACCCAACAGAATACAGAAATGGCTAATTTGTCGGCCACTAAAGCCGATGATCTCTCGGAGTTGGCAGATCGCTTAAAAAAGATCGTAACCTATTTCAAACTTTAAATATCTACATATCCAACAAATCAACAGCTATGCTAACAATTTTCGATGCAGCCTTTTTCGATAGTAATATCTATCTCTATCTGGTGCTACCTCTTCTAATCTTTTTTGCACGCATAATCGACGTTACTTTGGGAACAATGAGGATTATCTTTGTTTCAAAGGGGGAGCGTTTGCTTGCACCAATTCTAGGGTTCTTTGAGGTGTTTATTTGGATAATCGCCATTGGCAAGATAATGGGCAATTTAGATAACTACGCCTGCTACTTTGGATATGCAGCTGGCTTTGCCACTGGGAACTGGGTAGGAATGAAACTTGAGGAGCATCTAGCCATGGGTAATATTTTGGTAAGGGTTATTGCCACCAAGGACGGAAGCCTTTTGGTAAAGAACCTCAGCAAAAGTGGCTATGGAGCCACATTGGTAGAGGGCGAGGGGAGTGCTGGAAAAGTTCAGCTGGTTTACTCCATTGTTAGCCGTGAGAATCTAAAGGAGGTGATATCAGTTATCGAAGAGTTTAACCCCAAAGCCTTTTTCACCATAGAGGATGTGCGAAAGGTGAGCTCCGGAATATTCCCCGCCAAATCGCCAATACACAAGCTTAACCCATTTAGGCGCTGGCGAAAAGGAAAGTAGATACAGCTACCACTAATAACAACAAAGGCCTGGTTTTGGAACCGGCCTTTGTTGTATAGGTACTGCTCTATGCCTATTGTTTTGGGGTAAACTTTTCGGGAGTTTCTCTGTACCACTGGGTCTTATCCTGATAAGCTTTACCCAACAGCAAGATCTGATCCTCGCGGTACCAGTTGCCAATAAGTGTAATACTTGTGGGCAGCTTTGAGCTGGAGAAACCAGTGGGCATTGCCAGTGCAGGATGCCCAGTAAGATTGGTCATTAGCAGCTGGTTTCCACCAAAACTAGGGGTTACAATTACATCAACCTCATCAAATAGCTTTACGAATTCCTCTATTAGAACTGTTCTAATCCGATTGGCCTGAAGGTACTCAACTGCAGGGATAAAACGAGCTTTACGGAAAAAGTTTGGCCAAGCCATCTTGCCTTGTCGCACCATCAAATCATCCATATTCGATAGCGTGAGATGACTAAATGCGGCCGCTGCCTCCACATCGAGAATAATTGAAAGGGCTTCCATAGGTAAGTGCTCAGGTAGAGTTACGGGTATAAGCTCAATACCTATATCCTTTAAAACCTCTAGCGCAATGCTGTCGTTAGTTTTAAAGCCATATTCCTTGTCGAAATAGTCCTTGGCGTACCCAACTCTCAACCTAAGGACATCAGCCTTTAAATCAATACTAATTGGCTTATCAACCAGCGTTGGGTCATCTCCATCTGTGCCTGCTATGGCATCAATTACAATGGCACAATCCTGTGCCGTGCGGCATATGGGGCCAATTTTATCCATTGTCCATGATAATGCCATTGCCCCGGTTCGGCTAACCCTACCAAAGGTTGGCCGCAGGCCAGTTACCCCATTAACAGTTGATGGCGATACGATGGATCCCCAGGTTTCGGATCCAATGGCAAAGGGAACCAAGCCTGCAGCAGTGGCCGATGCCGAGCCTGCCGATGATCCGCTTGATCCCATATCGGTATTCCAAGGATTTCGGGTTTTTCCGCCAAACCACACATCACCCCAGGCAAGTTCTCCCAGCGATAGCTTGGCAACCAGCACAGCGCCTGCTTCTTCGAGTTTACTAATTACCGGAGAGGTAATTTTCGCCACTTGATCGTGGTAAATTGGTGAGCCATAGGTAAATGGATATCCTTCAAGAGCCAGTAGGTCTTTTACACCATAGGGAATACCGTGAAGTGGGCCACGGTATTTCCCCGTTGAAATTTCTTCATCCATAGCCTTGGCCTGTTTAATGGCCCTGTCTTCAAGCAGGGTTATAACGCAGAAAAGTTCGGGGTCGTAGCGTTTAAGCCTTTCAATATACATCCGTGTAAGGCTCTCGGATGTAATGCGCTTACTTTGTATGAGGGACGACAGCTCGGCAACGGTGTAATAGCTTAAGTCTTCCAAATTGTCAGGAACAGCTTTGGCATTGGGAATACAAAAATCTGACCTCTGCTCCCTGAGCTTTGGATTATAGTTCACTGGAATAGGGGAAAAGACAAGAGCAGGTGCCAGGTCGTTAGGTATATCAAACTCATGAATTAGCTTGTACTTCTCAATGGCCTCGGCTACACCATCCTTTAGTGAATCTCTCTCGGCCTTAGTAAATTGTAGGTTGAAAAGCTTTTCTGCCGATTCAATGCTATGTTCAATTCGGCTTGCCTTTATCCAACTATAAACATTATAACCAACCGATAGGATAAGCAAAATCAAAAGCAATGGTGCTAAAATTGGTTTTCTTTTCATAGTTATTATTTTTTGGTTAAGCGCTTTTGCAATGGACTTGCAATTTACAACTATAGATAAAACAATGTATCATTTTCGATAATTCTTAGAATACTTTGAAAACAATTAGCTTAATGAGGTGTTTAATGGTAAACAATTCAATATTAAACAATGAAAAAACTATTCATACTAGCCGTTAGCATCGTTGCAGGTTCGATGCTAGGAATGGCGCAGCAAAAAACGCTGCATGACTTTACAGTCGAGACCATCAGTGGACAGCAATTCCCGCTATCAAGCCTAAAGGGTAAAAAGGTAATGGTTGTAAATACAGCTTCGAAATGTGGACTAACTCCACAGTACGAAATACTAGAGAAGCTATACAAGCAGTACAAAAGCAAAAACTTTGTCATCATCGGTTTTCCGGCTAATAACTTTATGAATCAAGAGCCTGGCTCAAACGATGAGATTATGGAGTTTTGCAGTCAGAACTATGGGGTAACCTTCCCCATGATGTCGAAAATATCTGTTAAAGGATCAGATATTCACCCACTGTACCAGTGGCTAACCAGTAAGGATGAGAACGGTGTGGTGGATGCAAAGGTTACGTGGAATTTTCAAAAGTTTCTTATTGATGAGGAGGGTAGGGTGGTTAAATCCGTATCGCCTCGTGAAAGCCCCGATTCCGAAGAGATAGTTAATTGGATTAGTCAAAGGTAGTCCATTAAGTCTGATTACAAGTGCAAAGCGACCCCATTATTTTGGGGTCGCTTTGCGTATGATCTATATCATACAAAAAAAGCACCACACACCGTTAAACCTTTGCTACCTTTACGTTTCAAAACTCTGACGACAAACAATTGGGGACACTTATCACTTTTCACAATGATTAAAAGAAGAATACTAACATTTATTATAGTATCCAGCATATTTATGCCCTTTGCCCATGCACGCCCTCAAAAGGATTTGCCAGAGGGCAAGCGTAAGATAACCGCATACCGAATTGAAGAGCCCATTAGAATCGATGGGGTGTTGGACGAGAATGCCTGGAGAAATGCTCAGGTGGCCGATGAATTCTTTCAGTACGAACCTTTCAACGGCTCATACCCATCGGAACGTTCCGAGGTGAGAATTTTGTACGATGATGTCTCCATATATATTGGTGCTTCACTTTTCGACGAAGAACCTGACAATGTATACAGGGAACTGGGTAAGCGCGATAATGCAGATAATTTAAAGGCCGATGCGTTTAGCGTTTTAATTAGCCCATACAACGACGGAATAAACTACCTTGAATTTATTGTTTCTGCATCGGGCGTTCAGGCCGATGTTCGAAGAACGGGTAATTCAACCGATAGAAGCTGGGATGCAGTTTGGGAAAGTGCTGTAACCATTACCGATGAGGGGTGGTTTGCCGAGTTGCGTATTCCCTTTTCGGCACTTCGTTTTTCAAGTAGGATTGATGGTAATTGGGGGCTTAATTTCCGAAGACTTATTAAGCGATACAACGAGTGGAGTTCATGGAATCCCATCGATAACTCAGTATCGGGTATTGTTAATCAGTCGGGCGAACTATCTGGTATTCGTGACATTAATACTCCCATTCGATTATCGTTTAGCCCATACGTGTCGGGTTATATCGATAAACACCCCGATAACAAATCGCTAGCTTGGCAGCTAAATGGTGGAATGGATGTGCAGCTTGGCCTTACTGAGAGTTTCACTCTGGATATGACCCTGATACCCGACTTTGGACAGGTAAAATCGGACGATAAGGTACTTAACATTTCGCCTTACGAGGTGCAGTACGGCGAGCAGCGTCCCTTTTTTAACGAGGGAATGGATCTATTTCAAAAAGGAGGGATATTTTACTCTCGCCGAATAGGCACTCGCCCCAAGGAGTACAGCGGAGTTTCTGGCCAATTGGACGAACATGAGCAGATTATTGCTAATCCACAGGAAACCGCTATGATTAATGCCACAAAGGTTTCGGGCCGCACATCATCTGGCTTGGGTATCGGTTTTCTCAATGCAATGACATCTAACACCTATGCAACCATACGCGACACGGTAAACCAAGAGGAGAGAGATGTTCTAACCCAAGGATTTACAAATTACAATATGATGGTATTTGACCAAACGCTAAAGAATAACTCCTACGTTAGCCTAGCAAATACCAATCTTTTAATACCTAGTTCAAGGTACACATCGAATGTTACGGCAACCGACTTTGTTTTGCGCGATAAGGCAAATACATATGCCATTACAGGTAAGGGTGTAGTAAGTCAGATAGCTGAAGACGATCTAGATTTGGGTTATAAATATAATCTTGGATTACATAAAACTTCTGGGAACCTGCTTTTTGAGACCTGGACCAATACCGAGAGCAAGAATTACAACCCCAACGATATGGGTTATCTGCAAAAGGCCAACGAGTTTAGCAACGGGGGTGGCGTTGGGTATAGGGTTTACAAACCTTTTTGGAAGTTGCTAAACTGGAATAGCTGGATTGGTGGATCCTACTCTATGCTTCATAATCCAATGGTTTACACCTCATCGCATTTTTACATAAATTTTCGTACCACTTTTGCCAAAACATATCACTACGTTAGCGGAGAGTTTTGGATGGATCCACGCGAAACACATGATTACGATGAGCCCCGTGTTGATGGCCGTATGGTTATTCGTCCTCGTCGATTTGCAGGTAACTTCACTACCTCATCGGACTATCGAAAGCCTTTAGCCATCGATACCCGAACTAGCTACTGGCGTTCGGAGAGCATGGGTATGGATCAGTTTTCGTTCCGTTTTTCCCCTCGCATACGGTTTAGCAACAGTTTCTTTGTGGTTTATCAAATACAGCAAGACTTTAGCAGGAATGATATTGGATACGTTGGAAGAGCCAACGATAATTCAGAAATCTTTATGGGGCTACGCGATGTGTCAACACTTACCAACACCCTCGATGCCCTGTACACTTTCACCGCAAATTCGTTCATAAACATTAGGCTAAGGCACTACTGGCGTTGGTTAGATTATTCAAGTTACCATAGCCTTAATTACGATGGCACCCTTTCTACGCCTATTGCTGATGCTGATTTCGAGAGAAACATCAACTATAACCTCTTTAATATCGATTTAACCTACGAGTGGCACTTTGCACCCGGAAGCGTACTTAGCGTAGTGTGGAAAAATGTGATTGAAACCTCAAACTCCCATGTTCGTAGCCAGTATTTCGATAATGTAGGAGAGCTATGGAACACAGGAAAGGGAAATAGTATCTCGCTACGGATGTTGTACTACCTAGACTATAACACGCTTGTTGGGGGACGGAAAAAGTAATTTGCAGGTATCCAGTTTGTTTTGTCAAGGCGCTAACGATTCTTCATTAGCGCCTTTGCTTTACCTAAACTAAATTTATGGTTTTTTGTTATATTTGCGCTGATTAATTCAGCTATACATTTCAAATCCACATTTCAGTATGTTCGATAATTTAACGGAAAGACTCGAGAGATCTTTTAAACTCATCAAGGGCGAAGGGAAAATTAGTGAAATTAACGTTGCCGAAACGTTAAAGGATGTGCGTAAAGCCCTGCTCGATGCCGACGTAAACTTTAAAATTGCAAAGCAATTTACCGATGTGGTAAAGCGTAAGGCGTTGGGTATGGATGTGCTTAACTCCCTTAAGCCAGGTCAGCTTATTGTTAAGGTAGTGCACGATGAGCTTGCTGAGCTAATGGGGGGCAAGGCCGAAGATATTAACCTTGGGGGCAACCCATCGGTTATTCTTATTGCTGGTCTTCAGGGTTCGGGTAAAACAACCTTTTCGGGTAAGTTAGCTAATCACTTAAAGAGCAAGAAGAGCAAAAGCCCATTGCTTGTGGCTGGCGACGTTTATCGACCTGCTGCAATCGACCAGCTTAAGGTTTTGGGCGAGCAGATAAATGTTCCTGTATACACCGTTGATGGCAGTAAGGATCCCGTTTCCATTGCCAAGGATGCCATTAAGCATGCCAAGCAGAACAAGCATGATGTGGTGATAATTGATACCGCGGGTCGTTTGGCTGTTGATGAGGAGATGATGAAGGAGGTGGCAGCCATCAAAAAGGCAGTTGATCCCAACGAAATCCTCTTCGTGGTCGACTCCATGACGGGTCAGGATGCCGTTAACACAGCCAAGGAGTTTAACGACAGGCTAAACTTCAACGGCGTAGTGCTTACTAAGCTCGATGGTGATACAAGAGGTGGTGCTGCACTTTCAATTCGTGCGGTGGTAAGCAAACCCATTAAGTTTGTTAGCACCGGCGAAAAGATGGAGGCCCTAGATGTGTTCCACCCCGACAGGATGGCCGACAGGATACTGGGAATGGGCGACGTGGTGTCGCTGGTAGAACGTGCACAGGAGCAGTACGATGCCGAAGAGGCTCGCAAGCTACAAAAAAAGATTGCCAAGAACCAATTCAACTTCAACGATTTCCTTTCGCAAATTGGTCAGGTTAAGAAAATGGGTAACCTAAAAGATTTGGCTGGAATGATTCCCGGTATGGGCAAGATGATGAAAGATATCGATATTGATGACGATGCCTTTAAAGGTGTTGAGGCCATAATTCACTCCATGACCCCCGACGAGAGGGAGAACCCCGCATTGCTCAATGGTTCGCGCCGTAAGCGTATTGCATCGGGGAGTGGAACTTCTATCCAGGATGTAAACAGGCTTATAAAGCAGTTTGATGATATGCGCAAGATGATGAAGATGGTTTCTGGAGGAGGAGGCAAGAACTTGGGCCGTATGATGGCCAATATGCCCCGCAGATAAACGATTATGTAATCGAACTAACAAACACTAAACAGATAAGCCATGGAACTACTAGACGGAAAAAAGATTGCCAATGAGGTTAAGGAAGAGATAGCCCAAGAGGTTACTCAGATAAAGACCAACGGTGGTAAAATCCCCTACCTAGTAGCCATTCTGGTTGGTAAAGATGGTGCTAGCGAAACATATGTAGGGCACAAGGAGAAAGCCTGTGCACAGGTAGGATTTAGGAGCGAAGTACTCCGATTCGATGCGAGTATTTCCGAGGATGAGTTGCTAAATGAAGTTCATAAGCTAAACAACAACCCCGAGGTTGATGGTTTTATAGTTCAAATGCCATTACCAAATCACATCTCCGACCAAAAGGTTATTGAGGCAATCGATCCCAAGAAGGATGTCGATGGGTTTCATCCGGTTAACGTGGGGCGAATGGTGATTGGGTTACCTGCATACGTGTCGGCCACACCCGATGGGATAATTGAACTTTTGCGCAGATATAAGATTGAAACATCGGGCAAGCACTGTGTGGTGTTAGGTCGTAGCAATATTGTTGGCCGTCCCATAGCCAATCTGCTATCGCAGAAAGGCATACCAGGCGATTGTACCGTTACCATTTGCCATAGCCGCACCAAGGATATTCCCTCTATTACACGAACTGCCGATATACTTATTGTGGCGCTTGGCCAAGCCGAGTTTGTTACCGCCGATATGGTAAAGGAGGGGGCAACAGTAATCGATGTTGGAATTACACGAGTAAAATCCGATACTACCAAATCGGGCTGGAAACTGCTAGGCGACGTTAAGTTTGATGAGGTTTCGCCCAAGTGTAGCTACATAACGCCGGTTCCCGGCGGTGTTGGGCCACTCACAATTGTCTCATTACTAAAGAATACTCTTAAAGCATCCAAAAAAGAGATTTATGGATAATAGATAATAAACAGAAAGGCATTGTCAATTGAGCTACTCGTTTATATAGACGGGTGGCTCATTTTTATTATAGCAAAAGCCCAAACGTAAAAAATAAAATAGTATTAATTGTAATTAGCAGAAAAATTAGCAAATTGCAGCTGAAAAATGCTTTTACAATTTTGCTAAACTAAAATTCTAACATTTATGTCTGAACCAAAAAAGTTCGTTCCATTTGTTTCGGCCGAAACAAATATGAAGGAGTTCACGCTGAGGGCGTTGCTCATTGGCTTGGTGATGTCAGTTGTGCTAGGAGCAGCCAATGCCTACTTGGGCTTAAAAGCAGGTATGACCATTGCTGCGGTGTATCCTGCTGCAGTGGTGGGTATGGCCATTCTTAAAATGGTGAAAGGTAGTATTCTTGAGGAGAATATAGCCCGTACCGTTGGTGCAATTGGGGAATCTGTTGCGGCAGGAGCCATCTTTACCTTGCCTGCATTCTTTGTTGCTGGGCTTTGGGACCCATTTTTTACAGCAGGCAATTACCTTACATCCACGCTTATTCTAATTGCTGGTGGATTTCTAGGTATAATGTTCGTTGCCCTACTTCGTAGGGTTATGGTTGAAAGCACAGAGTTACCTTTCCCTGAAAGTGTTGCTGCTGCGGAGATTCATAAGGCTGGTCGCTCAGGTGGCGGTGGATCAAAATTCCTATTCCGTGCTATGATCGTTGGTGCTGTGGTTAAAATTCTGGCTGAATTTAAGCTTTTTGCCACCGCATGGGAGAGCTTTATTGTATGGGGCAAGCAAACTATTGCCGGAAGTAGCTTCACAGGGCAAGGAGGTATGTTCCTGGGCTCACCCGGAGTTAGCCCCGCATACATTGGCGTTGGCTACATCATTGGCCCAAAGCTTGGTGCCTTGGCATTTAGCGGTGGTATAATTGCCTGGGGACTTTTAACCCCAATTATACTATACTTTATTGGCCCATCAATGGAGTTGGCCGAAACAGCAACATCGGCCGAGTGGCTTGCTGCTGCTAAGGACGTGTGGGCTCGTATTGTTCGTCCAATTGCCATTGGAGGTATGCTGGTGGGAGCAGCTTTTACCCTATACAATATGAGGCATAACCTAATTGAGGGCATTGCCCGCTCGGTAAGAGATGTAAAGAAAGCTGCGGCGGGTACACCAGCCGATACCAATAGAATAGAAAAGGATATCAGCTTCTCCTTCACCGTCATTGGTATTATTGCTGTTGCCATCCTAACCTTTGTTATCACTTTCTTTATTTTTAAAACTGCTATGTGGGTAGCAATTGTTGTGGCTGTGCTAATGACAATTCTGGCCTTCTTCTTTGCCGCCGTTTCTGGTTACCTAGTGGGCTTGATTGGCTCATCGAACAACCCTGTGAGTGGTCTAACCCTTACCGCATTGCTGGTTACTGCCTTAGTGCTTGTAATCCTTGGTATCGATGGTGGTGATGCTGGTGTTGCGGCTGTACTTGGTGTTGCTGCCATTGTTTGCGTTTCGGCTGCCGTGGCTGGCGAAATGCTTCAGGATCTTAAAACTGGGCATATCCTTGGCGGAACACCATGGAAAATGGAGATAGGTAATATTATTGGTGTGGTTGCCTCTGGTGCTGTAATGTTCTTCATCCTTACCATTCTTAACGATGGTGATATTGCCCGTGGTAATATTGAGGGGTACGTTGGTGGATTTGGCAGCCAAGAACTTCCTGCACCCCAAGCAAGCCTTATGGCCATTCTGGCTCGTGGTATTGTGGGCGGCGAAATGGCATGGCCATTAATTATTGTGGGTATGTTCATGGGAGTTGGCTTTATTCTTATGCAGGTGAAGAGCCCTATGCTTGTTAGCGTGGGTATGTATCTTCCCCTAACAACAACATTTGCAATATTTGTGGGTGGTATCATTAAGGGTATTATGGATATGATGTCGAACAAGCGCAAGCTCAACGAAGCGCAAAAGCAACGCACAGAGAATGTTGGGGTGCTTTTGGCATCTGGACTAATTGCCGGAGAGGCGCTCATGGGGCTAGTGGTGGCCATGTTTGCAGTGGGTGGCATTTTCCTCTTCGAGGTGTTCTCGTTCTTCAAAAACCCTGGTTTCCTTATCGGATTTATAGTGATTATTATTGTGGCCCTAATTCTTATTATGGTGCCATTACGTAATGCAGGTAACCCTGATGAACCAGCTCCTCCAAGCGTTGGACATTAATCTAAAGAACCATTTATAAAAGTAAAGCCGATGAAACGTCATCGGCTTTACTTTCTTATTAAAATCAACAATTATAGATATGGCAAGTTTTTTTAAGAGGAGAAAGATTTTAAAGAATACAAGTGCGCTGGACCTAATCCCCATTCGTATTCACGACCATAAGGTTGACGATAATGGGATAGTTACCATACTAATTCCCAAGTTTAAGAACGAGAAGTTTGCCCGATTTTTTATACCAGCACGAAAGTCCATTTACATCTCTATTCATCTCGATGAGTTGGGCTCTGCAGTTTGGATGGCCATTGATGGTAAGCAAAGCGTAGGGGAGATTTGCGCTGATTTGACAGAGCGACTTGGCGATAAGATTCATCCTGCCGAGGAGAGGGTGGTAAAATTTATGACAGGCTTATATCACAACAAGCATATCACATTTAAGCAGCTTGTGGAGGCCGAATAGAACAACAAGTTGATATAAAAGTAAAAGCGGGGTTTTATGCCCCCGCTTTCGCATTTATAATGATATCAATTTATGGAAAGAATGGATTCATCCGATTGTGATAAGGGTTGCCAAAAGGCGATACACCCCATGAGGGGCCGTTGTTAACCCCAAAGGATGCGCCAATACTTACCCTATCCGATATTTTATAGTCCATTCCAAACGATAGCTGCTGATAGTCGGCCTTTGTTACCCCGCTTTGAAACGGCGATATGTATAGCTGATTTTTTCCAAAGGCACCCATTCCGTAAACGCTCAACTTCTCATTTATCTGATAATGCCCGTAGGCAAAGGCTTCGGTTGGATTACCCGACATCTGCTGTTCACCAACCTGACCCAGCTCCGAGCTGAGGAATGGCAAACCACCCATATTGGTTTGGGTAAACCTCCCGCCTGCCACAATTTGTAGCTTATCGGTGGCCATAAACGAAACGGTAGGGCTGATAAATGTTGATGAAAGTCCTCCACCAAACGAGGAGTAGCTGGTTCCCAGCTCAACGGAGTAGGTAGGTTTGCTCGAAGCAATTCGCCATGGGTCGAATTGGCTTGAATCACTCGAAGCCTGACTGAAGTAGGCGGGATGGTAAAGCTTATGCAAATCCCTTGTAAGCTGTGCATTACCCACGTAGCCCAGCAAGACAAAAATCAAGAGGAATGAATGTCTCCAAAAGATTTTCATAACAATTAAAATTTACGGTTTCACTACAATCTTATTAACCAAATTATGTTGGTAAAGTTATGTAAAATGACCAAAATCTTTATGAAAATAGTGTTAAAAGCTATTATAATTACTCATCGGCTATGTTTAAAATCATTGGCAGTGTGGCATTGCAGTAAAAATTCATATATTAGTGCTTTAAAATGAAGCAATTCAATTTAACCAGCTCTGTATGGCAAACATTATCAGTATAATAAACAATAAGGGAGGGACAGGCAAAACCACAACCGTTCTAAACCTTGGTGCAGCATTAACAAAAAAAAGAAAGCGAGTTCTTCTGGTCGACCTCGATAGCCAGTGTAACCTAACCTCGGCCTTTGGAGCCGACACGCCTGAAGTAGGAGTGGGCGACTTGCTGGTTGGGAGCGCAACGTTGGATGATGTTATGATTAAGAACGGAAAGTTGAGCCTTATTCCATCAAGTGAGAAACTTCTCGATTTTGAGTTTCAGCTTAACAATGAGCCTGGTAGGGAGTATATGCTCCGCGAGCAGCTCGACAAAGTGGCTGATGATTTCGATTTTATTCTAATAGACTGTCCACCCAGCCTGGGAACCCTTTCGATAAACTCGATGGTGGCCGCCAACCATTTTATTGTTCCTATGCAGGCCGAAAATTTTGCCTTTATTGGGCTCGATAGAATTATGCTGATATCAGAAAAGGTGAAGAAAAGGATGAATCCGGATTTGGATTTAGCGGGGATACTATTTGTTAAGCTTGATCCTCGCACCAAGTTTAGCCAGGCCGTAATTCATAGCCTATCCGAAAATCAAAACTTTAAGGGGAAACTTTTCAATACATACATCCGGCAGGATATTTCGCTAATGGAATCGGGCGCATTTAAACAATCGGTATACGATTATGCTCCTAAGAGTAGAGGCGCCGACGATTACAACGATTTGGCAAAAGAAATACTTAAGATATATGGCTAAGAAGAGTAAGCATACCATAAACGACATCCAGAAGGCCCTGATGTCGAACACTCGTTTCATCAAGGAAGAGGGTGTACCTACTGACACAGTGCCTATCCCCGGCAGTACCGAAGTGAACCCAGCAGAATCGAAGGTTGCAATTGACCCGCTAATTATGAAGAAGATAAAGATTCTTGCACCATTCATGGGTGAAACAACCGACGAGCTTATCAACAAAGCGCTTAACCACTACCTCAGGCTAAAGTCGCTTCAGCTCGATCAGGCAATCCAAAAAATTACAGAGGAATAACCATACTTCATTGCTAAATATTAGTTTAGGGTTGGCATAAGCCAACCCTTTGCTATTTAATTCACATTAGTTTTGAACCTTTCGAAGTAAAGGGTATCTAAAAAATTTGATGTTAAATGGAGCAGAAATTACAAGAACGTGGTTTGCAAAGAGCTATTGAAAATATTTACGACAGAAAATCAACCTTTATAAATTTTGCATTATGCAATTACTATTCTATTTTTAGCAATCATAAATTCTTAACCCTTTAAAAAACAACCCTAAAAATTATGAATCCAATCCTCGAGTCAATCAACAACGTGATTTCGTTTTACAATGAGTACGTTGGGGGTTATCTAATTCTTTTACTGCTTGTTCCAACAGGTATATACTTTACCTTTAAATTCAAGTTTTTACAGATATCGCACTTTAGGCACGCTTTAAGGCTTGTGGCAGGTAAATACAGCAAGAAGGACGAGACAGGCGATGTGAGCCATTTTAAGGCTCTCACAACAGCCCTGTCGGGTACTGTGGGTACTGGTAATATTGTAGGCGTTTCGCTGGCCATATACCTCGGTGGCCCAGGTGCAATATTTTGGCTTTGGGTAACTGGCTTTTTTGGCATGATGCTTAAAATGGTGGAGTGTACCCTTGCTCAAATTTTTAGAAAGGTTAACGACGACGGATCCATATCGGGTGGCCCTATGTATTATATTGAGATTGGACTGAAAGAAAAGCTGGGGCGATTTGCAAAACCCCTCGCACTAGTATTTGCTGGAGCAGCTGCTCTTTGTACACTTGGTACAGGCAATATGGCTCAAGCTAACTCCATTTCCGATGTACTGCTTACCAGCTACAACGTACCAATATTAGTTACAGGAATTATCCTTGCAGTACTAGTGTTACTAATTATTGTTGGCGGATTAAAACGAATTGCCAATGTAACATCAACCCTAGTACCCTTCATGGCGGCTCTTTACTTTTTATCGGCAATAATTGTAATAGGCGTCCACTGGAGAGATATCCCAAGTGCTTTTGGCCTAATTATTAGCGATGCGTTTACTGGAACAGCCGCCACAGGCGGTTTTGTGGGCTCAACCTTCATCATGACATTGGTGTGGGGTGTTAGGCGAGGCCTTTTCTCCAACGAGGCAGGGCAGGGGTCGGCCCCAATGGCCCACGCAGCAGCTAAAACAGAGCATCCAATGCGCGAGGGTTTTGTTGCTTCGCTCGAACCCATGGTTGACACCCTAATCATTTGTACTCTTACGGCATTGGTTGTAATAATTTCGGGTGCGTGGACTTCGGGTATTCAAGGGGTTGGAATGACAATTGAGGGTTTTCAGGAGGGGATGGGCCGCGTAGGCTTAGGTGGATTTGCTACCCATGTAGTTACTCTTGGTTTGCTGCTTTTCGCATTCTCAACTATTATTAGCTGGTCGTACTACGGTAGCCGGGCCATACAGTACATATTTAGCGATAAGGCCATTAAGCCATACTACTTCATTTTTGCTCTTTTCACTTTTTTTGGTGCAATTTGGGGTATCGATATTGTGTGGAACTTTGTAGATATGGTTATTACCTTTATGACAATTCCTAACCTGATAGCGTTACTGCTTTTAGCACCCGTTATGACCAAGGAGGTGAAGCGCTACAAAGAATTTTTAAGGAAAGAGAAGTTGATGGGGCGAAACTAACCACCCATAAAATATGTAATACGAAACGCGGGGAGCAAATTACTCCCCGCGTTTCGTATTACTCACTTTGCCTATTGTTTGCCCTATAAAGCATATCGGCCGATTGGAGTAGCTTCATTTTTAGATTAGGCGAAAGGTTGGGGTTTGCCTCAAGCCAACTTTCAACCACCTCTAGTGCTTCGGGCGATGAGTGTCCCCATAGGGTAGCATCGAGCCAACTCTTAGGGAAGAATATATCGCCCGTGCGCTGGATTTCGGGAAGCATATTGAGCGAGGGCTCAATAAACCGAATGCCAAAATCGGAGCGTAGGGGATGATGTAACCACCTGAGCGCTTCGGCAACCCAAGGTTCGGGCTTTCGGTTTGCAGGATCTGCCAATTTTTCGAAAAAATCGACCCTATGGCTTGGATTGGGCGAAACGGCATTGAGAGTAAAATCAAACTGCGCCACCCTGTCGGGATTGTTTATACGTTCAATTTCACCAAGCGCAATGGTATGGTAAAGATCGGGTTTGCGTATCATTAGCTCGTAAGCAAGACGGGTACGCTCATTCTCGCTTAGCGGAATGTTGCACACCTTTTGCTGAGCCCACCCCGAGTATAACCTGCTAAACGATTCATTGGATGTGAAAACCGAAAACAGAGTCGATAGGGCTGCTCTGCGCTGCTCTATAGGCTGTTTACTGTTAACCATACTCCAAAGCATTTCTTCAATACTATCGGCCAAATTGTCGCGAATCTCCTGATTTGTGAAGCGCCAGAATACGTTGGATAGCATGTTAAGCAGGTAGTTTTGTATCTGTGGCTCAGCCTCGGTTTTAATACAAGCAGTAACCATACGGATGTATTCATCAACATCTATATGACCATCGAGCAGCATCTCGTGTAACGATAGGTGCTGAGCTGCTCGTGCAACATCATTTGCCGAAAACAACCCTTTCTGCAGCATCTTGATTAGCGTTAAGCTGTCGGGCATAAAGTACCCGTAGGCCATTCCACCGCTATTCACAGTTAATGCAATTGGCCTATCAGCCTGCGGCTCAACCTGTATCGAGGCAGGTAGTTCTTGCAGCCAAAGCTGCTGGGTTTGCTCCACTTTGTTGCCAAAACAAATATCTATATGCATGGGAGGGAGGGGGGTAGCATTTAAGGCCTCAAATCTTAAAATATTTGAGTTGTTTGCTAGCGAGTAGTATGCTGCAGGGCGACCAACCCTTTCAGTCCATATTTGAGCCCAATCCTTCAAATTTATATCAGTGTACTTGTCAAGTATATCCACAAGCTCACTCCAGCTGGCATTGCCCATCTGGTACGATTTAAGGTAGTCCTGCACCCCTCTTTGGAAAGGTTCGTGCCCCATGAGCATCACCAGCTGCTGCATCATTATAGGCGCTTTATGATATATTATATCGCCGTAAAGGGTGCCGGCGTTAAGCATATTGTCGAGCTGCTGCACAATGGGGTTTGCCCCTTTAGTTCTATCCACAGAGTAGGCACTGGGAAAATGCGATAGCATAAAGCTTAGCTCATGGTTAATTGATGGGTACTGTGGGTTGACTATTTGATCGGCCATAAAGCCTGCAAAAACCTCCTTAAGCCACACGTCGTTGAACCATCGCATGGTAACCAAATTACCAAACCATTGGTGTGCCACCTCGTGTGCAATTAGATTGGCCTGCCTAAGTTTCTGGCTCTCGGAGGGGTGCTCATCGAGCAGCAACCGACTATCGCGGTAGTAAATTGCTCCGGGGTGCTCCATTCCGCTGTACTGAAATCCGGGAATAAGGATAAAGTCTAGCTTTTCGTATGGATATTTAATGCCGGTGTACTCCTCGAGCCAGCCGAGCGATTGTGCGTGCAAATCGAACAGTATGGGCAAATTTCTGTCCAATTTTTGCTGATCGGTTTCGCGATGGTACACAGTAAATTCATAACCACCAACTGATCTGGTCACATAACCAAAATTTCCAACGGCAAAAGCAAAAAGGTATGTGCTGATAGGTTTAGTGTTTGCAAACTGAACGTGTTTAATCTTTTCATTTACATTTTCAACATTATGAATTGCACCATTCGATAGTGCATTCCAGGCAGAAGGAATGTTTAGGGAAAGGTTAAAAGTTGCCTTTAGGTCGGGCTGATCGAAGCAAGGAAATACTGTTGATGCCCTATCGGGAACCAACAGCGTGTATAAAAAATCGTTACGCCTATTAAGCGACCCATCGTTGGAGATAAATTTAACTCGGTAGGTATTTATACCAGCATCAACATGCTTTTTGGGAATTATAATATGCCCGTTCCGAAACCTATACTCAATGGCTTTACCCTTAAGCATAACCGATTTAACCATAGATTTTTTGGCTCTAAAATCAAGTACTATGGGAATTGCTTTAACCGTTTCGAACGATATTTCTACCTCTCCAACAACGCTATCGGATATCTCACTTGGGATATCGAAGTGAAGCTTATACTCTATGTTACTAATGGAGGATTTGCGTTCTTGAGCAAGGCTTAACGATACACCTTCCTCAATTTCGATGGATGAGCAGCCACTAAATAGAACCATTGCCACCCCGCAGAGGATAATACTTATCTTTTGTACCATGCTTTATCTTTTTTAAGGCAAGTTAACTAAATTGATAGACATAAATGCTGAAGCCAAAAAAGATTAACGAGATAGATATGCCGTAGGTTTCTTCTATACTCTTTTCACCCTTTGCCTTCGGTTTACCATGTAAACGCCCAGCAGAACGATTATGATGCCAAGGATTTGTACAAAATTTACCGTTTCTCCATCGGAAATGCCCCACAGAATGGCAAAGAAAGGGATGATGTAGGTTACCGAGCTGGCAAAAAGCGCATTGGTGTAACGAATTAGATTGTTGAAAACGAATAGCGATAGCACCGAGCCAAAAGCCGATAATGCTAGCACCGCCCCAAGGCTTTGCCAAAAATAGGGCGAATCCCATGCCGCCCCTAAATCGGTAAATAGTAGGATTACCCCAGCAACTGGCCCAACCGTTAGGAAAGATAAGCTGGTGATTTGAATACCATTCATATTGGGCAGCTTAAACTTTACCTCGTTCACATTAATGCCATAGCCAATGGTTGCAATTATTACGTATAGCGCATAGGAGTTGGTGCCAAAAATGGCGCTAAAGTCTCCACCCGTTATCAATGCTAATGCACCAATAAAACCAATTATTACACCTACTACTTGGTTTAGGGTTGGCTTATTCTTGTAAAATAGTATACCCACAATTAGCGCAAAAAGGGTTGCTGAGCTGTTTAGCATACCCGATAGGGCGCTAGTGATATGGGTTTGCGCAAGCGCAAAGAGGAATGCTGGAAAGAATATGCCAGCGTACCCCACAATGGAAATGTTCTTTAGGTTTGCCTTGTTAATCTTACCCAAATGCCTATAGATTACAGGAAGCAGTAGTACAAACCCAAAGAAAACCCTGATGGCGGCAACCTGTATAAAAGAGAATGCAACCAACCCCTTCTTCATGAGGATAAACGAACTTCCCCATATAAGGGCCAGTGCAAGCATGGCAATCCATTGCCATAATTTCTTATTTAAGTCAATCATACTTTTTTGGTTGCGCAAGGTGCTCAAAAGTAGCAATTTGTTGTTTCGCCTAACTATCTAAAGATGATTTTTAGATAAAAAAGCTTAATTTGGCAAAGGATTTAATTCTTTTGCAATGATCTCTCCCCGAATCAAGGCCTTTCTAGCAATAGTGTTAGCTTTCACATCAACAGCTTTCACACAGCAAGTTGATGTTGATAGATTTTCGCGCTTTGCTAATTATACTGTCCAAGATGGTCTCAGCCATAATACTGTTAACGATATTATTCAGGATAAGAATGGGTTCATGTGGTTTGCGACCGAGAATGGTTTGTCGCGCTACGATGGCTATTCGTTTGTAAACTTTTTTCATAATCCCGAAAATCCAAACAGCATACCTGGGAACTCAGTGCTAACCTTAGCCATTGACAGCCAAGACTTTCTTTGGATTGGAACCACGGATGGGCTATGCCGATTGAGCCTTGACCATGGAAATATCCAACATTTCCAAGCTACCATAGGTGATCCAAACTCACCCCGTACAAACCATATCCGTAAGCTATACTTTTCAGCTAAATCTAATACATTGTGGATTGAAACCCTGGGTGGGGTTCTATCTTCTTTTGATATAAAAACAGAGAAATGGAAACACTTCTCACACATAGCCAGCGCCCAACCTTACTACCGCTATCATACCATTTTTGAGGACAGCCATGGAGATATTTGGGTTGGCGGCAGGAATACACCAATCATAAAACTTAACAAAAGGAATGAAACAATACACAATATCTACTCAGGTGATATAAATGCAGGCGGGAAGCGCGAAAACGATTTGGCCGACATTTACGAAACTTCAAAAGGTAAATGGTATGTGATGGGGCTTGATGGAATTTACGAGTTTTTCCCCGATACAGAAAAATTTAATAGGATCCATTCCTCATCGAGCTACTCAGCGGTTGAAGATACCGCAGGTGCTTTATGGTTTGGCTCTGGATTTGGTTTACTAAAATACGATGATGCAAAAAATCAATTTGTAGCATACAGGAATAATAAAAACAACCCCAAGTCAATTGTTCATAATCATATTAATAAGGTTTATATCGATAAGGCGGGCAATATCTGGGCAGGGACACGCGAAGGGGTAAGCCTGCTTAGCCAGCGTTCCAAAAATTTTAGCTACTATTTTCATATCCCTGGAGATGATAAAAGTCTGTCGGACAATAACGTGACTGCCATTGCCCAGGATACTGATGGAACGCTATACGTTGGTACAGCACACCATGGACTTAGCATTCTCGAGCCTGGACATAGTGAATTCAAGCAGATTCAAGGGAAGCGAGGAAGCGACAATTGGCTTTCGTCGGAGCGTATTTCATCGCTTTACTTCGATTCGGAGGGTATTCTATGGATTGGTTTATGGTCCGGAGTGGGCTTCAATAGTTACAATCCTAAAACAAAGACATTTAAACGATATGCCCTCGAGCAAAATACGTTGCGCTCCGACTGGTACAATGCGTTTCTCGAAGATTCTGAGGGTCATTTTATTGCTGGCCTTTGGGGAGCAAGAGGAGCAATGTATTTCGATAGAGATAAGGGAATGTTTACGGGAGAGCATTACATAACCTACAATAAGCCATACAACTTACCCATAGAAAAAATTATGCATGACGGAACGGGTAACTACTTCATGCTATCGAGGCCTACCACAGGTTATCTTTATCACTATTCCGATGATAATAGCAGGTATAAGTCATATGCCTTTAGCCCACATCCCGAACGGGGCGACGTGTCGAATAGGGTTACCAAAACGAACTTGCCATTTTCATATACCACCCTAAATGGTATGGCTAATAACGGAAGGGGGCTATCTGTTTTCAGTACAAATTCGGGACTATTCACCTGGGATCAAGGAAATGGTTTTCAATCGTTTTATGAGAAAAACATTGAGCCCATTGATGTAAAAATATCAAGCCAAAACAGGGTATTGCTGCTAGAACATGAGCAGTTATCAATTTTCGACAGCTCTGGCAGCGTTGTGTTTACCTCACAGTTGCCTCCTGGCAGGATAAAACAATTAGAGTTAATAAGTTCCGATACCCTTGTGCTTATTGGCGAAAAGGAACTTTACATTGGAACTATTGATTACCAAAAGCCTCTCGACTCATACCAAAGAATTCTATTCGATGAATTTGGACTCATAAACCACATTGAAGTGGTTAAAGGTGATCTATGGCTATCAACATCAAGCGGTTTGCTTCGGGTTAAACTCAATGAGATTAAAGTCTCTGATTCGGGTTGTTGGGAAGGTGACTTGGCGCTTAGCGTACCTGTTACATCAACACTAACTATGAACGATAAGCAGCTTGTGGTATTTAGCCCGCTGGGGATATACAAATACAACCCCACCACAGGCACATGTAGCCCTATACAATTTAGTAATGTCCCCGAGGGCTTTAGAACGTCCATACAGTCGGCCACGCTGTATAACAATAGCACAATTTGGGTTGTGGGGGAAGTGGGCCATTACCAAGTAAACATTAATACAGGTGAAATAATCAATACAAACCTTCCCGATTCCGATAGGTTAAGCTCTCATCTCACCTCATCGTTAATGGAAGATGCTAATGGCGATATTTGGGTTGGAACAACTAATATGGGGCTAAATAGGATCAGCAGATCCACCGGTATTATTAAGCATTTTTATGAGCCCGAGATTCCCAGCAACTATGTTAATACAACCCTGGAGGCAACCGACGGGAAGATTTGGGTAGCCACCCGTAATGGGCTTTGCTATATTGTTGATGATTTTGTTATAAACATCTCGAATATTCCATCAGGGCTCGATATCCGATCGCTGGTTGAAGACCATAAAGGCAATGTATGGGCAGGTACCAACAATGGCCTTCTGGTTGTAAACCCATCAACCTTTAGTTTTGATGTTTATAACGTATTTAATGGCTTTCCATCTACCAATTTTTCTAAGGCCTGCGTCAAGCTAAACGACAACAGGTTTGCTTTTGGCACCTCGGAGGGGGTGGTGGTATTCAACCCAAATCAAATTTCAACTGTTAACAACACCTCTACGGATGTTGCTTTTACTCATTTCGATTTGTTTGGAATCCCTCAGAACTTGTTTATGGTAAGCAACGATACAATCCAGCTTACTCATACGCAAAACTTTTTCACAATTAACTTTTCGGCGGCCGATTTTGGCTTTGGAGACGGAACAACATACTTTTACAAGCTACAAGGTGTTGATCCAACCTGGACACTTACTCAGTCGTCTAGCGTGTCCTACACCAATGTAAGGCCCGGAAGATACCTTTTTCAGGTTGCACAGCTAATGGCCAATGGGAAAATATCCGATAAGAGCTCAACCCTAATAATACGGATTAAACCTGCCCTTTGGCAAACACTTGGGTTTAAGCTGGCCATAGTGTTACTTGTTCTTGGAGGCATTGGCGCCTATGCTTTCACGTACATTCGACAGCTAAAGGCTGCAAGGCTAAACGTGGAGCTGGAGCAACGCCTGCTAATATCACAAATGAACCCCCATTTCATATTCAACAGCTTGTCGGCTATTCAGAGCTTCATGTATCGCAATCAGCCCGAGGAGGCGGGGAATTACCTCTCATCATTCTCGCAATTAGTGCGCTTAATACTTGAGAATTCCCGATCCGCTTTTATATCGCTAGGGCAAGAAGTTCGAACGTTAGAGCTTTATCTCACATTGCAAAAGTTGCGTTTCCCTAATAAGATTGATTACGCCATTGAAGTTGACCCTAATCTTTTGGGGGCTGACTTATGGCTACCCCCAATGCTAGCCCAACCCTTTATCGAAAATAGCATTGAGCACGGTATTATGCATAAGGATGGGAGTGGAAATATTCAGGTACGTTTTATGGCCGAGGGTAGCAACATTATGATTGTTGTAGAGGATGATGGCGTTGGGCTTATTAAATCAAAAGAAATCAATAAAAGCAAACGGATGTCGCATACTAGCTACGCCACATCAATTACACGCGATAGAATTAAGGGCTTTGCAGGTAAATATGGAAAAAGCGCAGGGGTAAATATTATTGACCTCAGTGACCATGGCAGCCAAGGCACACGTGTGGAAATAACCATACCAATTGTAGACCAAAAGATTAGTAACAACAATAATAGAGTTAGAAATGATTAAAGCATTACTGGTTGATGACGAACCAAGGGCTAGGGAAACGCTAAGGGCAATTCTTGAACGCTTTTTTCCTGAGGTTTCTGTATTAGGTGAGGCTTCGGGGGTTGAAGAAGCATTTGTCGCCATTACTAACCTTAAGCCTAACACTGTTTTTCTAGATATCAATATGCCCGACGGCACAGGATTCGATTTGCTAAAGATGTTCGATAACGAAGTGGACTTTAAGGTGGTATTTGTTACGGCCTTCGAAGAGCATGCCCTGGAGGCCATTAAGTTTAGCGCTTTCGACTATATCCTAAAGCCCATAAACACCAATGAGCTGAAGGCTGCCATTGAGAAGCTAAGTACCACCCTCGAGGAGTCCGATGAAATATCGGTAAAGCTAAAAGCTTTTTTCGAGAACGTTGAGACACCCAGTCAGGGCAAAAAGAAGATAGTGCTCAAAACCAACGAGAGCATCCATCTGGTGCCCATTCAAAGCATTGTTCGGTGCGAGGCCGATGGCAACTACACCAAGGTTCTTCTCGATAATCAACCCAAGCTGCTGATATCAAAATCACTGAAATACTTTGAAGATATGCTGCAAGAGTTTGGTTTTGTGAGGGTACACCAAAGCCATTTGGTTAACATTAACCATATAGTACGAGTTGATAAAATAGATGGGGGAGTACTGGCGTTTGCCGATGGTGCACAGGTGCCCATATCAGTTCGTAAGCGCGAACAGCTGCTAAAGATGCTTAGCAACTTGTAATTTTACCTACTTGAGCAGCATAAAGGCTTCCATTCAAAAATCAAATAATAAATATATCCTAGCGAATAATAGCTCAACCCAGCCAAATAATAGCTACCCCTTTTTTTAGCAAACCGTTACTGCTACTTTGTGCAAAATTTAGCTTATGCCCAGAGTTATACTTGCAGCACATACGGATATTGATGCCACTTGCGCAGATGTCAATACTTTGACATTACTGCTGTGGTTCGATGCTGATGTGAAAGCAGTTAGCACCCTACCGCTGCACAGGTGTAACAGCGATACCCCATTGCTCTTTCACTCCAACCAAAAAACAGAGGTTTTAACCAGAGGATGCGTGTATAGCGTACTTTCAATCAGCAGTGTAGTACGTGTTGAGTGCGTTGGTAAGGAATGCACGTTTCATCTCGATACGGGTTTGTTCCTAACTGCCAGCATATCCATAGAAACTCTTGCAGAGGCTTTGAGTGATTATAGTTTTATCCGAACACATCCTTCGCACCTAATCAATATAGCATACTTAAAAACCTACGTTAATTGCAACGCATTTGTTACCCTTAGCAATTCCGATGCAGTACCAGTAAGCCAAGGGAACAACCAGCTAATTATCGACTTTTTAAATTCACAAACCCTACTATAAATCAAGCAAAATACTAGGAGGAATAATTATGAAAAAAACTCTACTCACAATTGTAGCCTTAGCATTTCTTCTCATAACAATTGGAAGCAGTGCGCAAACAGCCACTCCGCCAACAGTTGGAGATGGCTCTTCTGATAATCCATACGAAGTAGCCACCCTTGAAAATCTTTACTGGATTGCTGAAGATGATTCAAGGTGGGGGTATCATTACCTGCAAACAGCTGATATCGATGCTTCGGCTACTGTAAGTTGGAGTGACGGTGAAGGCTGGGAGCCTATAGGTAGCTATATTAGTTGGGATAACAATAGTCCCTTTAGCGGAGCATACAATGGAGCAGGATTTGTTATCGATGGCTTGTTTATAAATCGACCTGAAGATAATAGGCAGGGGCTATTTGGATATGTTAGGGGCGCAGTACTGAGAAATATTGCTTTGGATAATGTGTCAATAAATGGTAACTCTTATGTAGGAGCAATTGCAGGTTGGGTAGACGAAGTTCTTCTTGAGGGTATTTTTGCATCAGGTACAATCAATGGAACAAGCTTTATAGGAGGGCTTTTAGGAGTAATGTCAGTGGATTCAAAACTTTATTTTGGACATAATGAGTGTGTTGTAAATGCAAATGGTGATTATGCTGGAGGCATTACTGGCAATCTTAGCATGGCTTACATATACGATTCTTATTCAGACGCAGGCGCAGTTACTGGGAACAGTTACGTTGGGGGTATAGCAGGATTTACAGGCATGAGCTCAATTCGTCGTTCATATAATATTAGCGATGTTAATGGAATAAATAATGTCGGAGGGTTGGTTGGTTATTCTCAAGATTATGATAATATATCTAGCTCATTCAATGAGGGTAATGTTACCGGGCTTTTAAAAGTTGGTGGAGTTGTTGGAGCTGCAGGCGATGGGAGTAATTTTTCTAATTTATACAATAAGGGAGTGGTTTCTGGCGAGTCTGAGGTTGCTGGAATTATCGGATGGGCAGGCTCTGCAATTACTATTAGCAATTGCTATAACGTGGGCTTAACGATTGGTGATTTAAATACAAATGGCATTTTAGGTTACGTTGAAGGTTCCGGGAATAGTATCAATAACAGCTATTGGAACGTTGAGACTACAGACCAATCTTCTGGAGGAGGAGCTGGAGCGGTTGAGCTTAGCACCGAGCAGATGAAAATGCAGGCTAGTTATAACACATGGGATTTTGCTGATATATGGGGTATTCTTGAGGGCGTGAGTTATCCCTTCTTCAAATGGCAAAAAGTTGCAATTGAAATTATCAAAGAAGGGAACGGTACGATTATCCCCGAAGGCCAAGTGTTAGTCACTGTTGGTGAGGATTTGACCCTAAGTATCACACCTGAAATAGGCAGCTATCTATTTTCCATTGAAATAAATGGAAGTATAATAGACTTGGAAGTAGACCCAAGTTGGGATGCTAATAATGGAGTTTTAACTCTTACGAGTATCCAGGAGAGTCAAAGTGTTCATATCACCTTCACCCCCTATACATACACCATCACCTACCACGCCGACGGCGGAACGCACGCCAATCCTGAGAACTTCACCATAGAGGATTTGGACATTACCCTTACAGATGCCACCAAGGATGGCTACGCCTTCCTGGGCTGGTTCGGCAATGCCGAGCTAACGGGCGAGGCCGTAACCCAAATTACCGAGATAGGCGACGTGGAGCTGTGGGCCAGCTTTGAGGCCATTGAGTACACCTTCACCTACCACGCCGACGGCGGAAACCACACCAATC
>Ga0334894_1000295_pt1 | contig 68565 bp, 63 predicted proteins | sample GraSluR3_MG_6_FD_207225 | JGI IMG/M metagenome (GOLD analysis project Ga0334894, IMG submission 207225) | Sludge microbial communities from methane-producing bioreactor in Wageningen University, Netherlands - Granular Sludge_12_05 R3 | ecosystem: Engineered > Bioreactor > Anaerobic >...
GAAGGTCGCAGGTTCTTCCGCCCACTGCGGAATGCTGCCCCGACAAACAAAAAGACTACCATAGAAAAGTGGTAGTCTTTTTTTTTATTGAATGAATTTCCAAGAAGGTCAGGTTTTCCGGTTAGCGTGTCCCGATTTTAGAATCGGGAAGGTCGCAGGTTCTTCCGCCCACTGCGGAATGCTGCCCCGACAAACAAAAAGACTACCATAGAAAAGTGGTAGTCTTTTTTTTATTGAATGAATTTCCAAGAAGGTCAGGTTTTCCGGTTAGCGCGTCCCGATTTTAGAATCGGGAAGGTCGCAGGTTCTTCCGCCCACTGCGGAATGCTGCCCCGACAAACAAAAAGACTACCATAGAAAAGTGGTAGTCTTTTTTTTTATTGAATGAATTTCCAAGAAGGTCAGGTTTTCCGGTTGGCGCGTCCCGATTTTTGAATCGGGAAGGTCGCAGGTTTGATAAAAGAAAACCCCAATCTGTAAACAGAAAGGGGTTAAAACAAAGTAGATAAATCGTAATGATTTCAGCTTATTTAAGAAGCTCAAGCATTTTCTTTCCAATATCAGCAGGTGAGTCAACAACATGTACTCCACATTCTTTTAAAATGGCTTTCTTAGCTTCAGCAGTATCAGCTTTGCCACCAATGATTGCTCCTGCATGACCCATGGTCCTTCCTTTTGGTGCAGTGGCACCGGCAATAAAACCAACTACAGGTTTTGTTCCATTTTCTTTGATCCAATAAGCTGCATCAGCTTCCATGCTTCCACCAATTTCGCCGATCATCACAATACCTTCTGTTTCTGGATCTGCCATCAACAACTCAACAGCATCTTTTGTGGTTGTACCAATAATTGGATCGCCTCCGATTCCAATCGCTGTTGTTTGGCCCAGACCTGCTTTAGTAAGTTGATCTACTGCTTCATACGTGAGTGTGCCTGATCGTGAAACGATGCCTACCCTACCCTTTTGATGAATAAATCCAGGCATGATTCCAACTTTGGCTTCGCCTGGAGTGATTACACCGGGACAGTTGGGGCCTACCAGACGGCAATCGAAACTTTTCAGAAATTCTTTTACTTTTACCATATCATTGGTTGGAATACCTTCTGTAATGCAAACAATTACTTTTATTCCTGCGGCAGCAGCCTCCATAATGGCATCACTGGCAAATGCAGGTGGAACGAAAATAACAGAAGTATCAGCTGCTGTTTCTTTTACTGCATCTGCAACTGTGTTAAAGACAGGTTTATGTAGATGTGCTTGCCCTCCTTTTCCGGGCGTGACGCCACCAACAACATTGGTGCCATAATCAATCATTTGTGAAGCATGAAAAGTTCCTTCACTTCCTGTAAAGCCTTGAACAATAATTTTAGAGTTTTTATTTACAAGTACACTCATGATAAAAATTGTGATTTATTTCATGTTTTTTACGAACGCCAAAGGTAAAACCTTTTAAAGGATTGGTGAGTACCAGAGGTAAAAAAAACAATTAATTTTGCTTAAAAGCTTTTGTAGAGCTTTGAGTTTATCTGTAATTCTCTATATCACAACTATGAAATATCCTGACATCTCTCGTGAAGATACCATTTGCGCCCTTGCAACTCCTCCCGGAACAGGTTCCATAGCGGTAATCCGACTTTCCGGAAATGATAGTCATGCCATAATTGGTCGTTTATTTAAGCCATTGAAGGCTAAAAATTTAAATGAAATTGGTTCGCATCGCGCAGTTTACGGACAAATTTTAGAAGGCGAACAGATCATTGATGATGTGTTGCTAACAATCTTCAGAGCACCACGCTCCTACACAGGTGAAGATGCTATTGAAATTGGCTGTCATGGCTCAATATTTATTCAGCAAAAAATCATTGAACTTTTGCTCAACGCTGGAGCACGTTTGGCTGAACCTGGTGAATTTACTATGCGCGCATTTGCTAATAAACGTTTTGATTTGGCTCAGGCTGAAGCTGTTGCAGATTTAATTGCTTCCCGCTCAGAAGCAGCGCACCATCTGGCTATTAATCAGATGAGAGGAGGTTTTTCAAAACGAATTATGGAGCTTCGACAACAACTCATTGATTTTACCGCACTTATTGAATTGGAACTGGATTTTTCTGAAGAAGATGTTGAATTTGCTGACCGAAACAGATTTCTGCAACTGCTTGCTGATCTGAAGGTTGAGATTAGACAGTTGATTGAAAGCTTTAAAACTGGCAACGCTATAAAGAATGGAATTCCGGTGGCGATTATTGGTAAGCCGAATGTTGGAAAAAGCACTTTATTGAATGCCATCCTGAATGAGGAGAAGGCCATTGTGAGTGAGATTCCTGGTACAACACGCGATACGATTGAAGACGTTATCATTTTGGAGGGCAATAGTTTTCGGTTTATCGATACTGCCGGTTTGCGCGAATCTGAAGATTTAGTAGAAAATTTAGGCATAGAACGCACCTACGAAAAAATCAAACAGGCTGCTGTAATTCTATATGTGTGCGACCTGGCCTCATGCACTTTAGAATCGGCCGAAGAGATGCTTGAGGAATTTAGAAGCTTCATCAAGGATAAACACAAAAGATTTATTTTAATTGGAAATAAAGCTGATTTATTGGCCGAAACACCAGGTCATTTCAAGGAAATGGTAGAATTGGAAACCATTTTTATTTCGGCTAAGCGCAAAGAGAATATCAATCTGATTACCCAAAGTCTTATCAAAGTGGCTCAGGAATTACAGCAAGATCAGGACACTATTGTTAGCAATGCCCGGCATTATCACGCTTTGCAGAAAGCCTTTGAAGCACTTGTATCTGTCGAAAAAGGATTTGAAGCTGATTTGCCAACAGATTTGGCTGCCATTGATTTGCGAAGTGCGATTCATCATTTGGGAAGCATAACCGGACAAATTTCAAACGAAGAAGTTTTAGGTTCGATTTTCAGTAAGTTCTGTATCGGAAAGTAAAACCAATCAACGCCCTCAATCTAAAGCCTATAGAAAACTCCAATCTGGAGTCCATAATGATAAAGTCTTTCGGTGACAGGGGTTTTAGTCGTTTTAAACAGGTCATGTGCGTAATGCATACGTATCTTTGAGTAAAGTTTTTCATTTACAGGAAAAGTTATTCCAATAGCCAGCATGCCTTCTAATCCTAATGCATTTTTTTCGCTGCTTATTCTGCGATTATTAATATCATGCTCACCAGAAGGCTTTATCAAATCTTCATTATGCATTTCTTTAAGGAAAATATTTGCTACAAATCCTGCTGATATAAAAGGTTTTACATGTCTTGAGCCCAGGCTATAGGAAGCCAAAATGGGAATGTCTGTGAAACGATAGGTATTTCTTGCTTTATAACTTAAAAGAACATTTCCTTCAGCGTCTATGCCTTGTCCTTTGGATTTATAACCTCTTGTAGCATATTCTATTCCAGATTCCAAAGACCATTTGTCAGAAAGCTGATAAGCAATATTTAATCCACCAATAAAACCATAGGCTGGTGATTCAGCTTCATTGCGCACTTCAATTAAATAATCCATTGACCCTTCCAAATTGCGGTATGAATAGACACCCCCAATTACAGCTCCAATTGAAAACTTGCCGGCTATCTTCTGGGCATTTAGCTTGCTCAAGAAATTTAAAATCAATAGGATAAAAATTACAAAAGAGAAGAAATACTTGAATTTACCCATGATGAAAAGTTGATAATGACTTTAACAAAGTTAAGAAAGAGTTCTGGAAATTCGCCAAAAAACTGATTTAAAACTTGTAATCCTTTACTTACTGCTTATCTTTGCGATCTAATTATAGTTATCATGTTAAATTACAGCTGGTTATATTTTATAATGATGATATTAACCATTGGGTGTAGCACAAAAAATAATAAAACCATGAAGGACGAACAGCAAAATGATCAAACAACTCAAAGCACTGCCGAACAGGATTCAACGCCAAGAGTAACAGGCATTGGAGGGATATTTTTCTTTTCGGATAATCCCGAAAAAACCAGACAATGGTATGCTGATCATCTCGGTTTGGCAGTGAATGAATGGGGTTCTTCCTTTGAGTTCAGAAATGCAAATCGACCGGACGAAATCAACTACCTGCAATGGAGCCCTTTTAAACAAGGTTCTGAATATTTTCAGCCTTCCGAAAAGGAATTCATGATCAATTACAGGGTGCAACACATCGAAAAGCTTGTCGAAAATCTTCGCAGCAAAGGCGTCACAATTCTCGACAGCATAGAAGCTTTCGATTATGGAAAATTTGTCCATATCATGGATGCAGACGGAAATAAGATTGAGCTATGGGAGCCCGTTGATCACGTATTTACCGAAATGGGCGGCGAAACAACCAAATAAAATTATCCATAAGATGGCTACTTCAGAGGATTTTATTGCCTATGTGATGGATCAGTTGAATGAACTTGATGACCTTAGGTGCAGGAAAATGTTTGGTGAATATGCTGTGTACTACAAATCGAAACTTATTGGTTTGGTGTGTGATAATCAGTTGTATATCAAGCCAACGAAAGCTGGCGCATCATTTATTGGAAACGTTCAGGAAGCACCACCCTATCCCGGAGCGAAAAATAGTTTTTTAATCACTGATCAGCTGGATAATAAACAATGGTTGCAGAAACTTGTTATGATTAGTTGGGAACAATTACCAGAACCCAAGAAGAAAAATACAAAGAATAGGAATTAAGTATCTGATAATAAACAATATAATGTTTAATAAAAATCTAAATTCCCATAAGTTGTGTCAATAATATGATAGATATTATCTATAAAAATTTTGAATCAAATAAATAAACAATTAATATTTTTGCAATAAACAAAGTAAAACCCAAAAAAATGGAAGAAAACAAAAACCCTCATGCTTCTTCAAACGAAAGCAAATGTCCGGTAACAGGAAACAAAACTAATCCGGTTGCAGGCAGTGGCACATCCAATCGTGATTGGTGGCCAAACAAATTGAATATTAATATTTTGCGGCAACATTCTTCAAAGTCGAATCCAATGGGATGTGGTTTTAATTATGCCGAAGCCTTCAAAAGTCTGGATCTGGCAGCTGTTAAAAATGACCTGACTAAGTTGATGACCGACTCACAAGATTGGTGGCCTGCAGATTGGGGTCATTACGGCCCGTTCTTTATCCGCATGGCCTGGCACAGTGCAGGTACGTATCGCATAACAGATGGCCGCGGTGGTGGCGGAACCGGAAATCAACGATTTGCTCCTTTAAACAGCTGGCCCGATAACGTAAGCCTCGACAAAGCCCGTCGTTTACTGTGGCCTGTCAAACAAAAATATGGCAAGAAACTTTCCTGGGCCGACCTGATGATTTTAGCTGGGAATGTAGCCCTTGAATCTATGGGTTTTAAAACCTTTGGTTTTGCCGGAGGGCGCGAAGATATCTGGGAACCGGAAGAGGATATTTACTGGGGATCAGAAGGTAAATGGCTTGATGACCAGCGTCATAACGAAAAAGGCAAGCTTAAAGGTCCTTTGGCGGCTGACCATATGGGATTGATCTATGTGAATCCGGAAGGCCCTAATGGTGAGCCTGATCCGGTAAAAGCAGCCCATTATATCCGTCAGTCATTCGGATTAATGGCTATGGATGATGAAGAAACTGTTGCATTAATTGCAGGAGGACATTCGTTTGGAAAGGTACATGGTGCAGCACCAAATACCAATCTTGGACCTGATCCGGAGGAGGCTCCGTTAGAAGATCAGGGATTAGGCTGGAAAAATAAACATGGCAAAGGAAATGCCGAAGACACCATTACCAGCGGCCTGGAAGGAACCTGGACTAAAACTCCAACCCAATGGAGTATAAACTTTCTTGAAAATCTGTTTGATTACGAATGGGAATTAACCAAGAGTCCGGGAGGAGCTTATCAATGGAAGCCGCGTGGTCAGGCAGGTGCCAACAGCATTCCCGATGCACATATTCCTGGCAAAAGAAATCAACCTTTTATGCTTACTACTGACCTTTCGCTGAGGTTTGATCCGGCATATGAGAAAATTTCACGGAGATTTTTAGAAAATCCTTCCGAATTTGAAGATGCTTTTGCCCGTGCCTGGTTTAAGTTGACTCATCGTGATATGGGGCCAAAATCACGCTATCTCGGTCCAGAAGTTCCGCAGGAAGATTTGCTTTGGCAGGATCCAATTCCGGCTGCTACTTACAAAATAATTGATGATGAGGATGTTAAAACCTTAAAAGCTAAAATCGCTGAAACAGACCTTACCGTTTCAGAATTGGTTGCTGTGGCTTGGGCATCTGCTTCCAATTATCGCGACTCCGACAAGCGCGGAGGTGCCAATGGAGCACGAATCCGTCTTGCCCCGCAAAAAGATTGGGAAGTGAATAATCCTGTTCAACTGGCAAAAGTTTTGAAAGCCCTCGAAAACATTCAAAAAGATTTCAATAGTAAATCTGGTGAAAAACAGGTTTCTATTGCGGATCTAATCGTACTTGGCGGTTGTGTCGGAATTGAAAAAGCAGCCAAAGCTGCCGGCCTCGTGCTGGAAGTTCCTTTTACTCCCGGTCGCACAGATGCTTCACAAGAGCAAACAGATGTGGAATCATTCAGCTATCTTGAACCTTTAGCCGACGGATTCCGCAACTATATCAAAACTAATTATATGAGTTCTGCAGAAGAAATGCTGATCGACAGGGCTCAATTGCTAACGCTTACACCTCCTGAGCTTACTGTTTTGGTTGGCGGATTACGTGTTTTAAACGTAAACTGGGATGGTTCAAAACATGGCGTGTTTACAGAAAAACCTGAAGTTTTATCCAATGATTTCTTTGTTAATTTATTGGATATGAGAACTGTTTGGAAGTCCATATCTGATGATAAAGAATTTTACGAAGGAAGTTGTCGCAAAACAGGAAAGGCCAAATGGACAGGAACACGCGTTGATCTGCTTTTTGGTTCAAACTCTGAATTACGCGCCCTTGCAGAGGTTTACGCCAGTGCTGATGGTCAGGAAAAATTCGTACAGGATTTTGTAGCAGCATGGAATAAAGTGATGAATCTGGATCGCTTTGATCTCAAATAGAGTCACTATTTGACAATGTTAAAAAGGCAGTCGTTTTGTATGACTGCCTTTTTTTTATGCCCGATAAAAAACTTATTGTATTTTCGTTTTCCTTAAAAAAAACTCCCAAATGAAAAAATTCAGCATACTAACAGGTTTATTGGTATTTTCAATTATCCTACTTGCTCAAGAATCTATTCAAGTATATGACAATCAGAAAATTAAAATCTATTCCGAAAATTGGCAAGACAGTATTGTATGCGAAATTGCTATCCCGAATTCACGGCATTTTACGTATGACAATCGCTCTTATCCACTGCTTATTCTTTTTGATCAGCAGAACAGAACTAATTTTGATTATCATTTGGCTGGTATAAATTTGCTAACTGGTGTGGGCGCGCAAATTCCAGAAATTGTTGTAGCAGGATTGCCTTTTGATCCGCAAAAGCGATCGCAATATACTGATACCGAGATTATCAGGGATAGTTTAAGTGGCCTGGAAAGCACAGCTCGACTTCTATTTAGCGAATTGATCCCGGCAATTGAACGAGAAATTGCACCTGTCAGTTTTTTGATGATAGCAGGCCATTCCAGAACGGCCTGGCTGGTAAATTACCTGCTGGCTAATTATCCCAACCGTATCAGCGCATCAGGCAGTTTTAGCGGGTTTTTTGAATTGGATGAGGTGAGATCTCAATTGCTTGAATTAGCACAAAAAGCTGATACCAATAATATTTACTATTTAATGACGAGTGGCGAAAGTTATGAGGAGCAAACCTATTTGCTGTCGAATGAGGATTTTGCTGAAGAGCTCAACAAACAACCAATTCGGGAAGGTTTTCGTTGGGAAATGATTATAAATCGGGAGGCTAACCATCTTTCAAATTATGCGCTTTCTGTTCCACAGTTTTTAACGCATTATTTTGCAGATTACAATACTATTTTGGGTGAATGGTTTGATTGGAAACAGGATTCCCTGAATGGCATTGTTGCAGCGCAAACGCTTGAAAATGATTTTATTGACCTCCCCTATCCCCTTATTCCACAACTGGTTCACATTTATTCACTTGCCAGTCATTATTATAATCAGAATGATTTTGGAACGGCAATTTATTTCATTGAAATCGGCTTGAAATATTATCCTAAAGAGCCTGGATTAAAGCTTTTTGAAGCGGAGCTTTATGCTTTAACCGGAAATCATTCCAAAGCACATCTTATACTGGATGAGTTTAATGTACTAATCGAAAATCCCGCTATTAAACTGGCTGACAAGAATGATTTGTATGAATGGTACGAATCGATAACGCTGGAAATGAAGGAATAAAAAAACCGTCTCACTTTTGCTGTGAAACGGTTTTTTCAAAATCAATGAAACTCTGAAAAACTATCTTTTATCTGAAGCACCTAATTTAGGTTTTTGACCTTTATCGTTTTCCTGTTTCTTCTTCATTTCGATCCTTTGAAGAGCAGTTTTATATTCTTCCTCCGTAAGTTTGCCTTCCTTTCTAAGCTTTTCAAGTTCTGCCTTTCTTTTGGCAACTTCACTTGCTTTTGCTTCAACATTAACTTTTTTAGCTTCTTCTGCAGATTTAAAGCGTTCCTTTGAATCACCTGATTCACTTTCAGACTGTAAGCTGCGTGTTTTGTCGTTTTTTAATGCCTCCGATTTAGCGGCTTCTTCTTTACGCTTATTTTGCTCCGTTTCTTTTTGCAGTTTTTCTTTGCGTAATTTTTGTTCCCGCAATTGAGCATCTTTGGATGCATCTTCTTGCGAAGCTTTTGATTCCTGACCTAATTTTGCTTTTTCAGCTTCAATGGTCTTTTTTGCATCAGATTCTTTTTTCAGACTACTTTCAACTGCTTCTTTTTTTTGCTTTTCGGTTTTTAAAACCTGTGCAGATGCTTGTTGGCTCATGGCTACAAGACCAACTACAAGAACAGAGGCTAAAGTAAACCGCTGCATTTTTTTCAGGATGTTTGTTTTCATTTGTTTTAATTTTAGGATTAATAAAAAAGGCTACTCCAAAGGTAATGAAGTAGCCTTTAAAATCCTATTTTATGATCAACTTTTTGACCTTGCCATACTTATGCGTTCCCATTCGGATGATGTAAACACCTGAAGTGGCATACGACATATCGAGCGGATAAGTGTAACGATCGTTTACATACGTTACTTTATTCTCGACCATATTAATACCTAAGCTATTATGGAGATTAATAAGTACCTGAGCGTCCAGCTTTTCCGAGATCAGCGACACTTCATATTGATCATTTCCAAGATGAACAATTTCTAGTTCGCTGTCCATTTCCGGTAGAGCGATATTCCCTGTTGGCAGTACTATGTTAACTGTATAATCTTCCGTTTCTCCGTACTCGGTTTCTGCGCAGGCATCATCAGGTACGCCGGCATTCCAATTAGTTTTGACACGCATCAAGTGTTCGCCTAATTGCACGTCTTCAGGAATGACAAATACAAGTGTATCCGTATGATTACCACTGCCTTCACCATCGGCAATTTCGTAATTGTCAACGATAATCTCATCGGATTCAAATACAAAGTTATCATTGAAATCAATCCAAACACGTACAAACTCATTTCCATATCCTACTGTCAGGATCATTTCATTTGTTGAACCAGTTTCGATATCAGTGCTCATATCCGTGAAGTCATTATACCCGTTCTCACCACATTCCGACTCATTGATTAAATCTCTTAGTTCCAAATAAAGAATAGCATCACCTGATGAGCAATCCGATTCTGGCTGGCAATTCGATTTAACAATTGTTGTGGCGGTGGTGTCATTACTTAAATCAGAATCACCTTCCAGCGAAGAATAGGCCAGCAGGTTATAAGCTCCCAAAGCTGAAAAATCTGCTGGGGTATTGAAGTCGTAACTTGCTTCTGAATCGGCATAAAGCGTATCCATAAATGTTTCGGTTACAACTGCCCCATCCAGATCGTAAGAAACTTCAAACTCTGTTTGATCAGCAGCACCAAAGTTCTTCAGTGTGATGCTGATAGTTTCTTCTTCTGTGAGACCTGTTCCTGATTCGGGATTAGTGATTTCAGTAACTCCGATATCATTGCTATAAAGGTGTACAATAGAAATGGAGAGGCTGTCGTTCAATCGGTTCTCATCGGTAGCTAGTGCAGTGAAAACAGTGAGATCAAAGGTATCGCCGACTGCACTCATATCAAAGGTAGCTTCGAAAGTAAAGTTGACTGACTCGCCGGCAAAAAGCGTATCAAAATACATTTCATAGATGGTGTCTGTTTCTGGAAGGAAATAGCCAACAGGAATACTATCCACATCTTCAGTTCCGTAATTGAAAATATCTATGGTGATGGGTTGCTCAGCCAATAGCTCACCACTCACTGGCTCAACCACTTCCACAACGCCAACATCATTCGCCAAATCTGAGGCAATCTGAAATGCGCCAACCACATCGGTTCTTTGATTGTTCTTGAAATATTCAGCAATATGCCAAAAGGTCATATCATCCGCTGGATCAAGTGTAAGATGTACATAGTCGGCCAAACGATTTGAGGGATTGTTTGAGTTTCCCTGAGCAATCAAAGTTTCATCCACAGTCATTGTGCCCAGTGGGTCAGAAGCATAGCGACCGGTAAAATAGATGGCAATACTTTCGGATGTGCTTACGGTTGTATAGGCTAATGCAATATTACCCTGCCCGTCCATGGCCATACTGCCAGAAAAAGCATCCTTATTATTGTTGGGTGAGATGTAGGTTCCTTCCTGATAGATTTCCCATGGTGCATCATCGCCATATTGACGCATTTCGAACCAGCGGATACCTGCTAATTCTGCTGATGTTCCATCTGTGTCAACTACAAAGTTGAAAAGTGCTGTGTTATATCCTGGAAATCTGCGGTATTGTGCTTGCTGCATCACCGTAGCCTGCAGAATGTCAATATTAGGACCCGAAGGCTGTGGTCTGTTTGAAAATGAGCCCCCATCAAACACTGAAATAAAAGGAGTTGTTGGGATTTCTATTGCTTGCGAAATTTCGGAATTAGCAGGCGTTTCCCAATCGATATTTAAGGTCCAAAGCTTAATATGATCTTCTGAAACTCCACTCCAGGCGTCATCTTGCAGATATACAACTGTCGCGTTTCCGGCAGACGGAAGATCACCATTAGTAACATTAAAAAACTGTGGGCTGTAAAAGCCAGAGGTGCGAATTCCGGGTAGCGGGAAGCCCAAAAATTGTGGAGTTTCTCCTTCTAACACGACATCTCTTTCGATCACAAAAACTCGGTTGGTAGAACCGATATTGGCAGTTACATAATAACCATCTGACCAGATTGAGAATTTCGGGTAATCAGGAAATTGTCCTGTTGTGAGGCCTGTGGTATAAACATACCAATCATCATTTACAGGGTCAGGACCGGCCGAAATTGCAAAATTGAGGCCGTTGGGTGAAAAATCAAACTCTGTGATGATGTACCGGTCGGCGGCAGCATCGTACAACATAATAGGGTCGCCCGATGTATTGCCCGGAAAAATAGTGGCTAAAGAAGCAGCCGGTGTTAGTGGTTCACCATCTTTGTCGAAAATGCGAAATCCTACGTTCCATCCACCCAGATAGTGGTTTGGGCCAACGGCTCCGGTCGGATCGCTGGGCGTATAACTCGAAACATTGGCATCAAAAACCATCAAGGGTTCTCGCCCGGCTTTGCGGGCAACTTTAGTTTGTTGCGACACCAGTGGATCATCGCCTTTTGGTAAGCCCTTGCCAGGAACCGTCATATTAGCTCCGGCACGTTTGGGCTGACCCATACGCAAGGGTTCGTTAGGATCTTGCGCTACAAAAGTTCCATTTTGGATTTGTTTCGCAATACTCGGCACTACGCGGGGTGCCGGCAATTTAGTAATTAAACTTGGTGCTGATTTTTCGTTTTGTCCAATGCTGATTATTGGAAACAATAACGCGATTGTGAGATAAGTTAAAAATGATTTCATAAAAAATTGTAATAGGATAATGCCCGCAAACATAAACAATTATTTAGAATGACTTTAAATTATTGAAAAGTTCATGCCCGTTTAATTTGTAAACTTATTATTATATCATTGAATATCAAAAGAATAAAAAAAACACAAATTCAAACAAATTTTATACATTTAAATTGGAGTGGTCTTTAACATTCAAAACCATTCTTAAGGCATCCTTTCCGTCCTTGTAGTATTGTGATAATCGTTTGGCCGCTTCAAATCCTTTTTGCCGATAGAGTGAAACCGCTGCCTGATTATCGGTTCTTACTTCGAGTGAAATTTTTGAAAATCCTGATTTTGAAGCAATTTGGATAGCTTTTTCCACAAGTGAGGTAGCCAGACCTTTTCCCCTGAACCCAGGATGAATCGCAATCGCATATAACCTAAGTACAGTTACTTTTTTACGCTTAAGCAATATCATATAGCCTGCAATCCTTTCTTCGGCCATCGCTATTAGGAATGGATTTTGCGATTGTATGAGATAGCGCATTTGCCTCCTATTGAATGCATCAACTCCGAAACACTCTTGTTCAATCTGCAAGATTGCTGGTAAATGCTCCAATCGGGCTTCAGTAATAATTTCAAGAGCCATGGGCGTAATGTTTACGTTCAAGTCTATCTAAAAATTCCCTGATTATCAAACGATAGAGTTCGTCTCCCAGGATGGCATCCTCCACACCGTAATCTATCGAAGGATTGTCATTAACTTCTATGATTACTGATTTATCGTCAATTGCTTTCACGTCAACGCCATAAAGGCCTTTACCGATTGCATTGGCTGCATCGAGGGCATTTCTCAAAACATGTTTTGGTACTTTGTGCACCGGAACGGTTTCGAAAGAGCCGGTTTGGGATTTACCGGAATCGTTGTGATGGTAAATTTGCCAGTGTCCTCTGGCCATGAAATATTTACAGGCGAACAAGGGTGACCCATTCAAAATTCCAATCCGCCAATCGAAACTGGTTGGCAAAAATTCCTGTGCCAGAACGATAGCTGTTTTTTGAAACAGGACATCAAGAATTTTCTGATAATCTTCATCCGAAGCGGCTTTTCCCATGCCATGCGAAAATGAGCCATCAGGCACTTTTAAAACTATTGGTGAGCCTAATAGCTGTGTGATTTCGACCCAGCTGTAAGGATCTGATCTAAAAATCAATTCCGATTTTGGTGTTGGAATTTCTTCCTTGTCAAGCAACTCTTTCAAATAAACCTTATTTGTACATCTGATAATCGAAAGCGGGTCGTCAATAACCACCATATCAGCTTGTTGGGCTTGTTGTGCAAGCCTGTAGGTGATGTGATTAAGTGATGTCGTTTGGCGAATAAACAACGCATCATATTCCATCAGGCGGTGTGCTTCCTGAGCGGTAATCAGTTCAGCATTGATCTGTAATTTTCTGGCTTGGTTTATAAATTGGTTCAGGGCAGTTTTGTTACTTGGCGGGAGTGTTTCGTTGGGATCGTAAAGGATGGCCAAATCATAGCGCGAAGGTTTTTTACTGCGTGGTTGACGCCACACTTTTTTGCTAAAATTGTCCAGTGCCTGTGCAAACACATCTTGTTGATCATCAGTAAGATCATCTAGCCCTAAAGGTTTGATGTTTTCAATTTGATTCTTCTCTCTTACAGCAAACTGAACCCTAAGCATTGGACAGGGGTTTTGTTCAAAAACATATCGGGCTACCTTTTCCATAGTTGGTTCGGAGCAGGTTCCAAAAAAAATATCCAGCGAAACCTTGTCACCTTCCTGCTTGTTATTTGTCGTCAGCCATTTGTAGGTCAACTTTTGCATTTGATAATCGAGTCGCATCACCGCTCCCGATTCAAGCCTGTTGATCACTTCGATATCAGGCAGCACTTTGTGTCCGCGGGCCTGGGCCAACAAGGAACAATAATAACCCTCAGAATGATAATCCAGCTTATTACAAAGATTTATAACAAAAAAATGTTTCTGGTTAAGCTCCTGATTTTTTAGGTATTCACCTGAGGTTAAGATACTTTCGGTATCATAATAAGGTTTCCATTGGTCCAGTTCGTCCAGAATCAGAATTGTTGAAAGCATAATTATATCAAGAATTAGATTAAATTTTACCTATTAACCAGCTGAAGCCAAAACCAATGAAATAGTGATCGCCAGTAATTCCTGTTCCGGCATTGATATCTACTTGCAAATTTGGTTTTATAAGATAACTGAAGCCACCATCAAAGGATAACTCGAAGTCATTCAGTTGAACATAATTTCCGTAAGGTTCTACAAAAACGCCAAGTTTATCAGTGATGGTATAACCTAAGGCAAAACTATACATCAAGCTTAACTCTATTTCTTCAAACCAATAGGCACCGAAATTAGAACCCAGATTCCATCGTGCAGCGAAATCCCAGCTGTGCAGGAAACGTAAACTCAAACCGAGCGCGTCTTCAGAAACTTCTGCAGAACCTGTTGGCACAAACACTTCGGCCAAAACTCCTGCCTGCGTTGCTCTTTCCGGATTTTCGCATACCTGGAATTTACCTCCTATGGTAAGATTGGAAAATCCGCTACCTTGCTTAAATTCCGACCAATTAGGCTTGTCATGTATTACAAAGGATTCAATTATTCTTAGCTCCACTTTTTCGGATAAACCATATCTCAATAACATAACAGGAAGGGAATTAACAGTAAACTCAGCTTTTTCTCCAGGATTTAACTTACTAAAATCCAAACCTGTTTCCACCTGAAAATAACGAGCTTCAACAGTTGCAACGCCATCACCGGCTCCCGGCCGATCCGAACTAAAGGACTGAGCCCTTAAATGGGTAGTTTGTAAACAGAAAATGAATAAAATGACCCCAATCAATTTCTTTATTTTCATTGTATTACATTTTTGTGCAGCTGTTTCGTAGCCGATTAATTTCTTAGCGAAGGTATAAATTTGAAAGCAACAAGCGACAGAAAATCTGATGAAGTTACAGTATAATCTGATTGGATTAGAATCATTTTAAATAAGCCATGTTCATTTTCTGAAATCCTCAATATAAGAGTAAAATAAGTAAGTTTGCCTGCTAACTAAATTTCAATTTATATGAGTAATACAAAACCCCTCAAAGGCGGCGAATTTCTGACAAGGGATATTGAAGCAGAAGCCGTGTTTATTCCGGAAGAATTTGATGAAGAAACAAATATGATCACCGAGACCTGTCAGGATTTTTTGGAGACAGAAATTTTTCCAAATCTTGCCCGGATCGACAGTCAGGAAGAAGGTTTAATGGCATCATTACTCAAAAAAGCTGGTGAGTTAGGGCTTTTGGGCTTGTCTGTTCCTGAGGAATATGAGGGTTTTGAGCAGTCGTTTTTAACAGTAATGCGTGCTAATGAGGCTTTGGGTGCTGCTCACTCCTACTCTGTTGCTATTATGGCGCATACCGGTATTGGAACCCTTCCGATTCTTTACTATGGTACTGAAGATCAAAAAGCCAGGTATATTCCCAAATTAACATCAGGTGAATTGATGGCAGCTTATTGCCTTACCGAGCCTGGTGCAGGATCGGATGCCAACTCAGGCAGAACCAAAGCCGTACTTTCCGAAGATGGTAAGCATTACATACTGAATGGCCAAAAAATGTGGATTACCAATGGCGGTTTTGCCGATGTTCAAACTGTGTTTGCCAAGGTTGATAACGACCGTGTTTTAAGTGCTTTTATCGTAGAGCGTGCCTGGGATGGGGTAACGATGAATCCCGAAGAAAAGAAAATGGGTATCAAGGGTTCTTCAACCCGGCAGATTTTTTACAATGATGTAAAGGTGCCGGTCGAAAATATGCTGGGCAAACGGGGCGAAGGTTATCGTATAGCTTTGAATATCTTACACCTTGGCCGCATCAAGCTGGCTGCAACTGTTGTAGGAAGTGCCAAAAGAGCTATTTTACATGCTGTAAATTACGCTAACGAACGCAAACAGTTTGGCAAGACGATCGCCAATTTTGGTGCTATAAAGCATAAGTTGGCTCAACAGGTAGTTAAGACTTTTGCAACTGAATCAGCGGTTTACAGAGCAAGCAAAGATATTCAGGATCAGATTTATGAATTAAAAGCTGCCGGTCAGCCACATGGTAAAGCCAATATTGAAGGCGTTGCTGAATTTTCGGCAGAATGTGCCCTGCTCAAGGTTTATGGTTCAGAAGCACTTGACTATGTAGTTGATGAGGCTGTTCAGATATATGGTGGAATGGGTTTCTCTAGCGAAACACCGGTTGACAGAGCATATCGCGACTCCCGCATCAACAGAATTTTTGAAGGCACGAATGAGATCAACCGTTTACTTGCTGTTGACGCATTACTTAAAAAAGGAGCAAAAAGTGATTTCAACTTACGGGACTTGGCCAATGCAGCAGCTGCCAGCCTCGACAAACCGGTTGCCCTAAATGGAAATTCATACTTTGAGGACAAAGTTGCCACCTTACAAAATTTGAAAAAAGCCATCTTGATGCTTATTCCTTCAATTACAGAAACTTTCGGCCGAAAAATTGCGGAAGAGGAAGAAGTGATGATGAACCTGGCTGATATGTTGATGCAGGTTTATGTGGCAGAGTCAACACTGTACAGGGTAAACAGGCTCGAAAAGATTAAGTCAGAAAGTGAAATGGTAGTTTACAGAGATATACTGGATATTTTGATTCACGATGTGGCAGCAATTGTTCAGAAATCCGGCTGGGATGCAGTGGTGAGTTATGCACAGCCCGAACAACAAAGCCTGTTTAGAGAAGCCTTGTATCAACATTGCCAAACCGCTGCATTCAATGTAAAAGAAGCACGCAGAAGGATTGCCGACAAATTGATCGAAGATAATGCTTACAGATTTTAGCTGTTATTTTTTTCATCTTAATACGGACGTTTATGGATTATCTGTAAACGTCTTTTTTTTCTAAATTTTTGTTTTGATTTGAATGCATGTTTTTGTATCTTAGAAGCGTTAATAATACAAGCCAAATGAAACAAAAAATAATTCAGGAGTATATTGGTTCCCTGACCAAGGAAGAAACTTTGCGCTGTTTGGAAAGTGATCTGCTTATCAAAGACAGTTGTGTTCTGGAATCTGTGAATCCGTTCTTTGGGTATTATGCAGATGCTCCCGATGTACAAAAACCACAATATTTGTATTTTATGCTCGAAGAAGCTGTTGATTTTATGGAACTTCAAAGGATAATCCTGGAAGTGAATCTAAAATCGAAGGTTACGGTGGATGCAGTATGGGCTACGGTTACAGTTCCGAATAATGCAAAAATGCCGGCATTGCGTATTCGTAATCTGCCACAGTATGGCCAGATCAGTGTTTTACAGCAGCACTACCGCGAAGCCGGATTGCCTCTGAAAAAGCATAGCAAAGGAGTGACCTTGGATCATGCTGCAATCCATATCGAAAAATTTTTCTTTCTGGAAGAATTAGAGGGAGGCTTATTTTTTGATGCGCGACAGGCTCATCATGGTTACTTTATCATACCCAAATACATGAATTGGAATGAGTTTAAGCGGTTAACAGTCGAAGCTAAATACGATGTCAGTTTGCTGAATTTTGATGCCGCAACAGCCAGTTTATTCACAAGCAAGAACATCATTGAATTGGTTCGGATTTATCGTGAAGACATTGACATAGATAAGCTGAAAGCCATCCGCGACAGGTATTATCACATATTAAACCTCAAATAATCCGGCTGGATAAATTACTTCCTCCAAAAAAAGTGCATGAGCCGGAACGGAATATCCGGCAGCATTGCGGTTTTTGGCCAGAATAAGTGCTTCAAAATCTGTTGTGTTGCGTTTTTGCAGGCCTGCCTCGATGAGCGAGCCCACAATAGCCCTAACCATATTGCGTAAAAAACGATCGGCACTGATTTCAAACACCAGATGATGCTTGGTTTTTGTCCATCGTGCAAACTCGATTTTGCAATTATTGGTTTGTGTTTGCGTGTGTAATTTCGAGAAACTGGTAAAATCAGTATGCTTTAAAAGAATTCGGGCAGCTTCGTTCATCTGTTCTATATCCAGCTCGTGTGGAAAGTAGTAGGAATTCGGGTTGAATACATCTTTCTCTGTATGCAGGTAATAGCAGTACTTCCTGGAAATGGCATCGAAGCGGGCATGAAACTCATCCGGTACCTTTAATATTCTGAACACCACAATGTCTGGAGGTAAAAAACGATTCAGCTGCTTCCGGAAGTCTTCTGAATCTATTTCTTTCACTTCTGATTCAAGATCAAAATGTGCGAAAAAATTTTTGGCATGAACACCTGTATCCGTGCGGCCACAGCCCATCAAACTGATTGTTGTGCCAAGTTTCAGACTGAGACATTTTTCGAGCTCTGCCTGCACAGTATGTGCATTTTCCTGACGTTGCCAGCCATGATAGGCACTGCCGTTGTATGCCAGATGTATAAAGTATCTCACTGGATTTTTGAGGCAAATGTCGGCAATTTTCTACAAATTTTCTTCATTCTGTGAATCGGGCTGTTGGCCTAATAATTCAGATTTTTTCCTTGCATTATCATGCTTGCCTTCATTTCTTTGAGCTGCTCACGTTCAGAATGGGTTAGGGCAAAAGGATTATCTTTCAACAGAAGCAGGTTAATTTGCTTTAGTTCCAGTAATTCCCATGGAAACTGGCCAATAAGATTTTGCTGAAGATCAAGATCAGTTAGCTGAGTTAAACTACTCAGATCAGGAATGTCAGATATCGCGTTAAAGCTTAAATCAAGGCGTTCGAGCTGAGTCATATTGGCTATCCAGGCCGGAAACACAGGCAAGCTGTTGTGATGAACATAAAAATAACGCAGTGATTTGAGTTGTTGTATTTCTCCGGGAAGAGATTCCAACTGGTTATAAGCCAGGAAAAGTTGTTTGAGTTGGGTCAGCTTTTTGATTTCGGAAGGAATTGCAGTGAGCTGGTTGTGGTAAAAATCCAGTTCCTGCAGATTGTGCAGTTCAAAAATCTGAGGAGGGATTACTTCAAAATTATTCTCATAAAAAACCAGGCTTTTCAGATTGTTCAGTTCCGAAAAGTTTTGTGGCAAATTACTCAAATTGTTTTTCCCCACATTCAATCGTTCAACGCCTTGCATTACAGCAATGTTTTCGGGCAATTCAGTGATATTGTTTCCTCCCACCAGCACACGTTTTACATGTGCCAGTCTTCTGGCAGTCCGCTTGTTGAAGCGCAAATTGTTGTGGTTGAGGTTGATTTCCTGCAGGCTGTCGAGACGTTTCACAAAACGTGGCACACGCTTGATTTTATTATCCGAAAGATCAAGTACTTTAAGTTGTTTTTGTCTTTTGATAGCCGCCGGAATCCTTTTAAGCTTATTTCGGTGCAAGGAAATCACTTCGAGACTATTGAATGCAGGCAATCGCATTTTTTTGAGCAAATTACTCTCGGCTTTTAGGCTGATTAGTGAGTTTTTTTTCAAGTTTTTTAAGTTCAGCTTTGTAAAGGAATTGCTTGAGAGATCAAGCTTTTCAATGGCATTGAAAGCTGCAAGATCCGGTAGCGCATGCAGTGCTGTATTGCGGGCGTTCAAAAAGCGTAAACTGTCGGGGTGTATGGTATCCAGATGCAACATTAGCTTTTGTTGATTTTCCAATGCAATCTGCTCCCATCTTTTTTGCATGGCCAAAAAAGCAGAGTCTTTTTTAAAGTGTTCAGCCTCAGTTGGAATTTGAGCAACTAAACATCCCGAAATGTGAATGAATATCAGACATATAAGGTTCCGCATAATTCTTTTTAATCCTATAACTAAGGATTTAGTTGTTTTAGTATAAGTGGACTGGAAAAAATGTTGAATTTTAGGTTAGAAATATATCAAACCAATGTGAATAGTTTTATCCAGTGAATCACAAGAACAAGCAAACGGAATGATGAGCATCTAAAACATTTTAGTGGTGTATGCGCTAGTCTCTTTGTACCTGTCCGCGATAATAGGAAAAGTAAATACCAAACAAATTCATCACAGAAAAAATGATGAATCCGGTCCTTATAATATCGATAAATTGCTGGTCATCAATATTTTTTAAAATCTGATTGCCAATAGTCATCGAAAACAACACTGCCACAACTGTCATACTAACAATTTGTCCGATCACCCGTCCGGTGGCAGCAGTTCCGGAGGCAAGCCCATATTGGGATCTGTTCACTGCACTCATGATGGTGTTCATATTGGGGGAGGAAAACAAACCAAAACCTGAGCCAAGCCAGAGCAAATTGACGACTATGAGCCATACCGGTGTTGATGCATTCACAAAGGCAAATCCGATTAAGCCGAGCGTGCAGATTACCATACCAATTGTTGTGAGAAAACGGGGTTGAATGCGATCGGAAAGCCTTCCGGCCAGGGGCGAAAACAATGCCATCATGATAGGCTGAGAAACCAGTATCGTCCCTGCTTCGCTCGGACTTAATGCTTTAATTTTTTGAAGATAAATGCTTAAGAGAAATACTATGGCAAAAGTTGCGCTGTAATTAATGAGCGAGGCCAGATTAGAAAAAGTAAAAAGTCTGTTTTGAGTGAAAAGCCTGGTATCAATAACCGGAAACTTAGAACGGGCTTCTAAAAGCCAAAAACCAATTAAAGCCAGAACTCCAAGTATCATAATCCACCAGCTTTGAGGTAAATTGGAAGCTCCGTAAATCAGTGCTACCAAACCCGACATAAAAAGCACGGTACCTCTTAAGTCGATCTTTTTTAGCGTGGCGTTCGGCTCATCTTTGCCCAAAAATAAAAATGCCAACATGCTTGACAGAACTCCCAATAAGGAGGCTACATAAAAAACAGAACGCCACCCATAGAGCTGTGTCAGCATTCCTCCGATAAACGGTCCGGAAGCCAATCCCAGATATACGGCAGAAACAGAAATTCCGAGCACTTTTCCACGGCTTGATTGCGGAAAAGCCGATACCAAAATTGCCGGCCCTGTGGTGCTGGTGAGCGCGGCTCCGGCACCCTGCAAAAACCTGAAGAATATCAACCACCATCCGGAGGGCGACAAACCGCTGGCTATTGAAAACAGGGCAAATAACAATACCCCCAGTTTAAACATTCTTTTTACACCGGTAAGATCAGCCCATCTGCCGGCCGGCAACAAAAACATCGCATTCGACAATAAAAAAGACGTTATTACCCAGCTTAAGGCTATTGCATTCATTTCGAATTGCGCTTCAATGGCTGGCAGTGAGATGTTTACTGCCGAGATCAAAAAAGTCCCCATAAAAGAGGTTACGGCAACAATAGCAATTATTGAGACTTTCGAACGGGCTTGCATAGCTGCTTATTCAAGAATCATTTTTTGCCGAAACACCTGCTTTTCCGATTTAACTTCAAGGAGGTAAACACCACTTCTCCAGTGGGTTTTCCGTGGAACAATAAGCTCATGTTGAAAGAATTGACTGTGAATCACCTTTCCCGAAAGATCATAGATAGTGAGATGTTTGAGTGTTTCATCTTCGTCTAAACCATTGATATTTAAAACATCTTTTACCGGATTTGGACTAATGACCAAATGATCATCCATTGTATTCTCAGCGACATTCACATATTGCGATACCACCACATTATCTATCAAAAGCGGATTGCCATAAAAACTCACTGTTTCAAAAGCAATGCGCACATCCGACATACCTGCCCATTGGCTCAGATCAATTGTATTACATTCTGATCCCCAGCCATTGCCACACCAGTCTGTTGTTTCTTCCGGCCAAAAGATTTCTTCAGTTGGGAGTCTGGTAGCAAAACTTCCTTCACCATCTTCGCCAAATGTAGCAATACGTTCCCAGCTTTCACCGCAATCGCTTGATATTAAAATAATTAATGAATCAGTGACTTGTGTGTGATCAGCATTTTGAGCATAGGCATGATCAAAGCTCATATAAGCTGTAGATAAATTACTCAGATCAAATGGCTTGGAAATCAACCGGTCGCGTCGCAGGATCGAATAATAGGTTCTAAAATTAACTCCAGCAGCAACGGCACCAGTATTGCCACTCACATTAAATAATTCCCATGTTTGGCTATTATCCGGGTTTTCTATCATCCACGATCCTTCAGAAAAATTCCATGATTCAAAATTTTCCTGAAAATGCCCTGCTTGTGCCCCGATTGTGAGATAATCTTCAAAAACTATTTCATCTTCACCATATTCGTTGCTCACCACCAAACTTACATTGTATTGTCCTTCTTCCAAAAACCTGAGAATTGGATTTTTATCATTTTCGTCTCCCTCCACAAACTCGTAAGTCTGCGGTTCAAAATACCATTCCCAATCATCTGGTATTCCGGTAGATGTATCGTAAAATCCTATTGTATCATTCACACAGGCCACCTTAACATCTGAGGTAAAAGCGGCTGCCACCTCACCCGGGAAATCAACCTTAAAAGTCATCGTTTCGCCAACTGGTGAAATATCATAAATAGTAATTCCACCCAGGCTTCCATTCTGCAGAAACGCATAAGGATTGCTGAAATCAGTGAATTCGGATCTACCATAATTTTCTCCAAAAACTGCATCATTCAGGTTGCCATCAGCTGAAGGGTTTCCTCCCGGCCTGAAGATGTAAACCTCATCCGGCGGGCCTTGGGCATTTCCATTGCCCGCATTGGTGTTGATGCGATAAATCAACATACCAGATTTGGGGATGGTTTCATCAAAAGTGCCTTCTTTTTTACGATATTCCAACACAAAATATTCTGAGGAAGAATTTTGCGAAGGGATCCGCCAGGCATTATTCTCATCCGATTGTAAAGGGTTTAGTGTATAAGTGCCGGCTTCAGTGATCCAGGGGATGGTTTCGATCCAGCCACCATATTTCATCCTCATAAAAGCATTCATATATTGTGGTGGATTATTGTTGGCTGCCATGATGTCCCACGGACCAACCGGCGTAATGCTGTTATCCACGTAGCGATACAGATCAGGTGCACTTAAGCTGTGATACAACTCGTGACATAACACCCCTACTCCGCTGCCCGAAAGGCTTGTTTCGAGTTGAAAATTGTAATCATGGACTTTTTTTCCATTGATATAAACATCCTGCGAATAAAGACTCCAGCGATGTGGCCAAAGTAATGTTGACCAGGCAGTTGTGCCACCACGGATGATGAAAACCACATTGTCAACCCGATTATCGTTATTGTAATCCAGATTCAGGTTTGCCGGAACCGGGGAATTTATATTTATCCATTCCACCGCATTGACCAACAAGGTGTGCTCCCTGTTAGTTCTTTCGTTATCATTTGTATAGCCATCGGGATTACTAACAGCATTGTAAGGCATATAATAATTTCTGGGATGCTCGTCCTGAAAAGAAAGCACAAATTCGTCCGGTGGGACAGGATAAAAATAGGAACGCAGATTTAATTGTCCATACGAAATCTCTTCAAAATAATTCAGTACCGAATTAGCATTGGGATTTGAGTTATTAAAACGATTGTAATTAAGCAAAGTATCAGATAAAAATTCATCCTGGTCAGCAAAGCGGATGTAAATCACCAGGTTATTAAAATCTCCTATCGCCCGATCATAATTTCGGTCAGGCTCAACAAAACGCATCTCCTGTTCCATGTACTTACGGATAGCTGTTCGTTTTTCGGCACTGATAATATTTCCAGGAGAGAGGTGCGTAGTTGAAGGGTCAACTATTCCAACCTGAAATGAAGTCGGAATGAGTTGATCATCAAATAGTTCGGCATAATAATAAAAACCATCAGTTTCACTTTGAACAATGGTGTATCCTGCTGCATCATGCAACCAGTTATAAAACTCATCACCTGTTGCCAAAAGATTTAAAATACTGCCATCAGGTTGTGTTACTGTTACGGGCTGATCCTTGAGCCAGGCCGCTTGAAGTGGGTGAGAAAATGAAAGGCTTATAAGTAGCAATAAAACAATTACTATCCTGGACTTGAGAACAACTTGCATGATTTCGATTTTAAGGGTTTCCATATTTTTTATTGCTTACAAAAATAAGCTTTTCATTGATACCATTTCTTTATAATTAAGGTAAAGAAAATGAATGACTTACCTTACCAACAACATATTTGCCGGTCATAAACTGAAAAAATCAATTACTTTTGAGCCTCAGAAAAGAAAAGCAAATATGTGTTTAAGTATTCCTGCCCGTATTGAATCCATAGAAGGCGAAATGGCACGCTGTTCAGTAGGAGATGCAACTTATAATGCAAGCCTTGCTATGCTTGATATTGCTGAACTTGCTATTGGCGACTATGTGTTGCTGCATACCGGTTTTGCCCTTCAGAAGATTAGCGAAGAAGAAGCCCTGGAAACCCTCAAGCTTTTTGATGAGTTTGAAGCTTTTAACGAACAGCTTGACAAAGAAGAACAGCAAACTGGCAAACGCATCGTTTAGGCATGAAATATATTGACGAATACAGGAATAAAGAGCTTGTTCAACTTCTTGTAGGACAGATCAGGGAAGCCTCTAAGCATAAGATGCGTATCATGGAAGTTTGTGGCGGCCACACCATGGCTATTCAGCGTTTTGGGATTCCCGAACTTCTGCCTCCTACAATTGAACTTATCAGTGGCCCGGGCTGTCCGGTTTGCGTAACAAGCAGAGCATATATCGATCATGCCATTGCCTTGGCACGTTTGCCTGATGTGATTGTAACCACTTTCGGAGATTTAATCCGTGTGCCTGGTTCCAGCTCCAGTCTGGATCAGGAAAAGGCTGCCGGACGCGACATCAGAATTGTTTATTCAGTGTTGGATGCCCTGGAAATTGCCAAACATAACCGAAGAAAGAAAATTGTTTTTCTGGGAATTGGTTTCGAGACCACCTCCCCTGCCACTGCTGCCGGAATTTTAAAGGCAGAAATGGCAGGGCTTTTCAATTTTTCGGTTTTGAGTGCCCATAAAATCATGCCACCACCCATGGCTGCTTTGATTGATGCCGGAGTTGAAATTCATGGTTACCTTGGCCCCGGCCATGTGAGCACGATAACAGGTTCGGGAATGTATGACTTTATTGCTGAAAATTATGGCTTGGGTGTTGTAATAAGTGGTTTTGAGCCAACTGATATTTTGCAATCCATTTTAATGCTGGTTAAACAATTCGAAGCCCGGCGTCCAAAGATCGAAATACAATATAATAGGGTAGTAAAACCTGAAGGAAATACAAAAGCACTGGCGATGCTCGAAGAGGTTTTTGAATTGCGGGATGATTGGTGGCGCGGGCTCGGCATATTACCTCAAAGTGGCATGAAAATCAAAGAGAAATATGCTGCCTTTGATGCGGAAAAGCTTTTTGAAGTAACGCTAGAGCCAACACGTAGCGACAAAGGCTGCATCTGTGGAAGCATCTTAAAAGGTATAGCCAAGCCGCCTGACTGTAAGCTTTTCAGAAAAGCTTGTACTCCGGCCGATCCTGTAGGTCCTTGCATGGTGAGCAACGAAGGCGCATGCGCTGCCTGGTACAGGTATTCGGATAGCTAAAATTTTAAACGCTACTTTTAGGATTTATAAGCCAGGGAATAAAATTTTCTTTGTTGATGATTTCAAATGATGCTTCAGGATAGGCGTTTAGCCAATGTTTTTGAGTTTTTGATGTGTTGGCACTCCATTTCAATTCGTAACCATACAAGTTTCCATTCCGTTCCTCAACCAAATCCACCTCTTTTTGATCGTAAGTGCGCCAGAAATAATTATTGCTGAAAACCTTTTGGTAATGAAGTGATTTTATGCGTTCCATAAACATTAGATTTTCCCAAAGCATACCGATATCATTTCGGCTTGTTAGCAAGTTAAAGTTATTGATTACTGCATTCCGAATTCCGTTATCGTAAAAATAGTAACGATTCGATTTGGTGACTTCTTTCCTCAAATTCTTCGAAAACCCTCCAAGTTTCTTAATGATAAAAGCATTCTCGAGTAAGTCGAGATATCGACTTACTGTCTGTTTAGCAATTCCAAGGGCATTTGATAATTCATTCAAAGAAACTTCGTTACCGATCTGAAAACTTAATAAGCGCAGCAGATCAAGTAATTTGTCAGAATTTCGAATGCTGTCAAGTTCAAAAATGTCTTTAAACAGGTAGGCACTTTTTAATTCTTGCAAATAAGAGATTTTATCCTGGTGATTTAGCAGCTGGAGGGTTTCAGGATACAGTCCAAACAACAGAAACTCTTCGATCTGTTGATATACATCCATTCTTCCCCATTGTTCAGCGAGTTCAATAAGTGAAATAGGGTATAATAAATTTGTAACTGATCTGCCAGTCAAGGGTTCACTAGCTTCAGAAGACAAACGAAAACTGGACGAGCCAGTTGCAATGATAATAGTTTCAGGGAGGTTGTCAACAAGGATTTTTAAACCCCATCCAACATCCGGAATTCGCTGCGCCTCATCGATGAAGATGACTTCATAATCTGTTAATAGGCCTAAAATCAATGCTTTATTCTGAGATCCAAATACTTCGCGTAAGCTTGAATCATCTCCAGTTCCTGAAAAGACTTTTGATTTATAATTTTCAAGCATTTTCAGAATTAATGCTGTCTTCCCAGCTCTTCTGGGGCCGTATAGCAGATTAACTTTCCCTTTTTGTAGAAAATGTTCTTCCTTTTCATAAAATCGGTCAAACCATTTCATCTTGATGAATTTTGAACAATTTAACAAATTTGTATAAATTTGGCAACTTAACTTTACAAATTCATTGAAATTTGGCAAGTTTAGGGTCAAAATTTAGAATTGTCCTTGAATAATGCTAGCCGAACAACCCACGCACCAAACCGCCATCGTGACTAAAACTTTGCCCGGTTACGAAACCTGATAAAGGTGAAAGTAACCAACAAGCCAAAACAGCCAATTCTTCAGCTTTTCCCATTCTCTTGACCGGAATACTCGCTTCAAATTGTTCTCTTGCCATTGTTTCAGTGATTCCTTCCAGGGTTGCCTTTTTCACAAAGAGACGTTGCATGGCAGCTGTATCATGATATCCGGGAGATAAAATATTAAATGTGAGACCTTTGGCAGCCATCTCTTGCGAAAGCGTTTTCACAAAACCGGTTACAGCTGCGCGAAGTGAATTGCTCAAAACAAGGTTTTCAACCGGCTGTTTAACTGATACGCTTTCAATGAAAACCATTTTGCCATAACACTGTTTTTGAAAAACCGGTACAAGTTTTTGCGTAAAATCAATTTTCCAGCGCACCAGGCTTCGATAGGCTGCGTCCCAATCGCTCAAAGAAGTTTCCATCACTTTTTTAGCAGGAGGACCTCCGGCATTCACAACAACACCATCAATAAAGCGGTTTTTACAAAATTCAAGTATTTGTTGTGCGGCATCTTCTTCAAAAACATCAATTGCCAAAGTATTTAGTCTTTCACCTTGCTGCAATCGGAACTCGTCCAGCACATCTTTGCTTCTGGCAATAGCCAACACATTGGCACCTTCGGCAAGAAGCTGAGTTGCGATGGCCCTTCCAAATCCACTGCCGGCACCTGTTACAATGAAAAAACGGTCTTTCAGTTGAAAATCCATAACATATATTTTAGCGGCTAATATACAAATCTGAGTGAATATTCAATTGATTTTTCGCGACAGCAGTGTATTTCCGTATTTTTGTGCCTTAATTGATAGACTATGGCAAATTCTGAACGCTCTGTTATTCTCAAAGGATCGATAGCTATTGCAATATCGGCGGTGCTTTGGGGCATCGACGGAGTTGTACTAACTCCTCGCCTTTACAATCTGGATGTTGGCTATGTGGTTTTCATTCTTCATGCCTTTCCCTTTTTTTTGATGAATTTGCTATTGTTCAGACATTATCGTTTTCTACCGAAAATGCCGGGAAGTGATGTGCTGATATTTTTCTTAATAAGCTTGTTTGGCGGGGCAATTGGCACGCTTGCAATTGTTAAAGCCTTGTTTTTACTCAATTTTAATCATTTATCGGTTGTAGTTCTCCTCCAAAAGCTGCAACCTGTTTTTGCTATCTTCCTGGCGCGAACGATTTTGGGAGAGAAGTTGAAGCAACGTTTCTTACTCTGGGCTTCGCTGGCAATTGTGGCAGGGTACTTCCTCACTTTTGGATGGGGTTTGCCGGATATGAATACGGATATAAACACGATTTACGCCGCCCTGTTGGCCCTGCTAGCGGCCTTTTCGTTCGGTAGCTCTACGGTTCTATCCAAAAAGATTTTGGGTAATTACAGCTTTATCACTTCCACTTTTTACCGTTATGGTTTTACCACAATGATCATGCTGGCTTATATGATCCTTTGGGGTGATTTTGGTCAGTTTGCAATCACTACGCGAGATAATTGGATATTTATCATAGTCATTGGTCTTACAACAGGTTCAGGTGCGATATTTCTGTATTATTACGGATTAAGAAAAGTGAAAGCTATTTTAGCTACCATCAGCGAGCTGATGTTTCCGCTTTCTGCTGTAATTTTTGACTACCTCATTAATGACAGTTTGCTTACACCAGTTCAATGGCTGGCTGCTATTGCCATGTTGCTTGCAATTTTTAGATTGAATTCAGAGCCTGAAAGGATTGCTTAGGATCAATTAAATTGTAGATTTCGATCCAATTATTTCGTATCTTAGCCTAAAGCTTTAACAAAGGAGGACATCATGTCAGAAGATTTGAAATTGGTATATACGGGCTCAATAATTGAAGCAGGTTATCTGGCTGAGTTATTGGAAGAGAATAACTTAACCAGCATCCTAAGGGATTCGTTAAATGAAAGTGTTATTGCAGGCTGGGCTTCTGGTTCGCCCGAAGATTCTGCACGTCTGTACGTGGAAACAGCTTTTGCAGAGCAGGCAAAAAAAATTATTGATGATTACCTTAAATCCCGTTAAGGGAGTTTTATAATGGACACTTGCCTGCATAAGTATTTTGTGTACAACGAAGAATTGCGCAGCAGCTGCGATTTCAATGCAGAGAGCACCAACCAAACAGGTTTAGTGTATGAAGTAGTGCGTGTGCTCAAGGGTGTGCCACTATTTCTGGATGATCACATCCAACGACTGAAAAATTCAGCTGAAGCTGCATCCATTACTTTGCCCGTTAGTGAAAAATTTTTAGTACAAAGTTTCAAGACTTTGATTTTGAATAATCAAGTCAGCGAAGGCAATATCAAATGCGTTGTTGGAAACAGAAGCGCCAACAGATTGTATTATGCAGCCTGGTTTCTTTCACATGTTTATCCTGCTGCTGAGTTGTACAAAAAAGGTGTTGTGGTTGGGTTGCTCAACGAGGAACGTAACAATCCGGAAGCCAAAGTATGGCGCGCTGATTTTCAGCAGAGGATACAACAGCAAAAGCTTGATCAGCAGGTTTTTGAATTGCTTTTAACACCAAATGGACGGCTTACGGAAGGCACTAAATCAAATGTTTTCCTAATTAAAAGGCAAGGTGTTTATACCGCTCCATCCTCTCAGGTGCTGGGAGGCATCACCCGAACAAAGGTGCTGGAGATTGCAAAAAATATCGGAATTGAAATTATTGAGCAAAATCTTGCTGTTGCTGACCTAATGGAAGCAGAGGCAGTGTTTTTGACCGGAACATCGCCAAAGATTCTGCCTGTTGCATCTATTGCCGGATTTTCTAAAAAATTCGTTGTGAATCATCCTGTTTTACAACAATTTATTGCAAATTATGACGCCATGATTGCAGCTTATATCAAATCGCATCAATAATTTATTTCAGGCAGATTCATTACCTTTGACACATATACTCATTATATGAAGTCGAATGCATTGATTTTATTGTTTGTTTTTATCCTTTCAGGTTTGTTTGCGCAGGATTTTCAGGCAGATCAGGTATGTCTCAGCCAGGCTGAATTCAGGCTTGCAGAGCTTATCAACAATTTTAGAAAGGAAAACAGAAAACCAGTTCTTCCTTTGTCCTCTGCATTAAGTTTTGTTGCCCAAACGCACCTAAAAGATTTGCAGGAAAATCATCCGGACACAAGCATTTGTCTTACGGCCAGTTGGTCTGATAAAGGTAGCTGGACGGCCTGTTGCTACAATAAATACATTGTTAATCAGGAATGTATGTGGAGCAAACCTAAAGAACTTACCTCCTACCCTTTTAGGGGATACGAGCTGAGTTATTTTCAGGAGGAAATAATTACGGTTGATAGTGTATTTAAGCTGTGGTTAAAAAGTGAAGAAACCATAGATATGTTGCTCACAACAGGTTCGCAAAGTGCCAAACGATGGGAAACTATGGGATTAGGGGTTAGCGAAAACTACATCAGCGTATGGTTTGGCCAACGTGCTGATGCTGCCGGCAAACCTAAGGACTGTGTTGAGATCAGAGAAGCAAAAATCGCGCAGGCGAAACAAAAAAATGCTGCTGAACGCTATTACCTGATTTATGGAAGTTTTTCGCAGGAAGCGGATGCTAAGGAAGCGATAAAGCGATATCAAAATAATGGCTTCAAGAATGCCATGATTCTTAAAACTGATCAACGTATTCGTATTGCATTGGATGTGTTTGATAATCTTAAGGATGCTACAGAAGCCAAAGAAAAGCTTGGCAGCACCTATAAAGATGCCTGGATATTAAAAGAATGATCGGTATTTAACTTTCTGAATATCCTAATGTTATTGGTCTCATTTCATTTTTTATGCAAACAAAACAAGTTGTAGTTTTTTGGTTCAGGCGCGATCTTCGTCTGGAAGATAATCACGGACTTTACGAGGCCTTAATAAGTAGCCTCCCTGTATTACCCTTATTTATTTTTGATACGGAAATACTGGATAAATTGCCCTCGAAAAAGGATGCCCGCGTTGAATTTATACACCGGCACCTCGAAAAAATTCATAAAGTACTCAATCAGCAAGGATCCGGGCTTTATGTTACCAAGGGCAAACCGGTGGAAATTTTTCGCGAGCTGCTTTCCAAACATAAGATTAATACCGTTTATGCCAATAAAGATTATGAGCCTTATGCCTTGCAGCGAGATGAGGATGTAAAAGAACTGCTACAAGACAATCATGCTGATTTAAAGCTATTTAAAGATCATGTGATTTTTGAGGAAAGTGAAGTGGTAAAAGACGATGGCAAACCCTATACTGTTTATACCCCTTTTTCGCGCAAGTGGAAAGCTAAATTGCTGGAAGAGCCTTTATCCAATTTTTCATCCGAAAAGTATTTGGACAAATTTATAAAACAGAAAGGCACTTTCCTTAGTTTGCAACAAATTGGTTTTGAGCCAACAGGAATAAAATTACCTGAGCCGCTTTTGGAAGATGAAAGACTTGAAAAATATCAGGAAACCCGTAATATTCCAGCCCTCGACAGCACTACAAAAACCGGCGTTCATCTCCGGTTCGGAACGATCAGCTTGAGAAAACTTGCTCATTTGGCAAGGCAAAAAAGCGAAACCTACCTGAACGAATTGATCTGGCGGGAGTTTTTTATGCAGATTTTGTTTCATTTCCCGCAAGTTGAAACGCAGAATTTTAATGCAAAATATGATCGTGTCCAATGGCGCAATAACGAGCAAGACTTTAAAAATTGGTGCGAAGGAAAAACAGGTTATCCCATGGTGGATGCCGGTATGCGCGAACTGAATGCGACTGGTTTTATGCACAACAGGGTTCGTATGCTTGTTGCGTCATTCTTGACCAAACATCTGCTTATCGACTGGCGCTGGGGCGAAGCCTATTTTGCGGAAAAATTGCTCGATTACGAATTGGCTTCCAACAATGGTAACTGGCAATGGGCAGCCGGAACGGGTTGCGATGCTGCACCGTATTTCAGGGTTTTTAATCCGATGGAACAGCACAAAAAATTTGATCCTCATAGTGAATACTTGAAAAAGTGGGTGCCTGAATGGCAGGATTTTAACTATGCTCAACCGATCGTTGATCATAAATTTGCTCGCGAAAGAGCAATCAATTCCTACAAAGAAGCTTTGAATTATAGAACCTGAATTCCTTAAAATTTCGTTTTTTTGCGTTTTTGATCCAAATCACTTGCAATTTTATGACTGACAAATATACCCTTACAGTAGTATTGACTTCTGAAGCCGAGAAAAAATGGTTGGAATTTCCTTCCAGGCTTTACAAAAATGATCCGAATTATGTGCGTCCCATCAACCAGGATGTAACGAAACTGTTTGATAAAAAGCAGAACAAGCTTTTACGGAAAGGTGACGCCATGCGATTATTGTTGTTTGAGAAAAATCAGGTCGTTGGGCGCATTGCGGCTTTCATCGATCCTAACACTGCCAAGAACAACGATCAGCCAACGGGTGGTTGTGGTTTTTTTGATTGCATCGATGATCAGGCTGCAGCGAATATTTTGTTTGATGCTGCCAAAAAATGGCTCAAGGAACGTGGCATGGAAGCTATGGATGGCCCAATCAATTTTGGTGATCGGGATAATTTCTGGGGTTGTCTGGCTGACGGATTTACAGAGCCACTCTATAATATGCCCTACAATTTTCCATATTATAACAAGCTTTTTGAAAACTACGGATTTCAAAATTATTTTAACCAATACACTTACCGCAGACTGATTAACAATGATGGCTTAAGTCCTGTTGTTAAAGAAAAAGCGGAGCGTCTGCTTCGTAATCCCGACTATGAATTCAGGATGATCAGCAGGAAAAATATCGACAAGTTTGCGGAAGATTTTATGATCATATACAACAAGGCGTGGGGAAGTATTCCCGGAGTAAAAAAAATTACGCACGTCCATGCGATGGCTTTGCTCAACCACCTAAAACCAATTTTGGATACGCGTTTGGTGTATTATGGTTATTACAAAAATGAGCCTATTGCCTTTTTTATCATGATGCAGGATTTGAATCAGATCATCCGAAAATTTAATGGTAAACTAAACTGGTTCAATAAGTTGAGGCTAATGGTAGATTTAAAACTTTTTAAAAGAGCCGACAGAATCATTGGAAGAATCTTCGGAATCGTACCAGAGCATCAGGGCAAAGGCGTTGATGGTGGCCTGGTAATCGCCTTTCAAAAAGTGGCGCTACAAAAGAATTTTCCCTACAAAGAGTTACAAATGAACTGGATAGGAGATTTTAATCAACCGATGATGAAAGTAGTCGAAAGCATTGGCGGTGAAATCTACAAAACCCACATCACCTACCGCTATCTTTTTGACCGGAACAAACCCTTTAAAAGAGCAACGAAAGGATAGGCAGCTTATTCTATATTGGTGAAAACTGCCTGCACATCATCATCGTCTTCCACTTTGTCCAGAAACTTTTCAATTTCGGCCATCTGATCTTCAGTAAAATTCACTGGCGAATTGGGGAAACGTTGCAACTTTGAAGTAATTATTTCAATCTTTTTTTCCTCGAGTGCATCGTGCAAACTGCCAAAATTGGTATAATCTGCATAGGCAAAGGCTGTATCTTCATGCACATCAATTTCCTCAAGACCGGCATCAATCAGTTCCAGCTCAAGCTCTTCAATGTCAAGTTCCTGAGTTACCTTAAACTCAAAAACAGCTTTGCGCGAAAACATAAAATCCAATGAACCCGAAGGCACAAACGAGCCACCAGCTTTGTTGAAATAAGATTTAACATTGGCAACAGTGCGCGTGGTATTATCAGTGGCACATTCCACAACAACCAAAACGCCATGCGGACCTTTACCTTCATAAACCACTTCCACCATGGTCTCAGCATCCTTACCTGCCGCGCGTTTGATAGCCGAATCAATATTGTCCTTGGGCATATTTTCTGCCTTGGCATTTTGAATGGCTTGCCGCAGTTTTGGGTTCAAATCGGGGTCGGGACCTCCTTCCTTGGCTGCAATCGTGATTAATTTCCCGAGTTTGGGAAATACTTTCGACATCTTGTCCCAACGCTTTTCCTTTGCTGCTCTGCGGTATTCAAACGCTCTGCCCATATTATTCTGTTTTTTGAAATTTTAGAATGCAAAAATACGAACTTGCTGAGAAACTTAAAACTCAGATGAAATTTAAATTGAACCCAAAATATGCAGAATTTTCCGACATTTGTCCTAGTTAGATTGTTCTAAAACTCAAATCATTTCCCATGCCCGAAATTATTATTGCTTCGCTTAGTTTATTGTTGCTCCTTGTCATTCTGATGATGCTTCTTCGCCATAAAAATAAGGATGTTGACCTGAATCCATTACTTTCCAGACTGGATTTTATCGAAAAAAACAACCAACGTTTTGAGCAGGAGATAAACAATGAATTCAGGGAAAACAGGGCTGAATTGGCTGCCAATCTGAAAAATTTTCAGGAACAATTTCTCGAAACCCTGCGTGAGATCAACCGCTCCCAGCAGGAACAGATGAAAAATATCAGCGAAACGAGCCGGCAATCGATTTTCAACCTGAATCAAACGTTGGAGGAAAAGCTTTCGTTGCTGACCAATAAAAATGAAGAGAGCAGCCGTATGGGTCGTCAGGAATTGGCCCAGAATTTAAAAGTGCTGAATGAAGAGATTCAACGAAAACTATCGGATTTGGGTAAAGCCCAAAAAGAACAAAACGATGCAGAAGTAGCACAACTGGAAAAATCCTTGCGGCAGTTTCAGGAAGCTTTTTCACAAAACGTAAAGGCATTCAATGATTTGCAACGCGAGAAATTTGGCGACCTGGAAAAGAAGCAAGCCGAATTGATCACTTCAACTGAATTGAAACTAGAAAAAATGCGCGAAACGGTTGACGAAAAGCTTCAGAAAACACTGGAGACCCGCCTTGGACAATCTTTTGAGCTGGTGAGCAAACAACTCGAAAGCGTTCAGAAAGGTTTGGGCGAGATGCAGACCCTGGCCAATGATGTTGGCGGACTCAAACGCGTGCTTTCCAATGTAAAAACCCGTGGCGTTCTGGGCGAAATACAATTAGGAAATATTTTGGAACAAATTCTGGCGCCCGAACAGTACGAAACAAACGTGAAAACCAAGCGTTCGAGCGGAGATCATGTTGAATTCGCTATCAAGCTGCCAGGTCGAGATGAAGATGGCGGTAGTGTTTACCTGCCCATCGATGCTAAATTCCCGCAGGAAGCCTATCATTTATTGCAGACTGCCTACGATGAAGGAAATATGGCCAAAGTGGATGAAGCCGTCAAGATTCTTGTGCGTTCCATTAAAACATTTGCCAAGGATATTCGTGACAAATACCTCGATCCACCCTACACCACCGATTTTGGGATTATGTTTCTGCCTATCGAAGGTTTGTATGCCGAAGTGATCCGGCATTCCGATCTGGTGGAGCAATTGCAGCGCGAGTTTAAGATTATCGTTACCGGTCCTACAACGCTGGCAGCTATTCTTAACAGCCTGCAAATGGGCTTTAAAACACTTGCTATTCAAAAGCGCAGTAGTGAGGTGTGGCGTATTCTTGGCGAAGTAAAAACCGAATTCGGGAAGTTTGGTGATGTGCTCAAAAAAGCCCAACAAAAAATTACAGAGGCCAATACCGAAATTGATCGTTTGGTAACCACCCGCACCAATGTTTTAACCCGAAAGCTGCGCGCTGTGCAGGAACTACCTGCTGCTGACGAAAACAAAATGATTGATGAGGGATTGTTGTTTGATGAGGATCAGGAATCCTGAGTTAGATAGAGATCCAATAAAAATATCTGTGGAAACTTGAAGGAATCCACAGATTAAGTTTCGTATAAAAATTTCGTTTTAATCGGATACAAGTTTAAATCTGACCAGTCTTAGTGGATTCGAATCAGCATCTTTCAAAACCTGTAGGCTGTAGAGATAGCCATCATGAAACACCATCTTTGAGGCACTTATGCTCAGATTGTAGTCGTCTGCCATAAATGTACAGGAGCTGGTAAAATTGCCTTCATCGGTTAAAACCCATACATGGAATTGATTAGCATTCTCTTCCTCAGGAATTTCAAAGATCAGGATGTTATCCTCGGAATCTTTGATTATCGTTGAAAAATAAGGCTTGACGATGGGTTTAGTAATGTTATTAAGATCATGCTCCATATCCGAAATCAATTGCTCATACTCCTTTTGATTCAATTCGATTTGCGTATCATTTCTTCTCAGAAGTGCCTTATATTCCTCAATTGCCTTTGATTGTATGACTTTTTGATCTTCTACTGAAATACTTTTGTTAGCCCAACTTACTTTTTCTTTCATCAGCTGATTTCCATCTGCATCAAACAGTATCAGTTCTCCTGTATTTGGGTTAGCCAGCAACAGTTTATCCTTAAGGCTGGTGATTTCTACAGGAAGTCCTTTTCCGGTAATTGAAGAATATGGCATGGATGAAAAGCTGTAAATAAGTCCATTTTTAAGTCTGACGGAATAGTTAAATGGCATACTTTTTTTATTATTTCCAGCTACGACCTCCGGCCTGTCAGTAAAATGCTCCCAAATAATTTTCTCCTCATTGGTCTGATAATCAACAATAGAAACAAAACTTCTGAACTTTTTGGCCCAAATCGCCCATCCTGAAACAGCCAGCTTATCATCATCTAGTGCAACCACCTGACGCGACATATAATCGAGATGAAGTGTTTTGATCAGTTTGCCGTTTAAGTCAGTAACAAAAAGTTTACCCATATTATCAATCGTTGTGAACATTTTATCACCACTCAATACTCCCAAAAACGGACGATGTGATGAGTTTTCGACAACAATTTCTTTGCTGAAAGCACCTGATGGAGAAAATTTCGAATGATATTTCTGATTTGCATGATTAACAATTACTGAACCATCTGGTAAAACCAGAAGCGATTTTCTCGGACCAATGTGGTTACCCTGAATAGAATCGTAATAGGACCTGAAAATTGTATTCCAGTCATTTCCCTGACCATAATTTTTGTCTGCAACAAGTTTTACCCTACCGGATTTATAAATGTTTTGCAACTCTTGTGAAGACCCGGATACAACACCCAAACTAAGAACGAAACAGAGAATTAAATTTTTCATGATATTTTGTATTTGGTTTAATTACAAATGATTAATTGTTTTCGGAGTAATCATTGTTCGAATAAATATGTATAGTCATTTCTTGTTTTGTGATGGGAAGATTAGCATCAAATTCGGAAGTGAGATCGTAAGAATAAATGATGTAATCATCAGTTGTTTTTGGTTTAAGCACCAAAAGCATCAAAATCAAAATGGCTGCAGCAGCAACAAAAAAAACAATTTTCTGGTATTGTCTTTTTTTATTTGAAATGAAGGGTTTTGATGATTTTGGTTTAAAGGGAGGCACAGAATACTCCTTGGCAATGTTTTCATTCATTAGGGACATCAGATTTTCTCGCCGCTGTTGTAATAGTTTCAGTTCTCGGGTACATTTATCACAATGCTTGATGTGTTCCTGGATCAATTTCTTCTCACCTGATGCGAGTTCGTCATCCAAAAAAGCAAGAAGCTTCCCTTCATCAATACAGTTCATAGTTTATTGTTTTTAAAATTTTTTCCATCTTTCTTAAAATGCGCGCAATGGTTTGCCCGATTGATGTATGTTTCACATCAGCAATTTCAGCTATTTCGAGGTACTTAAATCCCTCGCTGTACAATATTATGATGGTTCTTTCTTCGGATTTGAGTTTTGATAAGGCATACTCAAGCGCATTATTATTTTGAATTGCAGCAAACTGTTTTTCATCCGAAACCTGATTGAGAGCTCCTTCATATTCTTTAAATCGCTTCCGGCTTTTGTTCCAGTCGATACAGCTGAATATTGTTGCCTTCACAAGCCAGTTTTGAGGTTTAGAAATAGAAGTTCCATTTTTAGTCCTTAAGTAGTATTTTTCGAAAATGTCCTGAATAATATCTCTAACCACCTCCTCATCTTTCGTCATCTTAAGTCCGATATTGAACATTCGATTGTAGTTTTCCTGATATGTGGTTTCAAATTGATTCAATTCGGATGCGTTTATAATAAGTCTGTTTGAGTGGGCTTTTTGTGACATTAGCACCAAACAAATTTAATTAATTAACTCCATTGATTTCAACAATTCAGGCCACCAACTGTTAGTGTTAGATGGCTTACAAAACACCCAAATTTCAGCAATACACTTTCGAGCAGGTGCTTCACATTTCCCCGGCAGAAGCATATGAAACTGTCAAATCAGGGAAAGCAGTTTTGCTGGATATTCGCGAGGATTGGGAGGTGCAACTAGGCCGACCTAATTTGAGCGAGCATTTCAGGCATATTCCTATGTCGCAAATTATTCATCACCTTGACAAACTTCCCAAAGACAAAACCATTGTAGTAATGTGTGCGCATGGCATCCGCAGTGTGCAACTTGTGGCGTATTTGAAGGAAAGTTCTCAGCTTGACGTCATCAATATGGATGGTGCTTTTGAGCAGTGGGAAATTCAAAATTTACCGTCAACACAAGGCTTGTATCAAAATTAGTACTTCCACTTATTAGCCAAAGCCACCAACGAAAGCATCACCGGCACTTCTACTAAAACCCCTACAACCGTTACAAGTGCTGCAGGACTTTGCAGCCCAAATAGCGAAATTGCTACAGCCACCGCCAGTTCAAAGAAATTGCTCGCGCCTATCATCGCGGCTGGCGAACAGATGGCGTGTTTCAGTTTTAGTTTTCTTCCTGCAAACCAGGTGATAAAAAAGATAAAATAGGTTTGAATAACCAATGGAATGGCTATCAGCAGGATGATGAATGGATTTTTAGTAATAATATCCCCCTGAAAAGCGAAAAGTAAAACCAGTGTAAGCAGCAAAGCTATGATACTCACCGGTTTAAAGCGTGGAAGAAACACCTTTTTAAACCACTCCTCCCCTTTTGATTTAATGAGTATCCGATTGGTAAAATAGCCGGCAATCAACGGAATCACAACAAAAGCTACGATACTGGCAACCAGCGTGTCATAAGGAATTGTAATATTGGTAATGCCTAAAAGTAAACCCACAATAGGGACAAAAGCCACCAAAATAATCAGATCGTTTACCGAAACCTGCACCAGAGTGTAGTTGGGATCGCCATTGGTAAGATACGACCACACAAAAACCATAGCTGTGCAAGGCGCAGCTCCCAGCAAAATAGCTCCGGCAATGTATTCGCCGGCCTGATCAGGATTGATAAACGCCCCATAAAGCTTATCGAAAAATATCCAGGCAAAAAATGCCATAGTAAAAGGTTTGATCAGCCAGTTGACAACCAAAGTCAAAACAAGGCCTTTGGGAGTTTTCTTAACGTCTTTCAGGCGCGAAAAATCCACCTGAAGCATCATGGGATATATCATGGCCCAAATCAGAATAGCAACAGGAATGTTCACTTTGTAAATCTCCCATTCACTGAGCACCTGAATGGTGTTTCCAAAAAGATTTCCGATGAGGATGCCGGCAGCAATCCCCATCGCAACCCAAAGGGTGAGGTATTTTTCGAAAAATCCGATGCTACGTTTTTCGCTCATAACAATATTGTTTTGGTTTACAATTATTTACAGTTAATGCTGCGATGGTTTTTCTGCATAAACAGTCACTGAAAATATACCTGTATTTCCATTTTTGAAAGCGACCAATTCCTTTTCGCTTAAATAATTAAGTAATAATTCATCAGGCAGTTCGATGCGTTTTTCTTTCTGCACTTTGATTTGCTGAAAACCGGATTGCCCGTTGATTTGCAGATAGCTTGATTTTTGAATGGCACCCGACACACAGCCTGCATACATTTCGGCAGCAGCTTGAATGGAAGCAGGCAACTCTCCTTCGAGCACGATATCAGAAACTGAAAAATGACCACCAGGTTTTGAAATTCTGAAAATTTCGGCAAAGGCTTTTGGTTTATCAGGTACCAGATTTAGCACGCAATTGCTAACCACTACATCTACAGTATTTGCTTCCAGCGGAATAGCTTCAATATCACCTAACAAAAAATGCACATTTTCATAACCCAGTTTGCGCACATTTTCCTCTGCTTTGGCAATCATTTTTTCTGTCATATCAATCCCGATCACCTTTCCGGAAGCACCGGTTTGTGCTCGCGCAACAAAACAATCATTGCCCGCTCCTGAACCAAGATCAACCACTGTATCTCCTTCTTTTATCATAGCAAAAGAAGTCGGCAACCCGCAGCCCAGTCCAAGATCAGCATCGGCAGCGTAGCCTTTCAGGTGATCGTAACTATCACTAAAAATGCTGTAATCCACATCGCCGCAGCACGAACCGGAGCCGCAACAGGAGCTTTCATTTTGTGTTTTGGATTGATCTGCAATGGCTGCGTATTTTTCGCGAATCATCAACTTAATATCTTCTGGATTATTCATTATTTTAAAGATTTATAGAATTTAAAAAAATCGTTTTTTATTTCGTCTCTTACCCGCCTGAAAACCGACAGTATTTCTTCTTCAGTGCCTGTTGCTTCTGCCGGATCGTCGAATCCAATATGTAATCTTTGCTTCACATCGCCCGTAAAAGCCGGACAGCTTTCGTTAGCTCCCCCACAAACAGTAATCACATAATCAAATGCCTGATCCAGAAACTGTTCAACATTTTTTGGCTTATTACTACTGATGTCGATAAACGACTCATGCATCACTTCAATGGCTTTGGGGTGCACCTCAGAAGAAGGATTTGTTCCTGCCGAAACGACATTAAGCTCAGGATTAAAAGACTTTAAAAAGCCTTCTGCCATTTGCGAACGACAGGAATTGCCGGTGCAGAGAATAAGAATTTTCATACTTCGCATGTTGGATTAGGGTTTGATAAAAGTTTTTCGAAAAATTGTTCGAATGCCAGTTTTATTTCCTTTAACTTCTCGTTGTCGAGGCAATAATTAATTTTAACACCTTCAACGGTCCCTTGGATGAAACCCATTTTTTTGAGCTCAGTCAAATGCTGAGAAACCGTTGTACGACTCAATGGGATTTCATTTGAGATATCCCCTGAAATACAACAACTTGATTGTGCCAGGAAATCGAGAATGGCAATGCGGGCAGGATGAGCTAAGGCTTTGGCCATCAATGCTAATTCCTGATCCTGCTGATTAAAAAGTTCTGTCTTGATCATGTTTATGTTTTATGACGCAAACATACGACATTATTGAAAGCAAAATGAAAAATCAAGCAAAAAAAATCGATTTTTCTCTTTTTATATGGCTAATTTGTTTATCTTTAAACGCTTATTCTTGGTAATGGGACAATACGAAACTTTTGAGAAACTGGTTGATCAGTACAACACAGTTATTGTTGAAGCTATTGTAGATCTACAATACAAAAAAGATAATAATTTCTGGGAAAAATTTGGGGAAGAAGGCCGGAAAAACCGTCATATCGATGCCAGCTATCATCTCCCCTTTCTCCGTGAAGCTGTTTTGCTAGGTGATACAGAGATTTTTATCGACTACATTGACTGGGCTCGACAATTATTTGCTTCTAATAATTTGCCTGATGAAAAACTTAAAGAAGCTATTATTTTTTTTTCAGACATTTTGCAGAAAAAGATGCCTGTAAGTTTACATGATTTGTTTATTCCTGTCATCAAGGCTGCCCTTTTAAGATTTGAAAAGCCTGTTTTGCAAAACAGGAGTTTTATCGATACTTCAACTTCTGTTGGAAAATTAGCAGATGCATATACCCGTGAATTAATCAGAGGAAATCGAAAAATAGCTGCTGAAATGGTGCATAAAGCCGTTGCTGAAGGCATGTCTATCAAATCTATCTACCTGGACGTATTTCAAAGTTCGCAGTACGAGATTGGCCGATTATGGGTTACTAATCAAATTAGTGTGGCAACAGAGCATTATTGTTCGGCTGCAACACAGAGTATTATGTCGCAGCTTTATCCCTATTTATTTACAACCAGAAGGATTGGTAAAAAAATGGTGGCTGCCTGCGTTGGTGGCGAGCTTCATGAAATTGGTATCAGAATGGTAGCCGATTTTTTTGAGATGGATGGCTGGGACACCTATTATCTTGGAGCCAATTCGCCTGCCGACAGCATTTTAAAGGCTGTTGATGAATACAATGCGGAGCTGATTTGTTTATCGGCCGCCATGCCATATCATCTTCGCCTGGTTAAAGAAACTATCTCTCAAATACGAAGTAACCAGACTGGGAAAAAAGTAAAAATCATGATTGGTGGCAGGGCTTTTAACTCCCAAAACGACCCGAGCAGTACTTTTGAAGCCGATGGCTATGCGCCTGATGCCCAACAAGCCGTGTCTTTAGCAACTAAAATTTTAAGCTGATGTCATTTTCCGACACTAATTCCAACGAAGCATTTGTGCTCAATACAGATCTACAGGGAGTGATTGAAAAAGTGATTTTCAATTCATTAATTGACCCCCGATTAGCCTTAACGGGCAAAAACTTTGCCAGTGTTCTGGAAAACAAGATTTCTAAAAGGCTGCTCGATTTTATTCATCAGGTAAATCATCGCAAAGTGATGGTTGATTTTCCAATTAACCTGAATGATCAGGCTAACATCATTCACCTGACAGGCGTTTTGCTTGAGAACAAAATCTGGATCGTTGGCAACAGTGTGCCAAATAGTATGATGCGCTTAATTAATGAGATGCAGCTTATCAACAACGAACAGGCGAACCAAATCCGCAGCCTGGTAAAAGCAAACTATGAAGAATCTAAAACGATTGATCAGGAAAACACTAGTTTTTTGGATGAGTTAAGCAAACTAAACAACGAACTTATCAATACCCAACGAGAGCTTAGCCGACGTAATGCCGAGCTTACCCGGCTTAACGAGTTGAAGAATCAGTTTCTGGGAATGGCAGCGCACGATATACGGAATCCACTTGGTGTTATCATGGCTTATGCCGAATTTTTACTCGAAGAAATAAAAGAAACCATAGATGAGGAATACCTTAGTATTTTGCAAACAATACACAATTCAGCTGTCTTTTTGCTAAAACTTATTGAAGATTTGCTGGATGTTTCCAAAATTGAAGCAGGTAAACTGGAATTGAAAAAGACAAATACCGATTTAATAGCACTTGCCAAAAACAATATCGCACAAAACAACATCCTTGCTGGCAAAAAACAAATTGAGGTTGTGTTGGATACAATTGAAAAGAGACTGAAATTTTATTTCGATCCGCATAAAATTGAACAGGTTTTTAATAACCTGATCAGCAATGCAGTTAAGTTTTCATCGCCTGGATCTGAAGTTCATGTTGTTATTACTCGCCAGGGAAATCAGGTGAACATCTCGGTGAATGATCAAGACGTAGGCATCTCAAAAAAGCACTTAAATCAGATTTTTCTCCCTTTCAATCTGGCTACCAGCAAAGGAACAGCGGGTGAAAAAAGCACCGGATTGGGTTTATATATCGTTAAAACAATTATCGAAGGACATGGCGGAAAGATTACAGTTGATTCAAAGCCTGGCAGAGGTAGTAGTTTTACTTTCAGTCTGCCAGTTTCACTTACTGATTGAGCAATAGTAAAACATTGTATTTGAAGAATAGATAAATCTGGAATACCCGAATCTGACTTTTGGATCATAAAAAAAACCAATAATTAATCAGTTCAAAATATTTTCCTTTACCTTTAATCTTTAATAAATGCTGATAAATGAATCTTCGAAATACCATTTTAACGCTGTTATTCCTAAGCTGCTCATTATCTCAGATATACAGTCAAAATGCAGAGCTTGACTTATTACTCGAAATGGATATTGAGCGTTTGCTCGAAACAAAGATCACTTCGGCTACCAAGTTCGAGCAAAAGCTTAGTGAGGCGGTTGCAACAGTTCGTGTAGTAACGGCAAACGAGATAAAAGAGCGTGGCTATCAGTCGCTTGAAGATGTATTAAGCGGTCAGCCTGGTTTTCAGTTTAGAAATATTCAAGGATTTAACAGCTATATTTTTCAGCGCGGCATACCCAACCAAAACAACCTGATGCTGGTGATGATTGATGGAGTTTTGGTTAACGAGCTGAACTCAGGAGGTTTTTATGGGGGTTCTCAGTATTTGCTGGGAAATATTGAGCAGGTAGAAATTATTTATGGTCCTGCCTCAGCACTTTATGGCACAAATGCCGTTTCGGGTGTTGTAAATCTCATTACTAAAAAAGCGGAAGACCATCCCGGATTTGACATTTCAGTTGGGATGGGCAGTTATAACACTGCATTGACAGAAGCACGCTATGCCATGTATGATGAGGCATCCCGAACAGGTTTTAATTTGGCCGCAAGGTATTTTACGACCGACAAACGACCCTTGGGTGGTGCAGCCGGAGATTACAACTGGACTGATGAGATGGATAATTTTGAAAAAGATTTTGCGGTTGATTTAAGTGCATCACATAAAAACTTGTTCTTTGGGTTTAACCTGATGAACAAAAAGGCCTCAAGAGCAACTAATTATAAAACAACAACCAGCGATTTCAGCGATCACGGAACCCTCTGGAATATACTTTTTAGCAATGCACAGCTTCGATGGGAATTGAAAAAAGGTGATTTTCGGTTTATGCCGAAAGCGTATTATCGAAACAGCACCCTATTACCCAACTCCATTGCTTATGCTGACAGCGCAAGCAAAACTGCCTATAGTCGTCCCGGCAATCTGCTGGGAACTGATTTACTTGCTGTGTATCAGTTTAAAGACAATTCAACCCTCACCGCAGGATTGATCATGGAGAGAGAAAATCTGGCCAAAGATTATGGAATGGTGAGCTTTCCGATAGACGGAGTGTCGAAAAAGGCTCCCAGACCTCAGATGAAATCCTATCACCTGATTGGATTGTATGCACAGGCTGATGTAAAATTATTGAAACTTTTTATGGCTAATGTTGGATTACGATACGACCACAGCAGCTATTATGGTGATGTTTTTACACCCAGGCTGGCACTTAGTTATCAAATTAATAGATTTAGAACCAGACTGTTATATAATGAAGCTTTTCGCGCAGCACGTCCCTGGGATTTTATCGATGGCATTGGGAATCCTAACCTTAAGCCAGAGGAAATCCAATCGATAGAATGGATAAGCACTTTTAGAATCAAAGAATCAACTTTGATCAATTTAAGTTTATACCAAAATAACTACAAAAACCTGATTACCATCCAAAGTCTGCAAAACGACCAGTGGTACTGGAGAAATATGGGAAAAGTTAAAACTGAAGGCTTAGAGTTTGAGCTCAACTATGTGAAATCAAAGGTGAATGCCTGGATAAATTACACCTTCAACTATTCCGTTGACGACAAGGATTCACGCATCCCTGAAATAAGTAAGCATACAGGAAATGCCGGCTTTAACCATTTGCTGTTTAAAAACTTAAATTATGGATTCAGAGTCAATTATGCTGGTGCCCGGCCCAATGCGAGCCTCAGCCTGAAACCAGGGGAAGATGAATTACGATATCCCGAAATTGATCCTTTTTTTTTGGTAGGGTTTAATGTTTCATACACATTTTACGAGCAATTTCAACTTAAGTTAATAGCTGATAACATTCTGAATACCAAGTATTATCATACCTCGAATCGTCCACCGGATAGTTATGTGCAACAAGGACGTACTGTTTTTCTTCAGCTCAATTTTCATTTAACCCATATTGACCGATGAGAGCAGTTTCAAAATTTAGCCTTTTGTTATTTTTGTTCTGCGGCCTTCTCAGCAATAGCCTAAATGCACAGGAAGCCACTCCAGAGAACCTCATGGCGACCTTTATTTACAATTTTACAAACTATATCGAATGGGAAAAGCCAGGCCCTGATAGTATTTTCCGCATAGCGATTTTTGGTAAAGATAAACTCAGTAAACCTTTGCATTATATTGCTTCTATCAAAAAAGTTGATCAAAAAACGATACAGGTCATTGAGGCAGAAAATCAATCAGAACTGGATCAAAGTGACATAATCTATGTGTCAGGTGATCACACTGAAATGATAGCACTGTTCAATCAACAATTTCCTGAACATAAATCCCTTATAATCAGTGCATCAGGTGTCGGTTTAGAAAATGGTGCGATGATAAATTTCATAAACCAAAATGGTAAAATTGGTTTTGAAATAAATCAGACGGCCATCAAAAATCACGGACTAAAAGTGAGCTCCAGATTATTAAAGATTGCTGTTAAAGTCATTTAAAAAATTCTGATATGTTTAAACGAATCCGAAATTCTGTTAAAAATAAAATCATTGCTATTCAGGTAATTACATCAATAGTAATGCTTTCAGTTTTTTTGGTGATTTATATTATTCTCGAGATAAATGACTACAGAAGCACCTTAATGAGCGAACTGGATGCCTTATCCGAGGTGATAAGCTATAATGCCACTCCTGCACTCACCTTTAACGATCAGGAGGAAGCTGTCAGATTACTGCGGTCAATGGATCAGTATGAAGGCATGAAATACATACAACTGATTGATGTACAGGGCGAACATTTTGCTTCCTTCCCCGAAGACGACAAAGGTCGTCATAAAAATATAGATTTCGAACAAGGGATATTTAATTTTAATCAGGGGGAAATTAATTATACACAGGCCATTCTTGAGCAAGGCGAAATAATTGGATATCTGTTTATTCAGCTGGAGATCGATTTGCTTTACCGAAAGCTGTTTAATATGTTTTTGGTCACCACATTTGTTTTTCTGCTTGGTATTTTCATCAGTTTTATGCTTGCTAATTACACGCAAAAGGCTATCAGCAAGCCTATTATGGAGCTTAAGGAAACCTTTGATCACATCATGGCGACCAAGGATTTTTCGATTAAACTTACCAAACGTGGTGATGACGAAATTGGTCGGTTGTATGATGGATTTAACGAGATGGCAGGTGCTATCGATCATTATCGAAATAACCTGGAAAGGCTTGTTGACGAAAGAACCAGAGAACTCAAAAATTCAAACGAACAACTTCAGGAAGCAACAAAGGCATTTGAGGATATGAATTTTGCCTTGATGAACGAAATAAATGACCGCACCAAAGCCGAAGCCGAATTAAAAGAATCTGAGGAAAAGCTACGCATCATCATGCAAACCATGGACGAAGGTGTGGCTGTTTATAACCAAAAGGAAATAAAATATGTAAACTCTGCTTTTTGCAAGCTTTTAGGCTATGAAGAAAGTGAATTAGCAGGACATTCAACAGAGACCATTACCAGACAAATCATCCATCCCGATGACTACGAAGGCGTGAATAATGCTGCCGAAAGATGCTTAGTATTGAAAAAACTGGAACGTATGGAATACCGATATGTCCGCAGCAACGGCGAGATAATCTGGGTTTCCGGCATACCGGCTCTTATTCCGTGGGGCAACGAAAAAGCAATCATCGCTACTGTTGTCGATATTACCAATCACAAAATAGCACAGGAAGAACTGCGCAAGGCCAAAGAAACTGCTGAATCAGCTAATCAGGCGAAAAGTGCATTTTTAGCCAATATGTCGCACGAAATCCGCACACCAATGAATGCCGTTTTGGGGTATTCGCAGATTTTGCAACGCGATGAAAACCTGACCGCTAAACAACAGCAATACATTAGTTCGATCAACAAAAGCGGTGAGCATTTGCTGGCACTGATCAACGATATTTTGGATATGTCGAAAATTGAAGCCGGACGTATCAAACTAGTTCCGGTTTCATTTGACCTGCATTCCCTCCTCGATGATATCTGTGAGCTGTTTAACCTAAAGATTGCCGAGAAAGACATTGACCTGCAAATTCATATCCAGGAAAATGTGCCACGTTATATTTTTGCCGATGATGGCCGCATCAGGCAGGTTTTAATCAATCTGATCGGGAATGCTGTTAAATTCAGCAATAACGGAACCATCAATATTGATCTGGTGATGCGTAAGGAAGCATTGCTTGCGGTTTCAGTGTCTGATCAGGGGCCGGGTATTCCTGCCGAAATGCTGGAAAAGATTTTCGAACCTTTCGAACAAACCGAGAAAGGAATAAATACAGCCGGAGGAACCGGACTTGGCCTGGCAATAAGTAAAAAAATCGCTGATTTAATGGGTGGAAATCTGACGGTTGAAAGTAAGTTGGGTATTGGATCGATTTTTACTTTTAGTTTCAAATACGAAGCTGCCAATGAAGTTCAATTCAAGAAAAGCCTCACAGAAACTAAGGTACTGGCAGTCGATTCGGCTCATTTGCCGTTTAAGATCTTGGTGGTGGACGATAAAAGCCATAACCGCAACATTATAAAAGAAATGCTTGAACCTTTGGGATTTACCTGCGAATTTGCTGTTGATGGCCAGGAAGCAGTAGATAAATTTCGCGAATGGCAACCACAGGTCATCATTATGGATATCGTGATGCCAGTGATGGATGGACGGGAAGCCACCCGGCAAATCCGAAGTATGGCTGAGGGCAAGCAGGTTGTTATCATAGCTGTAACAGCCAGCGCGCTCGATGAGGAGCGGGCTGAGATATTAAGTCTGGGAGCAAATGATTTTGTTCGTAAACCATTTAAAATGAACGACCTGCTTGAATCGATCCGGGTTCAGACCGGTATAAGTTATACCTATTTGCAAAAAGGTGATCAGGATTCAACTCTTGAAGCGCAAATCATTTCACCGATAGAGATCCTAATAAAAATCGATGCAAATGTCAGAAAACAACTGCTGAGAGCTGCAACATTAGGCGATATTAATAGGGTTGTCCAAATCACCGATGAAATACGCATAAAACAACCTGAGCTGGCAGATTATCTGGCTCAACTGATCGATAGTTTCAACTTTGAAGCCCTGATCGAATTAATCGAAAATGCTGAAAAACAAACATTATGAACTCACAGGGGATTGTACTCATTGCAGATGATAACGAGAATAATCTGCGCGTATTAAGCACCATGCTTCGAACCGAAGGCTATGAAGTAAGGGTTGCAAAAAATGGCGAACAGGTATTGAAAAGTGTTAGTCTGGAAAAACCTGAAATCATTTTGCTCGACATTCATATGCCGGTGATGGATGGTTTTGAGACCTGCAAACGCCTGAAGGATGACATAAATTCCAGGGATATCCCCATCATTTTTATCAGTGCCCTCACCGAAACAAGCAGCAAGGTAAAAGCCCTCGAAATGGGAGGCGTGGATTATATCACCAAACCATTTCAGGTAGAAGAAGTTAAGGTAAGGGTTCATACCCATTTACTGTTGCGGCGAAAAACACTGGAACTTGAGCTCACACTCAATAATATCAAGCAGTTGCAAACAAAACTAATCCAATCCGAAAAAATGGCATCGCTGGGTGTGTTGGTTGCCGGTATCGCTCACGAGATAAATAATCCAATTAACTTTGTTTATGCCGGTATTAATAGCTTGATTAAAAACTTTATGGAGCTTGAAAAAGGAATTAAGGAAGTAATAGAATGGGTAAGGCAGAATAAGCCTGAGGTGGCAGATGAGCTTGAAAATATCAGAGAAAATTATGCCATTAACAAGCGTTTGGAAGTTATACCTCAGCTGGCTGGCGACATCAAAACCGGAGCAATCAGGACCACAGAAATTGTAAAGGGATTGAGGCTTTTTTCCCGTTCGGAGAACGAACCTAAAACCAAAGCCGATATTACCGAAAGCATTGAAACAGCTTTGTTGTTGCTCAAAAACAGGTATAAAAACCGGATACAAATTGAAAAACAATACCAACAAAATCTTAAACCCATTCGCTGTTATCCAGGGCAATTAACACAAGCTTTTATCAATCTCATTCACAATGCGATAGATGCAATTCCTGACAAAGGAATAATTCAAATAGAAGTGAGAGAAACCGAAGGTGGCATTAGCATTTCCATCGCTGATGATGGCATTGGCATGCCGGCCGAATTGCTTTCAAGGATTTACGATCCGTTTTTTACTACCAAGGCAGTTGGCGATGGGATGGGGATGGGACTGGCCATCACTCATGGAATTATCGAACGGCATATGGGAAATATTCAGGTTTCGAGTGAGGTGAACAAAGGAACCCTGTTTGAAATATTTTTACCCGCAAATTAATTTTGTAGCTGTCGTAAATTAATTTAACTTTACAACTTGTAGGACAGGTTTTTCTAAAAATCAGCACAATGAAAAAAGATAAATTCAGTATTTTATACGTTGATGACGAAGAGATAAATCTACGGGTTTTTAGATCAACCTTCGAGGATGAGTTTGATGTTTATACTGCAACTTCAGGGGATGATGGATTGGAAATTTTCAGGCAGAACGACATTGATCTGATCATCACCGACCAACGTATGCCTGAGATGAGCGGGGTTGAGTTTTTAAAACAGGTAATCGATCTAAATCCCGAACCCAACAGGATTTTGCTTACAGGCTTTAGTGATATAGACGCTTTGAGTTCTGCCGTTAACGAAGGTAAGATTTATCAATACATCAACAAACCCTGGGACGAATCAGAGCTTAAACCTGTTATTTATCAGGCACTTGAAGCCTATTATATCAAAAAGGAAAATCAAAGACTTACCCTGGCACTTCAATCAAAAAACGAAATGTTGGAGGCTGAAGTAGCAGCTAAAATTGCCTTGCTCGATCAACTGAAAGCATCCGAATTTGAGCTTCGTATTGCCAAGGAAAAAGCAGAGGAAAGCGATCTGCTGAAGACTTCTTTTCTGAATAATATGTCGCACGAAATTCGTACACCACTCAATGGTATCATTGGCTTTGCCGAGTTGCTCTGCATGGATGAATATACAACCGAAGAAAAGCTTGAGTTTTATAAATTTATCGATCAGAACAGCAAAGACCTGCTGTCAATGATTTCTAATGTTATTCTGCTGTCGCAACTCGAAACCGGCTTGATAAAAACCAGACCTGAAATACTGAATTGTAACCTGTTATTCGAATCATATTTAAAGAAATTTGAGAGTAAACTTAGCGACAAGCAGCTCGCGATTAATTTTGATTGTCAGTTAAAGGAAAACGAAGCACTCATTAATACAGATATTTCGAAGTTTTCTGAAATTATTAACCAGTTGCTCGACAATGCTATTAAGTTCACCGAGAAAGGTTCGATAGATATAAAAGTGAGTAAGAAGAACGATAGATTATTAATTTCAGTAAAAGATACCGGAATCGGGATTGATTCCAGGTTTCATGATGTGATCTTTGAGCGTTTCAGAAAAATTGAACTCAATCGGAACAAATTATATCGGGGCAATGGTTTAGGACTTTCCATCGTTAAATCATATGTTAGCCTGTTAGGCGGGAAAATTAATGTGAATTCTGAAACAGATAAAGGAACCGAATTCCTTCTGGATTTGCCTTATGAGCTGGCCGGCAAAAATGAGCTTCCATACAAACACACCCCCAAACTGAAAAATGGAGCCAAAATCTTACTTGTTGAAGACGAACCGGACAATATTTCCTTGATACGATCTATTATAAAACATGAAAACATTGAATTGATTCTGGCCACCAATGGTTTGGAAGCGGTAGAATTGTGTGAGCAAATACCGGATCTGAATTTGGTTTTAATGGATATTCGTATTCCTGAGCTGGATGGTTTTGATGCCACCAGGCAGATCAAAAAAATCAATCCTAAGCTAACTGTTATTGCCCAAACCGCCTACGCCTTTGAAGACGATAAAGAAAAAGCCAAACTTGCCGGTTGCGATGAATTTATCGTAAAACCAATAACCCGTGAAAAAATACTCAGGTATTTCAGACCTTGATTAGCTAATCATCACAATCAATCATGAAATAGTGATAGTATAAGTGATTTTGTTCGGTTCGGTTGTAGCTTTTGTTTTGTTGGACTTTGTTTTAATGGTATAGTTAAGCTTACTTTTTTCAGGCAAGCTGAATCTGATATTTAGCTTTGAATGCAGCAGCACTCTCCTACCCCGGTTACTGACCTTTTGATAGCGCAACAGCTGAACCAGACGCAATGCTTCCTCATCGCAGCCATATCCAATTCCGAAGACGATATGCGCATTATGCACCATGCCATTGTCGTCCACATCAAAGCCCACAACCACTTTTCCTTCAATTCCTGCTTCAAGGGCTTCTTGCGGATATTGGAGATTTTGACGGATAAATTTAGACAGAGCCTCTTTTCCGCCTGCATAACGTGGCAACTCAAGAAATTTCTTCTCTTTTTTGTAGGGCATTATCACACTTGTATCTAACAAAGGTACATCATTTGAATTTACCAGATTTGATTGGGTATTGATCGGGTTTAACCGAAAATACTTTATTACTTTTCACTTGTTTGTTTGGTTCAAATCTGCATTGGTTGGTGCTAAAGCTAAATAGGGTCTGCTGAAAAAGTCTGTCGTATGCCAGATTCGAGGCGACAAGACGAAGATGTATCGATATATTTCGGGTCGCAGGCAACACAGAAGATGGCGTACGACAGGCTAGCCAACACATTGTTGTTGACATTTTTAAGTTAAGAATAGGCTTTAACCTAGTAGCTTGATTCAAATATTACACTGTACTGCATGGATTTTAGATGATTTTTCATAAAAACCTTGCGGAAACAACAATACTATAAATGGCAACTTAAATTATATCAATGTGTTAGGTGTTTTTCAGCAGACCCTAAATAAGATTCCATATGAATTAAGTGGTCAGCTTATAACACTTTTATTGCGCATATAAACGCTTCAAATTCAAAAATCATGCATTTGATCTGGAGCTTTTCAGGCAGCTGACATTTTTTTCTGCAGCCAGTTTTATGGGTGAAAAAGTGGCGTACATTTGCGCACTTTTCTTTGATGTTATGCACATAATCAATCAGGCCGAAATACAGCGATATGCTGATGAGCTTGCCGAGGAAGGATGGTTTGTAATTCCTAATGCTGTTGACGAACAATTTACAAGTCAAGTTTTGGATGTCGTCACGGAAACGCGTCTGAATAATGATTTCAGAAAAGCCGGTATTGGAGCCGGAGGCGATTACCAACTCGATAACGAGGTACGCGGAGATTTCATCCATTGGATTAGCCGTCATCCTTTGGAGCCTGTGTTGCAGGATTGGATGAATGGAATGACAGCATTGCGCACAGGATTAAATCGTGAGCTCTTTTTAGGCTTGCAGGACATTGAGATGCATATGGCCATTTATCCTCCCGGAACTTTTTACAAGCGTCATCTCGATCAGTTCAATGAAAGAAGCAGCAGGGTCATTTCGATTGTGCTTTATTTAAATCGGCATTGGGAACCCGGAATGGGTGGCGAACTGGTGATTTATCGCGAATCGGCTGAACCTGTAATCATAGAGCCACGGGCCGGAACTCTCATTTGCTTTTTAAGCAATAAAATCGAACATGAAGTGCTGCCAACACATATAGAGCGTATAAGCATCACCGGATGGATGCTCAGAAAACCTGTCGGACTTGGGTTTTTATAAATTCGGTTTAAACGTATTGTCGCCATTTCATAAAGAAGGCTGCCTTCTCGATTGCGGTAATCATGTTGAGATTTTCAACATAAATCCTGTCAGTTTCCAGGTGTACAGGACTGAGGTTGATAATTCCCCTGACCCCTGCTGTAATTAAAACCTCTGCAGTTTTACGTGTATAAGCACCTGGCACATTGAGTAAAACCAGTTTTATATCCAAATTCCGAATCGTGTCATGCAGTTCATCAAAATGAAAACGGGCAATATCATCTCTGTGTGCATGTTCGCTTACCGGTTCAAAATCAAAAACTGCTACTAAGCTGATTTTCTCATTTTCATACTCATATAAAAAAGTCTCTGTAAATGCGTTGTTGTCGCCTACCAGTGCCATTCGGCAGATGTCAAAAGGATTCAGCACAGAATCGATGCACCTGATCATCTCTTTTACATGGTATCCTTTGCGAATGTTGGATGATTGGCATCCAATAAGCATTAAATCGCGACGGACGGACTCCTGCGTAGCACCTGTAAGTCGGGATAAATCAGCAGAATTGATATGAGGCCCTTTTGAAAACATGTATTTCAGTAATAATTGCCGGTAAAGACTGAGCCGTTCAATCACCTTTGCCGATAGTTCACTAATCAAGGCCATTTGGTTTTAGTATTTCGACAAAAATAGTTGAAACAAATGATCTGTTTATTAATTAACAGATAAAAACAGCCTTGAATTTGTTATTTAGAACGCATATAAATGCAAACATCCTGTTACTGGCGGAGCGTAACAGGATGTTCTGTAGTGAGCCAAAGCAAATAATTTTATACTGTTCGGCCGGGATATACTTTCAAAGCCTCTTCAAGTGCTTTCATGGCATGAACCAAATCATCAACATTCAGAACATAACTAATGCGAACTTCATCTTTGCCCCTGCCCTCTGATGAATAAAAACCGCTGGCGGGTGCAAGCATCACAGTCTGATTTTGATAATTAAAATCCTCCAAAAGCCACTGGCAGAATTTATCAGAATCGTCAATCGGAAGACGTGCAACCACATAAAATGCACCTTGCGGGTTGGGGCAAAAAGCTCCCTTCATCTTATTAATGGCTTCCACAACGGTAGCCCTTCTTTGCAGGTATTCGTTCAGCACCTCTTCGAAATAGCTATCCGGAGTGTCGATAGCAGCTTCTGCAGCAACCTGGCCAAAGCTGGGCGGACTAAGCCGTGCCTGTGCAAACTTTAGGGCGGTTTTCATCACCTCGCGGTTTTTCGAAATCATGCATCCAATCCTTACCCCACAGGCACTGTATCTTTTTGAAACAGAATCAATTAAAATAACATTATCATCAATTCCCTTCAGGTGCATGCACGAATAATGTTTGTTGCCATCATACACAAATTCGCGATAAACTTCATCGGCGATCAGGTAAAGATCATATTTGATCACAAGCTGGCGCAATACTTCCAGTTCTTCAGCATTGTAGAGATATCCGGTCGGGTTATTCGGATTGCAAACCAGTATGGCTTTTGTTTTTGGGCCAATCGCTTTTTCAAAATCAGCAATTGGAGGCAAAGCAAATCCCGTTTCGATCGAACTGTAAATAGGTTTAACATTGATCCCTGCATTAACAGCAAAACCGTTGTAATTGGCATAAAAGGGCTCAGGGATGATTACTTCATCACCCGGATCCATAATGGTTTGAAAGGCAAAAAGCAGGGCCTCGGAAGCTCCGGCTCCAATAATGATGTCGTTGGCAGTGATATGGATATCATGCTTTTTGTAATAGGTGGCCAGCTTCTCGCGATACGACAACACGCCGGCAGAATGGCTGTAGGCAACCACTTTTTGCGAAAAATTGCGGATAGCATTCAGGGCTACTTCCGGTGTGGGAATATCAGGTTGGCCGATATTCAGGTGATACACTTTCATTCCACGTTTTTTGGCTTCCTCAGCATAAGGTACCAGCTTACGAATAGGTGATTCGGGCATTTTTTTGCCTTTGATCGAAATACTTGGCATAAGGTTATACTTTTAAATAATTAAAAACCCGGCTGTTCGACAGCCGGGAAGATTCTTATCTCGACAGGATAATTTACTTGTTGATAGGTGCGCCGCTTGTTTCGGCCTTTGATGGCAGTGCCTCTGATGGTGTATTCACAACCTTGCCTTTGATACGCAACACCACGCTGCTGGCATTTTTGGCATTTGAAAGTATGGTGACTGTCTTGTTAAAAGCACCAGCTCTGTTAGTGTTGTACGTAACTTTAATTTTTTCTTTATCTCCTGGCAAAATAGGCTGGCGCGGCCATGTTGGTACGGTGCAGCCACAGGATGATCTCGGCCTCGAAAGTATCAGCGGTTCGTTGCCGGTGTTGGTAAATTCAAATTCATGTGTGCCATCGCCATTAAGCATGATTTCGCCATAGTCGAAAACGGTTTCTTCAAATGTGATCTCAGGACCATTAGTGGTTTTCTTTTCTTCAGACTGTGCCATGCTCATCAGGCTAAACCCAAATATCATGACAAATAATAAAACTATGTTTCGCATTGTGTGTAGCATTTTTAATAAAGATGAAAATAACATTATTTGCCAACAAAATTAATAATTCCACGGGTAAATGATGTTAAATTTTCTGAATATTTTGAATTCTGTTAAATTTTTAGCAATAAAAGCTGAATTTGATCCTTACCGCCCTCGGTAATGCTGATAAATCTTTCATCTTTTGTTTTCTTGCCTTATTTTTGCACCACTTTGATAATAAAGATTTAGTTGCTCGCTGAACAGGAAAACTGGTTGCCCACGGAGGTCGGGATATAATCAGGCAAGAACTGATCGAGTCTGTTTACAAAGTAAAGGTTCGCCTCATCCAGCAGGATGGTGACACCTATATCATTCCACTTAAACCCATTTGATTCAATGGATGTCAGAATTCAGGTTATCGGCTTTGTGCGCAACGAATGGAACGAAGCACAGCCTTTTGAGGCAAACAAAATCATGCAGTCTATTTCAACTATTGAAGTGAATGAAGCATTTGCTGATGGCTTATTCAAAATTGAAAATCAAAGTGAATTGCACATCATCTGGCAGTTTCACCGGTCCAAAGGTTATGCGCTTCAGACCATAACACGTTCGGGTGATTTTAGGGGTGTGTTTGCCTGTTGCTCGCCTCGCAGGCCAAGTGCCATCGGCCTTACACGCGTTAAACTGCTACGACGCGATGGCAATAGACTTTTCGTAACCGGTCTAGATGCCCTGAACGGAACGCCAGTGCTGGATATTAAACCCTATGTGGAACCAAGCGAAATAGTGAAGCAGGCTGACAGGCAATGACACACAAGAAATAATTGTTTACGGTATTCTTACTTTTGTGAGTTATTTTCTGAGCTTGTTCAGGTTAATAATATTTGTCAATTCCGCCAAAACCTGAAATAAGTCTATTGTCCCTTGTTTTTTTGATGAAGTTAGTCAGTCGTTTTGTAAATTCTTCTGGTCGTTTTCTTGCGCTATCGATGTAGGCGATTCGTATTCGTTTGTACGGCTCAGAAAAATTCTGGTAGTTTTCCCAGGTTGTTTCATCTTTTTTTATTTCTTCCAAAATGTCCATAGGAAAAACAAACGCTTTCGAAATAATTTCCTGAACTGTTTTAAGCAGTGAAGGATGAATCAGCTTGTTCGCAGCTAAACATTTCAGTCGTTCTATATTGGGCTGTGAATAACTGCTTTTGGCTTGTCGCGGCGTAAATCGCTGAATTGTATGGTCTTCGTCCAGCTTTTTATTTGTGCTGTCGATCCAGCCGAAACAGAGGGCCTCTTCAACGGCATCGTTGTATTGAATGCGTGGTTTGCCAGTTGATTTTTTGGGGTTCACCAGCCAAATTTCATTCTCACTCTCAAAATGCTGCTGAAGCCAATTTCTCCATTCAGCCCTGGTTTTTATGTTAAGTATTTTTTCTGTCATTGATTTGTGCTACTGATCAAACAAATTATCATCTTACTCTTCCCGAAACTTTTAACGTCTAACAATACTAAAAATACAAAATGGCATCATGCCTTGAGAACAGTTCAGAATCGTCAGGTTGCACTTGCTCAATTTATCAACGTTAATCTTATTCATTTAAGTTTTTCTTCAAATAAATCATATCAATAAGTTGTATGTCATCCTCGAACATTGGGTGGTCGTAATTGTCTGTGAAGAAATTCTTTATCCGATGTGACTTTACGAATCCACAACTTTCGTAAAACGACAAGATGGCCGGTGTTTCGCCTGTCCCGACAAGCATTGTTTTGTAGTCGTTTTTGTAGAAATCAGCAATAAAGTTTATCAATGCACTACCGTAGCCTTTGCCTTGATATTTTTCGTATGTAGCTATGTTTTTCAGCTCGCAGCTTTCCTTATCTATCGGCACTACGATGCAAACACTTTTCAAATCGTCGTCATACAAAGCAAACAAGTCTCCATTCGGCAAATATTTGTCAATCATGGTTTCCTGCTCGTCTGCCAACCGCAATAAGTCGAGGAACTGTTTTTTATTTTCGGTAAGCTTTTCTATTCTCATTATTTTGGTGTTGTTTCCGGATTTATGAAGTTAATTGTTCGGTGTGAACGTTTTGCAGCTATAAGAAGTTGGCGATTTCGAAGCACAAAACTGTCAACCTGCACGAAAGCTTGATTGAAAAGCTGAACTTCATTTAACCACTGAACCGCCAATTTCTTATAGGTGCTGTTACAGGCTGGCGTTCTTGTCGTCCGTGTCTTGCAACCCTTGTTCTTATTGAGTTTTGCAACCAACTGTCCGAATGTTTTTATGTCGGATTGTGTGTTGGCGTTTTTAAAATTTTTAGAAGGGAAGGGAATTTTTAATTTTTTCACTGCGTGGGACAGGCATACTCTTTGGCAAGCTTTGGCTTGTGTGTCGGCTTGCGGGGCTTGCCAATGTGTATGACTGTGAAGGGTCGGCATTTTATTCTTCTTCTTTTGGTTCTTCTTCTTTATTTAAACTTTGCCAATCGTCAGAAAGGTCTTTCCAATTTACTTCTCGTTCTGATGCTCTTGTCCAAACATCCCAGAAGTCTGGGTCGTCAGATTTAGGTCTGTGTTCGGGCTTGAGTTCGTTCATCTCAACAAGTATCGGAAGTGGTGATGCCCAACCTAATAAAATCGCTTTTCTTGTCGGAAGAATTGGAAGTTCCTGTAAAAGACCGCCAATGTTGTCAGGAACAAGACGTCTTACTAATTCTTGGTCACGGTCGTTTACAATTCTATGAAGTAAAAATGTGTTGCATTGAGAAAGAACTGTCGGAGAAAGTTCTGATGGTCTTTGTGAGGATAATGTCAGACTTAATCCAAATTTTCGACCTTCTCTTGCAATTTTTTCAAATGATTCCGTGCAAAGTTGGGAAGCAGAAATTTCCTCAGAACTTTCATTATATCGCTTTATGAAGTTATGTGCTTCTTCCATAACAATAACTGTTGGCAATAATTGGTTATGCGTTCTTCTGTATCGTTGAAGTGATTCAAAGACTACTCTTGAAATAACTGAAACCAAAAGATGTGTAATATCTGAGGGAACAAGAGACAGGTCAATTATAGAAATACCATTAATTGTTTTATCAAGCCAATTCTCTAATGATACTTCCTTATCGTCAGCAATAATTTTGTTCATTCTTGTATCTGACAGCATTGACCTCATACGCATTATAAGGAAGTCAACAAATTGAATTACACCAGCCTCTTGTGAAAGTCTTTCAACGTGGTCAGGTATTGCTGTTACTTCAAATGGTATTGGAGTGTCTTCATTTGGACCTATTGAAATTTTAAGTCCTCCGAAATTGTCGAGTAGATTTTGGATAGCTGCTAAAGAAATTTCGACATCCTCTCTCGAAAAGGAAACATAGTATTCGACTAATTCCTGTCCCTTTTGAAATGACTTATACTTTGAAGCAGCAATTCGAGAAATTTCATCCGCAAGCTCAATAAACTTAGGTTTCAATTCCCCATCCTCACAATTACTCTCAAATAATTTTGCATCAGAAACTATGCTCAAAAGCTTATTACCAAAAGCAGTAGCACTGTCTTTGTAATTTGCAGTTGTTGATAAATCAACTCTTAAAGATGCATAACAACTTGAAAAATGACTTCTTGCTCTTGTTTGAAAATCCGAAATTCCATCTGTTTCACCAGAACGTAATTCTCTTAATGCTCGTCTTAATATTGGTCTTTGTGTTCTCCCACTTGCATTAGAAAATGAACTCCATTCATAGCTATTCCACAACCAAGCAGGAACTTTCAGTTCTTTGAAAGTTGCCTTTTCCGCTTCTGTTAATTCAACCTTGAATTTTTTAATATCGGAGTTCAGGTCATCAAAGGCATTTGTATATTCTCCATTCGGGTCAAGAATGATAAAACGATTATTTAACTTTTGCCCTTCAGGTAAGCTTTTAGAAGCTTCCTCAAGCGACCATCTTATTACACCTGCTACGCTGCAAGATTTTCCACTTCCAGTATTTCCAAGTATTGCAACGTGTCTGCCAAAAAGTTTATCAGGATTTATTTTTACTTCTGCATTTCCTGCAATGGGGGCAATGCCTATTTTTACGACTGAATTTTTCTCCTTGTTTTCAACTATTGATTTTAATTGGATGTCAGTTGGAAGTATAACAGTATCACCGATTGAAGGGAAACTGTAAACGCCTCTTTCTAACTTGTAAGTTTTATCTTCAATTTTGCCTTCCTGCTTTAATGTTCCCATTGGTGTTATTGACATCTTCCGCAATGGGAAAGGCAAATCAATTAAATCAAAATCTTTGTAACCCTTTCGTTTGGGATATTGGCTGTGTTCAACTCCAATCCAACTGATTAAACCAACTAATGCACCAACTTCATTAGGAATTAATACAAATCCGTTAATTCTCGGAAAAAGGGAAGGAGTGCCTGTATTCAATGCGGTGTTTTGTGGTGCTGATATATCAAGCATCACTTTTATTTCATTCGGTGAAACATAATCAACCGTTCCGATTGTCAGATTTCTTAAATGGTCGTAATCGTATTGGTTAATGTTGCTCATTCCTCACCTTTATTATCGTTTACTGAATTATCTTCACCCTTATTTCGGTCACCTCTATTGTCTTTCAGTTTTTGCATTTTAACTGTCAATCGGTCAATTGCAGATTTCGGCAAATAAAATTCAACAAGGTTTTTAAGGTCTGCGAAATGTTCGCCTATTAGTAAAGTGCATTGTGCCGAATTTTTGTCTTCTAAAAATTTTACTATTCGTTCTCTCGATGAACCAAAATTTACAGGGTCTCCTTCATTTGCGTAATTCCTATCCCAAGCTATCACAACCAAATGAGTAGATGGAATTGTAAGCATATCTTCAATCACTCTGTTAATATGACTGTCGCCAAACCCATATCCGTAAGTAATGATTACCGAATTTGGTTGACAAATTGCGGACGAAAAATCACGGAATAATTCAGCATACGGATAAAATGCAGTTTCAATATCTTTTGATGAATTGGGGTAAATTACAACTTGTTCAGTAACATTTGATGGAATTTCAGGATGAGTATCTGTTGCACCAAAAGGTAAAAGCGACCTGATGATTTTATCTCCTGTGAATTTCCAATCAATAGAACCGTGCAATTTTGTAATTCTGGCAACACCTTCAACATATCGGGGTTCGCCTCTGATACCTGGCGGATTGTAATGATAATCTAATTCAAGTCGTGTATTTCGGAATATCGGTTGTATTTTCCCTTTAAATCTGTCCAATAATAATACCCCTGTTTCATCACAAGCCAATTCAATAAACCTGTCATAATTTGTTGTAAATAAATTGAGTCGTTCTCTTGATGCTGCTCTGCTTGTAAAGCTTAGAATAAAACTTTTCAGCAGATTAAAAGCAAGAATTCCTTTTTCATTATCTGTTTTCAGTTTGCTTAAAAAATCTCGTTCTGTTTTAAGAATTGATTTTATGAAAGCAAGTAGCTTGGTGTTTAGTTCTATTTCTAAATCGGTGTGTCGTCCATCATCAAGTATTTTTAAGCCATTAATCAGTTCCAACGCAATACGAATATCATCCTCGATATTCGCTTCGCCTCTATTCATTTTTTTGGCTGTTTCATCAGCTTTGGACTTAATATTATCACTAAGTCCGTTTTCAAGTGCAAGCCGTGTCATTTCTTGTGGTATTACACCTGCGGTAAAAGAAACGGCACTTGTTAAACCTGTTCCAATGAGTAATGATAGATGTTCACTTTGAAATATGGCAGAAAGCCAAGGTTCAACCTCCTTCTTTAATTCTTCCGCATTGATTTCTCCAATATCAGAAGTGCAAACAAGTTTTGTGTTTGTTTTCAGAATGTGCTTTTCATTCCAATCTATGCCGAAAAATTCCATATCTCTTTAATTTACTTTTTGATTACTCAATTTCCTTTATCGTTTCATCTCCACTGATATTCCTGATTTTTATTCTTTTCGGTTTTTTATCGCTTGCAATTTTACCGTCCCAAAATTCTTTTGTTTTGGTTCCGTCCTTTATCACATAACCGAGTTTGTCAATTTTAATTTCGGTGTTGCTGTACCATTGACCTTCTGAATTTTCACAATCCAATGAAATGAGTTCAATCAGTTCCAAACCTTCTTCGCTGATGCTGATTGGTTCAAACTTCTTTCCTTTGGTTAATGATTGCAGATTGCCTTTTTGATTGAACTCATTGATTTTTTGAATAAGACGGTCGCTGATGAATTTGGTAATTTCGGTTTCGTAGCCCTCTTTGGTTTTTGTGGTATTAAATTCTACAATATCCTCAATCACAATTTCGTGAAGTAGGTTTTTCAGGTCTTTGAGTTCTACTTCAATTTCGGTGGCATTGTTTTCTTTGATGAATTTTTCAACTGCCTTTTGGTCGTCAATATCTATGTAATAGACAATTACTTTTTTGGCGTTGACTTCCAAGTTTTGTAATTCCTGATTGATAATGGTGTTAACGGTCGGAATGTCCAAAACTTTTTCCTGTGTATTGAGCAGGTTAGGCACATATACTGGAACTGTTCCCAACTTTGCTTCTGTCATTGCTCCAAACCAAAAATTACTCACACCCTTTACGCCTTTTTGTAATCCGGGAATAAGCGTGGCGAGTTTATCTAATGTCTGCTGTGGATTTCTGAATAAACTAACTCCATCTTTTATTTCTAAAATCTGAAAATCGGCTTTAGCTTCAACTAATCTGTCTCTTACTGTTTGAATGCTGTTTATACCAATATCAACGTGGATAAAGCTTCGTCCTAAATCATTTGCAACTTTAGCAGTAACCCCACTGCCTCCAAAGAAATCGGCAATTATCATATCTTCACTACTACTTGCCTTTATTATTCTTTCCAATAAAGCTTCAGGTTTTTGAGTTGCATATTGTTGATGTTCTTGACTTAAAGTAAAAACACCGGAAATATCCCAAACGTCATCTACTTGACTAATTCTATACTCACCATATTCATCAGCAGAAGATTGTCTTCCTTCAAAACTTGACTTAAATCCGGGCCCGTATAAACAGAAATAATACTCTTTTATTTCTTGCGGAGTAAAGACCCAATCAGCCTCTTTGGTATAAAAGAATATTGTATCGTGTTTCCTTTGAAATTGTTTGTTAGATAAATTCCCTGTTCTATAATGCCATATTATTTCGTTTCTAAAATTATCTTCTCCAAAAACTTCATCCATTAGGATTTTCACATAGTGACCAATGTGCCAAGACAAGTGCATATAAATACTGGATTTTTCACTCATAACCTCCTTAATTGCCATTAGATTTTCATACATCCAGTTCAGATAATCTTCTTTCTGCCATATATCCCCATACATTTTTTCATCAAATGCTCGGAGTGTTTCATTATCCATTTCTTGTTCTGCAGCTTTTATTTTCTCCGCAAGTTTTGGATTTTTTCTTATAAATATTCTTTTAGCATAATCTGCACCACTGGCAAAGGGTGGGTCAATGTAAACCAAGTCCACTTTTATGCCTTGCTCTTTCAGATAGGCACAAGCAGAAACACACTCACCACGAATTACCAAATTTTCAGAAGGTTTGCCAACCGTTTCAATTGGTTCAACTTCATAGTAGGGCATACCTCTTTTAATACGGTCATACACTTTATCATTTTCACGGTATCGTAATACACGTTGTGTTCGGGTGATGTTGTCCAAAATGGCTTGTCCTTCAACCGTGTTTGGATAATATGGAATGTATTTTATTGGCATATCTTAATCGTTAAAAAACTGGTTAATCTTGTTATTCAATTTGGTGATGTTGGCTGCAATGTCTTTGCTGTCCTCCAAATAGAGGAAATCAAATCGCTGATAGCCGAATTTTTCTTTGTTGAGTTTCAGAAACTCGGTCTCCACATAATTTTTCTTTTTCTGAAATACTTTGTCCTCTGCATAAACAGAACCTTTGGTTTCAATAAGCAGGGCTTTGTGAATTTTATCCATTGCCGTCCGCTTCACAATCAAAAAGTCGGTGGTGTATTTTCCAACATTTTTCCAATACCTGCCTTCTTTAGCAAAACAGTTAATTACAAACTCAGTCAAACCACGTTCACCGTTGTAGTAAATTTCCAATTTCTTGTTTTTGAAATCGGCTAACTGCAATGCTTTTTGAAGTGTTTCAATTTCAAAACCACTGCTTCCGCTTCCGCCAAAGTTGTATGGTAAATAGTGAAAAGTATGATTTTTTGATTTTACGGGTAGTGAATAGTCCTTACCGGATTTGAATGTTTCCCAATCAGGAGCCCACTTTTCCATTCCCTGGGCTTTCATTCCTTCTACCATTGTATCATAAGCTTTGCGAACTTCTTCCCAATCAATATTTACTTCTTCATCGGATTTATCCAATTCTAAAATTTTAGTTGTGTCCGCTTCATTTGGGTAAAGTCTTGCATTCTTTTCTACCTCTGTCAATCGCTCTGCAATCAATAATTCGGCTTGTTTAGGAATTACTTCTGTATCGGTTTGTAAATCTCGTTTGATGCTGAAAGCCAAGCGGATTTTTGATTGAATGGTGTGCAGGTCGTATAACTCATTGAAAAAACGCTGTCCTTCCTTTTCATAAGAAACCGTTTCAAATATTTCGTTCAGTTCGCTATCGTATTGGTGCAACTGTGCTTCTGAAATCAAACCGAAACTTTCTCTTGAAATTTCAAAAAGCCATTGATTGAAATTGGCAAATGCAATTCCTGTTTCATTGATAACATCAATTTCGCCTGTGTCAATGTTGGCTATGTCGCTGGTTGTTATCAGGGCAGATGCTTTGAAATTGTCAATATTTTTAAGCAAAGCTTTTAGTTTAGCTTTTGTATTCGGTGTTTCTTCTTCATCAATTGCCTGATAGGTTACTTTCATTTGATAGAAATCCACTTTCGGCAATTGCAAAAAGTCCATTCGGGAATGTCTGTCAATGGTCTCAGGTTTTCCAGTTCGCTTAGTGCTGTTCAGTTCTTCAATGCTTGTGTTTTGCTCCTGTTTCAGTTGTTTGTTCAGCGTATCAGCATTGTCTTTGTTCAGCCAAATCAAAGCGGTTTCTTCTTTGTCCTTGTCCACTTGGCGTAAACACCTGCAAGAAGTCTGTAAAACCATATTTTGAGGGCTGTCGCCTTTTTGAGAAAGTATTACGCCTGTTAAACTTGGGCAGTCCCAACCTTCTTTTCCAACCTGAACTAAGAGAATGTAACGCTTTTTTGAAATTGGTAAATCCAATGAACGAAACTCTAACTCGCTTCCTTCGGGTTGTGGATGTGCTTTGTTTCCTTTGTGAAAGCGTAAAATTTCATTGGGGTTTATTTTCAACACACCTGTAAGGAACGGATAAACTTCTTCCTCTAATACTTCAATATTGCTGCAATAAATAGCGACTTTTGCAATAGTTCCATTTTCGTAAACCTTGTTTTTGTATTGAGTGTCGAAATCCTCAATGCCTTGTTTGATAATTTGGAAACGGTCAAGGTTTTGTCCGATTTTTACTGTTGGCGTTTTTAGAAATTTCCTAATTGCAGTTACAAGCGGATAATAATAAACTGTATTGGTGATTTGAGAGAATTTAAACTCATAATCGCCTGCTTTGATTTTTTCAGCACTTTGCAAATATGGTGTTCCCGAAAAACCTAAAACGGTTGTGATATTTCCTTTGCTGTGCCAGTAATTAACTGCTTGCCTTAATTTGATGTCGTCTGTTGCTGCGTGGTGAACTTCATCTATGAGGATGGATAAATTCGGGATTTGACCGAATAATCGTTTTAGGTCGTTTGTTGTGTCTTTTTCTTCTTCGTCTAATTCAAGTTCTGTTTGTGCATTGAATGTGAAACTTTCCAAAATCACTTTTTCAGCGTTCACTACAAACACTTGCCCGAATGGATTAGGCAAACAAGCATTTACTTTTTGAGCATTCGGGTTTCTTGCCTTGTTACTTTTCTTTGCTGTTTTCTGCTCGTCCAAAACTTCAAACTTCAACAATTTTTTCAGGTTGCTTGCTGATGGTTCGGGTAATACCCAAGAAGGGTCAAAGTTTTCAATCGTTTTTAAACTCGGAACAATGGAAGATTTCAAGCCCGAGGGAATAAGCACTAAAAAATTATGTGCAAATGCCTTGTTTTCGGGTTCGTTGTCGGCAAAATACAAGTCAAGATAAATAAAAGCAGCCATCAGGAAGGTTTTACCTGCTCCCATCGGCAAGCTCATTAAATAGTCGGCATAGTTTACATTGTAAAAAATGCTTTTAATGATGGTGTCATAATCTAACGAAGCGGGATTTGCTTTGATTAGTTTTTCCAGTTCAGGGATATATGTTCCGTTACCGTTTTTCTGTCTTGCAAAGTCAAAGAGTGCAAAAGCATTTTTATTTTGAGTTAAATACTCTCTTGCAATTTGGTTGATGTCAAGTTTTGCAAGGTCAGTTCCGTTGGTGAAAAAGCCCTCTGAAAAAAGTTGCCAAAGCGGTTTATTTTGCCATTGAATTTTCAGGAACAAATAAGTTTCAATTGCTTCAATTTGGGTATCACGCAAATGTCCTTTGTCACGGATATATTTAATCAAATCACGAATGGTGCAGTCGTCAGACTGCAACCATTCGTTTTTCTTATGTTGTATGATATAATGAAGCATTACTTTTTCTTGTATTTAATTTTCTGTTCTGCTGCTTTCAGCACTTTGTCAGCCAAATTTTCGTCTTGTAAGTCATAAGCAACTTTATCACTCAGCCACGCAACTAAAAGTTCATCCTTGTCTATTTTGTAGAACTTGGCAAATTTCAAAACCTGTTCTTTGGTTGGTTTCCTGTCGCCCCTTTCAAACTTGCTGATAATAGCTTGGTCAATTTCCATTTCGGCAGCTACCTGTCGAAGGAACAATCCTTTTTCTTCTCTTGCTTTTCTGATTATGTCACCGAAGCTATTCATAAGACAATATGTGTTTTGACAAAACTGGTCAAAAGTAAGTATTATTTTCCAATTGCCCGTCCGTGCGTTGGCAAAAATTTAGCTCTTTTGGTTTTGCGAAGGGTCGGGCTTGTGTGTCGGGCAAAACCAAATGTGCTAAATGTGCGGCTGGTAAGAAAAAATTAAAAATGCGGGTGGGCAAAAATTTTAAAAACATTCGGGTCGGCTTTGAGTGTCGGCTCGTTGGTTTGTGTCAAGTTGTTAAAGAACTGTCCAGTTAAAAGTCCGCTTAATTGTCAGGTTGCAAAGTCTCCGTTTTTCAGTCATCACTGTCAGGGTTGCACTGTCTTTTTACGCTTGCCTGTAACGTTTTGCAGCTAACCGAAGTTGGCGATTACGAAGTGCAAAACTTGAATATAAAACGAATGTTAAACAGAAGCAAAAACTCTCATATAACCACTGAACCGCCAATTTTGGTTAGGTGCTGTTATGCCCAGTGCTTTTAATTGTCAAACTTAAAAATAAACATAAAATGAGAAATTCAGATTTTAAAACCCGATTTGCAAAAAGAAGAAAGTTGTTTAACATCTTCTTTATTTTCAACCTTTCAATAATTATAGCTGTCATTATTGGTGCTGTAATTTTAGGTTACAACATTTTCACTAATCCAGAAGGTGTCGGTGATTTCTTTGGTAGAATTATGAAAGGTTTCAGCGGTGTCCAGTAGCATTGGGCATAACGTTGACGGTATGGCCAGTAAGGGATTGCGGGCGATTTCCTATCAAGGTACATGAAAAGTTGAAGCGGGCTACATACCTTCGCATACCTCTGAAACCCTTATTGGCTACACCGTGTGTTGGCCACAGTTATTTATTTGTCTATCATTGTTTTAATCTTGTTGAATGTCTTTTCTGTTTCAATTTTATCTTTGAAATTGATGATAATTTTGTCCCCATTATTTTTGGTCATTATCAAATATGGAAATAAATCAGAATGGATTAACAATCTGCTTTTGCCAAATTTATCAAGGTTGAAAAACCCTTTTTTGATATTACCAAAACTAAATCCATTAGTCCGCATTATAATTGTCGGTAATTCATTAGAAAGTTCAACATTTTCAATTTCGCCTATACTTATTTCAAATCCGTACATTCCTGAAAATCGAATCTTATCATTACTGTAAATTGTCTTTGATGGGATAAATCCATAAGTTATTAACCCAATAACGAATAAAAATACCAATCCAAGAATAGAATATGTCAGTTTAGTTTTCTTAGTCTTGTTATGGTCAAATTTCTGAGCATTTATAACTAAAATTGTTGCCCCGATTAAAGTCACTATCAATATCATTGAATTGGCAATCATTGTAAAACCAATCCATTTAAATAAATAGTATCCGATTATAATTGACAATCCGATAGTGATTAATCCATTGCGCATAAAAGTCGATAAACCTTCAATGTCAACATTTTTCTTTTTGTCTTTGGACATAGTGTTATATCCAGCAATCAAATCAGGAGCGGATTTAACTAAAAATCCAATACCAATCATGAATAATCCAACTATCAAATTAAGTATATCCATTGTCTGTCAGTTCTTTATAATTGTGGCCAACGAGTGAATACACGCACTCTTGCGTATATTTTCACCTTATGTCTGCATCTCTAATTCGTGGTGTTTAATTTTTCCACGAGGTAAATTTACCAATTTTCTTCTATTTGAAGTAAACGTCAGGTTTAAATATTTTACTAAAGTTTCGCACTTACTAAAAAACTAAAAATCAGCATAAAAAAACTAAAAAAAGTAGCATGACTTTGAAGCTAATTAAATGTTTTTCATTAAATTAGCAATGTCTTCCAAAACATAAAGCCATGC
>Ga0334894_1000304_pt1 | contig 66537 bp, 58 predicted proteins | sample GraSluR3_MG_6_FD_207225 | JGI IMG/M metagenome (GOLD analysis project Ga0334894, IMG submission 207225) | Sludge microbial communities from methane-producing bioreactor in Wageningen University, Netherlands - Granular Sludge_12_05 R3 | ecosystem: Engineered > Bioreactor > Anaerobic >...
GGTTGTTTTCCAATACGCAAACGGCAAAAATCAAAAGGTTTTACTAAAAAACAACCCAACCCAAGAACAAATAATGAACATAATTAACGGCAAATTTTGAAAATGGGTGTCCTATCCGGAAAACAGGCGCCCTCAAAACCACGTTCACCGATTATTTCAAAAGCCGATATGGATGAAAAGGTCAGGGATGAAGCAAAAGTAGTGACCGCCACTGAAATCACCTTCGGCGTTTTCTTCTGGTTGCTGATGATTGCGCTGTTCGTGGCCGCATTGGTGAGAATATTAAGCTGGTAATTAATAAGTAAATGGTGTGGACAGACCATTCTCCTGCCTGTGGGCAGGGGTTGTGAAATCGTAAATATCATCCTTATGAACGCAAATGATAAATATGAAGGTTCCGGGTTGATGTCGGAAAAACAATTACGTGAACTGTACAATACCCATGATGAAAACTGTATTTCGATATTTATCCCGACTTTCAGGGCCGGTGAAGATGTTGATAATCGCGGCGGTCAGTTGAGGCTGAAAAACCTGTTAATGGAAATAAGGGATGTACTGAAAGACAAGAAAAAGAAAGAAAGAGAAATCAAGAAGTTGCTGGATCCGCCATATCAACTGATCGATGATGTGCATTTTTGGCGGAATCAGTCGGATGGTCTTGCCATTTTCCTTCATGGAGGTAATATGGAATACTATACGCTGCCCGTCCATTTCGGGGAATATGCCTGTGTAGCCGATCATTTTCATATTCTGCCGCTCATTCCGGTGTTCAATGATGACGGGACATTCTTTATGCTTGCCCTGAGTCTCAGGCATGTCAGGCTGTATGAATGTTCACGTCATGCAATTGCAGAGATCGTGATAGAAGATGATGTGCCTGAAAGGCTTGAAGATGCCGTGGGATATGATTTTGAGGAAAAGTCATTGCAATTCAGAAGCGGGCAGGGAGGAGAGGCCGGTGCCATGTTCCACGGTCAGGGTGAGGGAAAGGACGACAAGAAACAGGAAATCGAAAAATTCTTTCGGGCGGTCGACAAGGGCTTAATGAGAATCCTGAATAAAGCGGAGGCACCTTTGATACTGGCCTGTATTGATCATTATTACCCGGTTTTCAATGAAGTAACGGCCTATAAATACCTGTATCCCGAACATATCAGCGGAAATCCCGGCGATGAAGATCCGCTGTTTCTGCATGAAAAAGCCTGGATGATGATCGGGAATCACTTTAAACAACAGCGAAGGGAAAAAATCGAAAAGATCCGGGAATTGACAGACGACTTCAGGTCTTCAGCGAGGTTAAGCGAGATCCTCCCTGCATCTGTGGATGGACGTGTCGACACCTTGTTTATCAGGAAAGGTACTGACCGGTATGGCCTGTATGATCCTGAAGAGAGGGTCGTGATCGAAAACGGGCAGACAAAAGCAGGGCATGTCTCGCTGTTCAATTTGGCAGCAGTCAGCACCCTGAAAAAAAATGGCAGGGTTTACCTGTCGGAAAAAGGCGAGATGCCACTGAAATTTTCGGATATCAATGCGTTGATGAGGTATTAGAAACGCTTAATGTTAACACTGAAATTCAATTAGAGATGAGCCAAAATGACTGGAAGAAGAAAATCAGACAAAAACTGGATGAGATCAACCGGAAGATCGACCTGCTGAAAACAGAAGATTTACATGATAAAAGGTTGAAGGATCAGGTCGAAGTGCTGATAGGAAAACTGGAGACCATCAGGAATGACATCAGGAGAAAATATGCTGAAGCCGATTCAGGAAGAGAGAATGTGTGGGAAAGGATGGAAAAGGATATCTACAGCGATTTCAAATCTTTTGATGAAGCATTCAGAAGAGCAGGGACATTATTCAGGCGCGCAGGTGAAAAATTATCTGATGCCCCCGGCCATTTTTACAGGCCCGGTGACGAAACGATATAACCCCATCGTGTAAATCAATGAATAATGATCTTTCACGGGGCACAACCACAGAATTCCGGCCCCGGTCAGTATATGTCAAACCCTTCTGAAATTATAAAATTATGAGAGTAGCCATTAACGGATTGGGACGAATAGGGAGAGCTGTTTACAGGATTCTGCAATCAAACAGTAATCTTGAAGTTGCGGCACTGAACGATATTGTTGATAGTGAGAATATTGCGTATCTGATCAAATATGACAGTGTATATGGCCGGTTTAATAAGGATATCAGACCCGATAAAGGCGGGCTGACAGTGGAGGGTAAAAGAATACCCCTTTACAACGAAAAAGACCTTTCTGACATTCCATGGCAGGAACATGGTGTCGACCTGGTATTTGAATGTACCGGCGCATTTAATGAACGGAAGATGCTTCAGAAGCATCTGGAGGGAGGAGTAAAACATGTGATCCTTTCAGCACCGGCGAAGGATGATGATATCCCTGCGGTGGTTTTTGGTGTGAACAAACCCCAATCTGATGAGGCCATCATTTCCTGTGCAAGTTGTACTACAAATTGCATAGCTCCTGTTGTTGAGGTCATCGACAGGTATTATGGGATAAAAAAGGCCACCCTCACCACGGTCCATGCCTATACTTCAACACAGGGCATTGTGGATACATCCAATAAAAAGATAAGACGCGGTCGGGCCGCAGCAGAAAATTTTGTACCCACCACCACAGGCGCTACCGGTGCAACGACAAAAGTTATTAAACATCTCGAGCATAAGTTTGAAGGTTCTGCCATTAGGGGGCCGGTACCGGCAGGATCCATTGCAGACATGAATTTCGTGATTAAGAAGAATGCCACGAAAGAAGAAATTAATCAGGCTTTTGTGAATGAAGCCGTGTCTGAACGATATGAAGGTATTCTGGGGGTGACCCGGGAGCCGCTGGTTTCATCAGACATTATCAAAGATCCCCGTGCTTCGGTGGTTGACCTTGGAATGACCATGTCAATCGATGGTGACCTGATAAAGGTAATGAGCTGGTATGACAATGAATGGGGTTATGCCATGCAAATGGTCAGGACAGCTGAACATCTCTGCTAATGAAACCTTTTTTTGCGGCGTGTTCAATTGCTTCAGAGGTAGAATGAACAATGACCATCTCTGCCCCCAGACTTTCTGATTCTCCGGTTAAGCGAACAAGGCGTTTGTTCTTTTTTTTCCTGCCGGTATATCGTATGTAAATAGCCTTAACCCTCGAAGGGAACATTTCAAGTATGCGTAAATATATCTCAGGATCCTTCTGTCCGCTGTCGCCGATCAAAATGAATAACCGGTCATAAAATCTTTCAAACAATTGTGTGATCATTGTTTGCTTATGCTGTGCCTTATTGCCTGACCGCCATAACCTGAACAGCTTTGTTTTATACTCACTGAGCATAAGCGGCCCCCTTGGTATTTCCTGGTATTCGAAAAAATCGGTGAGCAGGTCGTAAAGGTTCCACTCACTCGCTGAAACATAAAAAATGGGCTTCGATCCCTGCTGGTCGGATTCCACCAGCGCCCTGTAAAAAAATGGTACGCCTGCAAGGGGCATCCTGGTCATTGCATTTTTAAATAACATCAGCCTTAACTTCCTGAAAAAACTGGTCGAATGCGATACCAGTACGGTATCGTCAATATCGGAAACCACAATATAGCTGGCCTGTGGATTTATGATCTGCAGATCACCGCTTGCCTCGATCGGCCCCTGGTCTTCAATGATTTGATCAGCCAGGGTATACCTGATGGTTTGCCATTCTTTTTCAGGGCTGTAATCCCTCTTGTGGGGGATGATCGTATGAAAGATGCCTTTTTCATTGGTTTGAACGGTCTGTTCAAACCCGTTGTGCTCGATTTTTACCCTTACCCCGGCCAGCTCATCTCCCGAATATCTTTTGATCATGGCCAGCATATTCGACCATAAACTTTGCTCTGACCTGGGCTTTGACAGACCTTTGTCTTCGATCACTGCCCCCGTTATGATCAGCTTTTCTTCGTTGCCATATGCCATGTAGGGAAGGATCTTCGGAACACCCAGCCAACCGAGCTTTTTCTTCAAAACCACCTTCAGGAACTTGAAAGGATCAGGGAATTTATGGTATACGCTGGATAATTTCATTTTTAATATGTTTCAATTTGCACTGTTTTTGCGTGTGATATTAAAATACAGGCAAAAAACAAACCAACTGCACCATATGGAACTTAAAGTTGAAAGGAACCGGAAGATTTTATTCGTTGTTAATCCTGGCGCGGGCAGTACTCCGGACAATGACATGGGAGAGATTATCAATGATCAATTTAATGATGATCAAATGGTTACTAAAATCATGGTGATGAAGAAAAAGAACAATGATCACCTGCTAGGTGAATACCTGGATGATTTTGCCCCCGGAACCGTTGTGGCATGCGGGGGCGATGGAACCGTGAACTTTGTTGCGGGGCATATTCTCGGTAAGGATATCAGACTCGGGATTATCCCCCTTGGTTCATTTAACGGGATGGCTTACCAGGTCGGCATCCCGAATGATATTGATGAAGCAATGGAAATCATTAAAGGGGATCACGTGAGCAGGGCTGATGTGATCAGGATCAATTCAGAATTTAATTGTCTGCACCTGAGCGACCTGGGGACCAATGCCCGTGTGATCAGGCGACACAAATCGGCCAGGGTGAAAGGATTTTCGGGTTATGTTATACAATACTTCAGAGAACTCTGCAAAACGAAGAAGTTCAAATGCCGGATAAGGACCGAACAAACCCGGATCAGTAATAAAGTGGCCATGATAATCATAGCAAATGCAGCTTATTACGGTACGGGTGTTAATGTGAATCCACAGGCTAAACTGGACGACGGCAAATTCGAGATCGTCCTCATCAGGTCATATCCCTTCTGGTACCTGTTTTATGTATTGTTTGCCCTTTTGCGGGGTCGGTCAGGCAAGAAAAAATGGACCAATATCATTACATGCAAGCATGCTGAAATATCCGTAGAACCTGCCCAGGAACTGCAGGTCGATGGTGAAGTGGCAGGATATATCAGCAAAATCTCTCCTGAGATTATGCCACAACAGTTATATATATTGTCAAGGAAATAATGGATCGGCGGCTGCCGGTATCCGAAGGGAAAGTGTTGAAGTATGACAACAAGCCGGGAGAAAATTCTACAGTTTGAAGATGATCTGTGCTTATCGCATAATCCTTCTGGATTTTATATTTACCTAACTATTAAGGGAGTATAAGTTAGCCTTTTGTTTTCATTATTATCCTGAATGCATGGAATTAATTTTGATCTACAGAATAAAAAAACTAAGGCTATGTATCAAAAAGATAAGTATTTAGAAGAAAATGAAGTAAAGGTGAAAAACCTGTTATCCGAAATGTATGAAAACGAATCAGCCTTGCTTTCAAGGATCAGCAAAAAGAGGGAAAAAAAGAAAGAACTACAGGACGAGATCAGGAAGCTGGAAAAAGATTATGAAAACCAGAAGAAATTGCGCGAGGACCTTACAGGCAGGTTCGAAGACCTGAAAAGATCAAAAAAGAGCAATTGGGAAGATTTCAGGAGGGAATATGAATTGATCCTGGATTTTGCAGAAGGCGACAAGCAGGTTTTTATCGAAAAGGTCCAGTCATTTATCAATGAACTTGATATCCGGATAAAGGAGCTTGAAGAGAAAGCTAAAAAATCCTCACAGGATGCAAGGAAAAAAAATCAGGAAGTCCTTGATGAGATCCGGGAGAAGCAAAAAGTCATGCAAAAAAGGCTGGACGAAGCAAAAGAAACCACAGGTGACATCTGGAAGGAAGTTCGTCAGTGGATCATTGAAAGAACTGACAACATCATGAAGACACTCAAGTTCTAATCAATACTAACTAAATCAATATAATAAAATGAAAAGGAGTTTAAAAGAAATATTGGATTACAAAGTTGAGACCCTTGATGGAAAGAGTGGTTCAACGAAGGACTTTTTGTTCGATCAGAGGCTCTGGGTGGTCCGTTTTATAAAAGTTGACTTTGGTAACATATTTGCTGCCAAAAAGAAATTGATTCCAAGGGTATTATTCAAAACCCCGCAATGGCAGGAACAAAAATTTACTGTTGCCCTGAATAAGGATGAGATCGGAAAATGCCCTGATATTGATGATCATCTGCCGGTATCAAGAAAAATCGAAGAACAGTTGTTCGGATATTATGGGGTTGATCTTTACTGGACAATGCCATATCCGGGCCATATGAGGATGTATCACCCTCCCAGGGCTGTTATCCCTCCTGCAGCTTCAGATCCGGAAGAAGAAGTTGATACAGAGCTCAGGAGTTTTAATGAAGTTGAACATTATCATGTTAATGCCCTGGATGGTAAACTCGGGCATATTGAGGATCTGATCATTGATGACCAGGAGTGGCAGATTCTTTATGTCATTGTCGATACAAGCAATTGGTTGCCATGGAGCAAAAAGGTTTTGATTTCAATCGATTTTCTTTCTCAAATACGTTATACTGACAGGGAAGTAAGCATAAACCTTAAGAAGGATGCGATCAAATCGGCACCGGAGTTCGATCCGTCAGTGCCCATTGACGAAGAATACGACCAGAAAGTATTTGACTTCTATAGCAGGAGTATTGTGAAGTGATGTTGATTTTAATCTTATTCTTGCTGCCACCGAAGGTTTAATTAAGCATGCATAAGGCCCTTTATTATTGTGAATTTTTCGCCTCCAGCCCCTGCCAGGGGCTGGAGGCGAAATGCCTAACATTCTGGCAGATAGTTGCTTATTGTTTTCGCTTGCGGCCACTGCCAGCGGCTGGAGGCGAAATGCCTAACATCCTGGCATATAGTGGTTTATTGTTTTCGCTTGCGGCCACTGCCAGCGGCTGGAGGCGAAATGCCTAACATCCTGGCATATAGTGGTTTATTGTTTTCGCTTGCGACCACTGCCAGTGGCTGGAGGCGAAAATTACTTTTCAGGGTAACAGGATTAATTTCATTGATCCTGAAGGGGAGGGGCTAACAAACAAAAGCCTTCCCTCACTTCGTTCGGTAAGTTGTTTTTTATTCTCACCCGTCGGTTTGCAAGCAAGCTTGCACCTCCTGGTGGAAATAAAAAACCCCACACTGTAGTGTGAGGCTTTTGTTTATTGTCGGGGTAGTAGGATTACCTGCGGTGATCCGTTGTGGGGGGGATTAACAAACAAAAGCCTTCCCTCACTTCGTTCGGTAAGTTGTTTTTTATTCTCACCCGTCGGTTTGCAAGCAAGCTTGCACCTCCTGGTGGAAATAAAAAACCCCACACTGTAGTGTGAGGCTTTTGTTTATTGTCGGGGTAGTAGGATTAATTGCATTGATCCATGGAGGAGGGGCTCAACCCAAAAACCCTTAAACGCTTCGCGTTCAGAGCTTTTTTGTTTTATCTGCTCGGCTTGAAAGCAAGCTTTCGCCTCGCCATAAAACAAAAAACCCCTCACTTTCGTGAAGGGTTTTTGGCTTGTCGGGGTAGTAGGATTCGAACCTACGACCCCCTGCTCCCAAAGCAGGTGCGCTAACCGGACTGCGCTATACCCCGAATATTTTAAAATTTATACTTTACAATTTAGATTTTATATTATTTTTCTCCGCTAACCGGACGGAGTTTATCCTGAGCCAGTCGAAGGGCTATACCCCGAATATTTTAAAATTTATACTTTACAATTTAGATTTTATATTATTTTTCTCCGCTAACCGGACGGAGTTTATCCTGAGTCCTTCGACTTCGCTCAGTACAGGCTTTGCCGAAGGGCTATACCCCGTAGAGGGTGTGTGTGTGGTGTGAGTGTGTGTGAGAGATTGTGCGTGAGAGTGTGTGGGTTTGTGACCGTTGATTTTCTCTATACTCTTATTTTAGTCAGAGGCCTGGCCGGTCGTCCGTTAATGCCTTAAAGGTTAAAGCTGCTGGCTGCGGTACATGCCCAGCAACATCTTGGAAGCAGTTTCATAAGCCGCATAAAACTGCTCAAATTCTTCCTTGCTGAGATGCCCGAGGCCATGGATCAGCTCCAGAATGGCTACCGATTCAAAGACACCCCCGCGGGCGATGGTGTAATAATGCCGTTTTTCGGCGGCAGTCATGCGGCCCGTGCCTTCAGCCAGGTTCAATACCATGCTTAAACTCGCCCGCTTCCACTGCTCAATGATATACGGGTCTACATCCTCCAACTCGCGGATCTTTAAATAAACATTCAGGTTGAGCTTTTTTAGCTCCTGATAAAGATCCAGTTTTTCAAAATCAAACATACGCTATCGTTATTCAGCAGAAACGGAAAAGAAAAAAATATGAATACAAAATATAATAAATCTGCTCCCAAAAACAATACTCCAAACTCACCCTCACCCACACGCAAACCCAAACCTACTTCGCGGAGAGGGGGGGATTCGAACCCCCGGTACCCTTTTCGAGTACGGCAGTTTAGCAAACTGCTGGTTTAAGCCACTCACCCACCTCTCCATAAAACCTTAAACCCCAATTCCAAAGGGCCCCGTTGCCTGCAAACGGACACCCGTAGTATTTGGGAGGTGCAAAATTATGAAAACTAATTCTTATCGGCAAGAATAATTTTATAAATCAGGTGGGAAAAGCTTATGAATACTAGCGGGCATTGGGCCGGAAGGCCCAATGCCCGCATCTGTATCGCTTAACCTATTCTATGAAAACTTTACTTACCAGCATGCGGCCGGCATATTCAACCCTGAGAAAGTAAATGCCCGCATCCACTCCGCTGATGTCGATAACCATGGGCGCCGATGCCGGACGGCCTGACAAAACTTCAACCCCCATAATGTTGTAAAGCCTGTAAGCCGCTATGAAGGCAGGGTCGCCCGCCTCAACGAAAAACTTATCCCTGGCAGGGTTTGGATAGATCCTGATCCCGTCTTCATGCGCCTCGCCTATCCCCACTCCGCTGCTGATGTCGATCTGGGTGCAGATCGAATCGGTGCACAGATCGGCGGCACTCTCATAACGCGTCACGGTCATGCACACAAGATAACTGCCTGCCGAAGCATAGGTGTGCGATACCTGCTGATTGCCCTGCGAAACAGCCGTGTGCCCGTCGCCGAAATCCCAGTATACGCTGTCGCATTCGTCATCCAGCGATAAGGGCTTGAGGTCGATCGACAAACCGGTCGTTACGTAAGCAAAGCCTTCGGCCACATCCTTCGCAAGCGAATCACAACTGCAGGAGGCCGGCATGGGACAACTTTCCGTCAGTATGTATTCATATGGCATGTTGGCCAGTATGAACATGTGCCTGACGGGTACACTGCTGAAGGTATCGGCAGGCACGTAATTCGGCTGAACGGTTTCATGCTGCAGGACGAGGGGCGACAACCAGCAGGAATTCCTGTGCATGCTGTCGGTTTTTATCAGCTCGGTTTCGGTATAACCGCCTGTGGAATCGGTCCTGAAACCGGAAATGAAGTAACCTTCATTGCTGTTCAGTTTCAGGGCCATCTCAGGATAATAGATCAGTGGCATCTGGAAAAACCAGAAATCGAAATAGTCTGAAAAACCGGGATCCGTATAGGGTACATGATAAAAATAATTCACTCCGGCCTGGTCACCGCTGCTTTTGTCGAATTCGTAAGTGAATGGAAGGCTCTGGGCGTAAACCATATTTCCGGATCCATCAATGTAGGTGCCGTCGCGCATGTACCCGGCAACCACCAGGTTGGAGTCGTGCTTCGATTCCATGATCCTGAAGCCGTAACGGTCGAGGTGGTCCCAGTCGAAAGCCCGCCAGCTGCGCGAAGGATCGATCACACCCGTGGCATTGTCAAAAACACTTACGCCAAAATAATGCGATACGGAATAATTCACCAGGAGGTATATCTCGTCGGCAGCGGCATCGTACCAGGAATCAACGCCCACATCCCTGCTGTTCCCGACATAATATGAATTTTCCCATAGCAGGTTGCCGTTAAAGTCAAACTTCATCGCCATGATGGCCTGCTGGGTGAACAGGGGCATGCTGGTCACGCTGCCGCTAACAAAATAACCATCGGCGGTTTCCAGCACATCCGAAACCATATCGTAGTCGCTCGAGGCGTTCGGGTAATTTGTGTTGATCACTTTTGTCCAGACAGGAACCAGGTTGCTGTCAACCTTCATCACGAAGCCGTGCATGGGGTTATTGGTGCCATGGTCGTAATCCATGTTGGCAAAACCGCCTACCACAAAGCCCTGCTGTGAGTAAATGATGTTCAGCCCCTGCGAATGCACTGCGCCCGGGACAATATCCCGGTAATAGGCTGCATCGGTGAATAATCCGTTCCCGTCAATGCGGGCAATAAAGGCGTAATTGGTGTCGGCAATGCTGACGCTACCGGTAAATGCGATCACCGGATCATTCCCCGTCAGGTAGTGGGTCATGTCAAAGGCCCTGAGATCCTTGTAAACGGCGCCCGGATCGTGAAGCACAGTCCTCCAGACCGGGTTACCGGCGGCTTCGTTGATCCTTATCACTTCAATGAAGGGCTCCTGCAGCGATCCGTTAAACGAATTGCCGGCAATGACCAGGTCGCCGTTACTGCCCGGTAACTGTATGGTGAACGCTTCATGGAAATGCCGCATGCTGCTCTGGAAGTGCTGCTGGAATAATTGCGAATGGCCCGGCATGGCCAGGCTGATGATGATCATACTGATGAGTAGTTTTGCTTTCATAATATCGTAAATAAGTATTTCAATGCCTAAATATATGGGTGTGATGACCGTTTGTCAAGTTTTTAACAACTATTTAACAGTCAGGAATGTAGTGGATATTTCCGGGAGGCTGCCGGATGGCTTGTGGATGATTGCCGTAAAGGGTTTAAAACGAGCTGCTCCCGTCCCAGCAATGGGTGCAGAGGCGTTCTTTGGGCAGGCCGATGGCAGCCACCAGATCGTCAAGTTTCTGGTATTGCAGGCTGCTTACCCCGATCCGCTTCCTGATGGCCTCGACCATGGCCTGATGGCGGCCGGAGCCCGCTTTTGCGTATTCGTCGAGGTGCCTGTCTTCAACCCCTTCAATCTCCATGATGGCTTTGCGCCCGGCAAGGTCAAGGGTCGAGCGCGAACGTGAAAAGTTCAGGAATTCACAGGGGAAGATGAGGGTGGGGCAGGCGGGCCTGATGTGTATTTCCCTGGCACCGAAACGGAAGAGCACCTTTACATTGTCTTTGAACTGGGTTCCCCGCACGATGCTGTCGTCGCAGAAAACAATCCTCTTATCCTGTATGAGTTCCTTTACGGGAATAAGCTTCATGCGTGCCACCAGCTCGCGCACTTCCTGGTTCTGCGGCATAAAGCTGCGTGGCCAGGTTGGGGTGTACTTCACATAAGCCCTTTTGTAAGGGATCTTTTTCTCGTTCGAGTACCCCACAGCGTGGGCAATGCCTGAGTCGGGGATGCCTGAAACAAAATCGGGGGTGATACGGTCGTTCCTTGCCAGCGCAGCACCGCAGCGGTACCGGCAATCTTCTACATTGATGCCTTCGAAGGATGAACTGGGGTATCCGTAATAAACCCAGAGGAAGGCGCAGACCTGCATCCGCTCAAATGGTTTTTTCACCTGTTCCCAGCCTGTGGCGGTGGCCAGAACGATCTCGCCGGGGCCAAGGAAATGCTCAATTTCAAAGCCCAGGTTCGAGAAGGCGGTGGTTTCGGATGCGAAAGCGTAGGCGCCGTCTTTCTTCCCCAGCACCAGGGGGGTCCTGCCCAGCTTGTCCCTGGCGGCAAAAATACCTTTGGCGGTTAATGCCAGCATGCTGCAGGATCCCTTTACCCTGTCAAAAACATTCTCAATGCCTTTTTCAATGCTTTCTTCTTCACAGATCAGCATGGCTGTCAGCTCGGTGGCGTTGGTGCCTTCGGGGCTCACTTCCGAGAAGGTGCGCCGCTGGCCGAAAGCCCTTTGGGTAAGCTCATCGATGTTGGCAATCCTGCCTACCGTAACCAGGGCAAACTCACCCAGGTGCGATTTCATGATGATGGGCTGTGCTTCAAAGTCGCTGATCACGCCAATACCGCTCCGGCCTGAAAACTCATTGAGCTCGGTTTCGAATTTTGTCCTGAAATAGGAGTTTTCAAGGTTATGGATACTGCGCCTGATCCCCCTGCTGTTAACCACGGCCATGCCGCCCTTCCGGGTTCCAAGGTGTGAATGGTAATCGGTTCCGTAATAAAGGTCTGTAACGCAATTGCCTGTCGAAATGGTGCCGAAAATGCCTCCCATCTGGGATCGTTTAAAGTTCGTGGTACGATGAAAAAATAAAACTACGGTAAATTTTCTTTAGAGGCTGGGTTCTGTTGATAATTTGTTGATAAAGATGCGGCGAATGAAAAGAAAAGGCTTCGGTCCCCCCGGGACCGAAGCCTTTGTTAAAATTACGGGACAGGCAGGCCTTAGTTCACGACCATCTTGCCTGAGGCGGCGTCGGTGCCGGTTGTCAGGGTATAGATGTAAATGCCGCTGTCAAGGTCGCTCACATCGATCGTAAGCTTGTGTTTGCCGTTGGTAAACGATCCGTACTGGATGGTTTTTACCTTTTGCCCGATCAGGTTGCTGATCTCCAGCCGCACATTGGCGGGCTGGGTCAGGTTCATGTCCAGATGGGTAATGTCACGGCAGGGATTCGGGAAGTTGTTGGAAATGCTGATCACTTTCTGGTCAATTTCAGGCGTGGCGGTAATGGTGAAGTCGGCGTCGGTAATTATAAAGTTATCGACATACCTGAACTGAACGGGTTCGATATTGTTGTCGGGGTCCATTAACTGGCTTACGAAGGGTACTTCGTAGTTTCCGGCCCCGTCGTCAAATACATAATATGAACCGGTGGCGCACCATGCCTGCCACATGATGGTGGTAAAGGCGGTTACGTTGTAAAGTTCGGTGTATTTCAGGTCGGCAACCCTGTAGCCCCTGCAGTAGATGTCGGGTGCAATGTTGTCGTCAACATCTTCGATATTGGTGTTCTGCCAGGAGAAGAAAAGCTTGGTGGCATCGGGTGTGGTGGCGATGTAGGGGCGCAGGTCTTCCGAGAGGGTGCTTCCGGTGCTGCCGGGGAATTCTCCCCTGAAAGTGTGGGGGAGTGTCAGTGTATCGGCAAACCAGGTATTCATCCCGTCGTAGGAAGCAGCATGGATCAGGGCGATCATGCCGCCGGTGCCCGGAAGTCCTTCGATGGAGGTGTAGATGCTCCATTCGCCGCTGCCAAGCCCGACCACAAAGCTGAGGTGCGGGTTGCCGTTCATGTCGACGGCCAGGGCCATGTCAAAGGAAGTGGTGAAGAGCAGCTCTTCCCTGGCGGGGACGGGCGGTTCGTAAAGCATTTCGAGAAGATCATCGGTGAGGTAGTTCAGCACGGCAGGCAGGCCGTTGGGGCCGCCCAGTTGCACGGTGTAGGGCCCGTCCCAGTCGTCGCCGCCATTGGTGGTCTTGAAAAGGATGGGATAAAAGGCGCCCTCGGCAAGGTCGTTCTCGCCATTGTTGCTGAGCATGGCCATGTAGCCTGTTTGCCCGTCGGGGTGGAAGGCGATCTTCTGCGTGGGAATGGTCACACCTTCTCCGCCACCGGAAATGTCAAAACTGATCAGTTCCTGCTCATAGTCAAAAAGCATGGTGCCTTCATCATAATAACCCGAAGTGTATATCAGGAAACCGGTATAATTGGCAAAGAGACCCTCTACCAGCGAAGGCTCATAGCAGATGGCTTTACCTGCAGTGGTAATATGGAAGGCATCCGGAACGCTGAACAGGTAATCGCCACCCGGCGAAGGCAGGCCCGTGGTGGTGGGCGTGGTGGGGTTTACTGCGGTCAGCGGGTTGGTGCCCATACCGTAGCCGCCCCAGCTTGCGCCGTTGCTCTGGTCAAGGATGGGGGCAAAGAACGACATGATGGCATTGTCGGGATCGGTGTTTCCTTCGGGGTTGTAGATCACGATCTGCGGATAGCGCGCAGCACCGAGGGATGCCCCCAGGGGGTAATTGGCGGGATCCCATACTTCCTGGTCAACCTCCCAGCTTTCGCCATTGTCGGTCGAAACATCATATGAAAGATATCCGCTGCCTGGTGTCAGCGAACGGTGAAGAAAGGCTGCACTGTTGATGTCGTTGTTGGCCCAGAGAAAGGTGCGGCCGCCTGAAGACAGGCCCCAGGCATTGCCTGAATTGCCAAGCTCCCTGATCACAACCGCTTTGGAAGACGATCCGGCGGTGATGTCGGGCATGGGTGGTTTTACAGTGGGGGCAGGGCTGGTAAGGGAAGGTACCTGCTCATTGTTCTGAGGGGCAGAATGCTCTCCCACGGCCACCTTAAACTGGCCTGACTGCTGCGCATAGGTAAACAATGCAAATGTTGCAGCAACCAAAAAAAGTAAGGTTTTTTTCATGTTTATTTTTATTAAGGGGTTAGTGATTTCAAAATTATGAAAAATTTATCAAACATGGATATGGTTTAAAAAAAAAAGCCGGTATTCTGACATACCGGCCGGATAAAATGTCGGGCGGAAATGTTACCGGTGGTAACTCCTGATATACGCATCGAGTTCTTCGATGCTCGATTCAAAGGTGAAGGCATCGTTTACCCTGTAATAGTTCCCAACATCAAGCGTGGAGCCATATGCGTACTTGGCAATCTCAAGGCGGTCGTCTTCAAAGCTGAAGAGTTCCATGATCTGGTATATCTGCGAGGTGAGCATGCAGTTGCTGTTGATGATCTGCTTGGCCATGGTCACCTTGCTGTCGGAAAAAGACTTGCTCTCGATCGAACGCTTGGCCATCTGGAAGTCGGCATCGGACATGGGGTAGGGGCAGCCGTAATATCCGTCGTAGCCCGGCAGTACATATACCTGCTCCACAACGGCACCGCCCGTATGGGTTGTTGTGGTGGTGGTAGTGGTGGTGCTGCTCATATGCGCGTCATTGATGTTCATGTTAATGTTCATGCCGCTCATATTGGCATTCACATTTACCGAAGTTCCGGGAACCTGGTCGTGGTGGGTTGTGGTTTGCACTACCGTCACCGACGCGGGCGGAGGCGGGGTGGTGGAATAAACGTGCACAACCTGGTTGGGCGGTGGCGGCGGGGCCTGCTCCAGCGGGACCGAGTTCTGCGGCCGCATCACATACTCTCCTTTGCGGTTTGGCTTGATGGAGTAAGTGTCCTGTGAACTTCCCTCCATGAAATAAATGGTTTTGTCGAGATCGGGTATCTGATCTTCAAATATGATCTTTACTTTATAGCTCGGTGCGATCAGGTCCCGGATCATCACATTGGTCTCGGGTTCGGCATTCTGCAAAACCCCGTTTAGCACTACCTGGAAACGCTCACCTTCTTCGGTGAAGATCACCAGGTTGTGGATGCCCTGACTGCACACAGGCAGCAGTAAACCCGCAAGCAGGATGGAAAATAGGATTTTTTTCATGGTTGATAAGGTTTGGTTGTTTATTATTCTGTTTCAAAAAAGCATGCCAAAAATCGTAAAATAATTGATAAGAGGCAAGTTTTTTCGAAGGGCGGATGAAAATTTTTCTAAAGCCCTGGTTTTCCGCTAAAAGGCTTGATGGCCCTGTGGTAAACGCCATTGGTAAACGCAATGGCCATGCCGTAATTGGTTACCGGTACACCAGCTTTCATGGCTTCCAGCAGGCGGCTTTTTATCTGCCTGGGCGTGATCATACAGCCGCCGCATTGTATCAGCAGCGCATATTCATCTACCGGCCGGGGGAAATCGTCCAGCCCGGCAACAATGTCGAATTCAATTTTTTTACCACAGTGGCTGCTGATCCATGCCGGGATCTTATACCGGCCGATATCGTCGCAGTTTACCTGGTGGGTGCATGATTCGAGTATCAGAACGCGATCGCCGTCTTTCAGTTTGTCAATTTCCGGCGTCCCGGCAAGGTATGCCCCGAAATCACCCTTGTGACTGGCCAGCAGGATGCTGAAACCGGTCAGCGGAATGTCGGGGGGGAGGATCTTGTCTACCCGGCCGAAAACCTGGCTGTCGGTGATGGCCAGGCGCGGCCTGATCTTTGTCTTCTCCAGGAAGGCTTCCACTTCCGTCTCTTTTAAAACGATATTGATGCCGTCGTGGTCGAGTACATCCCTGATGGCCTGTACCTGCGGCAGGATCATCCTCCCTTCGGGAGCTTCCAGGTCAATGGGGGTGATCAGCATGACTATATCGCCCGGCCCGATCATCCCGTCCAGCAATGAAGGCCTGGTATAGGCGGTGCGGGGCATGTGCCTGCCAATGAGGTTGAGCAGCATTTCCGTATCGCCGGGGGCGATGCTGCTGAAGTCAATGGCCTCCGCTTTGTAGCGCTCCCTGATGAGTCCGGCGGTGGCAGGACTGAGCCGTTCTTCATCCGATTTATTGTGAACGAAAAGAAAGGGTACCTCGAACTTGCGGAATTGTTCCACGAGTTCTTCCTCGTAACTCCCGAGCTTGTTGGCGGTGATGATGATGATGCCCAGGTCGATGGTCTTGATCACCTGCAGGCTCTTCCTGATGCGGAGTGCACCCAGTTCACCGTGATCGTCGATACCGGCCGTGTCAATAAGGATGGCGGGGCCGATACCGAAAATCTCGACCGATTTCCTGACGGGATCGGTGGTGGTGCCGGGAGTGTCTGAAACGATGGCGGTTTCCTGCCCGCTGATGGCATTGATAAAGGAACTCTTTCCGTTGTTTCGCCTGCCGAAGATCCCGATATGGGGTTTATTCTCTCTTCCTTTTTTTGTCATTGTTTTCTGCTTTATTTAGTAACATGAGCGCTGTGCAGCCTGTTGTTTTTGTATGGGTATGTCTGCGCGCAGTGTTCATGGTACCGGGTTTTTGATGGCGGCCATGCGCCTGTAATAGTGTTTTGAGTTGCCCTGCTGCCCGTAGTTTACCTTCAGCCCGAGTGCTGCTGTTTCCCGTTCAAATCCGGCCAGGATGTCGGCTGCCATGTCGCCCGATACGGGCTTGCCCTCGTACAGCATATAATTGGAGGCTTCGGAGGCAGGGGTGAGGTTTGGCATAAAAACGTTGGCCCCTGCTTCAATGGCCCTGATCCTTCCGCGTTCGTCCAGGGCCTGCATGGCAGTGGATGCGGCAATGTTGATGTCGGGCATCATGATGCGCAGCAGTGCGATCATGCGCAGGCTGAGCTCAAGCCTGGAGGTGGCATCCGGTATCTCGTCACGATATCGGAACAGGGGCGTATCCGGGTGGGGAATATACGGACCCATCCCAACCATGTCAATGTCGGATTCCTTCATGAAAAGGAGGTCTCCGGCCAGTTGCTCCACCCCCTGGAAGGGAAGCCCGACCATCACCCCCGTACCGGTCTGATAGCCCAGCCGCTGCAATGTCCTGAGCGCGTCCGTGCGTCTGCTGAAGCTGTGCAATTTATTGTTCGGATGAAGTTTCCTGTACAGGGCGGGATCGCTGGTTTCAATGCGGAGAAGATAACGTTGCGCTCCCGCCTCCAGCCATTCGCGGTAAACCGCCTCACTCTGCTCCCCGCAACTGAGGGTGATGCCCAGCTCATGTCGGCAGCTTTTCCCGATATGCTCCAGCAGCTGTGTAATATGGCTGGTAAACGCACGATCGGTGCGTTCGCCGGATTGTATCACGATGGAGCCAAAGCCCTGCTGCCAGGCATAAACGGCTGCTTTCATCACGCTGTGGCTGTCGAGGAGATAACGATCCACAGCCCTGTTGCCGGACCTGATGCCGCAATAACAGCAGTTCTTGCTGCAGATGTTCGATAGCTCGATCAGCCCGCGCAGGCTCACCGAGCAAGCGGTATTTTCACGCATTGCCCGGCCGGCAGCCGTAAAGATTGCGGCTCGCTCTTCCGGGTCGCCGGTGCGCAGCAGGTGGATGAGTCCTTCCTTTTCTGCTGTTCTGTTTTTTAATATGTCTGTTGCATTGTTCATCTCATGTCTTCTCAGAAATACAGGTCGCGTTCGCCGGCCCTGATGCGCGCCAGCCTCTTGCCGAGTTCATTGCGCATTTTTTCTTCCATGCCGTTTTCCATGGTGTTGTGAATGATCTTCCACCCCTTTGCCGCCTGTTCCTTACCGGCATAATCTTCGAGGTATTCGGCCAGGGTCAGGATGGCGTTGGGGGTGCAGAACCTTTTGATGAATCCCGGCACTGAAAATTCCATAAAATGCTCACCCGTTCTTCCTTTCCGGTAACAGGCGGTGCAGAACGAAGGCAAATAACCCTGCTCCAGCAGTTCTCCGGTTACCTGCGCCAGGCTGCGCGTGTCGTGAATGAGGAACTGTTCTTTCTCGAGACTTTGTTTGTGGCCGGTCTTTTCGGCATAGGCCCCGATCTCCAGCCTGGTGCCGGCGTCGATCTGTGAACAGCCGAACTGCATCACCGATCTCCTGATCTCTTCGCTTTCGCGGGCCGTCAGGATCATGCCGGTGTACGGTACGGCCAGCCGCAGTACGGCCACCAGCCTGATGAAGTCTTCATCGCTCACACTGTAGCGTTTATCAATGTGGAAGGACGATGCGTCCTGCAGGCGCGGAAAGGAAATGGTGTGCGGACCGGTATTATAGCAGGCTTCGAGATGATTGGTGTGCCGCACCAGTGCCATCACCTCAAAACGCCAGTCGTAAAGGCCCAGCAGCGCCCCGATGCCCACATCGTCGAGCCCTGCTTCCTGTGCGCGGTCAAGGGCGGTGAGCCGGTAATGATAGTCCTTTTTCTTCCCTCCGGGATGATACCTTGCGTAGGCTTCCGGATGATAGGTCTCCTGAAAGACCTGGTAGGTGCCGATACCGGCATCCTTTACGATCCTGTATCCTTCAATTTCGAGGGGGGCGGCATTGATGTTCACCCTGCGGATCTCCCCCTTGCCCTTGCGAACGCCGTATACGGTGCGTACATTGCCGGCTATGTATTCGGGTGTGTAATCGGGGTGTTCGCCGTAAACCAGGATCAGCCTTTTCTGCCCTTCATCCTCAAGGGCTTCCACGTTCATGATCAGTTCTTCGCGGCTGAGGGTCTTGCGAACGGCCTCTTTGTTGGATGCACGGAAACCACAATATTTGCAGTTGTTCGTGCATTTGTTGCCAATATACAGCGGGGCGAAGAGCACGATGCGGTCGCCGTAAACCTGCTTTTTCAACTGCCTGGCACCTTCCATGATCTCTTCAATCAGCTCCGGGTCGCGGGTCTGTAGTAAGGATGCCACATCGGGCAGCGAAAGCCGTTGCTTGCCCAGCGATTTGCCTATGATCCTCCTGACTTCTGCGGGTTCGGTATTGGCGGTAGCCAGATAGTGTTCAATTTCAGCCGGGTCAATGAATGGCTTCATGGGCTCGTCGCTGATCGCATATTTTTCGGGTGTGAATTTCATGGCCGTTGCTGTCAGGGGTTCGATCTTTGTTTTTATGCTGTTTCAGGCAGGCATCAGCCTCACGCTAAAGGTGCTTCCTTCATCCGGAACGCTTTCAGCCTTTATTTCGCCGCCGTAATTGTTTTCGATGATTTTTTTGATGATGGACAGGCCCAGGCCGCTGCCGGTGATGTTCCGGGTCTTTGCATTCTTTATCCTTACAAATTCCCCGAAGAGGCTTTCCAGTTCTTCCGCGCTCATCCCGATACCGGTATCCTGCACCCTGATGCTGATGCCCCGGCCTTTCTCCTTAATGGAAATGCTGACTTCCCCTCCCTCTTTATTGTATTTTACAGCATTGGATATGAGGTTGTTGAAGATGATCTCGATTTCATCTTCATCAGCCCTGAAATCAAGTTTTTCGGGGGCGTCGAGGTAAACCTTAACATTGCGCTGTATGGCCATCGGCTCGATGGTGTCCATGGCCAGGCGGGCAAGCTGTACAAGGTCCGTAGTTTTAATGTGGCGTTGTTTTTTCCCCGATTCGATGCGTGTCAGGTCGAGCAGGTCCATGATCAGGTTCCGCATGCCTTTCAGCCTTTCGATGGACCGGTCGATCATGCTGCCGTAATCGTCGATATTGTCGCCCACCTGTTTGTCTTTCATAATGTTGAGATACCCTTCAACGGCGTTGATGGGCGATTTCAGTTCATGCGACAATACCGAGAGGAACTGGAACCGCACTTCTTTTCCGGCCTGTTTCATCTGCCGGGTCATCCGTTTCAGGAAAAGATGCTTGGTGATGTTGTCCATCGCGGCACGCAGCTCTTCCGGGGTAAATGGCTTGGGCACGAAGTTATAGGCGCCGTTCTGGGTGGCCTTTACGGCGAGGTCGAGCGAGGCGTAGGAGGTGATCATCATCACCTGTACGTCTATCCCTTTCTTGTTGATATATTCGAGCACCTCAATGCCGTCAATGCCCGGCAACTTATTATCGAGGAGGATGATGTCGGGCTTGTCAGCATGCAGGATCTCTATCGCCTTCTCGCCGGTGCCGGCGTCGGTGATCTGAAAGCTGAAATCCTCCTCCATGAATGGATACCCGACGCTGTGATTCCGCAATATCCTGTTGATCCCCGACCTGATGCCGGGCTCGTCATCCACTACCAGTACTTTTAATTCAGCCATGATCGTTCAGTTTACATTTTTAACAATTTCTTGATCTCACGTTCCAGCTGGTCTTTCCTGATCCCTTTCTCAAGGAATTTGTCGGCATGGATCCAGTTTTTGTCGTCTTCGGTCTCCAGCCCGAAGTTCATCCCGGTTTCGGCCGTTACGGCCGAAGCGATGATGATGGGCATGCCGGGGAACTTTTTCTTTAACTTATAGCTCAGGATAAAGCCGCTGTCTTTGTTTTCCATCATGAGGTCGATGATGGCCAGGTGCGGGGCCGATTCTTCCATCAGTTTTTCGCCTTCTTTCTGGCTTCCGGCCGTGATGGTCTCAAAGCCCATGCTTTTGAGTTGCATCTCAACCTGACCCAAATAATCGATGTCATCGTCGATGATGAGGATCTTTTTCTTTTCGTTGTTCATGTCAATATCTCCTGTTTTTATGTGCCTCTCGGCAAAGTGATTGTAAATGTTGTTCCTGTGGGCCCTTCAGTGGGATCGGTATTGGAGTCGGCGCTGATCTTGCCCTTATGCATTTTAACGATACCGTAAACCAGCGGAAGCCCCAGCCCGGTCCCTTTGCCAACTTCCTTGGTGGTGAAAAAGGGCGTGAACAGTTTTTCCATGTTTTCGCGGGGTATCCCGATGCCGGTGTCGCTGATGCCGATGCTGATGTTTTCCTGATCGCCTCCGAGGGTGATTTTCAGTATCCCCCCTTCGGGCATGGCTTCAACGGCATTCTTTTCGAGGTTGGTTACCACCTGCATCATCTGTTCACGGTCTATGCAGGCCAAAGTGTCACCGGTTTGCACATCCAGTTCCACTTCTGTCAAGCCATTGTGAAGAATGCTGCTGATGCTGCTCTCCAGGAATTCCTTCATATCCGTTTCGATGAGCTTTACCTGGTTTTTCCTGGCAAAGTTGAGCAGTCCGCCAACGATATGCTTGCATCTTTCCGTTTGCTGTACGATCAGGTCAAGGTCTTCGTATATGGGGTTGTCTTTCGGGGTTTCATCCTTCAGTATGTTGCTGTACATGGTGATGACCCCGAGCGGATTGTTCAGTTCATGGGCGATGCCTGCCGAGAGCTGGCCCATGTGGGCCAGTTTTTCCGACTGCCTGAGCGCCTGCTGCGTATTGGCGAGCTTTTCGTTGCTTGCGTTAAGTTCGCTCACCGAACGGTGCAGCTTTTCGATGGTATTGGGCAGGCACATCTCCACTTCCGCCAGTCCGTCGTAGATGGCAATGGCATGCTCGCGGCAGGTGTCATAGCCGCAGGCACCGCAGTTGAGGTGGTCCTGTTCGTTTTCCTTTCCCAGCCTGACAAGGATTTTCCTGATCTTTTCCTCATCGGGTACGTATGCCCTTCTGTCGCTCGGGCTGAAGCTTATCCCGAGGTCGAGCCCGGCAAATTCTTCCATGTCCTGTTCCCACTTCTTCAGGTCGAGGCTGCTGAGTTTGTCCTTGGCATAATTGCTCACGCGCAGTGTGCGTTCAAACTTTTTTCCCTGGCAGGAAATGCCTGGCCCCATGATGCAGCCGTGGCAGCAAAGCAGTTCGAGGTGCTGGCTTTTGATCAGGCCTTTTTCGAACTCCTTGATGGCTTCGCGGTAGTTTTCCTTTCCTTCGGCCACGAGCACATTGCCTTCGCAGATGTCATCGGTGTGCCGCGTGGTCTGCAGCAGTCCGCGGCTTACTGGAAATACCGCTCCTTTTCCTGAAGCGGGCGGGTCGAAGCCCCGACCGTCATCCTTTTCGGGGCCAATATGGTTTTCGCTGAACATCTGCCGCAGCTCCTTGAATGTGAGGGCCTCATCCACTTCATTGCTTTCCGCCTTTTTGGCGATGCAGGGACCGATGAATACGATCGGCGCCTGTTTGCCGTATAATGCCCTGATCATCCTGGCAGTGGCCACCATGGGCGACACAACAGGCGCCAGGGCGCCGGCAAGCTCCGGGTGGTAATATTCGATATACCTGACGATGGCGGGGCAGTCGGAGGAGATGTAACGCTTTCCGTTCCTGTTGTTCAGCAGCTTGCTGTATTCACGCGCCACCAAGTCGGCCCCGAACGATACCTCGATGACCTTGCCGAATCCCAGCGCCCTGATCATGCCGGCTACGGCGGCAGGCTTTTCAATGTCCTTGAACTCGGCAGGGAAGCTGGGTGCCAGGATGGCGATCGCATCTTTGCTTTGGCTCAGCATGGCCCTTACTGCCCCGGTAGTGTCGATGAAGACCTTGGCGCCCTGGTTGCACACCTTTACACAGTTTCCGCAGCCGATGCAGCGGTCGCTGATGACTTCCGCCTGCCCGTTCAGTATCCTGATGGCCTTGGCCGGGCATTCGCGCACACAGGTAAAGCACATCCTGCACCTGTCCCTGACGGTGAATACCAGTTGCCGCTGCCTGTTGTCTGTCTTCATGCTTTTACTGAGCTTATCATTCCTGTTGCTTGTTATTTCATTACTTCCCTTGCCTGGTATGAGGTATGGAGCAGTTCATGGCTCCTGTGCCCGCAGGGCTCACCCAGGTAGCAGTCGTATATTGCCTTTACATCTGGATTCCTGTGCGATACTTTAATGGTCTCCTGTTCATCAATGTTGTAGAGGCTGCCCATACGGGCCAGGATGGCTTCCTTCCCGGCGCCGATCCTTTGGCCTCCTCCGGCGATGCAGCCGCCCGGGCAGGCCATCACCTCGATGAAGTGAAGGTCGGTCCTCCCGTTCCTGATCTCGTCAAGCAGTTTTTTGGCATTGCCTATGCCGCTCACCACCGCCACCCCGATCTCCATGTCGCCGATTTCGATGCGGGCCTCCTTTCTGCCCTTCATTCCCCGTACTTCGGGTATCCTGAACTTCACCAGTTCCTTGCCGGTGAGTTTGGCATAGGCTGTCCGGAGGGCCGCTTCCATTACTCCCCCGGAAGCGCCGAAGAGTTTACCTGCTGAGCTGCGGAAACCAAGGGGCGAATCAGCCACTTCCGGTTCCAGCTTGTGAATGTCGATCCCGTGCATCTTTATGAAGTCGGCAAGCTCACGGGTGGTGAGCACGGCATCCACATCCGAGATGCCCTCGTGTGTCATCTCCCTGCGCTGCGCCTCAAATTTCTTGGCGGTGCAGGGCATGACCGATACCGAATAGATGTTCCCGGGTGCGATCCCTTCCAGGTCAGCATAATAACTTTTTATGATGGCTCCCATCATCTGCTGGGGCGATTTGCAGGAGGAAAGGTTTGGAAGGAAATCGGTGGCGAATTCTTCCGCGTATTTGATCCAGCCCGGGCAGCAGCTGGTGAACATGGGCAGGGTGCCTCCTTCCCTTATGCGCCCGATCAGTTCGGCCGACTCTTCCATGATGGTGAGGTCGGCTGAAAAGGTGGTGTCGAAAACAGTGTCGAAACCGATCTTTCGCAATGCGGCATTGAGGATGCCGTTGATGTCTTTACCGGCTTCCATGCCGAAGGCTTCGGCCAGCGACACGGAAATGGCCGGTGCGTATTGCACCACCACCGTCTTGCCGGGATCATGGATGGCTTCGTTGATGCCGGCAAAGTGATTTTTCTCCGTCAGGGCACCGGTGGGGCATACCATGATGCATTGTCCGCAGTTCACGCAACTGGAGGTGTTCAGCCCACGGTTGAAGGCAGTGCCGATCAGTGTCCGGCTGCCCCTGTTGATGAAGTCGATGGCGGAAATACCCATCACCTCTTCGCAAACCCTTATGCACCTTCCGCAGAGAATGCACTTGTCGGGGTCGCGGATGATGCTGGGGCTCGACTGGTCGATGCTGAAGTTGTTCTTGATGCCATGGATGCGCCGCTCGGTAACGTTAAACTCTTTCGAAAGGCCCTGCAGCTCGCAGTTCCCGTTCCTCACGCAATAAAGGCAGTCGTCGGGGTGGTTCGAAAGCAGCAATTCCACAATGGTTTTCCTGGCTTCGATCACCTTGCCCGAATGGGTCTTCACTTTCATTCCATCAGCCACCGGAAATGAGCAGGATGAGACGAGTTTGCCGCTGTCTTCCAGCTCTACCACGCACATGCGGCACGAACCGCTCGGGAACATGTCTTTCATGTGGCAGAGCGTCGGCACCTGTATGCCATTTCTTTCGAGCACGTCAAGGATGGTTTCGCCCTGTTTTGCGCTGACCTTATTCTTGTTTATTTCAATTTCAAAGCTCATCTGATCTTTATTTATAGTGTTATTTACTGGACTGATATCGCGTCGAATTTGCAGACTTCCTCGCAGCTGCCGCAGCCGATACATTTGTTCTCAACGATGAAGTGCGGTGATTTTCTGGCCCCGATGATGGCGCCTGTCGGGCATTTCCTGGCACAGAGCGTGCAACCCGTACATTTGTCGACATCGATGATGAAGGTCCTGAGTTCGGTGCACACGCCGGCGGGGCATTTTCTTTCGAAGATGTGCTCCTCGTACTCGTTCCTGAACCAGCGAAGGGTGCTGAGCACCGGGTTTGGGGCCGTCTGCCCGAGGCCGCATAGGGATGTTTCCCGTATGACCTTTCCCAGCTTCTCAAGCTGCATAACCCCCTTGAAGCGTTCCAGCGCATCGGTGTTGACGCCGTTTGGCTTGTGGGTGATGCTTTCGAGGATCTCCAGCATGCGCTTTGTGCCTTCGCGGCAGGGGATACATTTGCCACAGCTTTCACGCTGTATGAAATCCATGAAGAACTTGGCCACATCAACCATGCAGGTGTCTTCGTCCATCACCACCAGTCCGCCCGATCCCATCATGGCTCCGGCACTGATCAGTGATTCATAATCGATCTGTATGTCGAGGTTCTCTTCCGTGATGCATCCGCCCGAGGGTCCCCCGATCTGCACCGATTTGAATTTCTTTCCATTGGGTATCCCGCCGGCAATCTTGAAGATGATATCCCTCACGGTGGTTCCCATGGGGATCTCGATAAGGCCGGTAAGGGCGACCTTTCCCGACAGGGCAAATACCTTTGTGCCTTTGCTGGTTTTGGTGCCGATGGAGGCAAAAGTGGCCGGCCCTTTTTCAATGATGGCGGGGATGTTGGCCAGGGTTTCTACATTATTGATAATGGTGGGCTTTCCAAACAGCCCTTTCACGGCCGGGAAGGGAGGCCTGGGCCTGGGCATGCCGCGCTTGCCTTCGATGCTGTGGATGAGTGCCGTCTCCTCCCCGCATACAAATGCACCCGCCCCCATCTTGATCACCAGGTCGAGGCTGAAGCCGGTACCCTGTATGTCTTTGCCGAGCAGGCCGAAATCATAGGCCTGGCTGATGGCTTTTTTCAGCCTGGCGATGGCCAGCGGATATTCGGCCCTGATATAAACGTAGGCCTTTGAGGCTCCGATGGCATATGCCGCCACAGCCATGCCTTCCAGCAGCCGGTGCGGATCGCCTTCGATCACGGCGCGGTCCATGAAGGCACCCGGATCCCCTTCGTCGGCATTGCAGATGAGGTATTTCTGATCGGCTTCCTCGCGGAAGGCAAAGCCCCATTTCACGCCGGTGGGAAAACCGCCGCCGCCGCGCCCGCGCAAACCGCTCTCCTCAATCATGCGGCATACTTCCGGGGGCTTGCTGTTTCGCAAAAGACCAAGATAATGGGTGTATCCGCCCCTGGCAATATATTCTTCGATGGAGGTGGGGTCGACCAGCCCGCAATTGCTGAGAACCATCCGGGTTTGCGGGCCGAAGAAAGGGTGCTCGTCGATGAAAGGCACATCCGGCCAGGCCCCTGATGTATCGCTGCGGAACTGACCGATCACCTGCTCACTGTCAATGTGCTTTTCAAAGACCCCGTCGAGCAGGGAGGGTACGTTCCCGGCGGTCACTTTCTGAAAGGATATCCTGGCCATGCCGGGCATTTGAAAATCCACGATGGGTTCGGCGGCACAAAGCCCGATGCATCCAACCGCTATCACATCGGCTTCAATGCCTTTTTCGCTGATCCACGCCCGGATGGCCGCCATGGTCTTGTCGGCACCGGCCCCCAGGCCGCATGTGCCGGCTCCTACATAGATGCAGGGCTTGCCGGTATCTTCGCGCCTGAGCATTCTGAGCTTTTTCATTTTTGCGGGCGAAAAATTCGCTGCAGGCCCTTTTTCCAGGCACTCCATGATCAACCCGGCATGCTGGTATTTGTTTTTTTCTGTCATGATAATTCCTCGTTTTTTCTGCAGTTTTCGATGATCCCCTCGATGCCCGCAGCATCCACTTTTGCATGGAACTCGCCATTGATGCAGATAACGGGTGCCAGGCCACAGGCTCCGATACAGGCCACCACTTCAATGCTGAACAGACCGTCCCTGCTGGTCTGCCCTGCTTTGATCTTCAGCGTTTCCTCGATCTTCTGCAGCACCGTGGCAGAACCCAGCACATGGCAGGCCGTTCCCCGGCAAACCTGGATGTGATACTTCCCAAGGGGCTCGAACCTGAACTGGTTATAAAAGGTGGCCACACCGTAGATCTTGCTGGCAGGCATGCTCAGATGCCTGCCAACTTTCACCACGGAGCTTTCTGATAAAAATCCTTCCCTGTTCTGTATCTCCTGCAGGATGGGGATCAACTGGTCCTTGCCGGCATCCATCCTCTCATCCAAAATCATATCAATGTCATCTTTCATTTCTGGGGTTCTTTTAATAATTGGCCGATGTTTAGTTTAGCGCTATCTTTTCCGCTTTCCGGTCGAGCAGGAGCCTGACCTCTTTGATCAGCTTTTCTGCTTCAACGGGCTTTTTCAGGAAGCCGTCGACCTTCAGCCATACCGAAGGGCCTTCCTCGCTGTGGTAGTCGATCCCGGCATTCCCGCTAACCACATCCTTGATCAGCAATACGTCCAGCTCGCGGTAGTTCGGGTCTTTACGGAATTCCCTCGCCATTTCCTGTACGCTTGGCTTGGTGGTGGTGAGAATGTCGATGGATGAAAGCATGAGCACGGGCATGTAATTGAATTCGGGGTTCTCGCTCAGTTCCTTGGCCATCTCGAATCCTTCGAAATGGGTGGTCATCATCACATCAAGAATGGCCAGGTCGGGTTTCGTGGTCCAGGCCTTTTTGATGCCCTCGATCTTGTCGTTGGCAGAGATCACTTCATATCCTTCTTTTTTAAGGATGGCGCTCACTACGGTGATCACGTCAATGTCGTCATCTACGATCAGGATTTTTTTTGTTTCCATGGTGTTTGTTTTTTTAAGGGTTTGTTATAAAAAGTTTACGATGTAAAATTACCATGACGGAAGGGTGTTGCACAAGGTGGAAAAGTACTGTTTTGCAGGTGGAAGGAAGTACCTTTTTTTATGGTAAAAAAGAGAAGCAAAGGCTGCCGGAACCGGTAAAAAAACGCAAAATCTCTTCCCGTTTGTTTCCGGCAGTTTATGTTCGATTACAGGAAATGATGGATTGACAGGGTTTTTGCCTGAGCAGGGGGATTTTTGAGTTTTTCGTTACGGAATATCTTTTTGGGTGATGACGGACGGAAATAATTTTTCTCGGAAAACAGTTTCCGGCGACCGGAACGAAGAAAAAAACGATTCTTCCCTGATCTTTTTCAGGGATGAAAAGACCCCGGACCAGGATGTTTTTTATGATAAAATTACAGGAGAATTACAGGGGCTTGCCTAAATATTCACCAGCTTGTTCTTGATGGCATACGAAAGCAGGCTGATGGTACTTTTGCAGTTGGTTTTCGACAGCAGGTTGGATTTATGGCCCACCACTGTTCTTTCGCTGATGAAGAGTTCTTCGGAGATATCCTTGTTGCTGAGGCCGTCGCAGATCAGTTGCAGAATTTCCTTTTCACGTTTGGTGAAGGCGATATTCGCGCGCTCATCCTTTTTCTGTTCCGAAAACCTTTTGCTGAAATATGACCAGAGTTCGGGTGAATAATAGGTATTCCCGTCAGCGATGGATTGAAGGGCCTGATCGAGCAGTTCCCTGGTGATGTTTTTAAGCAGGTAGCCGTGCACGCCGATGTCGATCATGTTTTCAATGTATTCGGCATCGTCAAACATGGTAAGGATGACCACTTTCAGCTCTGGAAAATCCCTGATCGCTATTTTGCTTGCCTCTATCCCGTTCATGATGGGCATCTGCAGGTCGAGCAATACCAGGTCGGCATTCTTTTCTTTTTGCAATGCCAGAAATTCCTGTCCGTTCGATGCCTCTCCAACCACGCTGGCGTATTTCAGTCGGTTGACAACCATCTTCAGGCCATTTCTGAAGAATTCATGGTCGTCGACAATGAGGATGCGGAGTTTTTTCGGATTGCTTGTCATGGTGCACAAAGGTAATACTTTATCCCGGATCAGGGGTCCAGCTTTATTTCCACCACCACCAGCGTCCCCACTTCCTGCTGGGAGTGGATCCTGTAGGTGCCGTTGATGGATTGCAGCCTGCTGATGATATTCTTGAGGCCCATCCCGCCCCCATCCTCGTTCAGCACTTTGTTCAGGTCAAAGCCGATGCCGTCGTCCATGTAGGTTAGCTGGAGTACCTGGTCGATCTTTTCGAGATAGATCTCGATCTTTTCTGCCTGTGCATGTTTGAGGCTGTTGTTGAGCAATTCGGTGATCACCCGGTAAAGGACCAGTTCAATGGTCTGGTCGAAACGTTCGCGGATGCCGGTTTCGTAAACAATGTTGACTTTTTGGGCGAGATTGACCTTTTTGCAGAACGACTCAACGGCCTTTACCAGCCCGAAGTCAATGATCACCCTGGGCGTAAGATTGTTTGCAATGGCGCGGGTGGAGTTGATGGCTTCGTCGATGATCTCGTTGGTCTTTTCAAGAAAGTCAGCATGTTCTTCTTCCGACAGATCCTCCGATTCCAGTTCGTTGATGTAAAGTTTTATTGTCGACATCAGGGGGCCGAGGTCGTCGTGGATCTCTCCCGCGATCCTTTCCCGTTCCTTTTCCTCTGCATTGATCACGGCGCGCAGGATCTTTCTTTCCAGTTGTTTTCGTTCAGTGATGTCGCGGGCTATGGAAAGAATGGCTTTATTCCCCTTATAATTGATCAGCCGGCTTTTCATCTCGAGCGAGAGGATGCGGCCGTTCTTTGCCCGGTGTTCCGTTTCATAGGTGTGCTGGCCGCGGGTCAGGATAAGTTCGATGTTTTCGCTCACCTTATCCAGATATTTCGATGACTTGATATCCCTGAAATTCATATGCCTGAACTCATCCTCTGTATAACCCAGTGATTCGCAGGCAACCTGGTTCACTTCCAGAAAATTTCCTTCGGGATCTGCCAGGTAGATCTCATCGCTGCTGTTGTGGAAAAGGGTACTGAACTGCTTTTCCGTTTCTTCCTTCTCCTGTTCGGCCCTGTTGTATTTGTAAAGGATCCTGGCAATGCCGATCACCGAAACGGCCATGATCAGTGAAACAAGGAAACCGAGCCAGTTCTCGATCAGCAGCAGGCTGCCCGGCAATTCATCACCGGTAAAATAGATCAGGTTGAATACCCGGCGCAATGCCATGAATATGAAGGCGATGGCAATGAAGATCCAGGCAATCCGGTTCTTTGCATATTTCAACAGCCAAAGGGCACTGATAAAGGCGATGATCAGCAATACGATCGACAGTATGACTGAAAGCAGGGTGATCATGGGCGGGATTTTTATTGCCGTAAAGGTAAGACAATCTGTGCTAAGTTAACGAACGCCCGCTGCCGGTTGCATTTCTTAATGCCCGGGATGGAACGAAGGAGGAAAAGAACTCGCAAAAACATACATATTTGTTTTCAGTACATCAATTCCGTATTTTTGCCTTCTTTCCTTTTTGACCGAAGGAATGAGGTATGTTTAAGAGGAAGATTAACCCAAATCTCAAAATTATGAAAACGCATTTGCTAATTACCACAACGGTCGCATTCTTTTTTACCATCCTTCAGGTTTTTCCCCAGGTAGCCATCAACGATAACGGTGCCGAAGCTGAAGTTTCTGCCATGCTTGATATCAATGCCTCCGACAAGGGACTCATGATCCCGCGCGTGGTGATAACGGATGTGGATTCGGATATGACGCCGGTCGAAAACCCGGCTGAAGGGCTTCTGGTATACAATACCGGGTCGGTTGACGTCCCTAAGGGCTTTTATTCATGGAAAGGTGATGAGTGGGTACAGCTGACAGACCAGCGATCGCAACTTTCCTTTGAGCAGACCTCCGGCTTGTACCTGGCCGGCGAACTCTATGAACATAACCCCCTTGGAACGGATCCCAATAGTATTACTGTGATTAACCTGGGAACGGCATTAACATATTATGGCTGGACGACCGCCACCGCGGGAGACAATACCAACGGCATTACCTATGACCTGGATGATCCCGTTGCAGACAAGATCATCGTGGATGAGGCCGGTTTGTACCGCATTGTCGTTTCATCTTCATTCAGGGGAACAAACAACAACCAGGTAGCCGGAACTATTTTTCATACCCCCAATGGGGGGACGGCTGCTGGCACACGGATCATGTTCATGGCCAAACTTTCCAGCAACGGCGATATTGTTTCCGGTGTTTCACAAGGCGTTCTGGAGTTGAATGCAGGTGATGCCATTGACCTGCGTTTTAGTTCAACCGCAAATTCCAATCAGGTTGGCATCTTTCTGATGAACATCACCGTGATGAAAGTGGGTGAGTCCGTTGAGTAAGACCATCCGTATCATCGCTGTATCCTTAACAACGATCCTTTTTGCAATATTTCTGCCGGTATAATGCCTGGTATGGAAGTTTACGTCATCCTGAACATCAAAGCTGTGGTGCACTGAACAGTTATTTCCAGCCGGACAGATCACTTATGCAACAATAAGGGGAATCCTGGCCCCTTTTCAGCAGGATTTCATAAAAATTTTCAGTTTAACAGAACATTAACAACACTTGATTGTTAGGATTGATACATTTGCGCTATTATTTTTATTTAGACTATTTAAAAACAAAAGAATTATGAAACCCAAATTATCACTCTTTCTTGTATTTTCAATGGTTTTTGCCATGTCATACGCCCAGGTGGCCATCAATGAAACCGGTGCCCAGCCTGATGCCAGCGCCATACTGGATCTTCAGTCCGATGACAAAGGCATTCTTATACCCCAGCTCAGGATCCTTGATGTAAACTCCGATACCGATCCGGTGGTTTCTCCCGCCGAGGGCCTGTTGATCTATAACCCCGGAACGGTCAATACCGATCCCGGCTTTTATTTCTGGACCGGAACGCGCTGGAACCAGATCACGAATATCGATACGGAGCTGACAGAGGTTCAGCTTTCCCAGTTTAGCGAAGCAGCTGAACTATATGAGAACAACGATTTTGGTTCCCCGACTAATCTTTCGTTACCGGGCAGTAATAACTTTTATGGATGGGTTACTGCTGTGGAAGGCGAAGTATTTGGCGATACTTACACGGATACAAACAACACCGATGCAGATCGTATTGTGGTTGGCGAAGATGGTCTGTATCAGGTGCAGGTAACCATGTCGTTTGGAGGCAGTAACAACACCCAGGTAAAAGGGGTTGTGTTCCACACTCCTGTGGGCGGACCTGCTGTCGAATCCCAAATCCGCTTTTTAAGCAGGCTTCATGCTGCAGGCGACCTGGCTTCTGCATCAACCAACGGCCTGATCAGGCTTTCGGCAGGTGATGCACTGGATCTGCGTTTTAATTCAACCTCCAATGGTAAAAACCTCAGCATATATACGATCAACTTCATTGCGAACAAGGTAGCCAATTAATTGGTAATCTAAAACATGGATATACGAAAGGGTGCCATCCGTCCGGGATGGCACCCTTTGTTTTATTTTTGATTGCCCAAGGCTTAATCCTTGATAAAGACGCTTATTTCAGCACTCTTTTCCAGATGTACCCGGCCAGCTCTTTCCCTGCTTTTGCATAAGCCTCGCCGATGCGGTACTCGGTGTCGAAGTCGCCGCCCATGGCCCCGCGGCCGGGAACCTTGTCCATCGTGATCACCGCCAGGATATTTTCGGGATTATCGGTCTCTACGAAAACAAATTCAACATTGATGGAGGCATCTTTTCTGGATATGCCGATGTTGAATCCCGGCTCGAGAAAGGTGGTCCTCACGATCACCGTATGGTCTGCATTCGGAAAACTCCCGGTTCTTATTTCCTGGTTTTTACCATACATGATGATATTGAACAATTCTTCGAACTTGACATGGTAGGTTTTTTCCTTGTCGTCGTGCCATTCGGCTTCCCAGAGGTCTCCGGTGCCGGGCTCTTTTTCGTCACGCTCCTGTTTTTTCTTGTCGATATAGGCCTGCTCGGTCTTGAACTTGCCTACGACCATCTGGCTGTAATCATATTCGGCATTTAACTCGGTTACTTCCTGCAGGAAACCGAGGTCGCCGCTTTTCACGGAAATTTTCTGTGCCTGGACGGATGTCAGGAATAAGCCCGTCAAACAAATGGTGATGAGGATCTTCAGCTTTTTCATTTTTTTTGTTTTAATGAATGAATAATAATATTGAAGTTTTTTGTATCCTGTTTTCAGTCTTCAAAAATACAATATCCATATATACACACAAGGCCGGCAACCTGAATTTATTTATATATCTTCCCCTTCCTTTTGGTATTTCAGGGATCATTATGATCCTTAGTATCTTGCTCTGCAAAGCCGGAGAGATATTTTTTTTTGATCTTATCCAATAATACAGGCCTTTTCAATACCCCTTTGCCTGAAAAATGAACGGAAAGAGACTTCACAATGGTAATTTACAATTAGTTAACATTTCATTCCGGGAAAAATGATGATCTTTGCGGCCATTCAGTGTTTGCCTTTGAAAAGCACGCAGCTTTCAGCAAGTGCCCATGCCAAGAAAAGCGATATATTACATACTCCCACTGCTGGCCCTGCTTATTGCAGCCTATTTCGTGGTGGCCGCCGCCTTCCCGAAGGAACTGAACCGTTTCCCTTTTTTCGTGCTGCTCATCCTGCTTGATTTTTACCTCTGGTTTTCGATCCGTAAGCGGGTGTATGCGTTGGGTGCAACTGTTAAATACCTGCTGGGCATTCTTTACTGGATCCCCTTTTCAATGGTTCTTTTGCTGGGCATTGCATCCATATTTATTAATGTTTACATCTGGCAGCCGCAGTGGGCCACAGTTTTTGGCGGGATCATTTTTATTACCTATATCGCCAAGCTTTTCACCATACTGGTCCTTCTTGCGGCCGATATTATACGCATCACCGGCCATGTAAGCCGGTTTCTCTACCACCGGAAAAAGGGGACGCCATGCCCTGAGAAAGGCAGTAAGATGAGCCGGGCGGGTTTCCTGACGAAACTGGGGCTGATAGGGGGCGGTTTTGTCCTGAGCGGGCTCATCATCGGTGCCGTACGCTGGGCCTACGATTTCAGGATCAGGCGGGAGTATCTCCGCTATCCTTTACTGCCCGGGCAACTGCACGGACTGAAGATCGTGCATATATCCGACCTCCACCTTGGCAGCTGGACCAACAGGGCCGCGATGCAGGAAGCCGTGGATGCCATTAACGAGGAGGAACCCGACCTGTTGTTCTTTACGGGCGACCTGGTGAATTTCGTGACCGGCGAAGCCGACAGATATAAAGATATACTGGCACAGGCAAATGCCCGTTATGGTGTTTATGCCGTCCTGGGGAATCATGACTACGGCGATTACGTGAAGTGGGCCACAAAGGCTGAAAAGGAACAAAACCTGCGCGACCTGGAGAAATTGTACCGGGATATGGGATGGGTGTTGCTGCGGAACAGCCACGCCATGGTAAATGTGGGGAATATCCCCCTGGCCGTGCTGGGCGTTGAGAACTGGAGCAGCTATGAACGCTTCCCGAGTTACGGAGATGTTGTAATGGCCCTGAAAGGAACAGAAAACGCATCTTTCAGAATATTGCTTTCGCACGATCCGACCCACTGGGAAAACATCATCAGCAAACACCACCCGAATATCTCCCTTACCCTGTCGGGACATACCCATGGCTTTCAGTTCGGCGTTGAACTCAAAAACTTCAGATGGAGCCCGGCACAATACATGTATAGGCACTGGGCCGGACTGTATGCCAACCCTGCTGCCGATACCCCTCAGTATCTGTATGTCAACCGCGGGCTGGGGATGATCGGCTATCCCGGCAGGATCGGGATCATGCCCGAGATCACCGTTATTGAACTCATTTCCTGACCCATTTGTTTTCAGGCTTCTTTTCCGGCCCCCCGGCCTGAATATTATTTTGTAAAAAACTTGCATTATGAACATATGTGCAATATATTTGCAGAAAAAAATATGCCGCGGACAGAGAAGAACCGGATTGTTCACACGCCCCCGATCTTTACGGAATTCAAACCCATTGGGGTACGGATCCATGAATTGCAGCAGGCACAATTGACGCTGGATGAGTTTGAGGCCTTTCGCCTGGCCGATTATAATGGCTTGTCGCACGCCGAATCCGCCGATGAAATGGGGGTCTCAAGATCCACCTTTTCGCGCCTGATCGAACGTTCGAGGAAAAAGATCGCCGACTTTATCATCGAAGGAAAAGTGCTGCTGATTGATGGAGGAAATATACACTTCCGGAACAACATCATCCGTTGCAGAAATTGTGGACAGATGTTCAAAACACCGATGATGAACGAAGTCAGGGAATGCCCGTCCTGCCACTCACAGGACCTGATCAACCTTGCAGGTGGATTCGGGCATGGGAAATGTTGCCGTATATAATTATTAACGAATATAAAAAGGAGGATGTTATGCCAGGATTTGATCGTAGCGGTCCGCAGGGCAGGGGCCCGATGACCGGCAGGAAAAATGGTCTTTGTACCGGAAATGCCATTGATAATGAATTCAGGGGCGGTGCCGGAGGGCGCGGCCGCGGAAGAATGCGCGGCAGGGGATCCGGCGGGGGCGGCGGATGGGATATGCAGCCCTACGCCGGCAACGATGCTTATTCCGGAATAAGCAGTATGAAGGAGGAAATGGGCGAGATGCGAAAACAAATCGAAGCCCTGACCGAAAAGCTTTCAAAACTGCAAAAACCGGAATGATCCTTTCTGTAAAAAACCAAAGTGATACTGAAAAAAAACTGATATGATGAAGATCGCAGTTCCGGTCGCAGGAGACCGCCTGACGCCCCATTTCGGGCATTGTGAGAAATTTGCCATCCTGACCATCGACGGGGATGAACGTTACCGGATCGAATACCTGGTTCCGCCGGCGCATCAACCGGGGGTGTACCCGCGTTTTCTGGCCGAAAAAGGGGTCAATATTATCATCGCGGGTGGCATGGGCCCCCGGGCACAGGAGATATTTGCCCAAAACAACATCAGGGTGATAACCGGCATTGAGCAGGGCGACCCGCGCGGGCTCGCGGAAAAATTCCTGCGCGGCGAACTGATACCCGGTGATAACCTCTGTGACCACTAAACCCGCACCATGGATGCCCGCGGAATGATATGAAAATTGCCATAGCCAGCGGTAAGGGGGGTACAGGCAAAACAAGCCTGGCAACCAACCTGGCTTCCTTCATGGCGGAAAGCCGGGAGGTGGTGCTCGTGGATATGGACGTGGAAGAACCCAATGCCGGCATCTTCATCAAAGGACAGCCTGTTTCGTCAGTCAACAGATACAGGGCTGTCCCCCGCCGGGACAATAAGAAATGTGAACTTTGCGGTAAATGCCAGGAAGTGTGTAACTTTCATGCAATCACAATGCTGGCGGATGAGGTCGTCATATTCCCGGGCCTTTGTCATGGCTGTTATGCCTGCGCGGAACTTTGTCCGGCTTCAGCCATATCAATGGTGAAAAGGAAGATCGGCACTACGGCCGTTTATGCGGCAGGCAACATCCGGTTTATCGAAAACCGGCTCGATGTGGGGGAAGAACAGGCCGTTCCCCTGATATCTGCCTCGCTGAAGGAAGTGAATGATCAATACCCCGATGATGCCATCATCATCATGGATGCCCCGCCGGGTACCTCATGTCCGTTCATTGAGGTTGTGGCGGATGCCGACCTGGTGATCCTGGTGAGCGAACCTACGCCTTTTGGCCTGCACGACCTGAAGCTTGCCCTGAAAACACTGGATATTGTCAATGGTCATTATGTGGTTGTCCTCAACCGGCACGGCACGGGGAACGGGGAGGTGGAATCATTCTGCGCAGCGCAGAACATTCCGCTCATTGCGAAGATCCCCGCTTCGCGGAAGGCCGCCGAACTCTGCAGCAGGGGCAGGCTGATGTATCCTGAAATCGCTGAAACAGGAAGGGAGATCGAAAAAGTGGCCCGATATATCCTTTCCTGTAAAAGTTAATGAAATGCCAAAGGAGATAGTCGTATTATCGGGTAAGGGAGGCACCGGGAAAACATCACTCACGGCTGCACTGGCATATCTGTGGGGCGATAAAGCCGTTATGGCCGACTGCGACGTGGATGCAGCCGACCTTCACCTGCTCATGCAGCCCCGCAAGCTGGAGTCATTTGATTTTTACAGTGGCGAGCTTGCCGCGATCAACCCTGATCTTTGTACCGCTTGCGGCATATGTGCCGGCATTTGCCGCTTTCATGCCATAGAGGAAAACGGGGGTTACTACCGCATCAGGGATTACCGCTGCGAAGGTTGCGGTTATTGTGCAAGGATATGCCCCGAAGAGGCCATCACCAACAGTGTGCCGAAAGCGGGCGAATACTATGTATCACTGGCCCGTACCGGTGCAGTCATGGTTCATGCCCAACTGGCGGCAGGTGCCTCCAATTCAGGGAAACTTGTGGCCCGGGTCAGGGAAGAGGCAGCCAGGCAGGCACGCATGCACGGGAAAGACCTGATCATTGTCGACGGCCCTCCGGGGATCGGATGCCCGGTCATATCAGCCCTCTCGGGTGCCGGCTTCGTATTGCTGGTGAGTGAACCGGGCATGTCGGGCTTTCACGACCTGGAACGCATCGCACAGCTCGCAGGGCATTTCGGCGTTCCCGCCGGATGCATGATCAACAAGGCCGACCTGAACCCGGAAATGAACAGGAAGACCAGGGAATTTTTAAAACAGCACAATATCGGACTCATCGGTGAAATACCTTATCATGATTCTTTCAGCAGGGCTGTGGTGGAAGGAAAAACCGTGATGGAAACGGATCATCAGCCCCTGAAGCGGGCCATCACTTCGTGCCATGAGAAGATCATGGAAATGTTGAATTAAAATAATTTACAGGAGCGGGAAGCAGTCCCGCCGCGTTAAAGATATTGGAAGAAACACAGTTATAAATATTTTAAAAACAGAAAAAGATGAAAATCGGGTTTACCTCCAAAGGAAATGGCTGGGAGTCAGAAATAGATCCCCGTTTTGGCAGGGCGGAATACCTGCTGCTTTATGATGAAGAGCAAGACCGGCTTGATGCCGTTGATAACAATGAAGTGAGCGAAAAAGGGCACGGGGTGGGGCCCGTAGTGGCCCAAAAATTCTTCAGGCTGAAAGCGGATGTCATCATTACAGGGAACGGCCCCGGCACCAATGCAGCCACGATCGTGGATAAGACCGGTATGACGATATATACCGGTGCTGAAAAAATGACCGTGCGCGAAGCATACGAAAACTATAAAACGGGTCACTTACATAAATTTAATACACAAAAATCATGATCAAAACTGATGTACTTGTTATCGGAAGCAGCGCTGCCGGCCTGGTCGCCGCTACTTCGGGAAAAAAGGCCAACCCCGGCAAAAAATTCACTGTCGTATCCTGCCTGCCAAAAACACTGATCCCCTGCGGCATTCCATATGTTTTCGGGACGGTGGGCAGCACCGATAATGATATCCTGCCTGCCGAAAAAATGTTTGCGGCCAATGACATTGATGTCATCTGCGATCTGGCAGTTGCCATTGACAGAAATGAAAAGACCGTTACGCTGGAATCAAGGGAAACCATCGCTTATGATAAACTGGTGCTGGCCACCGGCTCAATGCCTGTAAGGCCGGCCTGGCTGGAAGGGGCCGGCCTGGAAAATGTCTTCACGGTTCCGAAGGATAAGGCCTATCTCGATCAGATGCAGGAAAAACTAAGGGATTGCCAAAAGATCATTACGATCGGAGCCGGGTTTATCGGGGTTGAAATATCGGATGAGTTGCATAAGGCCGGCATGGAAGTGATACTGATCGAACAACTGCCCCACATCCTGGGCCTCGCTTTTGATGAAGATATTGCCATGATGGCCGAAGAAATACTGAAAAACAGGGGCGTGAAGCTCATGACCGGCACCTCTGTTAAAAAGCTTGTCGGGAAAGACCGCTTTGAAGCAGCGATCCTTGACGACGGGCAGCGCATCGTGGCCGATGCCGTGATCCTGGCCATGGGTTACCTGCCCAACACTTCCCTGGCAGAAAAGGCCGGATTAAGCTTGAGCGACAAAGGATTTATCAAGGTTGACGAATATATGAGGACGGAAGATCCCCATGTGTTTGCGGTTGGCGACTGCGCCGAAAAGCATGATTTCTTTACAAGGAAGCCCAGCATGGTCATGCTTGCTTCAACGGCTTGCGCCGAAGCCCGCATTGCAGGGATGAACCTTTACAAGCTGTCGGCCATCAAAACATTCGGCGGTACCCTTTCGATCTTCTCAACCGCGCTTGGTGAGCACGGCTTCGGGGTGGCCGGCCTGACCGAAAAAGTGGCCCTGAATGAAGGCTTTGATTATGTTACGGGGGTATTTGAAGGCATCGACCGGCACCCGGGAGGATTTAAGGATGCACACAGGCAATATGTAAAGCTTATTGTTTCCAGGGATGCAGGGATCATCCTGGGCGGAGCCGTTTCCGGCGGTCTGTCGGTGGGTGAATTGACCAATACCATCGGTATCATCATCGAAAACAAGATGACCGTCAATGCGCTCCTGACCTCACAGATCGGTACGCATCCGCTTCTCACGGCATCGCCCGCGGGTTATCCGCTGATCAAGGCTGCCGAAGCCGCCGCCGGGAAGATCCTGACACATGTTGCATCATCATAAACCAAAAAGATCATGGCTTACATAATTGAAAAAGACGAGTGTACGGCCTGCGGGGCCTGTATAGATGAATGTCCCGTTGAAGCCATTACAGCGGGTGATGATTATTATACGATCGACCCCGCTATATGCACCGATTGCGGAAGTTGTGCCGATGTTTGTCCGGTCGACGCGATACATCCCGATCAGGGTATATGATCAACGGGTGTTAATGGCTGATGGTTTCCTCCGGGAAAAACCTCAGATGGTATATGGCATTCATTGCATGCCGCACAGGAATTAATCTGTTAAAAACCTATATATGAAAAACCATGTAAAGATCGGGATCATCATCTGTGACCGCTACAGCGATTGCGCGGGCGGCAAATGTTTCAGGGCCCTGCAAAGGCGTGAGGGTGCATTCGGCATATACGGCAAGGATGCTGTGCTGGAGGTGGTGGGATATACCACCTGCGGGGGATGCCCCGGCGGAAATATCGAATATGCCCCGGCCGAATTGCTGAAAAACGGAGCGGATGTGGTGCACCTGGCCACCGGCCTGCTGGTGGGCTATCCTCCCTGTCCCCGTATCCGGCATTTCAGCGATTTTATTGAATGCCAGTACGGCCTGAAGGTTGTGGCGGGAACACATCCCATCCCCGAAAAGTACTTCATTAACCATACCCAGATGAAAACATGGTCGGAGCCCTGGTGGGAGGAATTGCTCAAAGCCACCCTGACCGATGTAAAGACGAGGATTGCCTATGACTGATGAGCAAAGGCCGGAGCGCACATACCTGTTTGGCCCCGTTCCTTCGAGGAGGCTGGGTGCTTCCCTGGGTATCGACCTGGTGCCGCATAAAACCTGCACCTTTAATTGCATTTACTGTGAATGCGGCAAAACAACCAACCACACCTGCCGGCGCAGCGAATATGTCAGCATTGATGCGGTAAAGCAGGAACTCCATAACTTTCTTGCCCTTAATCCGGCACCTGATTACATCACTTTTTCGGGTGCGGGGGAGCCCTGCCTCAACAGCCGCATGGGCGAACTCATCGCTTATTTGAAACAAAGCTGGCCTGACATACCATTGGCGGTGATTACCAACGGCAGCCTGTTCAGCGATCAGGAGACCAGGAAGGCCGTGCTGGAAGCTGATCTCCTGCTGCCATCGCTGGATGCCGCGACAGAGGAGGCCTTCAGAAAAGTGAACCGGCCGGCCGGATGTGTCAGGCTCGCGGATTATATCCAGGGGCTTGTCAGCCTTCGCGAAGAGTTCCCGAAGGAGATATGGCTGGAGGTTTTTATTGTCCCGGGATACAATGACGATGCCGCGAACCTCGAAGCGCTTAGGCAGGCGATCCTGCGGATCAGGCCCGACAGGCTGCAGCTGAACAGCCTCGACCGGCCCGGAACGCTAAAGGGCTTGCAGCCGGCCACAACCGAACGCCTGCAGCAGATCATCGACCACTGGAAGCCGGATCATGCCGAGATCATATCTTCATTGAATACTTCCTTCGATAAACGTTATGCGGGCAGTAAACTGGAGGAACTCATCTACAACACCATTTCCAGGAGGCCCTGTACCATGGATGATCTCGAAAAGCTGACGGGGGCGCACAGCCGTGTGATCAACAAATACCTGCTTTTGCTCGAAAACAAAGGGATGATCCGCTCGTACCGGCTGGCCCGCGGCGATTTCTATACGGTCAGGGAGTGACCTGCCGTTCAGTGCCGCAGCAGAGGATGGTTTTATTCATCGCTTCCGCTAAACAATTCCCTGATCTCATTCAGTTTGTTTTCCTGGCCCAGGAAGAAAAGGATGTCATTTCTTTTCAATATCAGGTCCTTGCCGGGGTAGGAATCAACTTCCCCGTCCCTGCTCACGCCGAGCAGGCTCAGTCCCTTGATGTCGAGGAGTTTCAGTTTTCCCACGCTTTGTCCGGCTGCAGGGGCTCCGTCACCTACATGGATGGTGTGTATCTTCACCTGCGGCACCTTTACGGCCAGCGGGCCCTGCGGGATCTCCTTCGCCGAGAGTGATCGCAGCATCTGGTAGCCGTCGGATCGGATCTCGGAAACAAGCTTCTCAATTTCCTCGTTGGGGACCTGGTATTTTGCCAGTACCCGGGTGAAGATCTCCACCGATGTTTCAAACTCCTCGGGGATCACCTCATCAGCCCCCAGGTCATAGAACTCATGCATATCCCTGACAAAGCGGGTGCGGATGATGATATGGATGCCGGGGTTCAGCTTCCGCGCCGCCCGGATGATGCGCTTGCTGTCGCCCGATATGGGCAGGGTGCTGACCAGAATGGTGGCTTCTTCCACATTGGCATGCCTGAGGATCTCTTCATCGCCGGCATCCCCGTAATGGATGATCTCTCCCTTTTCCCTTTCATTTCTTACCGTATCGGGGTTTATCTCGATGATGATATAGGGAATACCGGCATAGCGTGCTGCATGTGCCACATTGCGTCCGTTAAGCCCGAAACCGATAATGATGAGATGATCCTTTACCTTCCCGATGGTGCTTTCGGGCCGGGGGATCAGCCCCTGTTTGAGGAAAGCAGGCAAGGGCCATTTCATGGATTGGTTGGCCAGGCGGCTGGCCAGCATGATCACGATGGGGGTGGCGGCCATGCTGATCACCACCACGCTCAGGAATAACTGGTAATTACCGGCATTGATAAGGCCTTCGGTAACGCCGATGCGCGAAAGGATGAAAGAGAACTCTCCAACCTGGCTCAGCGTGAAACCAACCACGATCACGGTGCGGAGGGGGTAGCCGAGGATAAAGGCGGCAACGCCGGCGATAACGGCCTTGATGCTCAGAACAATGGCTGTGAACATCAAAACGGTCAAAGGATTGTTGAAAAGAAACTGCAGGTCGAGGAGCATCCCGATGGAAATGAAAAAGAAACTGGCAAAAACATCCAGAAAGGGGGTGATGTTCCCCAGGGCCTGCTGGCTGTATTCCGATTCCGATATCAGTAGGCCGGCGATGAAGGCGCCCAGCGCCAGCGAAAGACCAAGGCTGTATGTGGCGAAAGCCACGGCAAAGGCAATCACCATGATGCTGAACAGGAAGAGTTCGCGGCTCTGCGTGCGTGCGATCCTATACAACAGGAAGGGTACCACGTACTTCGTGCCGAGGATCATCACCAGGGCCACGGCGGCAAACTTGAGCAGGATCTCCCAGTAGGATGAACCGATGGCTTCGGCATTGCCTGCCAGGATGGGTGTGATCAGCATCAGCGGCACAATGATGATGTCCTGGTAAATGAGGATGCCCAGTGATATCCGCCCGTGCGGGGCGTCGATCTCACCCTTGTCCTGTATCAGCTTCAGCACAATGGCCGTACTGCTCAATGCCACCAGGAACCCGATAAATACGGATTCATTGATCTCATTGCCGTGATATAGCGCCACAAGGGTGATGGCGGCTATGGTCATCACCACCTGGAAGGTGCCCCCGATAAGCAGTACCTTGCCGATCTTTAAAAGGCTTTTGAGCGAGAACTCTATGCCGATGGTGAAGAGCAGGAGGATCACGCCGACTTCGGCGATCATTTCAACATCATGTACGTTGCCGACCAGGTTCAGCCCGGAAGGACCGGTGATCACTCCGGTGATCAGAAAGCCGATCACATAGGGAATGCGCAGCCTGTGGAAAATATACAGCACCAGGATAGCCAGTCCCAGAATGAGCACCATATCTTTTAACAGTCCGAATTCCATCAATTCTAATTGGTTAAGGATAATCAACCCGTCACGGGATACGGATGGCCATTGGCATTCCGGGGTACCGTGAAGTCATAAAGATAGGTTTTTTTTCTGAAACAAGACAGGCATTTACTCACTCCGAAACGCAAGTTCCTGTTTTTCTGCATCCTTTTCAATCGAGCTCAAACCAGGGGATGACCATCGCTGTTTTGTCTTCCGGCTCATCCTTATGCCTGAATTCGTTCAGGTGGTTGTTGTAAACATAGTCTTTGCCCCATTCTGCGTGATGCCTGCGGATCTCGTCCAGCGCATGCACGATGGTGTCGAGTTCGGCATCCGACATGGTGGGGTGCAGTGATATCCTTATCCAGCCGGGCTTTTCCGACAGGTCGCCGTGATTGATCAGGTCGGTGATATGTTTCGACTTTTCGTGGCTCACGTTCAGCAGGAAATGGCCGTAAGTGCCTGCACAGGCACAACCGCCCCGCACCTGTATGCCCCAGCGGTCGTTGAGGAGTTTCACCACGAGGTTGAAATGGATGTCGTCGAGGTAGAGCGAGATGATGCCCAGCCTTTCACGGATGTTGTCGGCCAGGATGTGCAGGCCGGGGATCTTTTGCAGTTTATCGAAGGCGGCCTCCACCAGTTCGCGTTCGCGCCTGCGCATGCGGGCGGGGTCCATCTGTTCCTTGAGCTTGAAGGCCAGCGCCGTGCGGATGGCCTGCAGAAAACCCGGCGTGCCGCCGTCCTCCCGCGCCTCTATGTCGTCAATATACTTGTATTCACCCCAGGGATTCGTCCAGTCGACGGTGCCGCCGCCCGGCTGGTCGGGGGTGTGGTTTTTATACAGGCTCTTGCAAAAGATCAGCACCCCTGAACTGCCCGGTCCGCCCAGGAACTTATGGGGTGAGAACATGATGGCATCCAGCTTTTCCATCGGGTCGGCGGGATGCATGTCGATGTCGACATAGGGCGCCGAAGCGGCATAGTCGACAAAACAAAACCCGCCGTGCTCATGCATGATCCTGGCCATTTCATGAATGGGGGTTTCTATACCCGTAACATTCGAACAGGCGGTGAAGGCGCCGATCTTGACGGGCCTGTTCTTATACGCATTGAGCTGATGCCTGAGCTCATCCGGGTCGACCAGCAGATCTTTTCCGGGCTGCAGCTGCACCACGTCGGCAATGGTCTCGAACCATGATGTGTGGTTCGAATGGTGCTCCATATGTGTGACAAAAACAACGGGGCGGTCTTTCTCGTTCAGGCATTGGTTGCCGGTGAGCTTCCCGCATTGCTTCAGCCCCAGTATGCGCTGGAATTTTACAACGGCGGCGGTCATCCCGAAGCCGGTGGTGATGATCACGTCATCCTGGTTGGCGTTCACATGCTTCTTGATGATCTTATGCGCGTAGTGGTACGCCTTGGTCATGAGGGTGCCGGTGGCGCTGGTCTCCGTATGGGTGTTGCCGATCCAGGGCCCCAGGGTGTAGCTGATCCTCTCCTCGATGGGGGCATACAGCCTGCCGCTGGCTATCCAGTCGGCGTAGATCAGGTCTTTGGTGCCAAATGGCGTATCGATCCTGAGATCATGGCCAATGGTGTTTTTTCTGTACTTTTCAAAATAACTGTCCATACTGCTGGCTTGTCATCGCTTTAATGTCGTTTGCAGCCATGTTCCTGCTGCGGCGGTTTTACCCTTCGTTTTCACCTGCCGGTCAGGGCCTGGTAACGATGAGTTTCGACTGCTGCAGCACCATGCCCTGCCTGCCGGCCGTACAAACGTAAATGCCGGGAGGCAAAGATATGGTAATTGTTTCATTGCCTGACCACACCGGCCCTGTGGCATACACATTCTTTCCGGATATATGCCTGATGCCGATATCATGCGGGCTCCCGCCGCCGGTGCTGATGTTCACCGTTCCCGTTGAGGGGTTCGGCCATATTCTGAGGGGCGCAACTGCGTCTCCTGTCAGCTGCTCCAGGCCGGTGGTCCCGACGGTGATAAAGGTGTCGGCCTGGTCAACCTGCGACCAGCCGAGGTAGTACATGCGGTAGCTGATGACATAGGAGCCGTTGCTGAGAACGCCCAGGCTGATGGTGTCGGTGCGCGTGCAACTGCCGGTCTGGAAGTCGCTGTTGTAGAATGCATCGAAGGAGAATGCGCCGCAGGCGAAAAAACTGTGTACCGAATCGAGGCTGCAGCCGGTAAAGGGGAAGCCGGTTGTAACGATCAGCAATACTTCGTCGGTGTTGGTGATGTTCTCGGGGAACACCCTGAAATCGGTGATCTCCTGCGCATTCAGCCGGGGGGTTGGCAAGAGGGTGACGATGATCAGGATGAGCAGCGAATGGTATAAATCTTTCATATTTTAGTCGGATTTGGAAATGCGTATCAGTGCCACTTCAATGTCGCCGCCTTCGGGGTAGATGCTCAGCCAGTTGTTGTCTTCGCTGAACCAGCGGTACAAGGCTCCGATGCGGATGATATAATCCCTTTGCATGCTTCCTGCCGGCACCGGCAGCACCACCCCGCCGGTCTTTGAGTTATCCTTTCCGAAATTCACCAGCATCTTATAATCCTGTTCGCTCATGTTCCTGGCCTTGATCAGGATATAGTTCTGTTTCCTGACACTGGCGGGCAATGGCTCGAAGTTGAAGCGCCTGTCGGTATTGTTAGGGATCACCTGTGCCAGCTTGTTCACATCCGTAATGGCATTGTCGTTGATGATCTGCGTGATCCTGCTCACCATTTTCATGGGATATTCTTCGTCGGGAAGGATGCCGGCGGCCATGCGGTAGTTTTCGATGGCTGCATCGTATATCTTTTCCCTGAAGTAGTTGTCGGCATCGGCAATGTATTTGCGGTATTCCACTTTCAGTGTTTCAAGTTCTTCCTGATAGCGCCTGTCGGCTTCTTCGAGCCCTGCGCGGGCATCCTTGTCTTCGGGACTGAGGTTTACGGCGGTCTGGTAGGCCGAACGGGCGCTGCGGTAGTTGCCCAGGTCGAAATAGCTGTTGGCCTGGGCCATGGCAGCTTCGAAAGCTTTTTGCTGTTCTTCCCGCATTTCGCTCAGCCGGGCCCTGATGCCGGATATCTGCTCACCCGGATAGGGTTCGCCGGGTTTGAGTTCTGCGGCCAGTTCGTAAGCCTGCAATGCCTCCATGTATTCTTTGTTTTCGAGGTGTTCGTCGCCCCCGGCAACGGCCAGCCGGTAATCCTCATCGATCTTCTTTTGCCTGGCTTCTTCCCTGATGATGGTATTGATCCGGTCAATTTGTTCCTGCGGGTAGTCCTCTTCCTTTTTGATGCTGCCTGCTTCCCGGTAGGCTTGCAGGGATGCTTCCCAGTCTGAAAGAGCAAAGAGCGAGTCGGCCCCGGCTATTGCCCTGGCATATTGCCGCACTGTTTCCGCCAGCCTTGCCTGCTCTGCCATCAGGGCGTCGATCTCAATGATCCTGCCGGCGGGCAGTTCTTCGCCGGGTTTTAAGGCTGATGCGGCCTGATAGGCTTCCCTGGCTGCGGCATAGTCTTTCCTCTCAAAGGCTGTTCCCGCCCGGGCCATCAGGCTGTTGTATTGTTCATCCAGTTCGCGTTCGCGGTTAATGCGCTCCAGCCGCTCTTCGCTTTCCTTCAGGCGCCCTTCCGCATAGCTGTCGCCCGGACGGACGGCCATCGCTTCGCGGTATGCCTGCCCGGCCTCCGCATAAAGGTTTAGGGCAAATGAGCTGTCGGCCTCGTTTATGGCTGCGCTGTATGCGGCCTGAAGCTCCTCCCGGCGTGCCACATCGGCCAGTATCCCTTCCACCTCGCTGATGCGGCCTGCTGCATATGCTTCGCCGGGCTTGAAGCCGAGTGCCTTTTCGTAGCCTTCTTTGGCCTGCAGGTATTCTTTGTTGTTAAAGTGGTTGTCGGCCAGGGCGATGGCATTGGCATAGCCTTCCTCCGTTCTTTGCCGTTCGGCCGTTTCCTGCCTGATGCTGTCGATTTCGGCGATGCGCTGCTGCGGGTAGGTCTCGTCGTTTTTGGCGCTGAGCGCCCGTTCGTAGGCTTCACGGGCTTCCCCGTACTCCTGCCGGCCGAAGAAGAGGTCGGCGGTGGCGATGGCCGTTGCGTAGGCCTCCTGCTGCGCCGCCAGGCGGGCCTGCTCTTCCAGGAAATTCTCAATTTCGCTGATCCTTTGGGCAGGATAGGCTTCGGCGGGCTTGAGGCCCGCAGCCTCCAGGTAGGCCTCCCTGGCAGCCGGAAGCTCGGAAAGCTCATACAGCCGGTCGGCTTCTGCGATGGCTGCGGCATAGGCCCTGTCGGTGGCATCCTGCTCGGCCATGGCGGCCAGGATACGGTCGATCTCCGCCATGCGCCCGGCAGGATAGGCCTCAGAGGGCTTCACGGCCAGGGCTTCACGGTATGATTCCCGGGCCTGTTCGTATTGTTTCCGTTCAAACTGTTCATCGCCCGACAGTATGGCCGCTGCGTAGTTGTCTTCGATCTCCCTGAGGCGCGCCGCTTCTTCGATCAGGCGTGTCGCTTCAAGGATCCTTTCGCGGGGGTAGGATTCGCCGGGTTTCAGGCCGGCTGCGGTTTCCCAGGCGGCCTTTGCCTCTTCGAACGAACCTTCTTCAAAAAAGGCGTCGGCTTTTGAAAGAGCGGCGGCATACTGCTCTTCCAGCATCTGCTGTTGCCCGATGGCCTCCAGCACGGCATCGATCTCCCCGATCTTTTGGGCAGGGTAGGGGGCCTGCCCTTTGAGGCTTCGCGCCAGCGTATACTTTTCACGTGCTTCACGGTAATCTTCACCTGCCAGCAGGGCGTCGGCTTCGGCAATGAGCCGGCTGTATTCCGCTTCGAGCTCTTCAAGCCTTTGCTCTTCCGCCAGCAGGCTTTCGATCTCTTCGATCTTCTGGCGCGGATATTCTTCATCCGTGAATATCGCCGCCGCCTTGCGGTATTCGCCCAGTGCGGCCCGGTAATCCTTTTCCGTCAAAAGCCTGTCGGCGGCTTTCAGCGCCAGGGTGTAGTTTTCCTGCTCGGCTTTCAGTTGCGCCAGCAGGTTGTTGATCTCCGTGATCCTGTCCCTGGGATATTGCTCGGCAGGGATGAGGTCGGTGGCGGTCATGTATTCGCCCTTGGCCTTTTCCCACAGCCTTCCGGCAAAGAATTCGTCGCCACGGGCGATGGCGGCCAGGTAGGCTTCACGCGTGGACTGCTCCCGGTTCAGGATCTCGTCGATCATCCTGATCTGGTCGTCGGGGTAGCTGCGGTCGGCAAGGATGTCCCTGGCCTTCAGGTACTGCGTCCTGGCAAGTTCGTAGTCGCCCACGTTGAAAAGCTTGTCGGCCCCCTGTATCACCTGTTCGTAGGTTTCGAGCTTGCTCTGCAGCTCCGACAATATCATGTCAATTTCGCTGATCCGCACCTTGGGGTATTGTTCAAAGGGCTGTATGTCGGCTGCTTTCCTGTACTCGGCCCTGGCTTCCGGGTAGGCCTTGCCGGAAAAGTGTTTGTCGGCCAGGCTGATGGCATTGGCATATGCTTCCTCCCTGGCCTTTTTCATGGCCATGATCTCGTTGATGCCGATCAGCTGCTTCCTGGCATGGTCGCCATCCGGCCAGTAACGCAGGGCATCGGAATAGGCGATCATGGCGTCTTCGTAATTCTCCTGGTTATAGAGTTCATCGGCTTTGGCAACGGCCTCCTCGTAGGCGGTCCGGTTGCGCTCGGTCTTTTCGGCCAGCGCCGCATTCACCTTGCTGATCATCTCGCGGGGGTAGTTCTCGCCCGGCAGCACTTCCAGCGCCTTTTTGTATTTTTCCCCCGACAGGGCATACTGCTGCGTGATATAGAGCTCATCCGCCTCGGATACGAAAAGGTTATAGGATTCGTATTTTCTCAGGAACTCGTTCACCTCCCTGATCTTTGCCTGTGGCAGGGCTTCGTCAGGTTTCAGTCCGGCCGCCCGCTGGTAGGCCAGCAGCTCGTTCTCATAATCTTTGCGGGCGTGGTACATGCGGGCTTCGCTGATGGCCTTGTCGTATTCCGACTCCTGCCCGGCAGCAAATGCCAGTTCTTCGCCGGCGGCTTCGAGCAGGGCTTTTGCTTCGGCGTTTTCAGGGAATAGCTCCAGGGCTTCGGTGAATGTTTCGCTTGCCTTTACATAATCCGCATCGTCGAAATGCTGTTTTCCCGCTGTCAGCAGATCGTTGAAGCGGGCCGTCTTCGCGGCTTCCTCCGCCATCTTCTCCCTTATCTTTCCGATCTGCCGGTCGGGATAGGGGTCGGAGGGCATCACCTTTTTCGCTTCTTCGTAGGCGGTGATCGCGGCATCCCATGCCCCTTCACCGAAAAGGCGGTCGGCCGTGCCCAGACGCTCGTTGAACAGGGCCATCTTCTCCAACTGCTTCCTGAGCAGGCCGATCGACTCCTGCAGCCTTTCGCCGGGGTATGCTGCGCCCGGCTTCAGCTGCAGGGCAAGCTGGTAGGACGCCTTGGCGTTGAGGTAATCACCTTCGCTGAAATAGCGGTCGGCCAGTTCAATGGCTTCCCGGTATTTGCCGTCATCCTCCTGCGCCTGCGCCGGAAGGGCCGTCAGGAACAGTGCCATGAAAGCCAGTACTGCTGTGAGGGTGGTCATGCTGTTCTTCATAAGGGGAATGCTATCTTTTCTGCGACGGATGATCCATCATTTTTTAACGCTGGCATGAACGGAATATTGCCATTTTTCAAAGGCTGCTGCTGTCGGTGATACATCCGTCCCTGATCAGCAACTGCCGGTCGGCCATGCCGGCCAGTTCCTTGTTGTGTGTCACGATGATGAATGTTTGCCCGAATTTATCGCGCAGGCTGAAGAAAAGCTCGTGCAGTTCAACGGCATGCCTGGAGTCGAGGTTCCCGGAGGGCTCGTCGGCCATGATCACGGCAGGGTCGTTCACCAGGGCACGGGCAACGGCCACGCGCTGCTGCTCGCCGCCGGAGAGGGCGGCGGGCTTGTGATCGAACCTGCCTGTAAGGTTCAGGAACCCGAGCAGGCCGGCCGCCTTTTCCATGGCCGCCTTTTTGCTGATACCCGCTATATAGGCCGGTATGCACACGTTTTCGAGCGCCGTGAATTCGGGGAGCAGGTGGTGGAACTGGAACACGAAGCCGACCTCCCTGTTCCTGAATCGCGACAGCTCCCGTTCGCTGAGGGCCGAAACGTCCTTGTCGTTGATGTATACCCGCCCCGTGTCGGCCTGGTCGAGGGTGCCGAGGATGTGCAGCAATGTTGACTTGCCGGCACCGGAAGCGCCGACGATGGAAACGATCTCCCCGCGTGCGATGCCGATGCTGATCCCTTTGAGCACCTCCAGGGAGCCGTATGATTTATGAATGTTTTCAGCCCGTATCATCAGCCTTCTTTTTGCCATGCAAAGATAGCTTTTTGTTTTTTTACGGGCGATAAAACTTTGTTTTCCCGCATGCTGCCGCGAAATACGCGGGCAAAGGATGGCGGCGACCGCCGCATATCTCCAAAAAAAACTATTTTTGTGGATCAAAAACCTGTCATATGAACCTTCATGAGTATCAGGGCAAGGCCATCTTAAAGCGCTACGGGGTTTCCGTCCCGCTGGGTTACGTGGCCGAGTCGCAGGATCAGGCGCGCGACCTGGCAAAGAACATATTATCGGAAACGGGCATGGAAACATTTGCGGTAAAGGCGCAGATCCATGCCGGCGGGCGTGGCAAGGGCGGCGGTGTGAAGATCGCCCGCTCGCTCGACGAGGTGAAGGAATACGCCGGGCAGATCCTCGGCATGCAGCTCGTTACGCCCCAGACCGGCCCGGAAGGGAAAAAGGTCAGGAAGGTGCTGGTAGAGCAGAATATCTATTACCCCGGCGAAGCCGAACCGCAGGAGTTTTACATGAGCATACTGCTGAACCGCGACCTTGGCCGCAACATGATCATGTATTCACCGCGGGGCGGGATGAACATAGAGGCCGTAGCCGAAGAAACGCCCGATCAGATCTTCACCGAAGTGATCGATCCGCGGGTTGGCCTGCAGGCCTTCCAGTGCCGGAAGATCGCCTTTAACCTCGGCCTGTCGGGCGAGGCCTTCAGGCAGATGGTGAAATTCGTCAGGGCCCTTTACACCGCCTTTGCCGGCAGCGATGCCTCCCTCTTTGAGATCAACCCCGTGATGAAGACCTCCGACAACAGGATCTTCGCGGCCGACTCCAAGGTCGTGATCGACAACAACGCCCTTTTCAGGCACCCCGACATTGAGGAGATGCGCGACATTTATGAAGAGGACCCCATTGAGGTGGAAGCCAGCAAGTACGATCTCAGCTATGTGAAGCTCGACGGGAACGTGGGCTGCATGGTGAACGGGGCGGGGCTGGCCATGGCCACCATGGACATCATCAAGCTGTCGGGGGCCAACCCGGCCAACTTCCTCGATGTGGGCGGCACGGCCAGCGCCAAGCGCGTGGAGGAGGCCTTTCGCATCATCCTCCGCGACCCCAAGGTGGAGGCCATACTGGTGAACATCTTCGGGGGCATCGTGCGCTGCGACCGTGTGGCGCAGGGCGTGGTGGATGCATACCGCAACATTGGCGAGATAAAGGTGCCCATCATCGTGCGCCTGCAGGGCACCAATGCAGAGGAAGGCAAGCAGCTGATCGATGCATCGGGGTTGAAGGTACACTCGGCCATATTGCTGGAAGACGCCGCCAGGCTGGTTTCGGAAGTGCTGGCGAAATAGCGTATTAAGCATGATATTCTTTTGCCGGGCTGCCAGCATGAGGGCAGCCTTTTTTTTTGCCCGGAGCTGTTTTTGGGGCCCGGGGCCACGCCTGTACGGGCATGGGAATGGCAGGCTGAACGAATTTTTTTATTTCGTTTTTGGAAAACAAATAATTATGCCATATTTTTACCCTGCATTGCCGGCAGCACACTCACATAACTTTTTTACCGCAGTGGACGGACAAGCGGTAAACGACCCTTCAGGACCAAAAGATCTTCCCGGGCTGCCCCTTGCGTAAACGCGCTGCAGGGCATGTATGTGTTGCAGCGAAACCAATGGAGGATTTTGACAGATAAAGAAGACATATGCATTTCATTACCCGACGTCATTTCGCGGGTAATGAAAACATCGTGAGCAGTATAAACAAGTTAGCCGTCAGTGTAAAAAGACAGAAACGAACAGACAATTTGCTACTTAAAGACAGAAAAAGAAAAACGAAATAATGAACAGCCCACGCACAAAACTGCACATTTGCAAGCCCCGACACACAAGCCGATGCTTCAGCTTGCAAAAGAGCAGTTTTCTTGCTGACGCACCGCAGGAAATTGAGTATCTTGCGGACTATAAATTTTGGACAATGAAATATGAAATTTAACGAGGATTCAAGAGTGAAAATACCAGCCATACTGCACTTATGCAGACTTGGTTATAAATATATTTCGCTGAATAATGCGGTTTGGGATACAGAGACAAATATTTTCACGGAAATATTCAAAGAATCTATTGTTAAAATCAATCCTGACTTTGACCAAGACCAAGCAGAACGATTATTGGTTGACATTTCACTTTTACTAAGCAATGAAGATTTAGGTAAAGCCTATTTTGAGAAATTGACCAGTGAATCAGGCGTAAAACTGATTGACTTTGAGAATTTTGAAAACAACACTTTTCATGTTGTAACCGAATTGACTTACAAAAACGGAGACGAAGAATTCAGACCCGATATAATTCTTTTAATCAATGGAATGCCATTGGCATTTATTGAAGTTAAAAAGCCGAACAACCGAGACGGAATAATTGCAGAAAGAGAAAGAATAAACAAACGATTTCAAAACAAGAAATTCAGAAAGTTTGTAAACATTACGCAATTGATGGTTTTCTCCAACAACATGGAGTACGACAACGAAGATATTGAACCCTTACAAGGTGCTTTTTATGCTTCGCCTTCATACACAAAACCGATATTCAACTATTTCAGAGAAGAAGAAAAATTGGACTTAGAAAAGTTGTTACAAGCAGAAGATGATAGTTTGGAAAACTTTATTTTGAAGGACAATAATCTGGCAGTTATCAAAAGTTCACCCGAATTTCTGACAAATAAAAACCCAAATACGCCAACAAACCGTGTTCTTACATCATTGTTTTCAAAAGACAGGTTTTCTTTTATTCTAAAATATGCTATTGCCTATGTGGACGAGAAAAAAGGAATTGAAAAACATGTGATGCGTTACCCTCAAATCTTTGCCACAAAAGCCATTGAAAATAAATTAGAAAGCGGAATTAAAAAAGGAATTATCTGGCACACACAAGGAAGCGGTAAAACCGCTTTGGCGTTTTACAATGTTCGTTACCTAACCGATTATTTCCAAAAGAAAAAAGTAATACCCAAATTCTATTTTATTGTTGACCGTTTAGACCTGCTTATTCAGGCAAAACGAGAATTTACAGCTCGCGGCTTGATTGTTCATATTGTCGATTCAAAAGCGGATTTTGTAAAGTCAATTAAAACCACAACTGCCATTCACAACAATTCGGGCAGGGCTGAAATTACGGTGGTGAACATTCAAAAGTTCAGCGAAGAAGCTAATGTAACGCAAAAACAAGATTACGACATCAGTATTCAACGAATTTACTTTTTGGATGAAGTACACCGCAGTTACAACCCACAAGGTAGTTTTTTGGCAAACCTTACGCAATCCGACACCAACTCAATAAAAATCGGTTTAACAGGTACGCCACTCATTACAAAGGATTATTACTCGAAAGATTTATTTGGCAATTACATTCATAAATATTACTATAATGCTTCAATTGCCGATGGTTACACGCTTCGCTTAATCAGAGAAGAAATTGAAAGCGATTACAAAATTGTGCTGAAAGATGCCTTAGATAAAATCAAGATTTTAAAAGGCGATATTGAAAGACAAAAAGTTTTTGCTCACACAAATTTTGTTGAGCCAATGCTCGACTATATTGTAAACGACTTTGAGAAAAGCCGTTTGACCTTTTCCGATAGTTCCATTGGCGGAATGGTGGTTTGTGATAGTTCCGACCAAGCAAAAGAGATGTTTCGGATTTTCAACGAAAAATACGCACTGAAAACGGAACAAGAAGAAGAATTGCTGCAAGCCGCAGAACCAAAAGCAGATTACAAAACCAAACTAAAACACAGTTATAAAGTAAAAACGGCAGCTTTAATTCTTCATGATATTGGCACTAAGGACGAACGAAAAGATGTTGTTGAAGATTTCAAAGAGGGAGAAATTGATTTTCTGTTTGTTTACAACATGCTTTTAACAGGCTTTGATGCAAAACGATTAAAGAAATTATACATCGGGCGAGTTATAAAAAGGCACAACCTTTTACAAACACTTACTCGAGTTAACCGAACCTACAAGAATTTCAAATATGGCTATGTAGTTGATTTTGCCGACATACGGGCAGAATTTGACGCCACTAATAAAGCTTATTTTGATGAATTACAAGCCGAACTGGGCGATGAAATGGAGTTTTACTCTGACTTGTTTAAATCGAAAGAAGAAATTGAAAAGGAAATTGCAGAAATAAAAGACATTTTATTTTATTTCGACACCACCAATGCTGAACTGTTTTCACAACAAATAACCCAAATTCAAGACCGTGAAAAAGTATTGCTCATTAAAAAAGCTTTAGGCAATGCCAAGAGTTTATACAACCTAATTCGCTTATTCGGTCATTTTGATTTGCTCGAAAAAATAGATTTCAAAAAGTTGGCTCAACTTTACCGTGAAACCGAAAATCATTTAGCCCTTCTCAATACGCAGGAAGCTTTAAAAAACAACATCGACAATACTAATTTATTGAATGTTGCTTTGGAAGATGTGCTGTTTCATTTCACAAAAATTTCGGAAGAAGAACTGATTTTAGCCGATGAGTTAAAAGATACTTTGCGGAAAACCCGTGAAACTTTGGCAAGTAATTTTGATAAGAAAGACCCTGAATTTGTTTCGTTGTACGAGGAACTGAAACGCTTATTCGACAAGAAAAACCTTGACGAGATTACACAGGACGAAATGAAACAAAACATTGGTGCATTGACAAAAATTTACGAGAAAATAAAGGAACTCAACCGCCAAAACAATTTACTGAAAGACAAATACGACAGCGACCCGAAATATGCCAGAATCCACAAGCGATTGGTTGAAAAAGGGACATTATCACAAAAAGAAAGTCAGATTTTTGAAGCATTAAAAAGTGTAAAGCAAGATGCTGATTTGCAAGTGCTACAAAACACAAGGTTATTAGATAATGAAAGCTATTTTACTACACAAATGATGCGATTGGTTATTGACCAATTCAAAAATAAAAACAATATAAATTTGAACGCTGAATCATCAAAGTACATTAACAACTTGGTGGTAAACGAATACATTAACGAATTCTACGGAAGAGCAGTATGACAGATATAGATTTTAAAGAAAAAACCAAAACGCTTATTGATAGCCTTAAAAGCATTAGTGCAAACTATGGATTGGGCAATGATGGCAACGAGTTTAAAATAATTACACAGGTTTTCCTGTATAAATTTATGAACGACAAATTTGCGTTTGAGGTAAAGAAACTCGACAGCAAATTAAAGAAAGCCGAAAACTGGGAAAAAGAAATAGGTTCGTATTCTGAAGATGATTACGAAATGTTGCTTTTGCAGTTGGGAGCCGACACCGCCAAACTAAAACCACAGCATTTTATCTCTGAACTTTTTGGCAGACAAAACGAAAGCGATTTTGCCAAATTGTTTGACGATACCTTAATGGATATTGCCATTACCAACAATGATATTTTCTCGGTGAAAACCGATGGTGGTGCTAAGGTGGTTTTGTTCGACCGCTTAACCGAATACATTAGCGATGGCAGTAAGCGTGATGCTTTTGCAAAAGCCATTATCAATAAATTGGTTGGAGTAAGTTTTGAGCATATTTTTAACCAAAAATTCGATTTTTACGCCACCATTTTCGAATATCTGATTAAGGATTACAATACCAACAGCGGAGGCAAGTATGCCGAATATTTTACGCCCCATGCAGTGGCAAAAATTATGGCTGCAATTTTGGTAAACAAGCCTGTGCAGGATGTAACTGTTTACGACCCTTCGGCAGGTTCTGGAACGCTGTTGATGAACATTGCCCACGCCATTGGCGAAGACAAATGCACCATTTATTCGCAGGACATTAGCCAAAAATCATCGAGTTTGTTGCGTTTGAACTTGATTTTAAATAATCTGGTACATTCTATTCAAAACATTATTCAGGGTAACACCATTTCGCACCCTTACCACAAAAACGAAAACGGTGAGCTGGAAAAATTCGATTTTATTGTTTCCAATCCACCTTTTAAACTCGACTTTTCGGATTACCGCAACGATTTGGAATGCAAAGAAAACAAAGACCGTTTTTTTGCCGGTATTCCAAACATAGCAAAGCAAGCAAAGGACAAAATGGCGATTTACTCGCTGTTTTTGCAACACATTATTTTTTCGTTGAGCAAAAAAGGTAAAGCAGCCGTTGTAGTTCCTACAGGTTTTATTACCGCACAAAGCGGAATTGATAAAAAAATACGTGAAAAATTAGTGGAAAGCAAAATGTTGGCAGGTGTGGTAAGTATGCCAAGCAATATTTTTGCAACCACAGGCACCAATGTTTCCATCGTATTTATGGATAAAAACAACAAAGGGAATGTGGTGCTGATTGATGCTTCCAATTTAGGCGAAACCATAAAGGAAGGCAAAAATCAAAAAACAGTATTGACTGCAAAAGAGGAACAACAGATTATTGACACTTTTAACAACAAATTAGCTCTTGAAGATTTTTCGGTAGTGGTAAGTTACGATGAGATAAAACAAAAAAACTACTCGCTGAGTGCTGGGCAATATTTTGATGTAAAAATTGAATATGTTGACATTACGGCTGAAGATTTTACAGCAAAAATGAAGGGCTTTGAAACAAATCTCAATAAGTTGTTTGCAGAAAATAGAACTTTGGAAACCGAAATTCAAAATAATTTAAAAGGATTGCGGTATGAATAATTGGAAACAACAGAAACTTGGGATTGTTGCCGATGTTAAATTAAGTAATGTCGATAAATTAACTATTGAAAATGAAAGAGTTGTTCGTTTGTGCAATTACACAGATGTTTATAAAAATTCATTCATCAACAATGAGAAGTCGGAAAGTTTTATGCTTGCTTCCTGCAATGAAAATGAATATGAAAAATTCATTTTAAAAAAAGGACAAGTTGCTATTACAAAAGATAGTGAAACTCCAAATGATATTGGTGTTTCATCTTATATTTCAGAAGATTTTAAAGATGTTGTATTAGGTTATCATTTAGCCCTAATTACTCCAGACAATGATAAACTTAATGGACAATTTTTACACTATTGGCTAAACACCAAACAAGCTAAAAGATATTTTGAAAACAATGCTGGTGGTAGTGGACAAAGGTGTACATTAGTTTTAGATTGCATTAAATCAACCCCTTTATATTTACCTAAACTTTCAACGCAAGTAAAAATAGCGAAAGTCCTTTCCGACCTTGACACCAAAATAGAACTCAACAACCGTATTAACCGAGAGTTGGAAGCCATGGCAAAAACGCTGTACGATTATTGGTTTGTGCAGTTCGATTTTCCTAACGAGCAAGGCAAACCCTACAAATCATCGGGCGGCAAAATGGTTTATAATGCCGAATTGAAAAGGGAAATTCCTGAGGGTTGGGTAGTGAAAAAATTGTCTGACATTGCAACAACTGGTTCAGGTGGCACGCCACTTTCAACAAAAAAAGAATACTATGAAAATGGTAATATCCCTTGGATAAATAGCGGTGAAGTAAATATGCCTTTTATCGTTTCAACAAAAAATTTCATTACTCAAAAAGGGCTTGAAAATTCAAGTGCTAAAATGTTTAAACGTGGCACTATTTTAATGGCAATGTATGGAGCAACAGCAGGTAAAGTTAGCTTTATAGATATTGAAGCATGTACTAACCAAGCCATTTGTGCAATTAATCCTAAAGAAGATTTTCATAGAATTTACATAAAACTTATGCTTGAAGATTTATACAAATACCTTATAAATCTGAGTTCAGGCTCTGCAAGAGATAATTTATCTCAAGATAAAATCCGAGAACTGAAATTTGTTATTCCAAGTAAGAGTTTAATTCAGAAATTCGATATAATCGTTCAGTCAACTATGAATAAAATCTTAATCAATCTAAAACAAAACCAACAACTTAAAGAACTTCGAGATTGGTTGTTGCCAATGTTAATGAATGGGCAGGTAACAGTAAAAGAAGCGGAAGAAAGTTTAAGTATGGCAGCAGAGCCGAGTGTTGAGTATAAAAAAGGGTAAAAATATGATAGCAGATAAATTTAGCGAACACATTGTTTTCGAAAAACTTGAACAAATTATAAACCGACTTCAAGAAAATGAAGTACGGGAAAAAATTCAACTTGAATTTTTAAGTTTTTATGATTCTGCTATTGAATACATTTCAGAAAGGCTTAATTCCACTATTCCTGTTTTAGTGCAAGAAGCCGAATTAAATGCTTTAGCAAGTGAAATTGAAGCAGGCTTAGGGCAAATTAATAACTTCATTGGAAACAATAACCAAGGTCATTTAACCAATGCAAACAACAATTTAAATTCAGCATTAAACAGGGCACGGAATTTTCCTTTACCTGTTTCGAAAAGCAAATACAACTTCTCCAAGGAAATCGCAAATTTTGAAAAAACTGTTTCTGAAAAATATTCTGAATTAGCAAAGGAAAATAAAGCCTTTGAAGAACGGTTAACCCAACTAAAAACTGCAATAGAATCAAAACAACAGGAACTAAACAATCTTAATCAGCTTTTAGCACAAAAACAAACAGAAATCACCAACCTGACAAACACATACACAACAGATTACAACAATATAAAATCTACAGCAACTCAGCAATTTGAACAAGAAAAAGCAAAATTCAGACAAGAATTTAATACTGAAAAACAAAGTTTTGTTACTGAAAAAGACACCTTACAGAAAGAATTTAATACAGAAAGAGAAGCCTTAAAGAAAGAGCTTAACACAGAAAGAGAAACATACAAAAAACAAATAGAAACATTAAAGGAAAACATTTCTACTGAAACAGAGAATCTGGTAAAAGAGCTTGAAATTAAATTAGCTGAATCAAAAAAATTGGTAAATATTATTGGAAATGTTGGGGCAACTGGTAACTATCAGATAATTGCCGATTATCATAAAGGACAAGCAAATTTATGGCGTTGGATTGCTTTGTTTTTCATGGTTTTATTGACAGGTTTGTTAATTTACACAATTTACCATGTAACAGGTACCAGTTTTAATTGGCAAGTTACCATCGTTAGAATTGTAGCTTTCTCCGTTTTATTATATCCTGCAACTTATGCAGCGAGAGAATCGAGCAAACATAGGCGATTAGAAAATTTGAACAGGAAATCAGAACTTGATATTGCTTCGATTAATCCATTTATTGAAATCTTGCCAGAGGAGAAAAAACAAGCGATTAAAGAAAGAATGGTCGAAAAATTCTTTGGAAACTCTAAAGACTTGGAAACCGAAGATAAAAAAGATAACAGCGAAGAATTGACTGTTAGTGGTTTTGAAAGATTAATAAAAGCATTGATACCGTTTTTAAAGAAATAGCCCACGCTCGTAGTCAAGCACATTGGCTGGTCGCTCAAAAAGCCAACACACGACCAAAACCAGCCAAAGAGCTTGCCTACCCCAACGCACGGCAGACAAAAACAGAGTAGCAAATTGATAGAAAAATGACTGAAAAAATAAACACCGAACGGCTAACACGCGGTATAGTTAATTGCCGGTGCAGTGTGTATTCGAGCGGCACAGCTCGTATCAAAAGTAGTTGTAACTTGATACGTAAGTGCTTCGAAATCGGCAACTAACTATACCGCCATCCGTTACCAACCATTTGAATGAGTGATTAAAATTTACAACAAACATATTGGGAAAATAAAAAAGCCAGATAGAATATGAATCTAATTGTAGAAATAAAAAAGTTATAATTTAAAATAGAACAATATTAACATAAAAACAAAACATTATGGAATACATTATTTATGGTTGTATTGGAGGATTGTTCCCTGATATACTAAGGATTATTAAGAATAGATATGAACCAAGCTTACCAAACTATCTTAAATCAGGAAATTTTTATTTGGGATTAGTTTTATTAATACTATTGGGGGGATTTCTAGTCTATTTAAAAGCACCTGAGGATATTATTGAAGCTTTAGCAATAGGTTATTCAGGACCTCAGATTTTTAGTTCTTTGACTGCATCTGTTTTGGCTAAAAAGGACTCGAATGAAGAAACGCGTGGACTTGGTAATACTTTTCACTTTATTAGTAGGTGGTGGCAAAAATAAATAAAACAACCGTTTTAAAGTTCTCCTTCTTAAAAGAAAGAAAATCTATTTCACTCCAAGTTGAAGGATTTAAATCTTTTTTGTTCCCTTTGAGGCAATTAAATTTTTTTGAAAAACGTTTTAAGTTTGACAGAATTATCTCCCCCAAGGATAGAAATATTGTACAATTTTTTGAGCGATTATTTATTGATATACCAAAATTTTATTCATGGTGGGGTAATAGTGCAGCAGAGATTTCAAAACAAGATGGAGTAGCTGAATTTATTTTCAGGAATGAAGATGAATGGCAAAAGCCATGGGAGATATTATTAAGTAAACTAGAATTTATTGATATTTCTAGAGTTAATTTAGTTCGAACAAGTACTGAGAAAAAACATCACATTGCGAAATTCAGTGAAGATAAACTTAGAATCTTAATAATAATCGGTGATAATGGAAGTCAAATAGATAAGTTAATCCATCCAGAAAGAGATGCCAAATTGGTTCAAGAGGTTTGGAGGAATCTCCCTTCAATAATTAAATCCTCGATTGAAGAACCTCTTATTGTTGAAAATTGCTCAATTGAAGAACTTCCTGATTATCTTGATAAATTTAAGCCTCATTTATTTTGGTTCAGTGGTCACGGAATTACAAAAAATCAACCTCAAGTTTTATTTCCAGGAAACAAATGGGTATCTGCTTCAACTCTAGCTAACATAATTAATGAAGCTAAATTTAAACCTTTTTATGCTGTTTTTTGGGCTTGTGACTCTGCCATTCCTAGTAAGCAAATGAGTAATTGTAGTGCTCCAGAACTAATAACACAACTTTCAAATGCAGGGATAGTTTCTGTTCTAGCAATGCAATCACCAATTGGTGATTTTGCTGCACAAATTATGGCGAAAGAATTGTTTATTCATTTATCCAACGGTTTGCCACTTCACAAAGCAGTATCTCGTGCAAGAGCAATAATGTTTTATAATGAAAATGAGTTATTGGGAAAAGCAAATTGGGCAATTCCTGTAATATGGTCAAATGGAGATTATCCATCTAGGTTAAATTGGAATCATAAACATTCTAAGGAAATTAATCTGCTTTCTACTACTTTAAATTTATTGAGATCTTCTTATAAAGGAAATCTTTATGGTCGAAACACTTTATTTATAGAAGATAAAAATCTAAATTTTAGTATTGATTCAGAATTATTCATGAATCATCCAAAGATATGGATCAAATCATCAGTAAATGATGATTCCTTTATTTATATTTTCCTAAACCAGTTTATAAAGCAAATTGATTTCAATGTTTCAAATACCATTGTAATAGATCTAAAGTCATTTTATCAAATTACTAATTCGAATAAGAATACTAGAACAGACTTAAATATTGATAGCATTTTAAAGGATTGGGCTTCAAGATTCTTCCAGTCTTTCGCCTTTGAAGCTGAGAATCTCAATACTTTTATCGAATATCGTTTGTTATTTGAAATGCAAGGTGGCTATATCAAATATATTTGGGAGAGAATTTGCAACCTTGAAAATATTATTCTGATAGTCCTTTTCCCTCCGAATGAAAATCACATTGACCCCCAATTTAGTTGGTTCTGGGAATATCTAAATAATTCCAATAATATGTGTACAGTCATCTTTTCAGATGATTTTATGGAGAATATTAATTTGACCAATTGGCAAGTGGAAAATTTTTCACGAAAAAGCGATAAAACTGAATATTCAAAACACTATCAGCTTGAGTCAAAACTTATAGAAGTGCTTACGTTCTTGGAACGCCCCATTGAGAGAAGAGATATTGAATCCTGCAATTTGATAAATGATATCAATTTCCTACAGGCCGATTTATCTCAAGAAATTATCACCTATACCAAATCTGGGTACCTATTGAATGTAGGTGTTAAAGATTGGTTAATATCTAATTTGAAACCGGAAGCAAAGGAACGCATAATTTTAGATTGTATAGAAGTATTAATAAAGATGCGATTCCCTGATTGGAGAATCGATGTTACTCTTGAAGAAGAAATCTTTAAATTATATTCAATATTAAAAAAAGAAAGAGTTTTTCTTCAGCAGGGTCAAGCTCTAATTAAATATTATTACAAAGCCGTAAATCCTTATCGAATAACTTTAATCGTTGATCGTCTTGGAAGATTGGCTTTACATTTAGAAGATGAATATAAGATATATATTTCTTGGGCTTATATGCAGCTATACAAACTTCAAGAAGTTTATTTCTGGATTTCAAAAGCTAATCCTATTTTTGATTCTCAAAAAACTCTAAAAAATTCAATTTTAGCAGAATACTATAAATCTTTGGGGGGTGAAGAAAATTTACAAACAACTTTAAAAATCCTTAATGAAAACGTAAAAATATATGAGGAAAGAAAGAACAACGATTCTCTATTATTCAATGAAAAAGATGAAAAGGATTTAAGAATTTTTTATCACGATCGCGCAAGATTTTATCAACATGTTCTGCATGAATATGATAGTGCTGTTTCAATCTATAAAGAATTAATTCAAAATTGGAAATTAGATATTGAAAGTACGGAATTTGTTTCAATAGCAAGAAGAAATCTTGCAGAATGTTATCGTTCAAAATCTAGTATTATTGGTCAAGAAGTTTGTTTTCTTGAAAAAGCAAAAAATCAAATAAGCAATGCAATTCAGCTGTTAGAATCAAGAAAACTTTTTCATATTTCAATTTTCGCAGAATGCTATTATGAAAAAGCAAAAATCCATGAGTCTTTTCGAAATTATTATAATCAAAAAGGTCAAATGAACGAAAAAGAGCAAGCGACTAATGACCAAAAAGAATCATTGCTGTTATGTATTGAATATGCTGACAAACAAAATCATTTAATGATTAAATACATTGCACAAACGGCATTTTTTTGGGCGTTTGAAAGTTTTAATTTTGAAACATGGTTTAAATTAAACAACAATTTAAAAGTTTCAAACCATGGTTGGGCAATTAGAACTTATTTTAACTCATCTATAAAAGCAGCACAATATTTAGTAACTATCGAACCTGAAAATTCAATTAAAATATTAACTGAATCACTCACAGTCTATAGAAAATATTCTTATCTAGAAAGTGGGAATAGTGACAAGACACGTATTGCAAAAATATTTTCAGGTATAGTTTATCTAAATAAATTAAAAGGGAAGCAGACAAATCATTGGGATGAGTTTCTAAGCATTAAGTGGGCAAAAGAGTGGTTAATAAAATCGCATTTTTCAACAAAATCTTTTGAAGAAATTTTTAAATCTTAAATTATGGGCACTGGTTCTTATGGTACATCAGGCGGGAGTCAAGGAGGTGGCGGTGGCGCCTCTGGGTATTCTTCTGTTAAAAAATTATTCGGTTTTAAATCTAAAGGTAATTATAATTTTTATGATGATTTCATAAAAATTTTTAAAAGTTTAAATTCCAAATCTAAACCGTATTTGAGAATTCAGGTGACTAACGAAATGTTGAATAACCTATACAAGGAATTATTTTTGTTTTCAGTTGAAATTTTTCAAAATAAAACTTGGGATAATATTCAAAATAAATGGAGCATTAGTGATCAGAAAGGTTGTTTGCAACAATTTGCTTCTCAAGCTACTAATAAATATGGAGAATCAGAACAAAATCCCAAAGTAAGACAAAATGTAAAGATGACATTTGAGAATTTTTTGCTCAAAGCTTTAGGTGATGACATTAATCTATATCACAGTGGTTCTTCTGAACAAATTATTGATGCATTGGATCGACGAATTTTTAATTCAACATCTTCAAATTTTTTAGGGACTCTTTTATCAGAATTAGTGAAATTAGATAGAGAACCATCTACTGAAGCTCGCTACGAATTTTCGAAAATTGCAATTGAAAAATCAGATGAAATCATTCGAAGTTTCGAGTTAGAATTTTATCACAAGAATTATGACAACAAGCAAATAACATATGACAATCTGTTTGATATCATAAAGTCAAACTATGATTGGTTTATTAAACACTTAACTAAATGATTGAATTATGGTTAGCTTCACAATTATTGGGCTTAATGACAAAATATCACGTGAATTCAATTTTAGCGTAGGTTTTGGTTGTGATTTATCCGTTAAACTATTTGGAGAGATTGGGAAATATGGTTTAACAGAGAAAGAGATTGATTTAATAAATTTCGCAGCTTCCATCTATCACGGTGAGAAATTGTTTTCTAGATACCAACGAACAAATCCTCCAAAAATTATCAAAATTAGGTTTCAATCAATAAATCCGCAAAATTGGAATGATACAGCTTTAGAATTTCTTTCAAAAACACTGGGTTTTATGGGAAACTGCAATTGGGAGATTGAGATTATACCATATAAAGAGAAAATTGATATTGATCGCTCCAAATTCAACGATGCTTTAAATTTGAGTGATACAGGAATAATTAAGCAAGCAATTTTGTTTTCTGGAGGTATGGATAGTACTTGCGGTCTTTTTGATAAATATGATGAAAAAGAAGAAAGTGTACTAGTTTCCTTTTATAACAGACAGAAAACTTTACAAAGATCAATTGCTATGAAAAGTTTAGATTATAAAAGATTGGTTCAAATCCGTATGGATTGGAAAGGTAAACAAAAAGGATACAATAAATCATTCTTATATAGATCTTTTTTCTTTCTTTCCCTTGCGTCTTCAATTGCGAATACATATGAATTTGATAATAACTTAAAGAAAGTTTATCAGTACGAAAATGGGATGCTTGCTTTAGCTATTCCCCCATCGCCAGCATATTTAATGACCAAACATTCACATCCTATATTACATAAATACTTCGAACAATTTCTCATAAATTATTATGGTGGCAATTGGGAAATTGTAAATCCATTTAAATTGTTAACAAAGAACCAAGCAGTTCAAAAATGTTATGAGAAATTTTCTGAAAAACAGGTAAATGAATTGCTTATAAAGACAGAAACATGTTGGTATCAATATTCCAATCAACTTGGGAAAAATGACAAGAATGAGAAAATAAATAAACAAAACAATATTCCTTGTGGTACATGTATTCCATGTATAAACCGATTAACAGCTTTTGAACATGGAACGTACCAATTTGACTTTAGCAAAGCACCAAAAAGTAAACTTAAAAATTACATGAATGATAGTTTAATAGGCATCAATTATCGGGCATACTATGACTTTATTCATCAAATTAAGTCAACCATACAAGTTGATGATAAAGAAAACATAATTTATAATACAAGTAAATTTTATTTTATGATGCCAGGATCCGTCAGAGAATTAATTGATTATGATCAGGACTTGAACATTCAAGACTTGCATAAACTATGTGTTATGTTTACAGAAGAATTCGAAAGAAAATTCACAAAAATATTTTCATTATGAATATCAAGCAAATTCCTGCTATTACTATTCATCAGCCATGGGCTGAGTTGATAATAAAAGAAAAAAAACAGATAGAAGTAAGAAGATGGTTTACAGATTACAGAGGCTCTGTTTTACTTCATGTAGGTCGTAAAACTGATGAATATGCTGCAAAGATTTATAATATGTCAAATATGTTTCATGGGGGATATATTGGAATCTTGGAAATTTCAGCTATTGTCCCTTTTGATGAGGATAGATGGATTAATTGGAAGGATAAGCATAAGGATCTTGGAAATTACCAATCAGGTTTATTTGCTTGGATAATATCAAATGTTAAACGATTTGAATTTCCCGTAATGGGTCCTGGTCAGCAAGGGCTATTTTATCCAGATCAGCAAAAAATTAATGAGATATTAAATTTAAACCCGGATTTTAAAAACGGTTGGTAATCGAGTAGGCGGCCCCGGCCAGGGATAGCCGGGGTGCGCCTCTCACACCACCGTACGTACGGGCCACGTATACGGCGGTTCGAACACCATCAACGAATTTTAAGATAGTAATCAAGGAAAGACAA
>Ga0334894_1000305_pt1 | contig 66431 bp, 57 predicted proteins | sample GraSluR3_MG_6_FD_207225 | JGI IMG/M metagenome (GOLD analysis project Ga0334894, IMG submission 207225) | Sludge microbial communities from methane-producing bioreactor in Wageningen University, Netherlands - Granular Sludge_12_05 R3 | ecosystem: Engineered > Bioreactor > Anaerobic >...
AAAAACCTCATTGGCATATCAGGGCAGAAAAAATTACCATTTATCCTGATGATAAAATTATAGCCAAAAAAGTTTCCTGGTACGAAGGAGAAAGAAAATTATTTACCCTGCCCTCTTTTATGATTTTTTTGAGAGGTAAAAACCAATTTCCTTATTGGCCGGATATTGGAAAAAGTAATAGCGAAGGCTGGTTCTTTAAAAATCAATTTAATTATGTTGAAGATGAGACTTCTTATGGTACTATTTACCTGGATTGGATGGAGAAAAAAGGATTGGGAGCAGGAATTGAGCACACCTTTGAACTGGGAGAAGAAAGAGTGGATGATGGTGAATTAGTATTATATTTCTATGGCTTACAGAGAAAAAATACCAGCATTTATGATTTGGATGCCAGGATCAATTACTGGCAAAATTTCGAAAATAACTTAAGGTTAAGAGCTAACCTATCCTATGATGGCACAATATACCCCGGTTCGAGTTCACAAACCTCCTCACATGTAATTCAACCGGATTTTTATCTTTATAAAAAATGGGAAGATGCCCTGTTGACACTTACTGGAAAATATAATTTTAATGTTAGTGATACTGTATCCACTAGCGGAAATATCAGGCTATCGTATGACAATACTATAACTGATAGGTTAAAATCATCTTTAAACTTATTATACACATCTAAAGATTCAACAACCCAACCGCTTGACCATCAATTACGCCCTCAATGGACTATGCAATATAGCGGTGATGGCTATTCTCTTGACCTGGTTACTGAAAAATTGATTGACCTGGATGGAGAAGGCACCTCATCTACCCTGGATAAACTGCCTGAACTTACATTCAGGAAAAGTAGTACCAGGATTATGGATACCGGAATAAATTACAGCTTAAGCGCCTCATTAGGCAGATACTATGAAAGTGCTACTGAGCAGGAAAATGTTCGGGGAGAGTATATTATTAACGTAAATCGTCCCTTTAATATAACTGATAACATAAGGCTAACTGCTTCTGGAATCTATCGACAGGATGTTTACCTCACTGGTGAAGCCCGGTATATGGTGGGGGGAAAATTAGATTTGAGAGTTGGCTATCAACCTGAATTCTATGGAAACTTCTCTTATAATTATTATATGTCTGAAGGACCTACTCCCTTTAATTTTGATACTTTAAGTCCTTTGACTGAATCTGCCAGTGCAAGCGTCGTCTTAAGACCAAGAGATGACTTGCAGATTAATTTATCCACCAATTATAATTTTGTGAGCGAATCTTTCGGTAGTCTGGGTGCTAGAGTACGCTGGAGACCCAAGGGCGAGCATGATATCTACCTGAGCAGTTCCTATGATTTGAATAAAATGGAATGGAATAAGCGCATCGATACCAGGATGTCATTAAAAATAAGCGATGAATGGAAAATGTCTTATAGTGGTTCAGTTTATTTTGATGATTTTGATATCAGGAATAGTGTTATCAGCGTTGTCAGGGACCTGCATTGCAGGGAAATAAGCATCAATTATCGTCAATCCACACAATCTATCTGGCTTGATTTCAAAATTAATGCCTTCCCCACCGAATCTATTACCATCGGCGGCTAAAAATAGTATCTAGTCATTAGTTTCGAGTATTGAGTAAAATTAAAATAAATCAAAAACTTGCTATTCATATGATAGTTTCCTGAAAGCAAAGATTGTAAGCATAAATGGATGAGATCGCCACGACCTGCTCAAAACAGGTCTCGCGATGACAGGAAATAAATATCGCACCCGCATAGCGGGTGGGTTTAAGAACCCCTGAAAGGGGTTTAACTTTTTTGCTCTTTTTTTTTCGATTTTTTATTTATATCTTTAGCCATAATCTTTCTTAAGCAATAGTATTTCCAACTTTGGACTTCAGGTGCAAAATTATCATCTTGCTTATTTAAATCTTTTTATGGTAAAACCATTTTATTTAACCATTACCACCGTCTTAGAAGGTGGTAATGGTTAAATAAATAAAGTATATGGTTAAAGAATAGTCGCAAGTCGATAGATATTAGTTTTATGTTAGTAGGGACAGGTACCATATGGGACCTGTCCCTGAATTGCAATAATTTTTACGGTATGAGAATGGTAGTTGTTACCTGGATAATGTCAAAATCCGCTCCCCCGGTTGAGTCCTGCATAAAATCGGTTTCGGTTTTTGAGAAAACTGAATCAGTATCAATATAAAAATCCGGATTAAGGGCATCATATGTTTCATTGTCTAAATCTGTAGTGACAACATTCATATGGATCCCCTCTGGCTCTCCTAAATAAGTCAGCGGTATTGTTACTTGAAAATAATTATCAGAACCAGTTCCACCACTTCCTGCAATTGATTGCTCTGATGTTCCGCTATCTAATACCTCACCAAAGTAGAATCCGAACATGTCCAATCTGATATAATAGTAACCGGTCTGCCAATCCTCAATATTGTCAGAAGGTCCAAAGGGGGCATTTTTGTTAGCATCAAAGACAACATAATAATTTCCCTCTTCGGTATTAATAGTTCCGTTTTCGTTAATATCAACTCTTACTCTTAACAATTTTTGCCCGATTCCATTTCCTCCATTAGGGTCATCTGGCCATCTGGCACAGCCCGTAATTATAAAAGCAAACAAAGTTAAAATTATCAGATATAAGATGATTCTTTTCCAATCAATGTTATACAACATCAAAAACACCTCTCTCTAATTCTTTCCTAATAATGCTATCTCTGTGTATCTTTTTGTATATCATAACTAATAACAGACAAACATAGACAGACATAATATTATAATAAAGCTGATAATTAGGGTATCACAAAAAAATCATATTTCATTAATCTAAAATCATGCTACTTCTGACATTTCCAGTTACTTCTAATCTATCATCATTAATATAGAAAATAGCTCTGTCTCCAGAAATTTGTCGGTCATTTTCTATCTCTTCTATTTTAACCTGGCCAGTAAGAGATATCATGTCCTCAGCATCATTGTAAATAGCTTCCCGGGCTGTAATAGTGTAGTCTTTTTTGGTTATCTTAACCTCTCCGGTAGCAGTCATATTTTTAGTATCAGTAAATATTTCTAATTTTTGACAAAGCCAGTTGACATTATCCGGTTCCCCATCATCATCTTCTCTTTCCTGTATTAATTCAACCTGATTTTCAAAAATATACCGCTTATCATTTAAGAATGCCTCTAATGTTTCTCCGGTAATAGTGATATCTTCTTGAATCAACTTAACATTTTCAATAATTTGGCCAACCTTGGTATCAACATTGAAAGATGCCTGTCCGGCAGTTAAGGTGGTATCTTCCTGAAGAATAACTACATTACCAATGAAAACCATCTGATCATTTTCTTTGTCATAATTTACCTGGTCGGCAGTTAATTCTACAACGGACTCATCTTCCTGATTATCTTCCTGGCCAACCATCTCCACCTGTTCCTGAGCAAATAACGGAAAAGTTAACAACCCTATAATAAAAAAAACAAGGGCGAATATTTTGATAAATGCTCCTTTCATAAATAAAACCATCCTTTCCTTTTCGAAGTGGCTAAGTGGGGTCAGGTCTTCACATTTGACATTGTCTTAATGAAATGTCAAATGTGAAGACCTGACCCCATATCTTACATTTATTTACAATTTCATAATAACAGTTACTCTATTTGTTAATTCAAGCTGGGTCATTTCCATATTGGTTGAGAGTCCTCCGGCAATGATATATTTATCATCAACCTGTAACTCTACGCTGTCATTACTTGATAGTCTTTGCTCCTCTGAGTGCCAGAATATCTTCTCCCCTGTTAAGGAATCTCCATCATCCGTGGAAATAACCACATTTCCATTCAGTTCCATATCCTTGTTCTGCATATTGGCAATACATCTTTCCGCAGAAATGGAAAGATGTGGTTCTTCATCTTTATATATAATCATTTGCTTGATATCTTCAAATAAAGTACTTTCCCTGTCTTGAGCAAAAGATATTATTTCTGCCTCAATGAGCCATTCCTTCTTTTCATTCCTAATCCCCAAAACCTGTCCCTGGCTAATACGAACAGGCGGTTGTTCAACAATCACCTCATCTGTTACCTGGTCAATAGCCTCTTCAGGTGATATGGTTGTTTCGGGAGAACTGTCATAAAAGAAAAAATAGTATACCAGTATCCCTATAATTAATATTATGCCTAAAAAGATAAATGTTTTTTTGTTTTTCATATTATATTCTATATCAGGAAATTTCTATTTTCTATTTTCTATTTCCGGCTCCTGACCCCATATATTTTAACACACTATTAAACCTAATACTATGCCTTATATTTTTGGTTATTTCCGGGCCACTATCAGGACGCTAATTTATCTATTTCAGTATCCCAGGTAATGCAGCATTTCATCCCATAATTTATCCTGTGCAAATTTTAAATTATCATAATACTCATCATAACTATAATACGGGATAAAAATAGATAGTCCGTGAGAATTTTTTACACTGCTTCCAATGCTGGTGTTATTTATAATAACATTACCTTTTTCCAGTGATTGGCTTATTTGATTTGCATAATTTAAGACCGATGGATTAGAAGTATAAGAAGGTAATTTGGTTACAAAGTCTTTCAAATCTATATACTCAAAGGCGACACCGGTATAATACTGGCTGTTATTTCGAGCATTCCTATAATTTTCTTTTGACACAGTGCGGTCATTCATTATTGCCTGGGCAAGTCCAGAAACCTGGTTAGACAGGCTATCTATTTTGCTCAAATCTACAGCAGATAATGTTACATTGTTACCTGTCCCTGAATATTGGCTATAATAACAATCAACAATATCAGAGGCAAATTGCCTGGAGGCCTGGTTAGGATTTGTAACCAGACGTTCCAGCACACAATCATATTTCCAGCCACTGCCAGGAACTATCCCTTCAGAGGCAATCATGATTTTTGCATAATCTTTAATTTGATAGGCAACTTCAATCATCCCCATATAACAGGCATCCATTCCGACAATGTCTATTTTACCTCCTAATTGTCCAGAAATAAAAGCCAGGGATTCTTCCAGTTCTGGCATAGTAATTCTACTGTTCAGCCCAAAATTATAATCCCAGCAAATATCCCTGATAATTTCCTGTGACCGAAATCCACCGCCATGATTCCATAAAACCAGCATATAACGCTCTGCCGGGTAATTTTCTATTGCCCATTGTGCAAAATCCTTCAAAGTTGCCGGATCTCCCATATTTTTTTCGCCTAAATCCTTGATAAGTTTTGACCTGATAATTTCAGGATTCATATCCCTGGTAATATAGTAGCGCCTGGTTCCGGTCCAGTTATTATTTGAAGAATCATCATAATGTCCAAGTCCAAGATTATCCAATGCACTGAAGGGGATTCGATCTACCTGGGCAACTATATTCACATCTTTTGTTGAACCAACCATTTCCATCTCGTTAATATCTTGAATTCCAACTGTTTCCAGATCATTACCAGCAGCCATGTACACCATGACCGTCCATTTTGCTTCATCTGGAATAGGTGGGATAATCTGGCAACCAGAAATTAACAACATTATAACCAGCAGAGCAGTCAAAAAAATAAATATTTTTCCTATTTGCTTATTAAAAAACATAGTCATACCTCATTGTAGTAATTAATAATAGCTATTTTTTCTTGTAAACATGCTTCAATACTTGGAACTTTAATAATATATGTATTTTATCATCATTTGAATAAATTTTATACAGTTAAGTGTTGCCTATCTTTCTTTCAGGTTTTGACTTATATTAAAATATCAAAATCAAAAGCAACAAAAACATATTAAAGGATAATAATTTTTGTATTACTATTAAAAAAATCATGTTAAATTAAAAATAGGCCTCAACCATGGAATGTAAAAATATATAATAAAATACTGGCTGTCTTTAAAGTTCAGGCAAATTTTTATTATTTCAGCATAATTTAGTATATTTTAGCATAATTTATATTGTATGTTTTATAAAATTAGCATATAATATTCATAATAATATTTATGAATAAATAATTTCTATAAAAGATTATAGAGGTAAAAAAATGAAAAAATGGCAATTTCCAAAAATATTTTTAGCTATTTTAGCTCTATTATTTCTAGCAACTTCTCTTAGTAGCTGTGTAGTTTTTATTCCGAGTAATCCTATAGTGGAGATTGAAATTGTTAATGATAATTGGGAATATGATATTTATATTAACGGCAATTACTATGGCAAAACCGATAATACTGGAAAGTTAACACTGTATGATGTCAGCCCTGGTTATCATCATTTTGAAGCCTTTGAAAGTCCTTCAATTTTGGGTCGGTATGGTGATAAATGGCAAACAATAAGGGTCGGCTATAATAAAGTTAATATCAGCACAAATTAATGTTAGTTTTTATATATAATTATTAGCTTATTTAATATTTTTCACTCAATTTATGTTATCTAATCTATATGGCAATGTTATCTTTTTATACGAAGGGAGGGGATGCTATAGATAGCCTAAATTAATATTTCATTTAATTCGCTGTTATAATTTAAATTTGTTGAAATGAATTAATAGGACAAGTATAAATTAATAAATGCAAAGTGGAATTAATTATCTGTATTTCTATCAGCACAGTATCTAAAATAAACTAAATTAGTATAGTAATTTTTGAAAAGAGGTATCAATAAATGAAAAAAAACGTTGTTCTTATTGCTTTAATACTAAGTGTTGTAATTTTATTAACAGGTTGTGCAGCTTCTGTTCCTAACCCTCCACCTAACGTACAACCTTCAACTTATACTATTCATGTTGTTTCGAGTTGCTGGGATTGTTGGGGAAATATTTATGTAAATGGCCTCCCCTCTGGGGAATATCTGCAGAGATATGGAGGAGCTTATGTTAATAATGTTCCAGCAGGAGCCGCAATTCGTTTAGAAGATGAATGGGGAAGTGTTGGTAGTAATGTACAAATTTTCCAACCCCCAAATACAACAATAATATTTACTTGGTTCTAAACAGCTAAAATGGAAAAATAGAATTTTATATAAAATATTTTTAATCTTATCTTAAAAGCAAGAAAGACATTTATTTTTTTAGTAAATGCCCTTCTTGCTTTTTGCTATTATTTGTAAAAAAAATATGATAATATATATAGAAAAATATTAGGATGGGATGGAAAAATATTTTGTTTAAATACAAAAAAAATATAAAAACGAGTAAAATAAATTCTCTTTTAAAGTTACCTACCCTTATAATAATATTTATTCTGTTAGGCGCATGTACTTACTATCCTGTTACACCGCCTGGCTACCAAACCAATGGTAATATCCAGATATATTCTACTCCTGCAGGGGCTTCAATTTATTTAAATGGCACCCAAACAGGGTATACTTCACCAGAATTAATTAAAAATATTCCTGCTGAGGGTTATCTAGTTACTCTCAAATTAGAAGGATATCTGAATAGCAATAATTTTGTACAGGTTTACCCTAACCAAACATCTGAGCTAAATGTCAGCCTGTCACCTAATCCTTATATTGTTCCCCCGGATAAAAGAGAATTAACCAAAATTGAAGTAAAGCCTGCATACATGGATTTATCAGTTATGGATACTGGTTATATTGAATCAATCACTGCCTATTATTCTGATAATACAAGCAAAATAATCTCAACTAATGAATGCTATATATACAGCTCAAAACCAGGTATTGCTTTTGTTGCTCCCGGAGGGGAAATCAACGCTTTATCGGATGGTCAAGCAAATATTTGGGTAGAGTACACTGAATCCAATATAACAAAAAAGGATAATATTTTAATAAACGTCTACGGAGAATTGCAAGAACCCGGTAATCTTATCGGAATTTCTGTTTTGCCTTCTGAAATGTCATTGGCAATTGGAGATTCTAAGCCAATTTCTTCAATCACTGCTCATTATGACAATGGTCTAGAGCAAGCTATTAATCCTAACAATTGTATTTTTAGTATAAATAATTCTTTTGTTTCTGTAAGTAATTCAGGAATAATATCAGGAAATGCAGTGGGTAATTCTATTGTTACTGTTTCTTATACCGAAAACAATATTACAAAAACCGATACTATCTCAGTATCAGTTAGCGAAACCATCGCAAGTGATTCAATATACAGAGCTTTGGCAGTTGGTGTGGGAGATTATATCTATTACGGAGAAGATGGAGACCTTATTGCCCCTCCTTATGATGTAAATAAAATTAAAGAGATATTTAATGATTGCCAGTTTGGCTCTAATAATATTGGGTTTTCCAAAATTAAAGAACTAAAGAATACCCAGGCTACAAAAACAAATATTTTACAAGGTATTCAATCTACTTTTTCTGGTGCTGATGAAAATGATGTATCTTATTTCTATTTCAGCGGACATGGTGCCCTTCTGGACCAGGTTTCTTATTTGTGCCCTTCCGACTTTAACGGATATACCAATAGCGCTATAAGTGTTCATGAATTAGAATCTTTTTTATCTGCCATCCCTGGAACAAAAGTAGTATTTATTGATACCTGCCATTCCGGTGGCTTTATAGGGAAAGATATTAGTAGAAACGAAACAACTAATAATATTGTTTCAGAAGAAGAATATTTATCTGATTTTAATGACTCCGTTATAAATTCCTTTGCAAGGTATAGTATAACCAGGGATTTACTTACTTCGAGCGAATATCAGGTATTAACCTCCAGTCATTGGTACCAATTAAGCTATGAATTACACCCGCCTAACGAGGACCCTTTTGGAGTTTTCACTAGAGCTTTATATGAGGGATGCAGTCTGGCTAACGGTATTCCTGCTGATGTGAATATGAATAATAAAATCAGCTTGAATGAAGCTTATAATTATATTGCTCAATGGGTAGCAGCAATGCGGATTAATCAAGATGTTCAGGTACATCCTTTAAATTCTACTTTCGCAATATTTGAATATTGATTTATTATTTGTAGATTTGCCCTATTTAACTTATAATTATTGTAGATATTATTATTACTTGTTGTAGGAATAAAACTCAAATAGTAAACTTTTGCAAAATAGATTAATCTTAATTAGTGGAAAGGAGAAAAGGTATGAATAAAAAATATTTTCTTAAAACAACCCTGATAATATTGATTTTTTCAATATTTGCGCTTGGCCTGACCGGATGTATTGATATAGTGATACCCTCTGATACAGGGGCTGTTAGAGTAACAATTAGTGGTACTTATCGTTATGATATATTAGTTGATGGGGTAACTAAATTATCCAACAAAACACCTGGAACTTATACTATATCAAATATCCCAACTGGTTATCGTACAATTGAAGCAATTGATATAGATGGTGAAAGTTACGGGTATGCAAGTAAAACAATCTATGTTTCTACAGGCACTACTAATGTTTACCTGGATCCGGCACCAACAGCGATAACCGGAACAGTATATATTGTTGTTTCCGGGAATGAAAAATATAATATTAAAATGGATGATTTAACTAAATTTACAAATGTATCTTCCGGTACTCATACATTATATAATGTTTCAACCGGTGAGCATTTCTTTGAAGCGATTGACACCTGGGGAGCCTCTTTCGGATATGACAGTGAAACAAAATATATTTCGTCTGGATCAAACTATGTCTATTTATACCCTTGATATCTGATATAAGTTAAAAAGAAAAAATATATATAATATATAGGTAAGTTTTTTAGCAATAAAAAAGAGCGGCTTAAAAAGTCTGCTCTTTTTTATTGCTTATATTTCATATTCTATAATTTAAATTATTTATTTTTTATTATTTTTTATCCGCTAAATCCATTAGAAGTAATGCATGTTGAAATAAATAAGTCTTGTTTACTTCTTTTTATGGTACAACTATCAAATTAATCAATTTTTTTCAAATAACATTGTCAAAAGAACCGTCCCCATGACAATTATGTTAATATGCTAAGGAAGATATCCTTGTGTCGCCTGCAACTTCCAGATATAGCCTGGTGCCTTCCTCAATTGTTACATTTTTGCCAGGTATCAAAGCACCGGCAACTAAACCTATGGGGTTACTTAAGATAATTAATCCTGCTATACTGGCACCAACTGCTATGCCTATTCTGCTATTTTCCTCTTCTGCATTTTCTCCCATAATCAATCGCAATGGAGTCCCATCTACTGATTCAATATAGCGAAAATCAACTTCTAATTTACCCTTTTTTAATAATATAGATGCTTTTTTTGCCCTGAGAACTTCCCCTTTTCCAACAGTGCCCCTGGGAATGATGACTGAACCAGCATAGGTAATATCTTCTGTTACCTGATACTCGAATATATCTCCATCATCACTCTTTTTAGAACCGATATCCTCTAACAGTCTAACCGGTATCAAGGTACCAGCCGGTATTGTTATCTCTGTAATAGCTGGCCTTCCTTCATCAAAAATAATATTGAATATTTTTTCAGCACGCATAGCCAAGACTTCATCAGATTTTTCGCCAAAAATACTTAATTCTAAATCTTCTACCTTAGTCAATAGTGGAGCATCTGTCACTTTATCCTGTAATGTTAATTGGGCTGAATTTATTTTAAAAGACAAAGAAGGCTCATCAGGAGTCCCTGTTATAATAAAATCTTTTAACTGCTTAACCCTTTCTTTAATAATTCCTGGCAAAGTTCTGCCCACTAATTCTTTTTCCAGATACTCTATCCTGCTTAATATTGATTCTGTTTTGACTTCACCGAAAACCAGGAGTTCAATTTTTGAAAGGTCTTCCAGGATTGCAATTTCTGAATCACTTTGAGCAAATGCTATTTGGGGAAGAAATAGTGATAAAGTGAATACTATCGCAAAAAATGTTGATAATCCTTTCTTATAAAACATCTTTTTCACCTCGTTTTGTATTAGTATTTAGTCGTTGGTATTTAGTAGTTAGTCATTAGCAATTTTTGCTAACTATATTATATTATAAATATTTATTTATTTACACTTTTTTAATTTAAATTGATCTAAAATTAAAATAAACAAATAAATTAAGCATTTTTTTCTATTTCCAGATCATTATTTAATTTCTTTATTAAATTTGTTATCATTTTACAAATTACTTCTAAATCATTTGATATTTTGCTTTTAATATCTGCTTCCAAATAGTTTAATCTGTTAGCAATTATAAGTTGTGTTTCTAATTCAGCGCAGCTTCCTAATGCAATATATAAAAATTGTCTAAATTCTTTATTATAATATCTTGTAAAACCTTCAGCAATATTTGAAGGAATTGATATTCCCGACCTTCTGAGCTGAGAAGTTAATCCATATAATTCCTCATTTGGGAATAATGATGTTATATCATAAATATTTTTCACCAATACAATACTTCTTTTCCATATTTTTAAATCCTTATAACTTTTAATTTTCATTATTCCAGTCTATTTATATATACCTCCTGTTTTTTTACTAAATACTAACTACAAACGACTAACTACTAGCTAACTTGTATTCTTTCAATTTATATATTACCATATTACTATATTATTCCAAAGGTTTATTATGAAATATTATAATTAATTTTTCCTTCACCCCCACCTTAATCCTCCCCCCTCAAGAGGGAGGGAATGGGAACAGAGTTGATTCTCCTCAAGGAGGAAAATATAAAAGAAAAATCAATTTACCCTTCAATTGGAAGAAAATAAAAAAAGATTTAATCCTTTCCTTTAGAGAAAACAAATAAAAGAGGAGTAAATCCATCCCTCAAGAGGGAGGTTCATTATTACTCCATGTGGTAAGAAATGAGATGAGTTAATCCTTCTGTCAAAAAAAGAGGGGTGGTACTTCCCTCTCCCCTCGGAGATAGAGGGTTAGGGTGAGGGGGATAAGATGAAAGATTTAAATAAGCCCCCGGGAAAATCCCGGGGGCTTATGGTTCTAGTTAAGTTGCTTTAGCAATGATTAGAAGCTGACTTCGATTCCAGCATAGACTTTAGTTGTGTCATCAACGATAAATTTGTCATCCCAATCATTGATATCATCAGACCAATCATTGTATTCAATACCAACCTTGAGGTCAGTATTTTCAGCCATAGCATACTGCAATTGTGCTTCTGCACTGAAGAGAGCAGCATGACCAGAATCAACACGACCTTCAACGATTAAGACCATTGGATCGTTTTCGAATTCGTACACCATATTAGCAATTGCTTTGTAAGAAGGAACTGCGGCAACAACATACTCGCCATATACATTGAAAGTAAATTCATCAGCATCGCCAAGGTACAGATTCAAGTATTGACCCTTCAAGGTTATATCGGTTGTGAGAAGATCGTATTTACCAGACACGTAGGCTTCAGAATCTGGATGATCGGAATCAATGTTAGTGAATTCTAATTTTAATTCAACAAAATGATCAACAGGTGCTACCATTGCGGAATCCATTACATAGCTCCACGTAGGTAATACTGCTACTTGTACATTATCGTCATCAGAATCGGTCAAGCTAAAGCTTGCTCCAACTTCTACACCCAATTCATCAGGATCGTAGGCAGAATTGGTAGGAACAAATCCAGGTTGTGTGTACCAGCCTTCAACAGTTAAGCCAAGATCGCCATCACTAAAAGTACCGTCCATCAGGGCAGCAGCACCAAATGAAGTGCCAATCATATCAGTGAGAACTCCGCCTTCTAAAGCAAGGCTAACCTGATGTTCGTCACCTTCGTCTGTTAAATCAAAACCAAGATTTGCACCAGCAACTAAGACATTACCGGCAGCAACATCATAAGAAGCAGTGATTCCCATTGAGATATCATCATCATCGCCTAAGAGGAAATCAACATTTAAGACATAGAAATCTTCTACATTCATAAACGCTGTCCAGGTGCCTAAATCCTCGTCGGTGTTCCAATTCCACTGTGCCCAGACGCCCGGGAAGTCTTCTAATTCATCATAATCGTAGATTAAACCAAGTCCGATGGTTGCTGGTTCAATTGAATCAGAAATCCAAAGACTCCAGTCGCCATTGTATTTCAGGTCATAGCCGCTGACTGTAGTATTGGTAGCGACGCCACTGATTAGATTTTCGGCTGCTAATGTAACAGATACAACTGTTTCCGGGTTAACTTCTGCGGTAAAGGTAAGTTCAGCTGTGTCTTCCAATGTAGCAGGACCTACCGGGAAAATGTCCTTAGTATAATCAGCGGTCCATACACCGGTAATAGTAACAGGGTCAAAGAATCTTTCGTGTTTGTCAACCAGTTCCTGCATAGCAGCAATGGCTTCGCTCTGTTCGCCCAGAGCAGCTTCCAGATCAGCAACTCTTACGCCTAAATTAGCTAACTCATCAGCAAATTCTACAGCCAGCCTGGAAAGAATTTCTATATCTTCTCTCATTCCACCATACTGTTCTACATAAGCTAATGCTTTTGCCAAAGCTTCTGCGAGTTCATAACGAGTCAATGTTCTCTGACCACCAAAAGTACCATCAGGGTATCCAACAATAACACCTTTTGCTGCAAGAGTTTGAACTGCATCATAAGCCCAATGGTTTAAAGGAACGTCAACAAACGGATTTGCCAAAGCAGGAATAGCTAAAGCAAATACAAGCACTAAAACTAAAAGTAATTTTTTCATGTTTTTCTCCTTGGTATTTTCTTTATATTTCCAGCTTAATTCCCTTTAAACAAAACCGATTAACTGAGTATCCTTCGTTCCCTCAATTATGTTTTGTATTAAAAAAAATCAACTGGATTTTTGTATCATTTTCCGATAATCAAGGCAGGTACCAAATCTCTTTTCACCTCCTTTCTTCCCGCTTTAATTATACAAATTAGAAATGATACAAAACTTGATTGTTTATTTGATACAAGTAAATGTAATTCAGGCAATAAATTACCAAAGAACATTCGTTATTATTATAGAACGCTATAATTATAAATGTCAAGCATTTTTTAGCCGATAAACAGCATAAAATTGCTTTTCTATCTATTCGACCTTTATTAGTGATATTATTCTACAATAAAAGTCGTTAGTCGTTGGTAGTTAGTATTTAGTTAAAGACAAGATTTAAGAAAATAGTTATCAGTTTTTGGTTTACAGTTTTTAGTTAAATATTCTCGGGTAGAATTGGATGAGATTGCTTCGTCACTTCGTTCCTCGCAATGACAGAAAAAAAACGTTCCTCGCAATGATAATATAGTCGTTAGTCGTTGGTAGTTAGTATTTAGTTTAAGACAAGATTTAATAAAATAGTTATCAGTTTTTGGTTTATAGTTTTTAGTTAATGTTTTAATAGATGTTTTAATAATAAATAATCATTTACTAAAATCTCTTACTCTTTTGTTTTCCAATGTTCCATTCTTCTAATCTTGCAAGCACTTATTCCCACCGTTTTCACGTTATACGGAATACTTAATACTTTTTTCTTTTGTCATTGCGAGCCTACCCTTAACTAATGTTAAGAGGTAGGCGTGGCAATCTCATTCATTGTTACCCGCATTCTTTATCTGTAAACTGAAAACTGAAATCTATCTTTCACTTATTCCAGCATATTTTACTCTTTCTCATTTTTCCATTCTTGCATTATTGCATTCTTGCATTCTGCTTTTGCTTATTACTCATCACTTGTTACTCATTACTGTATTATCTTCTTTTATACCCGATACTCGATACTAGTTTAGTCGTTAGTAGTTAGTAGTTAGTATTTAGTTTAAGACAAATATTTTGCAGGTAGAATTGGATGAGATTGCTTCGTCACTTCGTTCCTCGCAATGACAGAAAAAAAACGTTCCTCGCAATGATAATATAGTCGTTAGTCGTTGGTAGTTAGTATTTAGTTTAAGACAAGATTTAATAAAATAGTTATCAGTTTTTGGTTTATAGTTTTTAGTTAAATATTCTCGGGTAGAATTGGATGAGATTGCTTCGTCACTTCGTTCCTCGCAATGACAGAAAAAAACGGTCCTCGCAATGATAATATAGTCGTTAGTAGTTGGTAGTTAGTATTTAGTAAAAAAAGAAAAGATATACCATTCTTGCGATTTGTGATTTGCCAATCTTTCCTGTTTCTTTCTTATATTTTCACTAAATACCAGCGGCTAAATACTATCTACTATTTTTTATTGTACAATCCTTTCTGTTTCCATTCTTACTTTAAAAGGACCGGTGGTCCAGGTATCGTTAAGGGTAATTACTTTTACTAACATACCGGTTTCACTTTGAACAATATCTCTCACCATTTCAAAAAGGTTCACAGCAGAAATAGTACCAACTAAACTAGTTCTAGGTTCTGGGATAATGCCTTCCTGAACGGCCTTTAAATTAACCCGGCGCAATATAGAAAAAACCATATCTTCTGCTTCCTGGGGATTATTTATAGCCGGGATTTCTTCTTCAAAAACTACCTCATTTTCCTGAAAAATCAATTTATTTTCAATAGTTGAAACTTCTGCCAGAACCACTTCTCCTTTTATGACATTCATAGAAGCCAGCAATCGTACGACTAATTCTTTTTCGCTCTGATGAATATTTTGTATAAGTTCTTCATATTCTGTTCTGGGAATTATTAAAACCTGTCCAGTGTTTGCATCGGGTTCTGCTCCCATTTCCAGCACTTTTCTGGTTGCTTGATTTAATAATTGAATCAATTTTCGCTCAATTTCTACTTCAGAAATACCCCCCTGAATTATAGTCATAGCAATTTCTTCTCCCTGGTCAAGTATAATATCTCCTCTTCTCAACCAGGTAATACCTGAATATAGACCCTGGACTGTCTGCTGAAGCTCATTAATTTCTTGTTGCAGTATATCTCTCTCTTCGGTTAACCTTTCTCTTATTTCTACGAGCGATTCTAATTGACTGGTTTGTTGCTTAATTTGGACATTTAACCTCTGGAACTCCTCTTCCAATGTTTCTAATTCTTCAGTTTTAGCTATTAGTTCTTCCTGCGTTTCTAAAAGCTGCTGGTTGCGCTGTTGAATCTCTCTGGTTAATTCATATTGCCTCTCTCTTAATTCATCCAGTCCAAATAATGCTGTACGAACATCATGGGAAATAATTGATAAAATAGTTATTGTTAAAATAGAAATAACAATTCCAGTAATAATAGTAACAATGACAGCAGTACGATGGGGACGAAGACCAAAGATACTGATTTTCTTTTTCCCAATACGGAAACCTGTCAGATCCCCTATGTATGCAATAATTCCGCTAACAAGTATTAATGTAACTATTAAAACAATACTGTACATAACAATTCGTCAGGGGAGGATTCCCCTGAAACTCCTCTTTTAATTAGTATTGAGTCGTGAGTATCGTGTATCGAGTCCAAGATAAGAAAAATCAGAAAAATATAATAAAATAATTTTCTTATCTTGTTCTTAACTAACAACTAACTACCAACGACTAAATTAGTATTGAGTCGTGAGTATCGTGTATCGAGTCCAAGATAAGAACTGTAATTAAGAGTAAATAAACAGATTTTATGAAAACAGAAAAGTTCATTCTAATTTATATATTAGCCTAAAAAAGTATTCAAAAATTATTTTATATTGAATCGTGAGTATCAAGCTAAGGTTATAAAATAAACCAAAGATAACAAATAAACATAATACATTAACCTAATTTTTTAATTAATCTGGAAGTCATTTTGCAAATGTATTGGATTTTCTCGACTATTTCCTCTTTTGCCTCTTCTTTTATATAATCTAACTCATGGGAAATAATAACTTGTGTTTCTAATTCTGCACAACTACCTAATGTAATATACAAAAATTGTTTATATTCTTTATTATGGTATCTTCTAAACCCTTCCGCGATATTTGAAGGAATTGATACTGCGCATCGCCTCATTTGAGAACTTAAGCCATATATCTCATCTTTTGGAAACTTTTTGGATAACAAGTAAATATCTTTAACCAGCTTTATGCCCTCTTGCCAGATTCTAAGATCTTTAAAAATCTTTATTTTCCTATTTTTATTGGCATTTATTTCTACGTTTGTCATATTTTTTTTGTTCTATGTTTTCTAAACAAATTTATCTATATAGTACACGATGCTTCTTTTGTCTGAAAATTATTTATATTTACTACATACTCGATACTCAATACTCAATACTCAATACTATTTTTATAGAGTAAACCTTTCGCCCAAATAATATTTTCGGGTTACTTCTGAATTGGCTACTTCTGAAGGATGGCCGGAAGCTAATATTTTACCATCATGCATAATATAGGTGCGATCCGTTATTTTCATGGTCTCCCGAACATTATGATCAGTAACCAGTATACCCAGACCTCTTTCTTTAAGATATCCAATAATTTCCTGAATGTCGTATACTGCTATTGGGTCAACTCCAGTAAAAGGCTCATCAAGCAATATAAATGATGGAGAGCTGGCTAAGGTACGAGCTATTTCCACCCTTCTTCTTTCACCACCAGAAAGCATATAGCCCTTATATTCTGACAGATGGCTAATTTCTAATTCCTTCAACATATTTCTGCATCTTTTTTCTCTTTCTACCAAATCCATTCCAAGAGCCTCCAGAATCAATAGAATATTTTCCTTTACAGATAATTTTCTAAATATTGAAGGCTCTTGAGCCAGGTATCCCAATCCCATTCTTGAACGTTTATACATGGGAATATTTGTTATATCCTGTTCCTTAAATAAAACCCGGCCCTTATCCGGATGTATTAAACCAACTATCATATAAAAAGTAGTTGTTTTTCCGGCTCCATTAGAGCCAAGCAAACCCACTACTTCTCCTCTATTTATTTCAAGGTTGACTTCATTTACAACTTTTCTTTTGTTATATACTTTGACTAACTGATCAGTCCATACTTTATCCAAATATTTCTCCAGTAGGTTATCTACAAAATGCCAGTTTCTCTTTTAATTTTGATTAAAATATCTTTCTTACTTTCTATTGGGCAGCAGCAATCCTCTGAATCTCGGTAATTACATCCTGTGTTAAGTTTTCACCACCGTACAATACAATAGGATAATCCGTCATATCATTACCGGTAAAAACCGGGACTTCACTGTTAATAATTATTTCGAAATTACCTTTTTCACCTACAGCCTTGATGGCTTGAATAATATCAGAATTTCTCTCTGCCTGTAAAGCCTGTAATTGTGTTAACATTTTTTGTTTTATTGGTTCCCACTCTTGATTGAATCTCTCTTCTAATTTTATTAACTCATCTTCTTCCAGCCCCTTTCCTTCCTGATTCAACTTCTCCTGCCTGGTCTGTAATTCGGTTCTCAATTCCTGGCTTAATTGGTTAATTTTCTCAGTATTTGGGTGGCTTGCAGTTATCCTGTTAAGATTAACTAATCCAACGTTCTGGGCAATAACACTTAAAGAGCAGGTTGTTGCCAGCAAAACAAGAATAGTTACAATAATGATAATTTTACACATTCCTTTTGTTCTTGCATTCAAGTCAAATGACATAAATATTCCTCCTTGTATTTGTCTATGCAAATAATTATTGTTACAGATTATTTAATTTAATAAATTATCAATCAAGTCATTATTTCAAATGACTTGATTGATAAAGCTGTTTTTATTCAAACTAAAGATTTTTTATAATTAAAATGAATGGCCAATACTAAAATAAGTCTTACCTTCCATATCTTCTCCAACACCATAGTCGATACTTATTGGTCCAATAAATGTATCAAATCGAACTCCTACTCCTCTACCGAATTTTAAACCACTTAAAGAAATAGATTCTCCAAAATCCCAGGCATTGCCCCAATCAGCAAAAACAACTCCCTGCATATTATCAGCCAGCGGAAAACGGTATTCTACATTAAAAACCATTGAATAATCACCTGTAAATTCCCTATAGTCATAGCCACGGATAGTGCCTAACCCGCCAATTTCATATCTGGCAAATGAGGGTAAGCTACGGTCCCCAAAACCACCTACTGCTCTCATAGCCAGGACACCCTCATTTATAGTACTGGTTATCCTGGTATCATCCCTGTCATCATCATCAAAGAAATCAGTAGATAGGTATGTTCTCAAATCCAGATCATATTTGCGGTAGGTATAATCTCCGCCTAAAAAACCACCTGCATTTTGAACTGATGCTGTAGCATACCAACCTTCTGTTGGATTAAATCGGTCATCACGAGTATCGTAAATCAAAATAGGCCTAAGGCTATTGGTCAATCCTTCCTGTGTATTGGAAGGTAGCTGGCCAGAAATCAAGTCATAAGTAGCTTCCTCAGTCTTTAATTCTAAAGCTATTTTAAGGTCATCCCTGAACACCCGACCAAAAGTTAATTTCCCTCCCAATCGCTCAATTTCATATTCAGAGTCTAATCCATTAACCTTCTCACTCCTTTTAATAAAAGTATCATAGACATCTATTCCGAAAAATGTTGGTGTATCTCCAAGCCAGGGCTCAAAAAACGAAAGCTTGTAAGTAGTTCTGGTGCCTACTTCTAATTGGGCTTCAATACTTTGACCCCTACCAAAAAGGTTGGCTTCTTTGATGCTTGCATAGGCAAATAAACCTTCTCCGGTACTATATCCTCCGCCACCGCCCAAAACACCAGTATTCTTTTCAACTACTTCAATAACCAATACAATCTGCTCCTCTTCGCTCCCCGGTTCCAACTTCATAGCAACATCTTCAAAAAATCCCAGGTTATAAATCTCCTGCATTGATTTTCTCACTTTATCAAAATCAAACAAGTCTCCTGGTTCAACTTCCAACTCTCTCCTTATAACCTTATCTACAGTCTTTATATTTCCGGTAATTTGAATTTCTTCGATTCTTCCTTCAGCAAGTTTAATTACTAACTTTCCAGTTTGCTGGTCAAAACTAACCTCTTCCATTTGTGCCAGTATCAAGCCTTTATCTTGATATAATTGCGATATCCTATCCAGATCATTCTGCAATATTCTTTGAGATAATACCTGTCCTGTTTTTAGAAGCATAACATCTCTTATTTTTTCTTGACTTAAAATAGTGCTGCCCTCAATCTGGATATCTTCAATTATTGAATTTTCAACTACTTGATAAACAACTCGATACCCATCTCTGAACGGCTCTAATTTTACCTGAACATCCTGGAAATATCCTAAATCAAAAATTGCTGCCATATCAGTCTGTACATTGTCTTTAGAAAATAAATCACCAATATTGGAAGATATCTGAGATACTATTAATGAATTATCAATATTTTCATTGCCACGTACCACGATAGCTGTAATTCTACCGTTATTTTGGGCTAAACCAGAGTTTGAAGAAATAAAAAATAATAATAACAGTTGTAATATTGCAAACAATATAATTATCTTTTTCATTTTAATAATTTTCAACTTATTTTCCTCCTGGATATTGGTTCCTGCTTAATATTTAGGACCTGGCATTTTAAACTTTCTTAAGTTATTATTATACAACATTATAGTGAGAATACATAATCACATTATATTTCATTAAAATAATTTATTTAATATTGCAATTAAAACTATAAATCTTTACAACTTCTTATATTATATAATCTTAATAGTTTAAGTAAATCTATGCAAGTTTATCTGAAAAAATAATTATTTTATATAAATTCTACAAATCTACAAAAAACTACATAGATAAAATAGTAAGAGCTGTTCAGTAAATTTATACCTAAAATTGTACATGTAATTTTTTCGCTAAATCATCGAGATAAGTATAGAATATTGGTACCACAATCAGGGTTAAAAAAGTAGATGAAGTCAGACCACCAATTATGGTAACAGCAATTGGGGTTCTCATTTCTGCGCCTTCTCCTGAGGCAATTGCCATAGGCAACATAGCCAAAATTGTAGTTAAGGTAGTCATTAATATCGGCCTTAATCTTACTTTTCCCCCTTGAATTATCGCTTCATTACGCTCTATCCCGCTCTTTCTCAACTGGTTAATATAATCAATTAATACAATTGCATTATTAACCACAATACCAGCCAGCATAATTAACCCTATGAAGGAAAGAACATTAAAACTGGTTCCCGCTAAAAACAATGCCAGGATAACGCCAATTAAGGCAAACGGAACTGAAAGTATTACCGCAAAGGGAAATAGAAGCGATTCAAACTGCGCAGCTATAATCATATAAACTAAAAATATTGAAATAATCAGGGCAAAGAAAAGGCTTTGAAACGATTCCATCATTTCTTGATGCTCTCCGGCAAAAGTATAATTATAACCTTCAGGCAATATGACATTGCTCAGTTTTTCCTGGGCTTCCTGTACAACATCTCCCAAAAAACGTCCACTAATATTTCCGGTAACTGTAACCTGTCTTTGCTGATTTTCGCGAGTTATTCTTTGCGGCCCAACTCCAGATACTACTGTAGCTATTTCTTTTAGAGGTATTTGAAGGCCATAGCCTGAGCTAATATACAGGTTTTCTAGTTGCTGCACATTGTCTAAATCTTCTTTATCCAGCCTTACTCTTATATCAAATTGATCTCCACTCTCCTGGTAATGACTGGCTACTTTCCCTAAAACAGCATCCTGGATATTAGTAGCAATTTGGCCGGCACTCAGTCCATATAAATTGGCCTTTTCCCTATCAATGCTAATATGCAGTTCAGGACGTACTTCTTCTAAGCTGCTTTGTAAATCATAGACACCTTCGACCTCTCCCAGTAAATCAATTATTATCTGAGCTGTATAGTCTAATTCCTCTATAGAATCACCGGTAATCTTAAGAGACAGGGGCGAACCTGAAGTACCGGAAAAAGACAAATCCTGTTCACTTATATTTATCTTCGTATCCGGATAATCTCCAATTCTATTTCGTAAATCAGCGACAATTTCTTTTATTCCTCTTTCCCGTTGCGCCTGCTCGATAAGGGTTACCATTAATGAACCTGAATTGCTGCTGCTTCCTCCCATACCCATTCCCATTCCACCACCACCACCAATGCTGGTAAAAATATCTTTTACTTCAGGAATGGTGCTTGTTATTTCTTCAATCTCTTCAACAATTCCACTGGTTACATCAAGATTTGTACCCACCGGCAAAGTTATATTAACATTAAAAGAACCCTGGTCCAGTGATGGGAAAAATTCTGTTCCAACAATAGAAATCAAAAGAAAAGATATAACTAAAATTACTACAGCCAGAATAACTACAACTCCACGATAGCGCAAGGCTCCTTTAATCAGGCTGCCATATGCCCTGAGGATAAAATTAAATAGACGTCCCCTCCCGGAAACGCTTACAGTTTCAATCTTGTTCTTATTATCATTTTTTTCACCTGCTGCATCGCTATCCTTCTTACTGGAATTACCCGCCAAAGGCTCTGACTGTTTTAATTTTCTACGAATAAGTTTGGAGGAAAGCATTGGGATTAGGGTAAGAGCAACAAATAAAGACATCAGTAAAGAAAAGGTTATGGTTAAACCCATTGATTTAAAAAGTTCCCCGGCTATTCCCGAAACATAAGCCACCGGCAAAAACACGGAAATAGTTGTCAGGGTAGAAGCAGTAATAGCCTGACTTACTTCATTTGCACCTTTCTCAGAGGCAAGCATTGCATCCTCTCCCAGCTCCCGATGCCGATAAATATTTTCAGAAACAACGATACCATTATCAACCATCATTCCTATACCCAGGGCTAATCCACCTAAGGTCATCATATTTAAGGTCAAATCAGCAAAATAAAATAATGTAAACGTTGAAATTACTGAAATAGGTATCGCCAATCCAATGGAAATGGTGCTGCTGAGACTACGTAAGAATATATACAATACCAATATAGCCAGAACCGCTCCTATTAATAGAGTATTTGTGACCTCTTCTACAGTCTTTTTGATAAACTCAGAAGAATCATAAATATTAATTAACCTTATATCTCCAGGTAGTAATTTTTCTATTGATTCCAATTCCCGGTTAACCCTGTTTGCAACAATTACAGTATTTGCACCTGACTCCTTTTGAATGCTAAAGGATACGCTGGGTAATCCATTGATGTAGTTTATTGATTCCTGTTCCTTAAAAGTGTCTGTAATTTGAGCAATATCCCTCAAATAAATCTGCCTGCCCTGGGCATTAGTAATTACTACATTGTTAATATCTTCTATACTTTCAAAACGACCAAGTGTTCTGACTAATAAATCAATATTCCCGTCTCTGACAGTGCCTGCAGGCAAGTTTATATTTTCACTTCTTAATGACATCACTACCTGATCCAGAGTGATTCGATTTGACCGTATTTTTTCACTATTTAAAGAAACCAGTATTTCCCTTTCCAGGCCACCACCTACAGAGGCCTGGGCTATTCCTTCCAGTCTTTCCAGCCTGGGTTTTACTATATCCTGGGCATATTTTTCTAACTCATCAAGAGCGTATAGCTCAGAACCCATGCCCATTACCATCATTGGCATCATGGATGGATCTGCCTTAAATACTATCGGGTCACTGGCATCATCTGGGAGTATGCTTTTTACCATATCTATCTTTTCCCTGATTTCTAAAGAAACGATATCCATATCGGTCCCCCATTGAAAAGAAAGCAATATTACCGAGCTCCCCTCCTGAGAGTAAGAATTTATAGTATCAATTTGATTCATTGTGCTTACTGCTTCTTCCAGGGGAATTGTAATAAGTGTCTCAATTTCTTCAGGGGCAACTCCTGGATAAGAAATCATAATCGCAGAAATAGGAAAAGACATATCAGGCAATAAATCCAGCCCCAATCCCTGATAAGAAATAATTCCAATCATAATTAAGGCAATAAAAAGCATCAATACAGTTATCGGTCTGTTAACAGAAAATTTTGGCAGATTCACTACTGCGTATCCCCCCTATTAATAATTCGCACTCTATCCCCATCCTGGAGGGTCAGATTTCCGGAAACCACAACCTCTTCATCTTTTTCTAAGCCCTGTAATACTTCAACCTGATTTCCCTGGCTAATACCGGCGACTACCAGTTTTTGTTTTGCTATATCTTCTTCTATAACAAAGACATACAGCCCATCTCTTTTCCGGACCAATGCACTGCTCGAAATAATAAGAGTATCACTTTTTTCTCTTGTTGTGATATTAGCTCTTGCGAAAACACCAGGGGGTATTTCTGTATCATAATTATTAATTTTAATTTTTGTTTCCATTGTTTTAGTAGATGGGTCAATCATTACACCTTTAAATGTTACTTCTCCTGAAAATGTATTCTGAGGAAAGGCATCAATAAATACTTCGGCTTCCTGCCCAATATAAATAGAACCAACGTCTTTTTCAGATATACCAGTTACTAAATACAGTTCACTGGTATCGACAATTACCAGCAATGGAACTGCAGAAGAGACTATTTCTCCTGTTCTTGCCGTAACATTTGTTATACTGCCATTAATTGGAGCTCTCACAATTGTATTATTCAATTGCGATTGAGCTAATTCCAGGGCAGACTGAGCCTGTCTAACCTGTGCTTCAACTACCTTAATATCCTGCTCAGCTGCACCTTCAGTAACCATTTTATAACTCTCATTGGCAGACTGATATTGGGCCTCAGCAATTTCAAATTGGTTTTTTGCCTGCTCAAATTGCTGTTCTGCAACAGCGCCTTCAGTAAATAATTTTTCCATGCGTTGATAATTTTCTCTGGCACTATCCAGGTTAATCTTAGTCTGACGAACTGCTGCTTCAGCCTGGCTGATTTCCTGTGGCCTGGCTCCTGCCTTGACCTTTTCTAAAGAAGCCTGGGCAGAATCAAGCGTCGCTCTTGCCTGGGCAACCTGAAGCCTAATTTGCTCATCATCCAAACGCATCAATACATCATCTTTTTGAACAATATCGCCTTCTTTAACAAGCAGTTCTTTTACCTGACCAACACTTTTTGGATATACCCTAACTGTTTCTCTGGGTTCTACTACCCCGGATACTGTTAAAAATAATTTGATATCACCTTCTTGTACTCTGCCTGTCTGAACTGGCACAATTCTTATCTGTTGCTCTTCTTGCTGTTCCCGAGGAACATTATTACCTTCCTCTTCTATTGTTTTTTGTTCATATATTCGGCTGGTCACTTGAAAAACAATAAAAGCGATAATTATTATTAAAATTAAATAAAAAAAACGGCGTTTGGTAGTAGCTCTCATCTAACCTGTGTCCTCTCTAAAAAACATATATTTTATTCTTTTACCATATTCCCATAGCTTTAATAAGGGCAGCATAACTTGTATTGTATTCATAAAGGGCATTTAGATGATTGCTTTCTGCTTCTATCAAAGCACTCTGGGCATCAATTACTTCAGTATTAGTAGCAATCCCTTCATTATACTTTACCTGGGCAATTCGAAAACTTTCCCTTGAATCTGCAATGCCCTGTTCTGTAATACTAATTAATTTTTCTGCTTCTTTCATGTTAAGAAAAGAAGATCTGACTTCAAATTCTATTAATTGCTCAACCTGTTTTTTGCCCTGTTCTACCTGGGATAGGTTTACTTCAGCCTGCCTGATTTTGGCATCATTAACCCCACCGTCAAATATGGGAATCTCTCCCATTATTGCCACCTGCCAGCCAGATAATCCTGTTTCCATATTCATTACTACTTGAGGTCTTTTACTGCTTTTGGCTATATCTACCATACCTTCCATAATTATTCTTTGTTGTGCAATATTTTTTATTTCAGGGCGTGAACTCTTGGCAACTTCCAAAGCCTCGGTAAGAGTAATTTCGCAAGCTTGATAGCTCAGATTATTCTGAAGTTCAACTTTGGTTTCAAGTTCGATACCCATAATGGAATTTAAATTATATATTGCCAGATCAAAACCATTCTCAGCACGAACTAAGTTGTGCTCCAGATTGGAAAGCTGAGATTTTATTCTATTCAAATCAATTGGGGCAATCATTCCCTCGGCTAACAATGCCTGGGAGGTTTCCATATGAGCATTAATCTGGGTCAATGCCTGCTCACTTACTTTGACCATTCCCTGGGCTTGTAACACGCGATAATAAGCATCTGTAGTCTTATAAATAACCTCTTGTTTTGTTTGTTCTACCTCATTCAGGGCAATTGACTGATTGGCTTGCGCCTGTTCGATATAAGACTCGATTTTCCCACCACTGTATAAGACTTTAGATATATTTACCGATATATGCGGAACACCCTGACCGGTGGAAAAAAGATAGCTAAAGTCACCTTCTGCAATTTTTTCCGGGTCAGGAGCATCATTCATTCTTATATATCCACCCTGCAATTTTGCGTTTATCTTTTTTGCACCCTCTGCTTCTTCGACTTGCGCCTCTTTAACCTCAACCGAACTTTGAGAAATCTTGTAACCTAAATTATTCTCCAGTGCCATCTCAATGCAGTTATCCAGGCTTAAAACAATAGTATTAGATGCCATGCTATTAACAGGATTTACCAAACATATGAGCACCATCAATCCTGATAGTATTCCTAACTTTTTTTTAGCAGTTTTTGCAGCTTTAATAATCATAACCAGACCTCCTTTAAAATCCGTATATTATTATACAGACCATAATATAAAAAAAAGAAAATTCTTAATTTTAATTAGTTTTATTATTTTCCTTTTCTTCTTTTTTCATTTTTTTCCATACCAGCAATGCCTCTTCGGGGGTTTTGACACTTACATTACCAAATACATGAGGATGTCTCCGAATAAACTTTTCTTTGGCTCCCTTTAATACCTGCTCGTAATCAAACAAGCCAGACTCATGCGCGATTTGAATCTCCATTAAAACATCCATTAACAGGTCACCCAGTTCTTCACAAAGATTCTGATAATCCTCATTGTTTACTGCCTCCTGAACTTCCTGGGCTTCTTCTATAATATTAGGAATCATTGAATCCAGAGTCTGTTTTTTATCCCATAAACAGCCATCCGGTCCTCTTAATTTAGCAATAATTGAAATCAAATCTGAAAATAAATCTTTTTCTATCTCGTGCATCTAAAAGTAAACTTCCTTTCCAAAAGCAAACATCGCACCTGCAAAGCGGGTAGCTTTAACAACTTTATAGTTCAGGTATAAAATTATCATATAGCATATAGCTTTTCTAAATCTCTTTTATGGTAGAATTAATTTATTTACCCATTACCAACTTCCAATAAAGTGGTTTTCTATTGTTAAATAAATAACACTTTTCAATTGCAATTATTTTGCTTTTTAAACATACTATATTATATTATTAAAAAATAAAAAGTGCTTAAAAAAAATATAAAATTTTTATAAAAATTCTTTACTGCTTCACTGTTCAGGATTAATAAGATAAATGAAATAAATCATTTTTATTAATACCAATTCCTGCAAATTTACAGAAATATTCATATCTTTTATATATTAAAATTCTACATAACCGGGTAATCGGGTAATTAAACACTATATGCAAAAATATTGATATAAAAGTGATAATTAATTATATGAAAAACAGGTAATTTTTCTTAGTTTATGCCAGATATAATACTAACTCATTATGTTTAAATAGCATTATCCCCAAATCGATTATAGCACTACTGTCAATTAATTCAGTTGAAAAGACTATCTAATAAACGATTACTCTCGTATAAAATATTTTCACCATTATTAGTATTTTTATTTGAACTTCCTGCATACAATTTTAATTCATAATGGGAACCTTTTTTGTAATTTCTAAATGAGAATTTATTCTGATTTATTTTGTTCAGTTTCTTCATAATAGGGGAACCTGTTTCATATTTCAAGGAAAGATGATTAGGTGTTATCCTGACCTGGTGAACACCCTCTTTCTGTAATTTCAATTTCAGAGTAATAGTATCAATAAGATTCTGTACTTCTGCTGGGAATGGCCCATAAATATCTTTTAAACCTTTGCTGATATCGGAAAGTTCGCTTTCGGTTTTAACCTGACTCAATTGTTGATAATAGGATACCCTGTTTTCGGAATCAAAAATGTAATACTCAGGAATATAGGTATCCAGCCTTACTTCCATTTCAAACTCTTTTTCATGCTCTCGAATTTTACCTGAATCAATTTGTTTCAGCTTATCAATGCTATCTTCCAGTAACTGACAATAAAAATTAAAACCAATTTCACTTACAAATCCATGCTGTTCCTTGCCTAATAAATTACCAGCTCCTCTTATTTCAAGGTCACGCATTGCCAGCCTGTAACCTGAGCCCAAATCACTAAACTCCCGGATTGCCTGTAGTCGTTTTTCGGCATTTTCTGTTAAAACAGTCCGGGATGGATAAAGCAAATAAGCATAGGCTCTTCTGTCTGAACGGCCTACTCGGCCACGCAGCTGGTATAGTTGAGCCAGACCAAATTTATGGGCATCATCAATAATTATTGTATTCACATTGGGAATATCAAGCCCAATTTCAATAATAGTGGTGCAAACTAAAACATCATGTTTTCTATTAAAAAAATCAATCATAATAGTCTCTAATTCTTCTTCTGGCATTTGGCCATGAGCAGTAACAATTCTGGCTTCTGGTATAATATTTTTTAATTTGTTGGCGACTTCAGCAATGTCTTCAACTCTATTATGCACAAAAAAAACCTGCCCTCCTCTTTCAATTTCACGTCTAACAGCCTCTTGAATTATTTTATCATTTTTTTCTTTTAAATAAGTAATAATAGGCAAACGCAGCTCAGGGGGAGTATTCATAAGGCTCATCTCTCTTACCCCAATTAAAGAAAAATAAAGTGTTCTTGGAATTGGAGTTGCAGTCAGGGTAAGAGAATCAATCTGTTCTTTTAATTTTTTGATTCTTTCTTTATGAATAACGCCAAAACGCTGTTCTTCATCTACTATTAATAATCCTAAATCATTAAACACAATATCTTCCTGAACAAGCCGATGAGTTCCGATAATTATATCAATTTTCCCGTTTTTTAAATCTGCAATAATTTCCTGTTGTTCTTTTTTTGTTTTGAATCGGGAAAGCATCTCTATTCTCACTGGAAAAGGTTTCAAACGTTCGCTAAAATTTTCCCAATGCTGTTGAACCAAGATGGTAGTAGGAGCTAATACTGCTACCTGTTTACTATCCATAACTGCCTTAAATGCAGCTCTTATAGCAATTTCTGTCTTACCATAACCAACATCACCGCAGATTAACCTTTCCATTGGCTCATTTGATTCCATATCTCTTTTGACATCCAGCAAGGCTTTCCCCTGGTCTGGAGTTTCTTCAAAAGGAAAAGCCATCTCTAACTCCTGCTGCCATACTGAGTCATCGGAAAACGAGAATCCCAGTATTTCTTTCCGCACCTTGTATAACTCAAATAATTCCCTGGCAGTCTTCTGGATAAATGTTTTAACTCTTTTTTTAACTCTTTTCCAGGAGCTCCCTCCTAAACGATATAATTTGGGTACCTGCCCTCCAACCCCGATATATTTATGAACAAGGTTTAGCTGGTCTACCGGAACATATAACTCATCATCTTCAGCGTATTTTATAAGGATATAATCCTTGCTTACCCCATCCCTTTTTCTTGGGAAAATACCTGCATAACGGCCAATCCCGTGTTGGATATGAACCACATAATCGCCAATTTTTAATTCATCAACATGATGAAAAGACCTGCCCTGGTATTTTTTAGTATGATATCTTTTATCTCTTTCTCTACCAAAAATTTCCTGGTCAGTAATTACAATAAACTTTAAAGAAGGAATAGAAAATCCATAATTCACCTTTCCATAACTCAGGCATAAATAATCAGGATTAACCTGTGCTTCGATTAATGGTGTTAAATGGTAATTATTAATATCTCGAGCAGCTAATATTTCTGCTAAACGTATAGCTCTTCCTTTATTGCTGGTTAATATTAATATATTTTGTTTTTCTCTTATCCACTGTTCTAAATCTTTAAAAAATAAATCTAACTGTCCAAAATAATTTCTGGCTAATGTAGTGTCAATTTGGTATTCTTCTAAGGTAAATTCCTCAAAATAATCTTGTTTTTTGTTTTCCGGAAGTGAATCTAAAATAATGACCTGCTTATTTTGGTAAATTATATTTTCCAGTTGCTCCCATTTTAGATAATAAAAATCTGGTGGTAAAATCTTTCGGGGGTTGTCCTGTACTTTATTTAAGTAATCTGAATAAATCTCTTTTTCATATTTTTTTATCCTCTTTTCAAATTCAGAATATTGCTGGATAATGATATTGGTATCAGCAGGCAAATAATCAAAAAAAGAGCTGCTCCTTATATCTTTTTTATTGTTATCTGGATCTGGCAAATTATATATTTCTTTTTGAGGTAGGAGAGATATTTCACTAACTTGATTAATAGAGCGCTGAGATTCTAAATCAAAAAAACGTATAGATTCAATATAATTACCATTTAATTCAATTCTAATTGGGTTTTCTTCAGTAAATGGGAAGATATCAATGATTCCCCCGCGCTGACTGAACTGACCTGGATGTTCAATCATATAAGAATTTTGATAGTCTTGCTCAAGAAGGTGATTTATAAATTGTTCTGGCAATAATTGGTCCTGAACTTTTAACTTTTTATATTGCTTGTTAAAATCCTTAACTGGCATTATTCTGGATAATATTGCCTGGTAATTGCTCACTATTATTAACGGGTATTCATTACTGGCTTTCTCAGAAGCACTATTGTCTTGCAACAATGCCAGCAAGCTTAATACTTTCATTCTTTGTTGAATTATTTTGCTATCCCTGCTGATATCCTCATAGGGCAAAACCTCAAAAGAGGGAAAAATGAAAATATTTTTATTCTCCTGCAAGCCGGTAAAACTGACGATATCCTGATAAAAGTGCAGGGCGCTTTCTCTATCTTGAGCAAGATAAAGAAAAGTAGAATTATTTTTTTCTTCACCTGCTAATGATGAAATAAAAAAAGGTTTTGCACTTCCCTGCAAACCTCTTACAATTAGTTGCTTGCTCTTTTCTTGTCGAAAATCCCGTATTAACTCTCTATAAACTCTATTATTATTCCATAATTCATTTAATTTCATTTATCCTTACCTGGAAAAGAAAAGGCTTTGAATTTATCAAAGCCTGAATTCTTGTACTATATAAAATTGTCCAGCTGTATTTTAAAATAATATTATTGAGCAAGAATATTTGCTAATTCATACATAGTTCTTCGAAGCTCATTTTTCCTTGCAAGAACCTGGGCCAGGGGCATGACCTTAATTTCATTTCCAAATAAACCGACCATATGATGGTCTTTTTTATCTAACAATTGTTCAACTGCTGCGGCACCCAAGCGACTGGCAAGAATCCGGTCAAAAGCAGATGGGAACCCGCCTCTTTGTAAGTAGCCTAAAACCGTTACTCTCATTTCAAAGCCAATCTTGTCCTCCAGGTATTTACCTATATCATAAACATCTCCTGCTCCTTCTGCCACCAGGATGATACAGTGGGATTTTCCCCTGTGATAACCTTTTTTCATTTTATTGCTTACATCATCAAGATTAGCCGGAAACTCGGGTACAAGAACATGCTCTGCCCCGCCTGCAATACCACTCATCAATGCAAGATACCCAGAATTTCTTCCCATAACCTCAATAATAAATGCCCGACGGTGAGATGAAGCAGTATCTTTTATTTTATCTATTGCTGATATGACTGTATTTAGTGCCGTATCAACACCAATACACATATCAGTACCATAAAGGTCATTATCAATGGTCGCAGGCAAACATATAACCGGGAACTGTTCTAATTGATAGAGGTCTAAGGCACCGGCCATTGATCCATTACCACCGATTACAACCAATGCATCAATCTGATTTTCTCTTAGGATATTTGCTGCTTTTTGGACTCCCTCTTTTCTTTTGAATTCTTCACTACGGGAAGTCATTAAAAGTGTGCCGCCATGCTGCATTATTCCGCCTACACTTTTCAGGTTAAGTGGTAATAATTTTTTTTCTAATAATCCCTGATAGCCGTAGTGGATTCCAATAACCTCAAGATTATTATGCACTCCGGTACGGACAACTGCCCGCACCGCTGCATTCATTCCAGGGGAATCCCCACCACTTGTTAAAACAGCAATTTTATTAATCATTTTTATATTTTTAACCTTTATTAAGTTAGCTGAGTATTTTTTATATTCAGAATATAGCTCATTTTTCACTTTCATCAGAATTGTTTTTTTCTGTCCGATTATATTCCCGCATGGCATACTCAAAACCATTATTTAAAATGTCTTCCAGGGCTTGAACCGCTCTACTTATTATTTTCGGCAAATTTTGTTCTTCTTCCGGTAAAAAATTGGATAATACAAAAGAAGGGTGATCCATATTTTGCAATAGTGAATCATTTTTAATTCCGATTCGTAAACGAGGAAACTCTTCAGTTCCCAGTGATTGGATAATTGACTCAATACCACGGTGACCACCAGAACTTCCCCGTAACCGCACTCTTAAATTACCCAATGACAGATGAATATCATCATAAACAACTAATATTTGCTCTTCAGAGATACCATAGTAGTTAATTATCTGCTTAACTGCCCTGCCGCTAAGATTCATATAAGTTTGTGGTTTGACAAATAACATTTTTTGTTTTTCAAACTGATACTGTAAAACTTGAGAAAAAAATTTATTTTTCCATTTGCTTTCTATCCCAATATTGTTAGCAACAAGCTCATCCAGAACTCTAAACCCGATATTATGCCTGCTAAATTGATATTTTAACCCTGGATTCCCTAATCCAACAATTACTCTCACAACACCACAACCTTAGCTATAATTAATTTCAGAATTGGTATTATTCTTTCTTCTCTTTCTTTTCTTCTTTTTCTTTCTTTTCTTCTTCCGGAGCTTCTTTTTCCTTAGATTCTACTTTTTCTTTATCTTCTGCTTCCTCTTCTTCCAGGATTTCCTCTTCAGGAGCTTCTTCTTCCTTAGTAGGTGCAACTACCGAGGCAATAGTACGGTCAATATCTGTTAAAAGCTTTACCTCTTTGGGCAATTCTACATCCTGAAGTGTTATAACATCATTGAAGCCTAATTGGCTGATATCAATAGTGATAGCCTCAGGAGCATCAGCGGGAAGACACTCTACTTCGATTTCTCTTAAAGAGATATCCAGAATTCCCCCTTCTTTTATCCCCTTTGGTTCACCTTCCAGGACAAGAGGCACCTGCAAAGTCACCTTTTCCTTCATAGTAACACCATAAAAATCAAAATGGTTAACCCTCTTATGCAATGAATCATACTGGAAATCCTTGAGTACTGCTATACGGGTAGCATCTTTGGCACCATCTTTCTTTATTTGTAAATCAATAATACCATGGGAATGTTTTTTATCAGACAAGAAATGATATAATTCCTTTTCGGGTACTTTCAATAATATATTATTTTTGTCCCTGGGAGAATAAAGTATACCTGGAACATATCCGGAATTTCTCAGTTTTTTACTCTCTTCCTTACCTTTTTTATTTCTGGCTTCCACTAACAGTTTTTTTCGCTTCATATTCGGTTTTCCTCCGCCTCTTAATAATTTTTTTATTTTTCTTTTTGCATCTTCAAAATTAAATTGTATAAAATATTTTTAATAAAAACAAATATTTATTTTTCAATAAAATATAAGTTAAATTTCTACCTGAATAATGCACTTATAGACATGTTTCCATGAATTCTCTTAATCGCTTCTGCAAATAACTTTGCTACAGATAGACTTTTAATACAGGGCAGCTGTTTTTCTTCAGGTATTGGGATAGAATTAGTCACTACTACTTCCTGAAACAAGCCCTCTTTCCAGGATTTTTCTAATCTTCCTCTGGCTGGCCCGGCAAATACAGGATGTGTAGCACAAACATATACTTCTTTTGCCCCAGCATTTAATACTGCCTGGCTACCTTTAATAATTGAACCAGCTGTATCTATCATATCATCAACAATAATTGCTGTCTTATTTTTAACACTTCCTACTATATGCATAATTTCTACATTACTATCAGATTGCCGATATTTATCTATAATAGCAATGGGTTTTGCCAGGCGACCGGCAAAATTTCTTGCCCGTGCAGTTCCACCTACATCAGGTGAAACAACAATAACTTTTGATAAATCTTTTTCTTTAAAGTAATCAGATAATAATGGCGCAGCCTCCAAATGATCAACCGGGATATCAAAGAAACCCTGTATCTGCCCTGCATGTAAATCCATTGTTAAAATACGGTCAGCTCCTGCCTGCACCAGCAAATTTGCTACCAATTTAGCAGTAATAGGTTCTCTGGGTCTGGTTTTTCTATCCTGCCGGGCATAACTGTAATACGGCATTACAGCGGTAATGCGCTCAGCTGAAGCCCTATGAAGAGCATCAATCATAATCAATAACTCCATAAGGTGCTCATGAACAGGATGAGAGGTTGGTTGTATTACAAATACATCACGCCCTCTTACGTTTTCATCAATTTTAACATGAAATTCTCCATCAGGAAACCTGGATATTTCTGCCTTACCCAGTTCAATTCCCAATTGTGCTACAATTTCTTCTGCTAATAAAGGATTTGAATTTCCCGAAAATACCTGTAATTCTCTACGAGAATAAGCAATCAAGTCTTTGCCTCCTTATTCTTATCATTATTATAACATAATCTTATTTTTATTTATTTTTCTCTATTTCTTTTTTCTTTTTCGCCCAATTTTCAATATTTTTTTGTCGAGCCCTGGCAATTCCTAAACTTGCATCAGGGATATTATGAGTAATGGTGGAACCTGCTGCTGTATAGGAATTTTTACCGACAGTTACCGGTGCTACTAAGGAATTATTGCTTCCGATAAAAGCGCCATCTTTTATAATTGTTTGATTCTTGTTTTTGCCATCATAATTACAGGTTATGGTGCCTGCTCCAATATTTACATTTTTACCTAATTTTGTATCACCCAGGTAAGCCAGATGACCCACTTTACTTCCTTTGTCAATGAAAGTCTTTTTAACTTCAACATAATTCCCAATCCTAACTTCATTTCCAATGACACTATTAGGTCTTAAGTGGGAATAAGGTCCAATATGTACATAATTCCCTATTTTACTTTTTTCGACAATAGAAGAATATATTCTTGTTCCTTTACCAATAGATGAATTAATTATCTGGGAATAAGGGCCAATATTGCAGAATTTTCCAACTTCAGAGTTGCTTGTAATAAAGGTAAATGGAAAAATAACTGTATCCTGACCAATTTTTACATGGCTATCGATATAGGTATTCTTACTATCAATTATTGTAACCCCTTTTTTCATATGCTCTTCCGCATTTCTCTGATAGAGAAGATTTGATACCCGGGATAGGTCCATTCTGGTATTAATCCCGATAATTTCATTCTCATCTTGCACATTAACAGTCTTTACAGTACATCCCTTATCTAATAATATTCTTACTGTATCAGTCAGGTAATATTCACCTTGGTTATTGTCTTTATCAATTATTTTTAAAGCTTTAAATAATTCTCTAGAATTAAAGCAATAAATACCTCCATTAATCTCTTTGATTTTTTCCTGAGCTTCAGTTAAATCCCGCTGCTCGATAATCTTGCTTATGTTACCATCTGTATCCCTAATAATGCGACCATAGCCTCGTGGATTCTCCAAATTTGCAGTTAATAAAGTACAACTGGCTTTGTACTTTTTATGGCAATCAATTAATCCTTGAATAGTTGAGGCTCTCAATAGGGGAACATCAGTATATAGAACTAGTACAATGCCCGTGAAGTCCAGCAAATGTTTCTCTGCCTGTTGCACAGCATGAGCTGTTCCTAATTGTTTTTCCTGGTGAGCAAATATTAATTCATTATCATTACTATTAAAAACTTTCTTGACCCTGTCAGCTTGTTGGCCAATTACTACTATTTTCTTTTTTATTCCTAAAGAATCAACCAGTTCCAGCATATAGGAAAGCATTGGTCTTCCAGCGACAGGATGTAAAGCTTTGGGAAGAGTAGATTTCATTCTTGTGCCCTGGCCTGCTGCCAGTATAATAGATGTAATAAATTCCATAGTATTTTCCTGCATAAAGTAAAAACATTTTTTAGATAAGTTAGAAAGTAAAATAATTTGAGGTATATTTCATAATACTTTTAAGAAAAAAACTGGCTGGGGTGGGAGGATTCGAACCTCCGAATGAGGGATCCAAATTCCCTTGCCTTGCCGCTTGGCCACACCCCATCCACTTATAAGAGTATCTTGTGAAATATGCAGCTATATTAAATCATTAGAGTCAGGAGAAGTCTATCAGACTTTATTAATTTTTAATCTCCTGACTCATTTTTTATTCAAATCAACAATAATATTATAAACAAAACATTTCAAATTTCAAATAATATTTTTATTATTCTTTATTTTCTTCATCATCCAGGTCTACAGAAACATCTTCAGTTTCAGGTTCTGCCTGCGCATGTGAAGAAGATCCACCTGCAGATTGCTCTTCTCCTTCTGTTGCCTGAAATTCTTTCAGAACTGCATTTTGAATCATTTCTCTAACTTCGGTATTGATTGGATGAGCTATGTCTTTATGATTTCCATTAGGGAGAAGTTTGCTGGGCATTGCAACAAACATACCCTTTCTTCCATCAATTATTCTCAAATCATGAACAACAAAAGAATCATCAAAAGTAATAGATACATAAGCTCTCAACTTTCCGTCTGTTTGTATTCTTCTAATTCTTACATCTGTAACTTGCACTTGCATACACCGCCTTTTTGTTTTTTAGTTTTTGCGTTTCGCTTTTCATCTATAAACATTTTTTTAGTAACACATTAAACACTTTTCTTCCTGATCTTCTTGCAAATATCTTTTTTTTAAAAAAGACACAATTCCAGTGCTACATGCTTTTTTGTACCTCCTGTTATCTCACAAATTAGTATTTAATAAAAATAAACACAGCAAAATATACCTGCTGTGTTGAGGAGTACCTTTATTTAATAATTTGATTACTTTTCTGAGCTTTCAATATTTTTTGTGCCTTCATAAATCTATCTATCTACTTATTTGTATATTATTTTATAGGCTTTGTCAAATTTTATCATGCAAAATGTTTATTTGTCAAAAGTTTTAAAACCGTATACCGTATATTGTATTACGTATAACGTTCTTAATATATAATTGAAAGAAATATTTTACACTAATAAGTTATTATATTTTATATACACTTATATATTCTAACCGGACTGGGTTTATCCAATAATATAATTCTTAAAATATCTATATGATTTCTGGAATTTAAATTTAATTTACACTTATCTTATTAAATGTAATAGTAAATATCAATTTTCCCAAAATCCTAACCAGGTACTAAAGAACCAACATCCCAATTATCCTGCAGTATTTACGTTATACGGTATACAGAATACGTCATACTATTTTATAATTTGATAATCTTTTTGATTTCTCTGGATAGCAGTGCAAATTCCTGTAAACCATATTTTTCTCCCCTTTTATTTTTATCCAGTCCACTCTTTTTTAATGATTCTTCCAGCCTTCCCTTCTCAATTTTCTCCCCAAAATAGAACTTCAAAGAATTATAGATATTCTTCCTTCTATGTTGAAAAACAGCACGAACCACCTCGAAAAAAAGTTTTTCATCTTCCACCTGAATAGAAGGATTATTTAAAAAATTGATTCTAATAATCATGGAATTTACTTCAGGTTTCGGGTAAAATACATCCGGTTTAACCTGATGGATTTTTTTAATTTGAGAATAATATTGTGACACTACTGATAATAATCCATAATTTTTATCACCCGGTTTCGCCATCATACGCTCGGCTACTTCCTTCTGAATCATTATTACTGCCACTTGCAGAAATCGATGCAAATCCATTAATTTCCTTAATAAAGGTAATGATATAAAATAGGGTAAGTTTCCTGCTATTTTTTCAATCTGATACCCTTCTTTTCTTTTATCTTGCAGGAATGACTTTAAGTCAAACTCTAAAATATCTTCATAAATAATAGTCAATCTATCTTTCTTGTTCTGAAATAAATCATCCAATATTGGTTGTAGTCGTAAATCTTTTTCTATTGAAAAAACATGTTGAGCCGAGCACAGCAACTCTCCTGTCAATGCCCCTAATCCTGTTCCTATTTCAAAAACAGATTCATTATTATCCAATGATAGTGCCTTGACAATAATTTTGGTTATATTCTGATCTATTAAGAAATTTTGACCTAACTTCTTTTTGGGGAAAAATTGATATTGTGATACATATGAAAGTAATTTTTTTGAGGAATTAAGATTACTAAAGTAAAAGGGATTCATAAGTCTTTCCCATAAAGCAATGGAGCCGGTGATCTGAGTTGAACAGACAACCTACGGATTACGATTCCGTTGCTCTGCCAATTGAGCTACACCGGCCCGTTACTCTTAAGTCCTTATTTTATTTGGCTTTCCAGCCATTTCATATTTTGCATTATTGTCTTTAATATCCCCTTGGTGTCCATATGGTGTCCATGACATGTCAAGCTTATTCACTGCATCCTGTAAATGTGACCTGGATAAATGAGAATAACGCATAGTCATTTTATATCTTTATGGCCCATCAAGCGCTGAACCGTTCGAATATCACAACCATTCATGACCAGATGTGAAGCAAAGGTGTCTCGTTAGGCTTCAACTGGAACCAGCTTACCAAAGAATTGCAAGAATGGCAACAGTTACAGGCTGATTTTTTAGATTTAAATGATTAAAAATTGCTTTGGATAAAGAACAATCATTGATCCTTCTCTGCTTACAAGACCTTATCCAAACTATTGAAAGCTTAATTAAACTATACTCTATATCGGGTAAGAATCTTTAATTAACTCAATCGTGACTAAGATATTTTTCAGTTTGCTTCATAAGTTCAAGGCAAAGAATAGGGTTGAATGAGAAAAAGAAAAAAACTTGACAGACAAACAAGATGATAATAATATATAGATAGAATTCACAGGAAAAAGCACCTCTTAAGGTTTCGTCCTTCTGCGGTGCTTTTTCATTTCTTATCCTTTGTATTCTAACTTTTTTTGTAGATTACCCATAAAAACGATCTTCTCTTTGGCAGATTTTTTTAGCAAGCTTGAGCAAGTTTTGTTATATGGGCTCATCACACACCTTAATTTATTTTTTTGATAAAGATACTTAACTACCGAATAATAATCACCATCACTGGAAACAATAACCGCTTTGTCATATTCAGAGAAATCAATCATTGCTTGAAGAACAAGGTCTGCATCAATGTTCCCTTTTATCTTTCCGTCATTATCAGGGATAGTCGGCTTAAAAACCAAACAAGACTCATCCGAATCATTGAGAAACTAATAGGAGTGAAATCTATTTTAGATAGGGACCTTTAAATAACTCAAATACACCTGGATTATTTTAGTTTATTTCATTTTACTATTATTGTAGGTAAGGAAAATAGTAAGATAAATTTGTGTCTAAAGTTTAATTTATTCCTGTATTTTTAATATTTAGTTTCAACATAATTTCCATACCTTCCTATACACTTATAGCCGTTTTTATCTTTATGAGGTTTTAACATTGAATCGTATTTCGATCTCTTAAATCTTTTTCCACAAACCGGACATTCAAAAATGTAAGTTGGACCAAAAGTTTTATGATCTTTTTTTAATGATGGCTGTTAATATTTTATAATTTTCCGATCACTAGATGGAGCATCAATATTGCCTGAGGATGAAAATTCAACTTGAAACCTAGGTTGGAATGTATTGTCCGTAAGTTTTACACTTTCAATTCGATCAACACGATAAGCGCGAATTTCATTATTGTTTACTTTGACAGCGTAAAGAAGAAGATTACCTTCCGTAGTACGCCTTAAAGAATAGGGTTCAATAATTCGCTTTGTTCCATGATAACCCAGTTCAATACAAAGATGATTTACAGCTGCAAACCTTATTGATTCCAGTGGTATATTAAAACCCCATCTTGTAATCCCAGCCGGGGGATGCCAACCTATTTCTTCACCTTCCCGTCCTGGCATTGTTTTTAATGGTTCGGGGATAAATCGTTTTTCTAACCAATTAAACAATTCCGGTAATTCATCTAAAAATTCTTCGAAGTTGGGTAATTTAGGTAATTGATGCCCAAGCATATTCCCCCATTCTGTTTTTAATTCATTCAGCAATTGGGGCTGTTTAAATATTTCATTGCTTGGCAATGGTACATTTTTTGATTTACACTTAGAAACTAATATCGAATTTATAAGTTCAGGGTTCTCTTTAAAGGGGCCGTTTCTGAAAAGAAATATAATATCATAGAGATCTCTTGGATAACCACGTTCTCCCATAGCCCGTATTTTTTCAGCAAACACTTCTTCTAATGAATAACACAAAACTTTAGCTGGTTCGGGCAATTTATCAGAATAAGAATGTGTGATTGTTCTTGCAATCGGTTGTGATACAACTTTTTCCGAAGCACTGAGATCTAATTTTATTCTGGTAGGATTATGTGCGCGACGAGGACCTTGATAATATATCCTGCCCTCAGTATACAAAGGAAAATTCTTCTGTTTGAGTAGAATAGGCTTTACAGAAAAATCAATTCCTGATTCTTCGTATACACGATCTGATATTCTCTCTAATACAGGTTGGACATCTTGTGGTTTAAGAGGAGCCCCAGGTAAAACCGTAAAATCTAGGTCTTCTGAAAATCTATATGTTTCAAGATAACATTTTTTAAGAGAAGTACCACCTTTAAAAACCCATTTATCTTTTAGATCCTTATCCTGTCCAATCCCCCAAAGTAACCATCCGATAACATAGTCTTTTTCTATGACATCTTCTCTTATCTTCCATTCAACAACTAAATTTTTTATTTCTTCATGAGTAATCATAGCTTGGCATTAATTCGGAGATTCCATCTTCGCAGGGTTTTTCCTTTGGGAGGTAGAGATGGTTCTAAACTAGAATAACCAGAACTTATATTTTTCTTGCAAACCGCAATTGTTTTGGGTACATCAATTTTAAGAAATTCCATGAGATAACCCAAACGCTTGTAAATTGTTCTATTGCCTAGCTTAGTAATATATTCTAGAATCTTTGATTCATCCCTGTTTTCTCCTTCAAAATACTCCTTTAATATAATAACTACATTTCTTATCCCACCACCAAGATAAGGTTCATTTAAAATATCAACCAATGTTCTGGAAGGATCTGATATATTAATCCTTGTTTGCTCAAGCCAAACAGTCTTTGTGCCAAACATCTTTTCAGCTTTGATGTTCTTTACAATATATGTTGTCCCTTGAATTTCAAGTTTTTTTCTTCGTGGTTTCTTTGATGAAAAAACAACTATGTCTTTAAATATTTGATCTGTAAGACCCCAATATTCACAAGCACTCCAGCCACCAATATAGCAAGGATCAAAAACAACACTAGCCACTATCCAGGGATTCTCTTTTCTTTCAGCAGGATTAACAGCTCCCAGAGGAACAGTTGTGAATAAACCTTTTTTTATGCGAGTTAGCCAACCCCGGGCAACCCAATATGCTACCAGGCGCCTGGCTTTATCTAGATCCATAGTTAGAATTGTACTAACTTTGGTAATAGAGAAAGGCCCTTTTGTTTCTCTATTTAGTTTATCCAAAAATTCCCTATTGCGTTTAGAGATACCTGAGACATTTGTAGTTTTGTTATATTCTTTGCGCATAATGTTCCATCTAATAGTATATTCCACGCTTTCAATATACCATATGAGGAAAAATTGTCAACCTTTCTTAATAAGGTTAAGAAAGTCTTTTCTTAACTTTTTCGCTTCTCAATTCTCTTATCGCATCATTTGCAATCCATCTTGCGCTTTTAGAATCTATTTTCCGAATTTCCAAAGCTGTTTCAATTGCCCTTTTGTTTAGATTAAGATTTCTTTTGCCAATTTGCCTTAACGCCCAGTTAACTGCCTTTTTGACAAAATTTCTCTCATCTGTTGATTCTTTTATAATCAAGGATAAGAATTTTTCGAATTTCTTGTCATCAGCTCTCTTATCATGAACTGCCAAAGAAGCCATCAAGACAAAGCCTGCTCTTTTAACAAATTCCTCTTCCCTTTTAGTCCACTCGAGGGCTTTCTTGTAAGCAAAAGAAGTTTTGTCAAATAAATTGCTACATACTTGATCACATATATCCCAGGAATCAAAGTCCTTAACCCATACTTCCATTTGTTTTTCAGTTATTTTCTCCGGCTCATCAATAAGTTCAGCGAGTATCCTAGCTTCATGGATTCCTGAAGTCCATAACTGTTGAGCTAATTTGTGATTCTTGCCAATCTCCTTTGCTATATCTCTTAGGGTATAAACAGAAATCCCCAAAGCATTACGGGGAGTGATCCCAAATCTTGGCATTCCTGCAATGCTTTCGGGATTATGCAACGATTTTAATTTCTTGACAATTTCCTTATATCTCATATGTTTATACAAAATAAAATAAATTAGTAAATATTTTCTTTTCTATGCAGATTATATATTTATTCCCTATAGTCTATAACATATTTATTCCAGGTAGTCCTGTAAATTTTTACTTCGACTAGGATGTCTTAATTTTCGAATTGCCTTAGCCTCAATTTGTCTAACTCTTTCCCGTGTAAGACCAAACTCCTGCCCAACTTCTTCCAGAGTGTGGGAACTTCCATCAGTAATACCAAATCTTAACTCCAGGACACTTTTTTCTCGCTGGGTTAATGTTTGTAAGGTGCTATCAAGTTGTTCTTTTAACGCAGTATGGGAAAAAATTTCTGGTGGAGCAGGTGCATCCTCATCTTTGATAAAATCTCCCAGATGACTATCTTTCTCTTTACCGATTGGGCTTTCCAGGGAAACTGAATCCTGTGCTGCTTTGATTATTTCTTTTACTTTTTCCAAAGGGAGTCCCATCTGTTCAGCTATTTCTTCCATGGTCGGATCTCTGTCCAGCTCCTGTGATAGTCGCCTAGAAACTTGTACCAATTTATTTATTTTTTCCACCATGTGAAATGGAACACGAATGGTTCTTCCATAAGTAGCAACTGCACGGGAAATCGCCTGTCGAATCCACCAGGTAGCATAAGTGCTGAACTTATAGCCGCGCCGGTAATCAAACTTTTCAACAGCTCGTATGAGACCCATATTCCCTTCTTGAATTAAATCTAGAAAAGACATACCTCTTCCCACATACCGCTTGGCAATGCTGATCACCAATCTTAAATTCGACTGCACCAATGTTCTTTTTGCTTTTTCATCCTCGGACTCTACTCGCTTGGCTAAGCCAACTTCTTCATCAGCAGTTAATAACCTGATTTGTCCAATTTGCTTAAGATACACCTTGACCGGGTCAGTAACCTCTAATCTTTTCTTAATAGTACTCTCAGAAGGTATTTCTTTTTTAGAAACGGCCTCTATCCCGGTCTTTTTTGCTTTCTCCTTTTCCTCCCCTGTCTCTTTTTCATCAATTAGCTCAACTCCGGAGGTGTTAAGGGCATCATAAAGATCTTCAACTTTAGTAGTGTTTAATATTTCATCTCCCAGATAATTTTCTATTTCCTGAAATGTAAGATATTTCTTTTTCTTTCCCTTTTCAATTAAGCTCTCTATGTTCTGTTTCTTTGCCATTTAAATCAATCCTTACTGCTATTCTGTATTCAAGATTCAATCTAGTTACAAACCATCATCGTTGAAAAAACAAGGCTGGGGTTTGGGAAAAAACAACTTACCTTGGTGATACTTCTTTTTTCTTACTTTCTTACCAGTAGTATAATACAGTCCAAGATAGTGAGCAAATTTTACACTAACTTATATCCCTTGTTATATCCCTACCATAATTTCCATATTTTAGGGTACTCTTAAACATTGCAACCATTTTCTCTGATGGTACATCTACCTGTATATTATTAACTGAACTCAAAACATACCATCCTTTAGAAAAAAATTCTATTATTCATTTTCTTATTTCTTCTTCAACTTCCCTGCGAGTACCATAATGGAGTATCTTTTGATTGTCCATAGTTCCCCAAAAACATAAATACTTACCAAATTCCTTTTTTAGTTTTAAAGGATTCGCATTCTTTACACTTACCTGTATCGGATTAACAATATCTACACCTATTTTAATTAAATCGGCTATAAACTCATAGAGCCTCCATCTGTATGGAAGAATACTTTTGCCTTAGTCTTGCTTTTAATCATTTCTATTAATTTTTTACGGCAGATACTCAAGTGGATTAACAGGCCTACCATTTTCCCTGATTTCAAAATGAAGGTGAGAACCGGTAGCATTACCAGTAGACCCTAGTTTGCAGATGACATCTCCTTTCGTCACCTTCTGTCCTTCTTTCACCAGGTTACTTGAACTATGGGCATAGACTGTCGAATAACCGTCAGCATGATCAATAATAATAACATTTCCATATCCGTTAATATATCCGGAAAAAGTTACTATGCCGCTTTCTGCAGCTTTTATTAATGCTCCGGTTCGGGCATCAATATCGATTCCGGTATGATAGTCTCGTCTACCCCCCAGAGTCCTAATTCCAAATTGAGAGGTGATAGGTCCATTCAAAGGCCAGACAAAAGAGCGAGAAGATACCGAAGAACTTCTGGTCTCGGGTATTACGAGTCTTTGTCCGACAATAAGTCTTTCACTTTCAGAAATTTGATTGGCACTGGCAATAGAGTGCACGCTCAGCTGGTATTTTCGGGAAATTTGCCACAGTGTTTCTCCTTTTTGGACATAGTGGATAACATCTTTGGTTTTTTCTGTTTGTGGTATCGAGGCGATAGTGCCTGTTTCCTGTTCTGTGGCCAGATCAGTAGGCGAAATAACTAATTTTTTATTTATAGATAGTTGGGCAAGAATATTCTGTATAGGTGCTTTTTCATCGCTTCCCTTTGTTTTATTTTCTTCATTCCCTGATCTGCTATCCGGAGGGCTTTTGATAATCTTACTGATAGAAAGCTTTTCAGAATCTTCTAAATTATTCGTTTGTGAAAGATCCTTTAAAGAAACATGATAATTTTGAGTAATAGTCCATAAGCTTTCATCCTCTTTAGCTGTAGAATTAACTTCTTTTACCAAATTGCTAAATTCCTTTTTTAAATTAGTAGTCATTCTCTGAGAATTTAATTTATCTTTCTGAAAAGAAAGCCCAGGCTGTTCTTCTTCTTTTTTTGCTTCCTCTTTTTTGGTATTATCTATGGGTATCTTAATTTCCTGACCAATGGAGAGAGAATCAGTTTTACTTAAATCATTTACTGAAGAAATGTGCTCTTGTAATAAACGATACTGTTGGGCAATATCCCAAATAGTTTCACCTCTTTCTACAGTGTGAATAACGGTTGAAGTATCTCTACTCGAGCTAGGGCTATCTCCTTCATGTTTGGGGATTTTTATTAATTGACCAGGAGATAGCCGTTGATCTTGTCCAATATTATTTACTTGAGCAACTTCCTGTATTGATAACTTAAATTGTTGGGAAATTGTCCAGAGAGAATCACCTTCTTTTATCTGATACTCTAGATATCCCTGGGCCAGAATGTTATCAATTATACCTGCGCTAAATATAAAAACGAACAAGACAAAGATAATTGCCCGAATTAAGTAGATGGAAGTATTATTTTTGACATAATTCATTTGCCCAACACCTATTCATTTAAAATATGGTATTAGATGTACTAATATATGAAAGTGCCCTGAAAAAAACACCTTTCATATTTAATATATAGTTTACATAGCTATTTTTAACAGAAAAGGCTGGTTCTCGTTCCTGTTTACTCTGTTATTTCATTTTGGATTTTAGTTATTTATTATATTATAAATATGAACAGATGGTCAATCTTACAGATTCTTCCCCTAGCTTGATACTGGATATAATATTTAATTTTTCATTTCTTTATTTATTAATTCTTTTCCTATATGATTCTTAAGATGATATTGACTATTAAGTGAAGAGTACAAATATCAGGAAATTATTTCTAAATTATTCTGGAAATCTACAGATTTAAAAATATGCTATTTACTTAAAATTATTTTTTTTCAGAATTAATAAAATCGGATCTTTATTGACTCAAAATTGGCCTAAAATTATTTAATTTCTTGAAAAGGATTTATAGAGTTGGTGTCCATAAGATGTCTAAATTGGCCTAAATTGCTAGGACAGAAACTAAAACAGAAACAATGAGAAAGGCTTATTATAAAAGGGTTTTAGTTGTTTTTGTGGGGATTGTTGGGGTTAGCGAACTCCCCCCCCCAAATCGGATTACGATTCCGTTGCTCTGCCAATTGAGCTACACCGGCACCTTTTTAAATAATGGTAGGCGGAACAGGACTTGAACCTGTGACCCCCTACATGTGAAGCAGGTGCTCTGCCGACTGAGCTATCCGCCCATTACCTTATTAAAAAAAGGTGCCTCCAAGGGGATTTGAACCCCTGTCGCCGCCGTGAAAGGGCGGTGTCCTAAACCCCTAGACGATGGAGGCAATATCCTGGTAGGCCGTGCAGGCCTCGAACCTGCGACCCTCTGATTAAGAGTCAGATGCTCTGCCAACTGAGCTAACGGCCCGCAATAATGGCTTATTTCTTTATTCTTTTTTAAGTGCCTTACAATGTTACTATATTTTGACTAATGTGTCAATAAAAATGAATAAAGGAAACATCAACTTTTCCCTTTTTTATATAAATGCTCAATAGAAAATGTCAACAAACTAGGCGTAATAAGGGTAGTAACCATAGTCATTGCAATTATAGCAGAAGCGGTATTTGGAGTAATCACATTGTATTTGAGGCCAATATTAGCTATAATTAGTGCTACTTCCGCCCTGGGCACTGTAGCAATTCCAACTGATAATGATTCTCTTGCATTAAAACCGCAGATTCTTGCCCCTGAGCCACAGCCAATTATCTTCCCGGCAATCGCCATAATTATAAAAATAATTGCGAAAACTCCCATGGAAAAAAAGTTATTTACCTCAAATTGCATGCCCATAGTTACAAAAAATATTGGAACAAAAAAAGAATGTCCTATTAAAGAAACGCTTTCAAAGGCTTCTTTGGATAAACGAGTTTGCCCTAAAATTAAGCCTGCCATGAAGGTGCCGGTAATTAGTGATAGACCAATTTTTTCAGCAATAATGGCAAATATTAAACCTATAATTAATATAGGAAGCAAGATTTGATTATTCCCAATTTTGGTAAATATAAAAGAATTAGATATTTTTTGAAAAAAATAAATAGCAACTGTTAGAGATACCAAGATAAAGCTAACAGTTAAGAAAATATTAAACAAAAAGCTGTCAACCTCCAGGCTCCCGGTAACAGCTATGCCAACAACTGTGCCCACCGCTATAATACCAATCACATCATCAATAATTGCCGTACCAATAATTAATGTTCCCAGCTTCATTCCTATCATTCTTTTCTCAGTCAACACCTGGCTACTGATACCGATAGAGGTAGCAGTTAAAGATGTACCCATAAATACTGATACCAGATAGGAATAGCCAAAAAGATGTGTAGCAAAAAATCCTAATGCGAAAGGAATAATTATGCCCAATAAAGCAACTATAGTAGATGTTTTGGCCAGCTCTTTGAGTTCATTTAAGTTTACAGCCAGGCCAGTTGAAAAAAGTAAAAGCAGTACACCTATATCGGCTATATTGTGCATTGTTTCACTGAGTTCAATTATGCCAAGATTTCCCAGCAACAATCCTACAATTAAGTCAGCCAGCACCATTGGCTGTTTCATTTTTGTTGCCAATAATCTCCCAACAAAAGCTGTAATAAGAATAATAAGTAAATCACTAATAAACAATTTTAATCCCTGCTTTTTTAATCAGTATCGGGTATCGAGTATGTAGTATTGAGTATAAATACATCACAAGTAACAAGTGAAAGTAAATAATTCAAACATCATTGAATTACTCTCATCCCTTGAGAAGAATATCGCTGGTTGATAATATTATTAATTTGTTAACGTATTAAACCATAAGAAATCAAATACTATTCTATTCGAAAATTGAAGGAATATTGTAGTATAGTTTAATCCATCATTTAGCTTATCTTACAAACTGCCGTTCAAGAATTGGATTTAAAAAAATGCTTATTTTTTGTTTTTGTTATTCTTATTCATTTTGTATTTGGACTCAATACGCGATACTATATACTCGATACTTGTACTATACCAATATCTATTAAATTATTAAATTATCAAATTATGCTATCATGATACTCAGAAGAGTTTGCAGTAGGAAAGGTCAGCTACGATACAGGAGCCATCAATAAATAGATGAGCTCGAAAAATAGATGGACCGCCCTTCTCCAATCTTGGACAGTATCAGAAGCGAAACAGATTAAATCTGATTTTTGTATTTGGACTCAATACGCGATACTATATACTCGATACTATTTTATTATTCCATTTCTTCGTTTGTTCTTGCTAAATTCTCAAAACGTGTACATTCTTTCAGGAAAGCCAATTCAAGAGTCCCGGTAGGACCATTTCTTTGCTTACTGATAATTACCTCTGCGATTCCTTTCTTGCTGCTTTTCGGTTTATAATATTCTTCCCGGTAAAGAAATGCAACTACATCTGCATCCTGCTCAATAGCTCCACTTTCTCTTAAGTCAGAAAGCCGAGGTCTTTGTACGGAACGCTGTTCAACCGCACGCGATAATTGCGAAACCGTTATAACAGGAACATCCAATTCTCGTGCCAAACCTTTTAAGGAACGGGATATTTGTGAAATCTCTTGCTGCCTGTTTTCTATTTTCAAACCTGTTTGTATTAATTGCAAATAATCTATCATAATTAGACCAAGGTTATGTCTGGCCTTTAGTCTCCTTGCTTTTGCCTTGATCTCTAACGGAGATATCCCAGCCGCATCATCGATAAAAATTGGAGCTGCTGATAACCTGCCAGCTGCCATGGATAATTTTGGCCAATCTTCTTCAGGCATTCTACCCCTGCGTAAGGCATGTGTATCAATTCGTGCTTCAGAGCACAACATTCTTTGTACAATTTGAGCTTTAGACATTTCTAAACTAAAAATAGCTACGGGAATTTTGTATTGCATAGCTGCATGTTGGGCAATATTCAAACAAAATGCAGTTTTCCCCATAGATGGACGGCCAGCAATTATAATCAATTCGGAGGGTTGGAACCCGGTAGTTATTTCATCTAACTCAATAAAACCGGTAGGCACACCGGTAATAAAATTATCTCTATGGTATAAATCTTCTATTTTTTCAAAACTCTCAGTTAGTAAATCCTTAATAGGACTAAAAGAATGGTCTATCTTTTGTTGTGATACATCAAAGATAAGATTTTCTGCCTTATCAAGTAAAACCCGGGCATCTTCCTGTTCTTCGTACCCCATGGTTACAATTTGAGTCGCATGGTTAATTAGTTTCCTAAGAATTGCCTTCTGTTCTACAATCTTTGCATAATATACCACATTGGCAGCAGTAGGAACACTGCTCATTAGGGTTGTTAAATAAGAGGCTCCGCCAACTTCTTCCAACTGTTTTCGCTTATTTAATTCTTCAGTCAAGGTAACTAAATCCACTGCCTGGTTCTTTTCAAATAAATCAAGAGCACATTGATAAATAACCTGATGTGCACTTCGATAAAAATCTTCCGATTTTAATATTTCAATGCAGCTTAATATGGAATCCTTGTCTAAAATTATAGAACCCAAAGTAGCCTGTTCTGCGCTAATATTTTGCGGAGAATTACGCGTTAATTCCATCTTAATATACTCCTAAATTACACTTGAGCCAGCAGCTGTAAATATTTATACTCTTTGAAGTAAAGAGTTTACTCTTCTGTGTTATCAGCAGAACCTTTCTTCAAGGGCTTTTTCTCTGTTTCTGTCTCTTTAACTTCTTCTTTTTCTACTTCCTTTTCAGGAACAACCTGGACATTTAACGGGGCATCCACTTCTTTATGCAAACGCACACTTACCTGAAAATTCCCAATTTTTTTCAGAGGTTCATTATGTTCAATCTTTTTTCTATCTATTTCAATTTGATGTTTTTCAGCCAGAACATTAGCAATATCTTTATTAGTTACAGACCCAAACAATTTCCCGTCCTTACCGGCTTTGACTTCAAAAGTAAGTGTAATCTTACTTATTTTCTCCGCTAACTCTTTGGCACTTAATATTTCTCTATTACGTTTTTCCCATTCCTTTTGTTTGAGATGCTCAATTGCCTTTAAATTTCCACTATTGTGCTCCATTGCCAGGCCTCTTGCCAGCAAATAGTTCCGAGCATATCCCCTGCTAACGTCAACTACATCACCTACATATCCTAAATTATCAACGTTTTCTTTTAATATAACCTTCATTGGTTTGTACCTCCATTAAAATTGTCAGTAAAATTTAATTTACTATACTTTTTAGCATGTATCTTTTAAATAAATTTTAAATTAACTGTAAAAATATACTTACATATTTATAAATAACTCCTGGTAAATTAACATAAAGGTGTTCAATTATAATCCCGGGGAAATAGTAATTTTCTAAAATCAACCCAGACATCCAATATACCAATCCAGGTAACAGTTAAAGATAAAAACGGTTGTAAAAATATTATAATATAAACTACATAGCTCACAAATGAATTAACTTTATAGCGATGTAAGAAATAAGCAACCACCGCTAGCCCGGTAATTAAAAAAATTATCGAAAATAATAATTGAATATTTACTCCTATTCTTTCCAGTACCACTAACTGGTATCTAGAGTTTAATAATAGGATTAACAGGCCAACCGCATAACTCCAAAAAAATGACTTGCTTGCCCTCCACTTATAAAAAGGGATAAAAGGTGTTAGATAAAAACCCAATCGCTTTAATATTTTACCGGCAACCCAGTAATTTATAAAAGTATCAAATACTGAGGCAACAACCAGCATTGCAGGGAATGCTAATTTAAGCAATTCTAATGATTGCAAAAGAGAATCTTTAGCACTCTCCGTTTGCTCTGGGTTTAAACCCATATTTTCATAAAAAGAAAGACTTTGCCCAATACTCTGTTCAATTTGCTCAATGCCCAAAAATAATGGATTAATATCCATCAGCCACATTCCGATAAGCATTAAAAATATCTTTGAAATAAATGAAGTTGCACTCCCTATAAGAAGTATCTCCAACAAAGATAATTTTTTTTTAATAGCTATCCCCAGTGCAATGCCCAATGTTCCAAAACCTAAAATTCCAATCAGTCCCTGAAAAGGTCCAGCCAATATAGTTACCAAAAAAAAAGCTATTACTAAAGAAAAAATGGCAATTTTTAGCTCATGCCGTAAACATAAAATAATAATTGGCAGAGGACAAAGGAAACTGATTAAGGTCCCAAACAAAGGGATATACAAGCTGGCTAAAAATAATATTACTGTAATCGCTGAAAGAAAAGCACCTTCAACAATTGACTTAGTAGGAATGTTCTCTTTCAATGATTAACTCCTCTTACATTAGCATTTGCTTGCACAAACTTTTCATTTTTAATTCTATAACTGTTATTTAAAGCTACTCCTGTATTCCCAAACATAAAATCCTGATTAATTCTAATTTTACTCAGTTGAAATTATTTTATTCACATTAGTGAACTAATAATTATTAACGATTAACATAGGGCAACAGGGCCACTTCTCTGGCACGTTTTATAGCAATAGCAAGAGACCTTTGGTGTTTAGCGCAATTGCCTGTAACTCTACGGGGCAATATTTTACCCTGGTCGCTAATAAAACGTTCTAATAATTCTATGTTTTTATAATCTGCTACTTTTTTTTCAGCACAAAAGTAACAAATTTTTCTTCTCTTGCGAAATCCTCTATAAGATTCTCTCCTTACCATTAATTATTACCTTCCTATATAAAAAATTCAAATCTGTTTAAAATCAATAAATGTTAAAACTATTCATTTTTTTGCTTTTCTTCGATGTTAACACGAACCTTTTCTTGCCCCAGAACAATTAGATATCTAATTATTTTTTCTTCAAATTTAATGCTCTTTTCAATATTGGCAATGTTTTTCGGTTCCAATTCAAAATCAAGGACAACATAATAAGCTTCTTGAAATTTTTTTATTTCATAGGAAAGTCTTCTTTTGCCCCATTGACTTACTTTACCGATTTTACCTTGATTTTTTGTGATAGTTTGCTGGATTTCTTTTATCAATGCAGATATGTCTTCATCTTGAAGATTCGGGTCTAGCAATATCATTAGTTCATAGTTACGCATTTGTTCACCTCCTTCTGGTCTATTTAGCCCCTATCGATTTATAGGAGCAAGGAAAAATGTTCTACTATTATAGCACCGTGTTTTTTATATATCAACCGGTAAAAATATATTTCTTAAAAAGTAATTAAAAATTATATTAATCTCTTTTTATAATCTGTTTAATTCTTCTTTCAACCTTTACCCTTGGAACCAAAACCTTTCGCCCGCAGCAAAGGCATTTTAGTCCAATATCAATACCAGTTCTGGTAATTTCCCAGTGGAATCCACCACATGGATGTTTCTTTTTTAATTTAATAATATCACCAATTCTCAGGTCAAGTGGCATTTGTTACTCTCGCTATTCTAAATCTTCATCTTATTCATTAAATTATCTATATTTATTTTTATTTCAGCCGGGTAAAAAACAACTAAATTTATTTTGTTAGTTAAAAAAATATTTTGAGCTAGCCTTCTAATATCTTCTGAGTGAACACTGTCAATCTTTTCTATCAACTCTTCATGCTGATACTCTTTTTTGTATAGCAACAAATGACTACCTATTCGAAACGCACTATTCAAGGTGCTTTCTAAGCCTAACAGGATACTGCCTTTATACATTTCCTTTGCCTTGCGCAGTTCCCTGGAACTTATTTTATTGTCTTTGAGTTTCCGTAATTCTATCAATATCTTTTCTATACTACTTTCAATTTTTCCGGGATGAACGCCAGCATAAATATTGAAAGAACCAGCCGGGTTAAAATATTGAGTATAGGAATGGATATCATAGGCCAGGCCAGACTTAACACGAATTTCCTGAAATAATCGAGAACTTAGGCCTCCCCCAAGAATAATATTTAATAAATCCATGTTAATTTTATCTGGATGAAATCTGGAAACACCTTCAAAACCAAAACATAAGTGGCACTGATTAACTTTTTTTGGTATAGCCATTATTTCTGGAAATGCTTGATTCTTTAATACTATTTTCGGAACTCTTCTTGGATTGCCATTTTTTGAAACAAAGGGTGAATTGTAAATTACCCTTTGTACAATTTCTGAAGAAATATTTCCTGTAATACTAATTACCATATTTTCTGCACTATACATTTCATTAAAATATTGCAGTATGGCATTGCGATTAAATTGCCTGACGGTTTCCTTCTCGCCTAATACATTCTGGCTTAATACAGTATTTTTCCATAATAGTTGATTTATTAAAAAACTTATCCAATCCTCAGGAATATCCTGGTATTTATTAATTTCTTCAATAACAATTGATTTTTCCTGGGCAATATCTTTTCCCCTGAAAAGAGAATGGTTTAAGATATCAGACATTACATCAAAAGCATTGGAAAAATTTTTATAAATAACTTTACTGTATAAAAATGTACATTCTTCTGAAGTAGAGGCATTAATTTCTCCGCCCAACTGTTCAATGCATTGAGATATTTCCAGGGTATCTTTTCTTTTTTTAGTACCTTTAAAGAGTATATGTTCAATAAAATGTGAAATACCTCTCTGGGCACTATTTTCATTAACAGACCCTGCCTTTATTCCAATTACTATAGAAACTGAATGCATATTTGGCATTGTACAGCTTATCACATTCAAACCATTTTCCATTTTTGTTAATTCTGTTTTATTCATTTTGTATTCATTATCTCCCAAGTTTTATTCCGGTCTTTTCAGTATGAACACTTCCTCCAATTTATTGAAATTAACTTCTGGTTTTATCAATATACTTTGAAAAAGGTCATGTTTTTCTTTTTTTATAGCCATAACACGTCCAATAATAATACCTTTTGGCACCGAACTACTCATCCCGGAAGTAATAACTATATCATTTATCTGGACATCTGCGTCATGAGCTATATAATCTAAATAACAATAGTTCCCATCTGTTCCACCTTTTACTACACCTATTTCCCGGGAACGTTGAATCATGGCACCGACAGAACATCCCTGGTCCAACAATAAAAGTACTTGCGAAGTGTTCTGCTCCGGATTAATTACTTTCCCTACAAGTCCATTATAATTCGCGATACCCATATCAACTTCCACATCATCTCTAATACCTCTATCAATAATAATGCTGTGAAACCAGTTACTGGGTTCTCTGCCAATGACTTGGGCTCCGATCATATCATAAGAATAATATTCTCTAAATTGAACCATCTTTCGCAATCTATCATAAGCTTCTAATTTTTCTTTAGCAATTGCATTTTCCTGAGATAAAACCTGGTTTTCAGTGCGCAAATGCTCATTTTCCTGGCGCACTTTCTCAATTTCAGTAAATAAGCTGATATAATTGACAAAATGATTCACACTCTGATAGATAGCCTGGTTAATCGGCTTGAAAATGGTTATACCTACATCTTCAATTAGCCCAAAAAATCCTTTGCCATGGTAATCTACTGTTATGATTAGGGCAGACAAAAGAAACAGGCCTAAAAATATTATAAATGCTCTCCGTTCTTTTGAAATTCTATACAATTAAACACCCCATTTTCCCTTATACAGTAAAGAATATATCACGGATTTATTATTTTAATTTTTTGTTTACTTACCCCTGAAAGTTTTGTTCAGTATGCGATTATATTTATCAAAATTTTCTAAAGCCTCTCCAGTTCCTTTTACGACACAATACAATGGTTCTTTAGATACAAAAACAGGAATCTCTATCTGTTCCTGTAAGATTTCATTCAAACCGGCCAATAAAGCACCGCCTCCTGTCATAATCAAACCTTTGTTAATTATATCGGAAACAAGTTCAGGAGGTGTTTTCTCCAGAGCTAATTTTACCGTATTTGCAATTATCCATACTGAATCTGAAAGAGCTTCTTTTAATTCACTTTTCGCTAATTCGATTCTTATGGGTAGCCCGCTGAGCCTATCCCTTCCTTTCACTTCATAATAATCGTTTTCGCTATTTGAACTTTTGTTAGATAATGCTATCTTCAAAGATTCGGCAGTCAAATCGCCAATAAATAATCCATGTCTATCCTTAATATATTTGCTAATTTGTTGATTCATATAATCCCCTGCCACCTTGGAAATCTCATTTATCACAATTCCTCCTAAAGAAATAACGGCAACCTCAGTTGTCCCTCCACCAATATCTATAATCAGATTTCCCATAGGCTCAAATATCGGCAAGCCTGCTCCTATGGCTGCAGCAATAGGCTCCTCTATTAAGAAGACTCGATGGGAACCACATTCATAGGCAACTTCAGATACAGCTCTTTTTTCAACTTCAGTTACTCCTGAAGGAACACAGATAGTAATTGAGGGCTTAACAAACTGATTTCTCTTAAATATTTTTTTTATAAAATAACGCAGCATTTCTGCAGTAACTTCAAAGTTAGCAATCACACCATTCTGTAATGGGCGGACAGTATAAACCCCTCTCGGCGTCCTTCCTATCATTGCCTTTGCTTCCTTCCCGACTTTTAGGATATGATTATCTTTCTTTACATAAGCTACCACAGAAGGTTCTTCCAAAATAATACCTCTTCCTTTGACATAGACCAATGTAGTCGCTGTACCTAAATCAATCCCTATATTCCGGGAAAAGGAAGAAAAAAGAGACAGGTTAAACATCCATCAAACTCCTTTATCTAAAAAAATGTAATAATTATACCTGAATATGCTTATTTTTTATGTTATTATATAACATAGTAAAAATAAATATTTTATGAGGTCTCCCGTAATTATATAATACAAAAGGCCTTTTTAGCAATTTGTTCTTTAGTTCTTTAAAAATTTTTAGCCAATAGTTTTTTTATGGACGGAGAAATGGTTAATGAACCAACTATTACTTACTATAATCATTATTACGATAGTCTACTTTCTTATCTTTACTAATAGGCGTATCCGTACTTCTTCAGCTTTTTTGGGGGGAATTGTAGTAATTCTTTTGGGTCTTATATCTTTTGAGAAAGCTATCGGTTATGTAGACTTCAACAAAATAGGTATCGTTATTGGCGTAATGGTTTTTACTACTATTGCTAAAGATAGTGGAATCTTTCAATATTTAGCTATTAAAGTAATGCGGTATAGTAAGGGGAACCCCTGGCTATTACTTATTTTGCTTTCCATTTTGACTGGAGCTCTTTCCTCTTTCTTTGATGAAATTACTACTGTATTGTTTATGGCAAACATAACAATAGCTATTACTTCAATATTAAATATTTCATCTATACCATTTCTAATATCACAAATTATCTTCGCGAACATTGGAGGTATGGCAACCTATTTGGGTACTCCAACTAATATTATGATTGGCTCAGCAGCCCATTTTTCATTTTTTGATTTTATTTACCATACTACACCAGTCGCTTTAATTCTTACCATTGTTAATATCTATTATTTTAAGTTCATTTTTTCTAAAAAATTATCAGAAAAAAAGATTCCACAACCAGTATTATCCCGGTTACATAAGGTTAATGATAAGGATTGTATAGTAGACTATGTTCTCTATAAAAAAGTAGTTATTATAATAATTATTGGTATTATTTTAATATTCTTTTCCCATGGCCTTGAAATAGACCTTGCAGCAATCATTCTTTTTCTTGCTATTATATTATTATTCATAAGTCCGGGAAAATCTGCCCACTCTATCTACTCACAAATAGACTGGGGAATTGTATTCTTTTTAATTGGATTAAATATTTTGGCCGGAACTATGGAAGAACATGGAATAATAGATATCTTATCTCAAAAAGTCGTAGAATTAACCAGAGCAAATTTTCAACATCTGGATTTTCTTTTTTTAATATCTTCAACTTTTCTGTCATCTTTTCTGGATAATATACCAATTGTAAATCTGGCTATCCCTGTTATAGACCATATAGTTCAGGAATTTCCTTCTACGGCTCCGGTTATCTGGATTACCATTGCCCTGGGTTCAAATATTGGAGCAAATGGCACCCTGATTGGAACTGCCTCGAATTTAATTGTTGCCGAAATTGCTGAAAAAAATAATCAACCCATATATTTTTGGTATTTTTTCAGAATTGCTTTTCCGCTGGTCATTGTTGACCTGCTTGTAACTTCTATTTATTTCTACTTCAGATATTTATTATAAATATAGGAATAGGAGAAAATATTTACAATTTATTCCTGGTAAGGTCTATAGAATTAACAATATCAATTAAGGTACTTATTTTATAGGCAACCTGCTTTTACAGGGTTAATTTATAATTTTAATGTCATCTAAAGCTAAAATATAATATTAAATAAACAATCACGAAAGTCAAAGGAATCCAGGATAAATGCATATTTATATCCCGGGAATGAACTTTACTTATTTTTTGGCTAGAACCCAAAACAATTTTCGCAAAATAACAATATAATAAATCTATACTTAAAATGGCAGTACTTTTATTCAGAATAATACTTTTATTTGTTTCTGTATATTCTTTATTAATTAAACCTATTTTCAAAGATACAAAATAGAATAACAAGCCTATTATGATAGTTAAAATTGTATCAGTTATTATTCCTTTTTCAGTCCACAAAACAATATCAAACCGCTCCTGGTAGCCAAATATTTCATTGATGGCAATAGGAATTAATTTATCAAGCATGGTGCCTGCATAAAGACCGAAAATAATACATAAAAACGAAAGTATAAACAAGGGCATCAACATACATAAGGGTGCTTCTTCTATTATTTTTAATGATTTTTTGTCTTTTCCAAAAAACGTAAATACAATCAATTTTAAAATATATGCAAACGTCAATGCTGATGATAAAGTAAATAGATATTTAAGTATTATGCTATATTCTCCTACTGCTTTGCCAATAAGCATTTTACTCGCAAATCCACCGAATGGAGGAATGCCAGAAATTGAAAGGGCTGCTATAATACAAGTTAGGGCAGTTAAAGGCATTTTTTTCCACAGTCCTCCTAGATCAGCAAATTTATTGGAGCTTACTCTAAAAATTGCAGCACCAAGGGATAAAAATAATAAACCTTTAAATGCAGTATGGTTAATTATATGTAAAAATCCGCCAGTCAAACCTATCTGTGATCCTATACCAATTCCACATAATATATAACCCATTTGGCTGATACTGCTATAAGCCAGCAATCGTTTCGCATCTTCCTGTATTAAAGCCAAAAATCCCCCGGTTAAAATAGATAAAAACCCGGCAATAATAATTATTGAGTTGAGTAAATTAATTATATTGCTATCCATAGCTACGCTGGTGTTATTTATGGGAAAGAGTACTCGAATAATTCCATAAGCCCCTATTTTAATCATAATTCCAGATAAAAAAGCGCTGATAGGAGTAGGGGCTGCCGGATGAGCATCAGGCAACCAGGTATGCAATGGAACTGTACCCGCCTTAATAAAACAACCAATCAAAAACAGGATAGGCACAAGAGGATACCCGCAGGAAAGAATTCCCGTTAATTTGTAGTTCCCAGTATATTGGTAAGACAATAAGATTGATAGCAAAATTAAAAAGGCACCTGCAATAGACATAATTAAATATTTAAAACCTGCCTTTTGCGCTATTACATCTTTATTATGAATAATAAGAAAATAGGCGAAAATTGTAGTCATCTCTAAAAAAATATAGAAATTGACCAGGTCTATAGCAAAAAATGTATCCTGTACTGCTCCAAGAACTAACAACAATAGAACATAATATCTTAAAATGTTCTTTTTGATATAACGAATAGAATAAATAAAAACTGCAGACCATAGTATTAAGCTGATTAAAGCCATAGAAATACTCAAGCCATCAACACGGAAAGATAATTCAAAAGGAATCATTTGTGGCCAAAAAGTGATATCAATAATTTCACCCTGTAATACAGGGACTAACATGGAAACAAGGAAAAAAAACATCATTGCCATGCCAAAAAATATTAGTCGGGTAATCATTTTCAGCTGTTTTTTAATCTCATAATCCTTTTTTACTACCAGCATAATTATTATTGCCAGAATAAAAGGAAAAAAAACAGTAATAATTGGAAATCTTGAATAAAAAATTAAAATCAACTCCTTTTGTTTTTATTCTATGGCAATACAGGCAATAAACTAGAAAATATAACTTTAATCGCCGGACTAACTATTGACAACCCCAGAGAAGGTATAATTCCCATTATTATTGATATACCAGTTAAAATAAATATGGGGGATAGCTCAAAAATCCTTGGCTGAAATAAATAGCTTTTTTCGCAATCTATCGTTGAAATATTCTTGTCTGATTGAATTGGTTCACTATAAAAAATTTGAATAACCCGAAAAAAATAAGCAGCCGTCATTAGACTTCCAATAATTATAATAATTGCAAAAACAGGATGTTCTTCTTCCACAGCTGATAGGCATACTAAAAATTTACTTACAAAACCATTCATAGGTGGGATTCCAATAATTCCCAGAGAAAGAATGGTGAAACATAAGGCTACAAAAGGATTTTTTTCTCCATAACCTGCGAAATCCTTAATTTTCCTTTTACCTGTTTGTAAGGTAATAATCCCTGCACAAAAAAATAATCCACTTTTCAACAATGCATGATTAAAAATATGAAATAAGGCACCTTCAAATCCTGTCGTATTATTGATGCTTATTCCAATTAATATTACCCCGATTTGAACTATAGTTGAATAAGCCAACATTCTCTTTAGATCATCCTGGGCTAATGCCATCATTGCACCAAATATAATATTGACAGCACCAAAAATCATTAACAACTGCAGGCTACTACCAAAATATCCATGATAATCCCCTGCAATAAAAAGCCCATAAAGCAATCTAATTAAACAGTATATGCCCAGCTTGACTACTACCCCTGACAAAATAGCACTCACCGATGACGGTGCTAAAGAATGTGCATCAGGCAACCAACCATGCATAGGAACCATAGCACTTTTAATGCCCATACTGGTAAGGATTAAAACTAAAGATACTGTGATAATTTTTGGGTTTTCAGCAAATATCATGGGTATCTGTTTTGAAATACTGGATATCCCTAATACCCCTGCCATTGAATAAAGCGAACCGACTCCTAATAAAAATAAAGACAATGCAACTGTACTAATTAGTAAATAATTAAAACTGGCTCTTAAAGCAACCCTCTGCTGGTAATAAGCAACCAGTAAACAAGTAACAATAGAAACAAGCTCAAAGAGAATATAAATATTAAATATATCCGCTGTAAATATTACACCAATCATGCTGCTTAATAACAGTAATAACAAAAAATAATAATTGTGATTGTATTTTTTTTCCGGAATAGAATACAGAATTACCATAATACCAACTAAAAGTACTGTGAAAGAAAAGAAAAAACTCAGACCATCAATTGATAAACTAATTCCTAAAGGACTCTGCCAACCACCAAGATGGTAGAGTAGTTCATCCCCCTTGTGTATAAAAGGAGCAAATCGAATAAGTAATATAAATGAAACTGTCACTCCAATAATTGATAAAAATGGGGAATATTTTTTAAATAAAAAAATTATAATAAATGCTATTGCTAATGGAAAAATTATAATAAGAATTGGCAAATGAGCAAACAATGGCTACTCCTTGTTTATTCTTTGAACATCCAATGTTTTGTATTTGGCATAAATTTTTACCACTAAAGCTAAAGCTAATGCAGTAAGAGAAATACTAACTACAATAGCAGTAAGCATTAATGCCTGCGGAACTGGATTAACTAAAACTGTACCGATACTATTTGCTGTTTGATTGTCTATTATAGGTGCCATACCACCATCGCGATAACCAATAGCAACAAACAATAACACCACACTGGAATTGAGCATGGCTAACCCAATAACTTTTTTAATCATATTATTTTTAACAATTACACCATATAAGCCAATCATGAAGACCAGTAAACTAATATTTATTGGTGTCATAGTTCACCCCTGTATTTTACTAATGTATAAAATATTCCAGTAATACCGGCGGCCACTTTGATGCTTATAACAATATTAAGCAGAACCATCATACCGGCACTGGCAAGACATCCTCTCTCCCCTAAAGGCATAATATCTCTAAGAAAAGGATACCCGTAGAATATCCCTAACAATCCTAAAAAGATGAAGGACAGTATAGCTAACTTTTCTAAAATACTTAAATTGTTTTCCTTAAATCTTTTTTCTGTTTCATCTACTCCATAAGATAAAGCAAGAAGAATAATTGCTGTTCCAATCACTACTCCTCCTTGAAAGCCCCCTCCCGGTGATAGGTGCCCATGCAAAGTAAGGTAAAAACCAAACATTAATATAAATGGAAATAATTTCTGAGCAATTGTTCTTAATATTTTTGAATTGTCCAATTATTTCTCCTTCTTTCCCAGGAAAAATGTTACTCCCAGGACAGCGAGAAATAGTACAATCGTTTCCATCAAGGTATCATAGGTTCGATAGTTAAGATATATCGATGCAACCAGGTTAATCGCACCGGTATCTTGAACTCCATTCTCTAAATAATAATTTATATACTCTAAATTTCTTGGATTACCATATTCCGGATTAATGGATATTATTATCAATGCACCCATTATTATAACAAGCATAATATAATAATACTTTTTCATATCTTTTTGTGTTCCTTTTTAATGTATGTACTTTTTGTATAACTTTTTATATGTACCATCATTTTTTATTTCTTTTAAAAAAGTATTTAATTGAGCCAGTAATTCTGTCCTGTTTTTGGTAACACCAAAGCCATATTCCTGGATATCGCTTATCTGCTCAATTATTTTTATATTCCGGTATAAAACCTGTCCAACCAATGCATCGTTAAGATCTACAGCAGCAATTCGTGCATTTCCTCTGGAAACAATCTCTAAAAGCTTATTTGGTTCAAAATAAGTGGTATCAATTTCTATACCCTCAATGGATTTTAAGGTAAGAAAATTAGATGTTTCTGGCACAGAAAAAACCTTTTTGCCTTTTATGTCATCAATGGAGTTTATCTCGGTGCTCTCGGTATTGGTTACTAATACAACTTTAGTAGGAAAATAGCCGTCAGAAAAATCTATTTTTTTCATTCTCTCTTGGAGGCGAGTCATGCCGGCACCTATAATATCTCCCTTTCCAGCAACTAATTGAGGAATTAAATCCTGCCAATTTTCGACCACCTTAACTTCTAGCTCAATGTTCAATTTTCTTGCAAACAAAGAGAGAATATCATAATCAAGGCCTGCCGGCTTCCTATTTTTATCATAATAAAAGAAACGGCTGTGAGGATATGTTAACATAATTAACGTACCTTTTTTCTTAATTGCAATTATAAATATTACTGTAGCAAATCCTGCACCAATTGCAGCTTCAGTAATTGCTACATCCGGGGCATGCAAATAATACAATATAAGAGAAAGAACAAGGCTAAATGCCCCGAAAACAATAACCGAGCTTAATAAATTTTTTATTTCAAGTGATAATATGGCAAGAACTACTAATATTATCAAAAAGGGAGAAAGCATGTTTCTTGTCTTCCTTAATATTTCATTCTTTTTCTTCTTTCCGCCATGGCTTTATTTTTCTAATCGCTACTGAGCGTGCTATGGCGTGAGTAGAAACAGGGTTTGTTAATAAAAGAAAAAAAATTATAATTAATATTCTCAAAGAAAAGGTATTAAAACCTTCCCTTATTATCAATCCAGCAAACAAGGCAACGGTGCCAGCCCCATCGCACTTTGAGCTTGCTTGCAATCTTGTATAAATATCCGGAAATCGAATTATTCCTACCGTTCCAAAAAAGAAAAAAATTAATCCAAAAAATATAAAAAAATTGGCAATCATTTATCTCTTCTGCCTTCTCTTTCCAAGTATTTACTAATAGCAATAGTACTGACAAAGCCAATAACTGCATATACAAGAGCAACATCCATATATATAGTGCGTCTGAATAAGAGAGCTGACACTACCATAATGCAAACAACTTTAGATGAAATTAGATTGACGGCTATTATTCTATCCCAGGCGGTAGGGCCAATAATTACTCTATACAAAGTTAATAAGGCTGTAACTGCTAAAATAGAAATCACCACTGTAATTGAATTCATTTAAATATTCCCCCTAACCATCTTTCAAAACGGATTATAATAATTTCTGCTGCCTGTCCAAAATGAGTAGTACGGGCATACAGCCAGTGCACATAAATATAATCACCCTCAATATCAACTGTAATTGTGCCTGGTGTCAAAGTTATTGAATTTGCTAAGAGTAAAATACCCATGTCAGACTTTATTTTTGATTTTATCATTACAATCTCAGGCTTAATATCCATAGTAATAACACGATATATTACATCAAGGCTGGCTAAAAACATTTCATACATGAGAACAAAAATATACACAAATAAATACCAGGCAGTAATAAAAAATCTACTATGTATTCCTTCATTGTCCTGGATAAAAATATTATAAGTTATTAGGCTAATTAAAAAAGAAATGCCTATGCCGATTAATAGTGAGGGTATTTGAAAATTAAGTGTAAGAACCAGCCAGAATAGCATTAAAACCAGGAAAGTTAAAATAAATCTGGTGTATTTTTGCATTAATAGAAACCTCTTTTTAGAGTATAACAAGCGCTCTTGCTAGAAATATTAACTTCTCAATGAAATAGAGCCTGATTATTTAGCAGTGGTTTCTGTCAATTATTGTATTAAATAATTACACAATACTACAACAATCTTTGAAATTTTTCGTTAATTATATCAAAATATTAAACAAAATTAAAGTTTAATATTTCTCTATATTCTTATAATTTCTCTATAAATAAATAGTTATTCATAAATAATTAGCATTTATGGTAATATATTAATAGTAACGTTTTACTTCAAATCTTTGAATCTGATAATTTTCACCTGGAGATATACCTGCTTTTTGCATGGCAATCGCTATTTGATATTCAACCGTATTAACACCTTCCAGGTTTGGCAATAAAAGACCTTTTTTATATCCACTGGTGGCAATGACTCCATATTTCTGTGGGTCAAGCTGCGAAATACTATCTACTTCTTCAGGTATAGACAAAACATCTACAGAAATATCTAAAAAGTCAACTTCTTCTAACTTTAGCGGAGAAAACCTGGGGTCACGGACGGCAGCACTTACTGCATTCTCAATAATCTCCAGAGCAATATTTTTTTGGGTGGGCATAAAAGTACCTATGCAACCTCGTAAACGTTTGTCTTTTTTCAAAGAAACAAATACTCCTGCTTTATTTTTAGTTAATTCATCAGGTAAGTTTGCAGGCTGTTCCATTCTTTTCCCGGTTTCTAAATAATATATAATACTCTTCTTCGACAATTGAACATATATACTTTCTTCTCTATTTTCATTCATTGCAGAGTCACCCCTTTTAATAAATTTATATATTTCCAGGTCACCAGCTCTTAATTTATTTTTTAATTAATTAGCTGTTAGTAATTAGCATATCCTAGGTAGTTGCTCTCCACTGAGCATTCCTATAACCCTCTTACCACCAATACTTGTCTCAAGATAAACTCCTTTGCGCTCCTTTGAAACTACTCTACCAATTATTTCAGACTGTTCTCCATATTTTGAGCTTTTCATTTCTTCCAATAGTATTCCTGCATATTTTTCGGGTACAAATGCAATAAGTTTCCCTTCATTGGCCAAATAAAGTGGGTCATAGCCCAAAATTTCACAGGCAGCTTTTACTTTTTCCTCAATAGGAATCTTTTTCTCCTTGATTTCAATTTCCACATTGGATGATTGGGCAATCTCGTTCAGAGATGTAGCCAACCCTCCACGGGTAGGATCTCTCAGGACATGGATATCTTTGGTAATTGAAAGCATTTTTTTTACCAAACCAGATAAAGGAGCCGTATCACTTTCAATTACCTGCTCTAATTGCAAGTTCTCGCGGGAAGCCAGGATACTGATACCATGATTACCAATTGGCCCATTCACAATAATCACATCACCAACCCGGGCTTGTTTAGGATTGATATTAACATCATTATCGATATAGCCAATACCAGTAGTATTAATGAATATCCCATCGACATCACCATTATTAACTACCTTGGTATCCCCGGTAACTATCTCGACTCCAGCTTCCTGTGTTGCCTGTGCCATACTGCTAGTAATTTTTTCCAGAACTTCAAAAGATATCCCCTCTTCGATTATAAAAGAAGTACTTAAATATTTCGGTATTGCCCCGCACATTGCGATATCATTAACTGTACCATGAACTGCTAAATGCCCAATATCGCCTCCCTTAAAAAATAACGGGCTTACAGTAAAAGAATCAGTTGACATTGCCATTTTTTTATTAACCGGTGGTAAAATAGCTCCATCATGGAGCTGGTTTAATATGGGATTTCCAAAATATTTTAGAAAAATAGAACTAATTAACTGATTAGAAATTTTTCCCCCACTACCATGATCTAAAGTTATTATTTTGTTGTTCATTGTTTTTTCTCCTTTTGTTGTAATGCTATGTTTGTAGATTCTATTTTTAATAAAATTGGTATTCAGTATCGAGTCCAGGACACAGATACTGTTATGGTGCAAGCAATTGGGTAATAAGTTAAAAACCATTGATCTACCAAACTAATTGTTATCCTATTGACCAATTAAAGAACTCTTAATTTTTACTTGTAGGGGCAGACCTTGTGTCTGCCCATTTTTTTCTTTATAGAGAATACTCCTTCCAAAATTCTTTTTCTTGTTGATCTGACTTACCTTTAGCATTTTCTCTATCAAATTCCCATCTTGCCGGGTTATTAACAATATATTCTCTAATTCTTTTTAATGATTTCTCAGTACGTCAGACTGTGTGAAAACTCACATTTTACTTGCCTAACAGTACATAAAATGGTATAATAAAAGCATTAATAATAATACAAAAGAAAGCTAAAGGTAAATACCATGCCCTATATCTCAGGTGAAGACCGTAACCAAAGTATCCTCTTTCCGCAAAGCCTGGAGGAATACATCACAAAAGACAATCCGGTACGCATTATCAATGAATATGTAACCCAGTTAGACTTACAGAAACTCAAGTTTACCCATGCCAGTCCCAAGGAGAAAGGCAGACCTCCCTATCATCCTGGGGATATGTTAAGAATCTACTTATACGGTTATCTCAATCATATACGCTCCTCCCGCAGACTGGAGACAGAGGCCAAACGTAATATCGAGCTCATGTGGTTATTAAGAAAACTCGCTCCTGATTTTAAGACTATTGCCGATTTCCGTAAAGACAACAAGAAAGCCTTAGTTCAAGTCTTTCGTGATTTCACCCGCCTGTGCAGCAACTGGCAGCTCTTCGGCAAGGAACTTATTGCCATTGACGGCTGCAAGTTCCGCGCATCCAACAGCAAGCGTAACAACTACTCCAAAAAGAAAC